>WNFY01004225.1_pt1 | contig 15028 bp, 12 predicted proteins | sample 5400091 | NCBI WGS metagenome assembly WNFY01 (sample SAMN13153364, study PRJNA577476) | soil metagenome | isolation source: 60 cm soil or saprolite under grassland replicate 1 | place: USA:California | collected 2016-06-15 | reverse complement strand
AGACTGTAGGAATGAAAAGAACATTCAAAACGGTGGACTATGATCAGGCATTGGATCTGACAGTCCGCCTGGGTGACTGTCTACCACCTGAGCATCTGGCCCGCTTCGTGGTGGACAGCGTGGCTCAGCTTGATCTCTCGGCGCTGTATACTCGCTATGGGCAGCGAGGTGGAGAGCCTTATGCCCCAGAAGTGTTGTTGAGCTTGCTCCTGTATGGGTATGCTACTGGGGTGTTCAGCTCGCGTAAGATTGAACGTGCCACCTATGAGGCGGTGCCATTTCGCTTCATCGCAGGCAATCTGCATCCTGACCACGATACGCTCGCAACGTTTCGGCACCTGGTAAATGACCTGAATGTTCGACGCAAAATGAGCGTGGACAGGTCAGGTGTCGAACATTCAGGTCAAAAAAAATTGCGCTGAATGTTCGACACCACTTCCACACTCTGGAGCATTTTATAAAAACAAACCATTTTCAGTGAAAAAGATGTATGACGAATTTCCATTCGTTCCCTGGCATCTTCCGCCCCTGGAGCGGCACGAGCCACGGAGGTTCTGGCCTGATCGAACCTTCAACGCAACATTCGATCACTGGGGCTGATTCCGTCGAACATTCAGGTCATTTACCAGATGCCTCCAAGCGCAAAGCAGTCAGCTACAAGCGTCTGCTGGAGTTGGAGGCACAACTGCGAACCGAGGTCGAGGAACTGTTCACCCTCAGCGAACAAAGCGACCAGCCAGAGGTATCCGATGGACTGGTAGTGCGCGACGAAATTGCGCGGCGCGAGGACCGGCTGGCGCGTCTGGCGCAGGCCAAAGCGGTGCTGGAAACCCGTGCAGGGGAGCGTGCGGCAGCAGAACAAGCTGACTATGAAGAGAAGATGGCACAGCGCGAGGAGCGGGAACGCACGACAGGGCGTCGCACAGGTGGTCGCCCACCGGCACCGCCGGTGCCAGGAGCACGCTCAGGCGACCAATACAATTTTACCGACCCGGAGTCGCGCATCATGAAAAACCCGACGGATGCCGGTTTTGAGCAGGATTACAATGCACAGGTAGCCGTGGATCAGGGGAGCCTGCTCATTGTGGGACATGCGCTCTCCAATCACCCGAATGACACCCAGGAAGCTGAACCCACGCTGCAGTCCATCCCCGCGGCCATTGGTACGCCCGATGCGGCAGCGCTGGACGCTGGGTATTTTGGCCCTGCAACGTTGACTGCGTGTGGCAAGCGCGGGATCGAACCCTACATTGCGACGGGCCGTGATCCCCATCATCCCAGTTGGCTGCAGCGGTTCGCACCACTGCCTGAGCCGCCGCCCGAGGATGCAAGCTCCCAGGTAAAAATGGCGTACAAACTCAAGACAGCACTGGGCAAAGCGATCTATCGGGCACGCAAATGCACTGTCGAACCAGTCATCGGGATCATCAAAGAGGTGCTCGGTTTCCGTCAGTTCTCCTTGCGTGGGACACAGGCTGCTGCTGGTGAGTGGTGTCTGGTCTGTCTGGCTTTCAATCTCAAGCGCTTCCATACCTTATCCAGAGCGTAATACGAGAGAGGTTGCAGATTTTCCGCTTCTGCTCTCACCATTTTTCCCTCGGTTCTGCCTGCTGCTCTGTTTCGTTCTGCTGCTCTTGCCTCTGCCATCAACAATCCGCCCATCTATTCAGCCTTTTGCACAACGCTCCTTTGTTCTCTCCGACAGGCTGCTAGGTATTGCTGTTCTGAGCAGGAGGGATATGGCAAGGATTGCTTCCTAGAGCAGCCATATGAGCCGCTCAAGCCGCTCAAGCTGTTTGTACATCCTATCTGTACTATTGTCTACGAGAAGAGCTTCATTTGACGAGCTGACTTTTTCTTTTTCTGCTTGGCCTTCGCCTTTTTCTGGGCTTCGGAGGCTACAAAACCAGCCGACTTCTTTTTCGAGGTGATGACCCGGATATCATAATTGAGAGGCGGTGGTGGCTGCGTCAAATCAAGCTGGTAGCGGCCAAAACGATTAATGTGCTGACGAACATAAGGAGAGAGAGCCGCGACCACCTGTTCGCCAAGCTCTGCCCCTTCTTGATTCAGCTTCTGCAACGCCTCGCTGATCACATGGACATTGTAGAAAATCAGGCAATTCGCCACCAGGTGATTGAACTTCACGCACTTTCTTTGCTCTATTCGGCGGTTGTGTGTAATGACGCCCTCTCCGCCAAAAAACGCCCACTTGGCGAAGCCATTAAACGCCTCACTCTTGTTCGTGGCTGATTGAATAGTTGAGCGCAACTCTGGATCAGCGAGATACTGCATCAAAAAGTGCGTGCGGATCACTCGTCCCAATTCCTGAAAGGCTTGATAGAGTTTGTTTTTCCGGCTATACGCCCCCAATTTGCGTAAGATCGTGGATGGGGCAATCTTTCCAGCTTTGATGGACAGCGCGACCCGAATCATATCGGGCAAGTGCGTGGCAATGAGATCCCAATCTATGGTGTCAGAGAAGAGACTATCGAGATGGGTGTAGTGGACATCTGGGTCAGGACGAAAGAGCGTCAGATCTTTCCAGTTCTTAATTCTTGGCATGAGCGAGATCCCCAGCAAGTGAGCCAAGCCAAAGATCGTTGTACTTTGTGCGTGCGTATCACCGTGCACCGTCTCTGGCCGAATGGACGCTTGCTCTTTTTCAAACATATCGAGGATGTACGCTCCCTCATGCACCCCACATGGAATGAAGTGACTGAAAAGTGCGATGTATGTATCTGAAACATGATAATACCCAATACCGCCGTATCCCCCATATCGAATGTGATATTCTGCCAGCAGGTTCTGTTCATACATTTCCCACTTGGTTCCATCGGCAGAGGCTCGTTTTCCTGTCCCCCAATACTTGGGCAAATGGAACCGATTATATGCCTCCGTGACGCAGCGGATCGCCTCGTCCAGTTTCTCTTCGGTAATATGATGCTGATTGACCCAGGACAGATCGCGACGTTCCACTCCGGTCAGTGACCGTGCGGTTTGAGATGGGCCGAGATTACAGCCATAACAAAACGTGAGGGCGACATAGCGTGCAACAGCATCTTCTAGCTTCGTGGCATGCCCGGAGAGTGGGCCGAAAAACCGCGACCAGTTGAGCCATTGCTCGGTCTGGGTGAGAACATCCAATAAAGAGATGGGCTTCAGGCGTTCTGCCAGGAATTGCTCGAGGGCAGAGAGCCCCTCTGGATCGGCTTGTTTCTCCATTGGGCGCAGGATGAGTTCTCCCTTTTCAAAGCGCAGGTACTGGTTCGTAGGAAAGGCATCGTCTGTTTGTGTGATCCTGGCATGGAGCCAGTCGCGCAGGTAGTTGACCAATGCTTGTCCATCGGTGGGCAATCCGACCAGCGTCCCGTAAGCATTGACCTGTTGTGTATACTCCTCCCAGGAAATGAGTTCTTCGCGGTAGTCAGAATACTGGTCACTGCCTTCAACATAGAGATCGCCTGATTTGAGATCCCAGAGGATTTGAGAGAAGACGGCAATCTCGAAATGCCGTCGAAGGACTTTATCCGGGCAGGGACTGCGTTTGCTGTGCCCAGTCATGAATTTCCACCAGACATCCGACGCCCAGGAAAGATCAACCAATGGGAGACGTTGTTCTTCGGGCGTGTCTGGATTCTGGACCGTCGCTGTGATGAGCCAGTCCCCCTTGCTACTTTCATGCGCTTTGAGAAAGTGTACAACCTCTTCCATGCTCTTATCCTGACTACTGGAGAGAAGCTGCATCACTGAGAGGAGACGGAAAAGTTGTGCACGATGATTTTTGTAGAAAGGCCAGAGAAACTGCTGGTAGTTATTGCCTATGTGGGCCAGATGTTCTTCACACGACTGCAAGACCTCGCTCTCCTTGCCGCCAATGACCGACTCCATTGCTGCCAGGCGCTCATCAGTGGTCCCCTCTTTTCCATAGGCCACTACCAGATCACGCAGCGTCAGCACCAGTGCATCCGTGCGGCTCTGATGATTGGCGCGATACTGTTCAAGCGCATCTTTCCCTTTTTGATGGATAGCGAGCATGCGCTTAATAAACATCTCAGCCAGGTCATCTAACGCTCCTGCTGACTGCATCAGGAGGAACGCTGCTGCCAAGGTCAGCCGTTTGTAGGGCTCCAGGTCTTTCATCTCGGTGGCATCAAGGGCTCGCGCTTCCGTTGCAAACTGCTTGACCTTCCCCTCTGCGACTCCTGCGAAGATATTGGCGGGAAGCAGTTTGCGCTGTTCAGAGACGGCAAACAAGTGATCAATGAGCAAGCGCATATGGGTCAGGGTGGGACTGGCAGGCTCTTGTTTCAGCAATTCCCAGGGAGAAAGGTGCTGACCAGGCGGGATCGTGAACAGGGCCTCAAGAGAAACACGTGCACCCTCAGGAATGGCCTTGTAGACACGACGATACAGCCCTCGCGTGGTCACCGCTCGCACATGATGGGCGGCCTTGTCGAGCAGCGCGAAGGCCGGTAACTCAAAACGGTTCTTGGTCAGTTCATCCAGAGCCACGTTAATGAGATCGGCAAGGTCCTCTTTCGTTTTGCCTGCCTCCACCATGGCCTTGAGAAAGCAGGTACGTGCATCAGGACCATAGGGTTTAAGCTTCTGTAAGGCCCGAATGAGCAGGATATGACGTTGTCGCGTTCCACTTGTGTCATAGCTATCCAGATCAGAAACATGTAGTTGAGGCTCAAACGGCTTGGCAATATGCTCAATGATCGAGGGAGGGACTTCACTCAGAAGAACAAAACGCCCCAGGCGTTGATAGGTTTTGAGCAGCACAAGAAAGCCGACTTCTGCCACACGACCTTTTGTGGAACGATGGGCGACCAAACGTTCTTGAGGCGTGGGCGTATAGACCTCAGCGAGATCCTTGGCCGAGAGGATCTGCTTGAAGCGAGGATAGGCCGTTCGCTCAATAGCGGTCATAGGCGTCACACTTCCACATATGGCAGTCTCAACTAGACACAGCCATTGATTTTTGCTACTATACAATTGCAGATATAATTATGGCAATCAATCAGGACTTATTGCTGCTCAGGTTGAAGAGAGGTCTCAAATCGTCTTTCTGCTAAGGTTCTTTGAAAACAGGCATGATTTGCAACAGGCTGTCGAGACCATCGCTTGGACATGAGAGAGGGGCGGAATATGCAGGACAACCTCATCGTTTTTCCAGAGCCACCGCCAGGCGACAAAGTCCAGCTCGTCACGCATGCTCTTCCTGTCCCGCTCACACAGCTTATTGGCCGTGAGCAGGAGGTGCGGGCGATCAAGGCCTTGCTCTTATATCCAGAGGTGCGCCTGCTCACCATCACCGGCACTGCTGGCGTGGGCAAAACCCGTCTGGCGTTCGAGGTTGCTCGGAACCTGGTACATGACTTCGCCGATGGTGTTTACGTGATCTCTCTGGCTCCCATCAGCGATCCTGCCCTCGTCATCCCAACCATCGCGCACAGCATAGGACTCACTGAGAGCGGATCTCAACCGTTGCTAGAACTGCTCAAGACCTCTCAGCACGACAAGCAGCGACTCCTGCTGCTGGACAATTTTGAACATGTCATCGAGGTGACACCACTGCTGACAGAGCTGTTGGAAGCCTGCCCCGATCTCAAACTCCTCATCACAAGCCGGGAAGTGTTGCGCCTGCGTGGTGAACAGCAATTCGTCGTCACACCCCTCGCGTTGCCAGATCTCAAATCCCTCCCAGAGAACCAGTCGCTCGCACACGTGGCATCAGTGAAGCTGTTTCTTCAACGCGCACAGGCCATCCGATCTGATTTTCACTTGACGACGGACAATGCTGCCACCATCGCCGAAATCTGTCTGCGGCTTGACGGATTGCCGCTGGCTCTCGAACTGGCGGCAGCGCGCATCAAGCTATTTCCTCCACAGGCATTGCTTACAAAATTGGATCACCGACTGCACGTCTTGACAGGAGGCGTACGTGATCTGCCTCCTCGACAGCAGACCTTGCGCAACACCATCGAGTGGAGCTACAACTTGCTTGATGTGCAAGAGCAGAAACTCTTCCGCTCTCTCTCGGTCTTCGTCGGAGGTTGCACCCTGGAAGCAGCAGAGGCCGTCTGTGGTGCTCTTGAAAACGCTTCTGCTAGCGTGGCTAGCTCAGTACTGGACGGCATCGCGTCACTGATCGACAAGAGCCTGGTGCAGCAGACGGCGCAAGATGGAGAGCCGTCTCGGCTGCTCATGCTAGAGACTATCCGCGAGTATGGCCTGGAGGTACTTGCTTTGAGTGGGGAAGTGGAAACCATACGCGAGGCTCACGCTACCTACTACCTGGCGCTGGCAGAGCAGGCCGAGTCGCAACTGAGCGGTCCACAGCAGATCAGCTGGTACGAGCGACTCGAACGGGAACACGACAACCTACGTGCAGCACTCGGCTGGTTCCTGAAACAAGGCTCAGATGCGCACAGGAGCGAGTTGGCTTTGCGCTTAGGTGGTGCATTGGCGCAGTTCTGGGAGCTACGTGGATATATGAGAGAAGGACGGCACTGGTTGGAGCGAGTCCTCTCGATCAGTCGTGGAGTCAGATCAGCCGGGCTAGCGAAAGCACTCAACGGTGCTGGACTGATAGCAGCCTTTCAAGATGACTTTGGTCAGGCTGAGGCGTGGTGCAGAGAGGGTTTAGCGCTGCACCGAGAACTGGGAGATCACCAGGGCAGCGCAGCCGCACTCATGATCTGGGGGTATGCTGCTATGATGAGGAGCAAGTATGCAGAGGCACGCTCACTGCTTGAGGAAGCACTGGCCCTCTCGAAGGAGGTAGGTGGACCGGTCGGCGGTATTTCCGTCCTCCTGGGCCATGTGCTGTTTTTTCAAGGCGACTATGCACAGGCACATGCGCTACTTGAAGAAATCCGAGTACGCTCCAAGGAGGCAGGGGACGTTGAGTACCATGCAGCTTCACTCATGGTACTGGGAGCGGCACTGCTCTTTGAGGGCGATCTTGCACGAGCACACGTCTACCTTGAGGAATGCCTCACCGTCTCCAGGGAGGTGGGCTACAAGCGGAACCTCGGTCTCTCGATCCTCTTCCTGGCAATGGAGGCCGGGGTGCAAGGGGATGGAGCCAGAGCGCGCTCCCTGTTGGAGGAGAGCCAGACGCTCCTCAAAGAGGCGGGAGGGCGGGGGCGTATGGCTGAAGTCTTTATTACTCAGGGACTCGTATTCTTCAGTGAAGGAGACTATCCAGCGGCTCGTGGGCGGCTTGAGGAATGCTTGAAGCTCTCTCTTGAGCTGGACAACAAGTGGAATATCGCCTGGTGTTTAGAGGGATTAGCAGCGGTGGCAGCAACACAGGGAGAGCCTGTCCGGGCAGTCTGGTTCATGAGTGCCGCTCAGGCGCTACGTGAGGCCATCGGAACGCCTCTGCCATCCTTGTCTCAAGCGATGCATGAGCTGACCTTCGCTTCCACGCGCATGCAACTGGGAGAGCAGGCCTTTGATGCTACCTGGGCCAAAGGGCGAACCATGACACCAGAACATATCCTGCTTAGCCTGGAACCGATGCCAGCGCCAGAGCCTCCTCTCACTGTCCCATCCTCGGCAGCCGTTGCCCCTCAGTCTCATGCTGACCTCACCCCGCGTGAATTGGAGGTGCTGCGCCTCCTCGCACAGGGCTTGACCAGCGCCCAGATGGCCAAGCAGCTCGTCATCAGCGTGGTCACGGTCAATTTTCATGTGCGCTCAATCTACAGCAAACTGGGTGTGTCCTCCCGCAGTGCGGCAACTCGCTGTGCCATCGAGCACAAATTGGTGTGAGATTTCCTCACTCTCAGGGACATTTGCCTTCTCCACCTGACTGACAGCACCCAGGAGACGGGCCTCTCTCGCGCGTTCATCCGGCATGCTCTCTTTCCGTGCCAGTCTCCCCGTCAAAACTGATAGGGCATCGCCGCCAAGCCTCCTCTCCTCTTCCAGGGAAAATCCCTCAATTCAGACGGCGCATTCTCAGCCATGACACGCTAGACTTCTGAGTAGAACCACTGCGGTCGAGAAAGAGCAGACAGGGAGCACGAACGTCATGGAAGAACGCAAAGGCGAAGCCTTCTCAGGTACAGAGCAGCTTACGGTCATGGGCAGACAACTGCACGTAGGCGATCCCGCTCCTGACTTCTGCCTGGATTACCTGGATCTGGCGGATCTGATCATCCGCACGATCTCCGTGGCTGACTCAACAGGAATGATGCGCTTGCTCAGCGTCGTCAACAGCCTGCAACGTCCGGTCTGTCAACAGGTGACGCAACGGTGGGAAACCTTGTATGCATCGTTACCACCTGATGCCTGCATCTCTACCGTGAGTATGGACTCGCCACAGATGCAAGCAGACTGGCAAGACCGCGTGGGTGTGCTGCACCAGCTTCTCTCTGCTGAGCACTGTGAGCAGTTCGGGCTGGACTATGGCATCTGGCTCAAAGAATGGCGTCTCTTGCAGCGAGCGGTCTTTGTGATTGATCGCCACGACCGCATCGTCTACGCCGAGTACGTCGCCGATCAGCTCAGTGAGCCAGACTACGCAGCCGCTCTGCAAGCGGTTCGGCAAGCTGCCATGCAATGATGGTCAGGAGGGACCTACTCCTGGAAGAATAGCTCGGCTTAACGTTGTAAATGTAGTCGGTGGGCCTCATAGGCTCTAGTAGAAGAGAAAGGTAACAAAGAAACTATGTCTGCTAATATCGTTGGGAATTGGCAATTAGACGAAGGAATGGGATCGAATGCTAAGGATTCTTCGGGGAACAATAACGATGGGGAACTCAGCCCAATTGCTCCGACCTGGACCGGAGGAAGAAAGCCAGCCTCCACAGCCCTTCACTTTGATGGATCAAACTATGTCAAAGTTGTCGGCAATCCTCCTCCCTTAACGGTCTTAGAGCCATCAACGGTCACGGTCGAAGCATGGGTAAGGAGCTGCGGTCCAGTCTCTGGAAGTCTTCACTACATTCTTTCAAAAGGAGGAGAAGGTTGTATTGCAGCCTCCTATGCGCTCTACGCAGGGGAGAAGAGAGGGCTCTCCTTTTACATCAGTCACGAGGACCAAGCGAAGCCTTTTTTTGAATCACCGGATGCAGGAACATCTATCTGGGATGGCAACTGGCACCACATAGCCGGAACCTATGATGGAAAAACTGTCAGGTTATACGTCGATGGTCATCAGATTGGAGACGGGACCAACGTTCCAGACCCCACCAACATCGTCTACAACTTGCCTGTCAATGAGTTCTTCATTGGTTCCTATGGCGAAGAGCCCTGCCCATTTCCATATAGCTTTACTGGAGACATCGCTGAAGTGCGAGTCTGGGATGGAGTGCTTTCGGATAGCGAAATACTCGCGAAAGCACAGAGCTAGAAACTTATCAAAGGCCAACATGTGGTATTGCGCTGCAACATTTTTCACCCCAAATACATCGTTGCCGTCGATTATCAATTGGTGTTTGTTGAACGATTTTTGCTGAACAGCATCTCAAGGAAAGGGAAATGACAGTATGGCTTCTCACCGTTTTCTTTACAGAGGCGTGCAAGGTAGATTTCGATTAAATATTAACTGGGCTCCGATCCACAAGAACTCTGCGGTCGTGATCACTGCAGCGGAGTATGCTTTAGCGGGGGGAATTTTTGGCACTGAGGGTAGACCTCATTTGGGCGAGGCAAATGTCTACGTAACCAATATCGGCCCCCACGACCCCGAGGGTGGTGATGGCGGAGTGGAGTTTTATCTTCACGTCGATGGGCCTTCTCCCGTGGACGTCATCGTCACGGTCTCCGTTTTGGAGGATGTCGAGAACCCCTTCCCTGATCTCGTCTCGTGATCGGCCTATTTGGCCCGTGCACGAAAAATACAACGTTAAGGAGCGTTGCGCCATGTCAGCGTCAAGCATCTCTCGAATGCGAGCACAAGGAGCAGCACCATGAGGCAGGATGTCGGCGAGACACGTGAGGTTTCTCACCTGGAGCTGTTGCGCTGCGCGAGCACATACGGTGATCTGGAGGCCTGGTCCGTGTTTCAACAGGACCTGGAAGAGACCGTCTTGGCCTGGTTGCATGACCATCCAACTAAAGAGGCTGCCTGTCGCATGCACAGCGAAAGGCACTTCGTCGCACTGGCCTTTGAGCGGTTGCGGCAGGCCATCCTGCAGAGGCAGGTGGGATGCGAGACGCTCTCCGGGGTGCTGGTGTACCTGCGTGCGAGTCTAAACGCTGCCATCCTGGAGACGGCGCGAGTCTCCTCGCGTCCCAGAGCCGTCTGCGAGCATGTGGAAGCCGAGCAAGGACTGCAAGGAGATCCCCAAAGCTTAGAGGTGTGGAACAGGGTCCAGGCCACGCTCTCAAGCGAACGTGAGCGACGACTGGCTTACCTGCTCTATCACTGTGGGCTTTCACCTCAGGAGATTGTGCGGTACTGTCCACAAGAATGGAGCGATGTCCGCGAGGTTGTTCGTCTGCGGCGCATCATCTTGAAGCAACTCACCAAGTGTTTACGCTAAGCACGATGCTACCCTTACCACCTTCAAATGCTAATCACCGATCCTACCCAGGCACGCTCGTTGTAGCTCTCTGATTGCGGCGCATCGTCGAGCCGGATCAAGCAGGTTTTTGCCTGGCCGAGGATGGGTAGCTTCTTGTTAACATTTCCTGGTCTAGTGGGCAGGGTAATCGTTAACAAAAGGGTAGTTTGCAGGTTATCGTCAACAAGGGACTCATCTAGGCATTGGTACCTGCGCGATGGATCGTCTCCCGTTGCTCCTCGGCCCCACTGTGACGCGAGAAGCTTACATACCTGTCTAAACAAGGAGAAAGAAATTATGTCTTCTACCACACTGTTTCGTCTGAGCGGCATAGTTCTCATTCTTGCCGCAATGCTCGGTATTGTTGCAAATGTAGCCACCACGTTGATTTTCCCAGATACGAGCCCGACCGTCCCTCCAAGTGCCGTCATGAGCGCTGCCTGGGGTCCCTTATGGATCATGAGCTTTATCAGCGGCGTCTTCTTCTTGTTCGGGCTGGTTGGACTCTACTTGCGTCAGGCGCAGCGTGCCGGGTTTGTCGGACTGCTTGGCTTTGTTCTGACGTTCCTCGGCTTTCTTTTCCCTTACGTCGTCGCTGGCTTTTTCTTCATGTCGGTTCTGCCATACCTGGCTCCCAGGGGCTCAACTGTCATTCAAGACAGTTTCTCGACGGTTGTCCTCTTTGGTCTGGGAGGCGGCATCCTCCTCTTCCTGGGAACCATTTTGCTGGGCATCTCCATCATTCGAGCTGGAGTCTTTCCACGCCTGGCAGGCATCCTGGTGATCATTGGGGGCATGCTCAGTCCAGCCGCGATCCTTGGCCTTAACGTGATCGTCTCCCTGATCGGGAGTCTCGCGACCATCCTGTTCATGCTGGGGCTGGCCTGGGCTGGTTCTCTTCTCTTCTCACGCTCAGAGAGCACCGTAGGGCAAGCACAGCCATCGCCCACTGCGACATCTTCTGCAAGATCTTAAAGGAATGTGATGTTGTGGTTTTATGTATCGCATCCTCATTTGGCTTGCCATCAGGCATGAGGACGCGATACATAAGACTGCTAGAACCTTTCTCTTCTGGTATAAAGGAGTTTCAACCATGACTCAAACGATCCCTCCCACGCCAGAAACAAAGCCAAGAGAGGGGCTGAGGAAGGCCCCTGGTCCGCGCAGCCTTCCACCCCTTGGGAGCGCACCTGCCTTTGCACGCGATATAGAGGGCTTTTCCCTACGCATGTGGCAGCGCTACGGAGACCTTGTTCGTGTCCGCTTTTTATTGTGGCCCGGCTATTTGCTCTATCACCCCGATCATGTGAAGCATGTCCTGCATGATCATCACCGCAACTACAACAAACAGTCACCGCTGCTTGACTCGTTCAGGCTCTTCTTCGGCAACGGACTCTTCACCAACAATGGCGAGTCCTGGCTGCATCAGCGACGGCTCATTGAAGACTTATCCATATATTGGCAGTCCGGGCCGATTCATGCTTCACAAGCGCATCGGCACGAATTGCTTCACAAACCATGTTTGAATCGTTATTCCGGCTCAGGCCGCTTCTGAACTTGCCTGAACGTGTATCGGATGAAAGCACAGCTTTGGATAGTTGCCTATCTCGTCCGGGTGTCTCTGTTGTAACGGCAGCAGATCTGCTGCCACGAATTGCTTCACAGAGCCATTTTGAGTCGAGATCGCTGTGGCTCCCTGGAAGCGCCCGCGAGCGTGCGGGAGATCAACCAGGCTCGAACCTGTGAACAGCTCGATGGCCGTGTGCAGCATATGTTGGCCGCGAGAAGCAGAAGCAGGAGCGCCAAAAGTCTCGCAAGAGCACCGAAATGACTCACTGCCACGAATTGCTTCACAGCTCAGAATCGCTGCCAAAAAGGGGCTTCACACTGAACAAAGCTCGTTGCTGTCAATCGGCCTGAGAGCGTAAAGTTCTGCCACGAATTGGTTCACAAGCGTTGCCAAGGGCAGGGTAAAATCACACTCATGCAGCCCTCCTTCCACCACAAGCGCCTGGCGCACTTTGGAACAGTCATGACCGATACGACGCTTGCGATGTTGGAACGCTGGCAAGACACAGGTTCGCAACCGCTGGATATTCCGCTGGAAATGACGCGCCTCACGCTGCGCGTTGCTGGCCTGACGCTCTTCAACCTGGACCTGAGTAATGATGCTGATCTCGTCGGACATACCTTTTCAGTGATTCTTCCTCAGCTCGTGAAGTACGCCTTTCTCCCATTTCCCCCGCTCTGGGTTCCCACACCGGGCAACCGTCGGATGATCGCCGGACTAGAGACGTTAAATCAGGTGGTCTATGACATCATCAGCCAGCGGCGAAAACGCCTTACCGAAGCGAGTATGGAAACGGGGGATCTGCTCTCGATGTTGCTGGCGGCACGAGATGAGGAGACGGGCGAGGGGATGAACGATCAGCAGGTGCGGGACGAAGTGATGACCCTGCTGCTTGCCGGACATGAAACTACCTCTTCCACCCTCACCTGGATCTGGTATTTCTTATCTCAGCATCCCGAGGTGGAGCAACGCCTCCTTGAGGAGGTGGATCGCGTCCTGGGCGGACAACCACCGACCGTTGACCGTCTGGAAGACCTTCCCTACACGCGTCGGGTGATTCAGGAAACCATGCGCCTCTATCCCGCAGCCTTTTTCCTCATCCGCCATACGATTGCCGATGATGAGATCGGAGGCTATGCTGTTTCGGCCAACAGCCTTATCTTCCTGATGACGCACGAGGTGCACCGTCATCCGGCCATTTGGGAGGAGCCGGAGCGCTTCGACCCGGACCGCTTCACGGAAGAACGCTCGGCTGGTCGTTCGCGCTTTGCCTATTTCCCCTTTGGAGGTGGACCGCGCATCTGTATTGGCAATAGCTTTGCCATGATGGAGGCACAGCTTGTCCTGGCAACCGTTGCCCAGCGTTACTCCTTACGTCTCGTCCCCGGCCATCCAGTCGAACCGCAAGTGTCGCTGACAACCCACCCTCGCTACGGTTTGCCTATGACACTGCAACCTCGTTAAGCAGAGGCAACGAAATGCATACTCACTTAAAAATCAGCTCGTCAAATGAAGCTCTTCTTGTAGGTAATAGCGTGGTTAAGATGTAAAACAATTTTTAGTAACTTGAACGGCGCATATGGCTGCTCCAAGAAGGAATCCTTGCCATATCCCTATGAAGAAGGGAATCAGCAATGACAACTCCGACGAGTTCATCGGAAGATGAGAACAGCTACTTCATCGATCACGAGAGCGGAGCCGAAATGGCACGCCTGCTCGATCAAGATCGCCTCTATACCAGGAGTATGGGCGGCTTCTTCTCCGAACGATCCGATCTCTCTGCGATCAATCGCATTCTTGACATCGGCTGTGGACCGGGCGGCTGGGTCCAAGAACTGGCCTTTGCCTATCCTGAAAAGGATATCGTTGGCTTTGACATTAGCCAGGCGATGATTAAGTATGCCCGCGCTCAGGCACAGGTCCAGAACTTGGAGAACGCCCAGTTTCTGGTGATGGATGCCACCGGGCCACTGGACTTTGCGGACAACTCCTTTGATCTGGTCAATGCTCGCTTAATTGCCTTTCTCACCCCGCAACAGTGGCCCCGACTCCTCCAAGAATGCCTGCGGATCACCCGGCCAGGAGGGATTCTCCGCTTAACGGAATGCCAGGGACCGGGGATCACCAATAACCTGGCTTTTGAGAAACAAGTCGGGTTGTTTGCACTGGCACTGTCTCGAACAGGACAAACCTTTTCCCCTGATGGGCGGCAACTGGGCATTGTTCCCATGCTCAGTGGCTTCCTGCGCGGAGTCGGCTGTATACGGATAGGACATCTTGCTCATATGATCGATTTTTCCGCAGGAGAGGAGGCACACGATCTGTGGTGTCGAGATATGAAGATTTTCTTCAAACTGCTGCAGCCGTTCTTCCTTCAGACGCAGGTCGCCACGCAAGAAGAAGTCGATCAGCTCTATGAGCAAATGGAGGTGGGGATGTTGCAGGAGGATTTTGGAGGCGTACACCTGTTTACGACCGTTTGGGGTGAGAAACCGTAAGGCCCACCAGAGGCGGGGCGTGCTGTGACAGACACTCGACATCGCCGCCGATCTCAAAGAAAAGCATCCGGTGAAGGGAGAGATAAGGTATAATTTTATTATTATAACCACAGAGCTGAAGGAAGGCGGTAAAAAAGGCGGAACCTCGTGGGAGGCTCCGCCCCTACGCAAGCGCGACTTCTTGCGCCGCGTCCCACTCTGCAGACACAGACCGCGCACAAGGCGATGAGTGTCACGACGACTTGGAGGGCTAGTTCCCGTAGATCAGCACCTCGACGCCAGCCGATCCCGAACCTGCCCCAGCTGCATCGGCACAGATCGAGAGCAGGTTGTTGGATCTAAGAGTTCAAGAAGGACAAGAGATCGGTATTGAACTGATCCTTGTGCGTGCTGGTGAGGCCGTGAGGAGCGCCCGGATAGATCTTCAAGGT
>WNFY01003335.1_pt1 | contig 15032 bp, 14 predicted proteins | sample 5400091 | NCBI WGS metagenome assembly WNFY01 (sample SAMN13153364, study PRJNA577476) | soil metagenome | isolation source: 60 cm soil or saprolite under grassland replicate 1 | place: USA:California | collected 2016-06-15 | reverse complement strand
TTTTGCCGGGAAATAAATGAAACGCGCAACTCCTATCATTATGAATCAAACAATCGCAGGCGCTTTTGTGGCACTGATCTGGTTATTCATTCCGTCCGCGGCCATCGCGCAAGACGTCGCTTCGTCCCCGCCGCCCTCCGATTACGTATCGCGGGTGGAGTACGACAAGCTCAAGGCCGAACACGAAGCGATGAAGCAGGAGCTGGATGCATTGAAGGCGACAGTTAAACAATTGACCGCCGCCCCGCCGCCGGCCCCTGTACCCGGGAAGGCCGTCAGCGAAGGCAAACAGGTCGTGGCCGCGCCGCCAGAAGCCGCCACTGAGGAACTGCGTCAGGAGGTGGAAACGCTGAAGGCGCAGGTAAAGGAAACTTTCCCCGGCACAACGAAATTTCTCCTCGGTGGTTATGGAACTGCCGGATTTACCGCTCGCAGTGGTGAGGATCCGTTCTTCGATGCCGCGTTCAACGCCATTTTCCTTTTCAAGATGACAGATCGCCTTCTCTTCGAAGGAGAGCTGGAGTTCGAGTTCGAAGATAATGAGACCACAACGAATCTGGAGATAGCTCAGGCATCCTATCTTTTGAATGACTACATGACGATCGGCGTCGGCCGGTTTCTGAATCCGACGAATTTTTTTGTCGAACGGCAACACATGAACTGGGTGAACAAGCTCCCCGACAAACCATTGGCCGTTTATGACGGTTTGCTGCCCGAATCGGAACTAGGCGCACAATTGCGTGGTGTCGTTCCGATCGGCCCTACGAAACTCGAGTACGCCGCGTTCGTTGCGAATGCACCTGGTCTCATTACGGAGTCGGACGATTTCAGCGAGATCGGAACGCTCGATTTTGATAACGATGCCAACTTTGGCGGCCACGTCGCGGTGGGAGGTCACGTGGGCTTTATCCCCATTCCGCAAATCGAGGTTGGCTACGGAATTCAGCGCTCAAAGGTCGGACCGCGAGATCAGGCAGTAGAGGCAGTTTTACAGTCCGCCGATTTTAATTACGTGCAGGATTCGCCGTTACTCAAAGGTCTCATCACCGCTCGGGCGCAATGGGTTTGGTCGCACGTCGGTCATTTCGTCTATGATCCCACCGGGGAGCAAGGCTTCGGGCCACTTACGTTCAACAACAATCGCAACGGCGGTTACGCGCAGATCTCGTATCGCCCTACCCACATCGACAACGATTATCTCAAGAATGTCGAAGGAGTATTCCGTTACGATCGGTTCAATCAACTGCACACCCCAGTCGGCTTTGACGAACAACGCTGGACTCTTGGACTAAACTACTGGCTGACTCCGAGCGCGGTCCTCAAGCTGGCTTACGAATTCGATGACAAGAACGGCGGCGCCCGCGATCAGGACGCCTTTTTGATGCAAGCCGCAGTGGGCTTTTGACCATGAAAGCAATCGGAGTACGAATCTGCAAATGGATCGGTTTGCCCGGGGCAACGATCTTGATTTCGTGTGTGGCCCTGATGTGGCTGATTGGCTGTGGGACGAACAAGCAATCCGGAGAAGTCGCTGCCGGAACGACAGGAAAAAGCGGTGCGCAACTTTGGGCGGAGAATTGTATCCGCTGTCACAACATTAGATCGCCCGGTTCGCTAAGTCCCGCTCAATGGGAAGTCGCGATGATGCACATGCGCGTGCGCGCCAATCTTACCCCGGAAGAGCACAAGAAGATCCTCGAATTCCTAAAGGCAGGCGGCGGCGGATGACTCCTCCGCTGGCGCTACACTAACGCCGGGGACTTTTCTCATTGTCCGCCCTTCGTACGTTTTCTCAACACCGATCCGAGTTTTTCTGAATAATGCGCATAGAACTATGTGAGCATTGATTCGTATTTTTCGCTTTTGTCGATCTGGTGCATTTGGCAGGGTTCGATCCTGACAGTGACTTTGAAGTGATGGAGCCGAGCAAGCAACAGAACGAGAAATCGTTCTTTCCGCGGGGCGCGATTTTTTTCTTTGCGCTTTTGATTCTGTTTTACGCCGCGCTTTGGTTGGTCATTTACTGGATCATGGTCGCGCGAGCATGAGCATGCTGAGCGTCACGCAACTGGAAAAGCGAATCATTTGGATCTCGCTGGCATTTGCCGTCGTGCTGTTGGCTCTTTCTGCGTTGGCGATCAATCTTTTTCACGTCGGTCTGCCCACGTGTCTCACCGACATCAAGCCTTTCCAGAAAGGCGAACTCATCACCCATTCGCCGACGCATTACGAGCTGCATTACGTCGCGCGGATGTGGAAGTTCGAACCCGAGGACGTGACAGTTCCGGCAGGATCGACAGTGGACATTTATCTGAGCGCGGCCGATGTGACGCACGGTCTGATTATGTTGGGCACCGATCTCAACCTGATGGCCGTGCCCGGGGTGGTGAATTATGCACGGGTTAAGTTCGATAAGCCGCGCGTTTATCAGCTGCTCTGTCACGAGTTTTGCGGGACTGGCCACGACCGCATGGCTGCCGAATTACACGTCGTGGACATGGCAACCTTTAGTGCAAGGCCTAGTCCGCCGCCTGCACCCGAGCCGACGCATCCGGGTTACAAACTGCTCGATGCAAACCTGTGTTCAACATGCCATTCGATTGATGGCCAGGCAGGTATTGGCCCGACGTTTAAGGGGTTGTACGGGCGAACCGAGAAGTTGAGGGACGGCTCGACCGTTACAGTCGATGAGGTCTTTATTCGCGAAAAAATCCTTCATCCTGAAGCGAAGACTGTAGCCGGGGAATTTGAGCAGGAAATGCCCAAGACGGATCTCACCCCGGAGGAGATCGAGCAAATAATCGATTATCTGAAAACGCTAAAATAAAGACCAATGGAACCGTCCACCGAACACAAAATCGATGTCGAGCCGGGTTTGCGAAAAATGATCCTGATCGAAATCATTTTCCCGATGGTGCTGTTGATCTTGGGAATTTATCACGGCTTGATGCAGGTGCTTTACCGCGCGGGAATGATTCGCAGTTCGCAATTCCTTGGGCTGAGCTATTTCCAAGGTCTAACGTTGCACGGAGTCGTGAACGCCATCGTGTTCACGACTTTTTTCGCGGTCGCTTTCGGTTACGCGATCATCCGGTATTATCTCGGGCGGCCACTCAACATGAAGGTGGCGTGGCTCTCGTTCACCCTGATGATTGTAGGAACGCTGCTCGCGGCAGCGGCCATCCTCTCGGGAAAGGCGACTGTTCTCTACACATTTTATCCCCCGTTGCGCGCGCATCCGGCTTTTTACATCGGCGTGGTGTTACTGGTGGTCGGCTCATGGGTCGCGTTCTTCAATTGGTTGCCGCCTTACTTTGCCTGGAAGCGCGAACATCCGGGTGAAAAGGTGCCACTCGCAGTCGTCGGCATTTTCGCAACGTTTATTGTCTGGTTGATCGCGACCACGCCGGCAGCGATCGAACTCATCTTCTTGCTTATCCCGTGGTCGATGGGCTGGGTCGCCACTGTGAATGTGCCGCTGGCACGGATGCTATTTTGGTTCTTCGGTCATCCGCTCGTCTATTTCTGGCTGCTTCCGGCCTACGTCATGTATTACACGATGCTGCCAAAGCTTGCCGGCGGAAAACTTTTTTCAGATTTTGCCGGGCGCCTGACGTTTCTCTGGCTGGTGCTTTACTCGGCGCCAGTCGGGATTCATCACCAATTCACCGAACCGGGAATCAGCAGCACATGGAAATTCGTGCACGCATTTTTCACCATGCTGGTGGCGGTTCCCAGTTTTCTCACGGCATTCACCATCGCCGCGTCCCTGGAACATGCCGGGCGCGAGCGGGGCGGCTGCGGGCTGATTGGTTGGTGGAGCAAACTTCCTTACCTCGACAAAGATCGCTGGCTCTTTTCGTACCTTTTCGCGGGATTGGTCATCTTCATTTTTGGCGGAGTCACCGGAGTCATTAACGCGTCCTACAATCTGGACAATGTGGTTCACAACACCTCCTGGTTGCCCGCGCATTTTCACCAAACAATCGCCGGTCCAGTTTTTCTTTCCTACATCGGCATGAGTTTGTTTCTGGTTGCGGAACTCACAGGCAAAAAGGTCCGGTTGCCGACGTGGAATGTTTGGGTGCCATACATCTGGACACTCGGAATCATGATTTTTTCCACCGGGCTGTTCATCGGCGGCGCGGGTGGCGAGCCGCGTCGCACGAACATGGGCCTGAGTTACACCGATCCGGAATCGCATCTGTACCACCCCGATTGGGTTTATGCCAAAATGCTTGGCAGCATCGGCGGAACTATCATGACGATCGCGGCGCTGATGTTTTTCATTGTTTTCTTCGCCACACTTTTCAGGAAGCCGGTCAAACAAGCCGTGCTGGAGCTGATTGTTTCCGAGCCCTATCACGACGAGCGAGTTCCTGCAGTACAAACTTTCACGCCGTGGCTGGCTGGCGCCGCACTTTTGCTCGTGATCGCTTATGCGCCTCCGATCACGCAAACCATCCGTAGTAATTTTCCCGGTGCGCCGCCGTATTCCCAGGACAATCCACGACCGATTAGCAGTGCAACAAATCGGTGACTCCGTTGTAATGAAATTTTTCTTGCCTGTCATTGTTGCCGCTGTTGTCTCGACGAATTCCTTCGCCGTGATTGTCCAAGACGTTTCGCCAGAGCGCGGACGGCCAATCGCGCAAATCAAGTGGACCGATCACGCCGGTCACGTCCGTCGATTGTCGGAATTCGCCGGTTTTCCCGTAATCCTGCTGCCGATTTACACGCGTTGCCGGACTGCGTGTGTCGCGAATGTCGATCAATTGAAAAAAGCGCTGGGTGATTCTTCTGCCGATCCGCGACAGTTTCGCGTCCTCTTGTTTTCATTCGATGGAACTGATACGCCATCGATGTTGGCCAGGCATCGGACGCGCGAAAACATTCCGCTGAGCTGGTTCGTCGGGACTTCAGATCAACCAAACATCGATTCGCTTCTCGAATCGATCGGTTTTCAATACGGCCGGGCTGGAACAGAGTTCGCCCACGCAAATCTCTTGGTCTTTCTCGATTCCAAGCTACGCATCGCGAAATGGATTTATGGAACGGGCTACTCGGGTCACGATGTCGATGTTGCATTGAAAATCGCGTCGGGCGAGAGCGACTGGATGGGCCAACACTCAGAGTGGCTATACGCGCTATTACTCTTTTCCAGCTCGCTTCTTTGCGTCGCTCTCGTTTATTACCTGCTGCGGCTAACTCTCGCGCGACGAACAAAGCATGCGGAATATTTTCCATAAAAATGCGTAGTCATTGAGTTCCGTTCCGTGCCACGCTTTCAGCTGCCAAGTCGCCGTTGTGGTCTCACGCCTCCCCACAACGAAACAGGAGGAAAATAATTATGACGATAACGAGGCGATCTTTTCTGAAATACGGTGCCGGCGCCAGCGCTGCTTTGGGCCTGCCTTGGACGGTACGACAAGCGTTTGCGACCAGACCAGCGCGCAGCTTGCTGACCAAGTATATCCAGCCGCTACCAGTGCCCGGTGCTGGAATTGTGGTCGCGACACCGAGCGGAATCAATCAGTACGCCTTCACGCAGCGGGAAATTGAACGACAACTGCATCCCAACCTGCCGCCGACGCCGTTGTGGGCTTACGACGATGGCTCGGGACTTGGCGGGCAAGCAGGTTCGTTTGGTATGGCCGTGATCGCGCAAAGCGGCACACCACTCGATATCAGCTACACCAGCAACCTTCCGGAAATTTACCCCGATTGGATCCCAGTCGATACGCGGCTTACGCCGCTTGGGAATCACGTGCGCATGATGACGCATCTGCACGGGGCTTTTGTCGCCGGTGATAGCGACGGCAACCCCGCGATCACGCCGAACGGATTCGGCCCCGGTGATACGCAGACGGTTCACTACACCAACCAGTTGCCAGAGAATCCGGCTTCGTTGCTCTGGTTCCACGATCACGCGCTAGGTGCGACGCGCCTCAACGTGTTTGCCGGGCTAGCCGCTGCTTACATCCTCCGCGACGAGTTCGACACCGGCACTGAGCCTAACCCGATCGGCATTCCGGGCGGAGCGTACGAAATTCCGCTCGTGATCCAGGACCGCCAATTCAGCCCAGACGGCAAGTTCTTTTACCCAACGAGTGACATCGAAGGTGTGGTCTGGATCGGCGAGTATTTCGGCGACGTCATGCTGGTTAATGGCAAGGTGTGGCCATATCTCAACGTTGAACCGCGCATGTACCGTTTCAGGGTCCTGAATGGCTGCAACGCGCGGATCCTGAACCTCGACGTTAGCGGTTTGGGCTTCTGGCAAATCGGAGCAGAGGGTGGCCTGTGGGACATTCCAGTGCGAACAAGCCGTTTAGTACTGGCTCCGGCCGAGCGTGCCGATGTGCTTGTTGATTTCAGCAGGTTTGCCGGCGCGAGACTCATGATGATGAATCACAGGCCGCCAAGTCCAATCTCGAATCCAGCGCCGCAATTGCCGCAGGTGATGCAGTTCCGTGTCGGAAGAACGGTTACCCAGCCGGGTCCAAGCGTCATTCCATCGAGTTTGCCCGGGCGAGCAGCCAACCTGGGCAGTCCAGTCAACGCGCGCTACATCACACTCAACGAGATTGACCCGGAGGAGGTGGACTGGTTCCTAAATCTGAACGCCAAGCACTTCGAAGACCCGATGACGGAGACACCGCAAGTCGGGACGATCGAGGATTGGGTTTACATCAACGTCACGGGTGATACCCACCCGATGCACAGCCATCTCGTCACGTTCCAAGTGGTCGGACGCACACCGTTCAACGCGGAAGGCTACGAAGCGGCTTATGGTGGTCCCGACGGTGTACCGGGCGGGATCGATCCAACTCCATTTGCCACCGGGCCGATGCAGCCGCCCGATCCTACCGAGCGCGGCTTCAAGGATACTGTCAAAGCTAACCCTGGAGAATTCACCACCATCCGTGCGAAATACGATCTGCCGATCGGCGTCAACGCACCTCAGACCTACGTTTATCACTGCCACATTGTCGAGCACGAGGACAACGACATGATGCGCTCGTTCACGGTCGTTCCTTAACTAAGTCAATATTTGATCCACGGACGAACTGCAGTGTCTTCGGGCGTTGCCGCGCCAGATTCGTGTCGATCTTGCCTTCCTTATCGATTAATGTGGCGACTTGTTTGAATTGGTGCCCTTTTCAAACCGGAAAGCTGGACAAGCGCGCGGAAATGCAAAACACAAACCAATGAATTTATGATCATTAATATTGGCGAATACGTTCACATCATTCATCGACAATTTTTCCAGGGTGACGCGCAGCGACACTTCGTCGGCACAGTGGAAGCCTACGAAGGGGAGCTGATCCGCGTGAAAGGATATCTCTTTGCGATGGATTCGACGCAGAGTCAGTTTGTAAGGCGCGAAGAACTCCGCACCCGCATAATTTCGCTGAACGAGTCGGTAATAGTGAACATTCTGCCGTCTCACGTGAAAATTGACGAAATCACCTACACGCATCGGCCTAACGGCGACATTTTTGTTACCGACGGAACCGAGTGGCATTTGAATATCACGCATTTGTAACCTGAGCGTAGAAGGAGCAATTTGACATGAACGAAGGCAATTGGGTGGCGCTGGGCCGCGCCGAGCTCGAAGCGCAGGTCGCCGCGCACCCTTTTCTTATCGGAATGAGCGAGCATCACATCCACTTGCTTGCGGATTGCGCAATGCGCTCACATTTCGAAGCCGGACATGTCATCTTCCGCGAAGGCGAAACGGCCAATCGCTTTTATCTGGTTGAGCGCGGCAAGGTAGCGCTTGAATCATCAACGCTAGGTGAACCTGTCAGAATCGAAGAAATAGGCGATGGCGACTTGCTGGGTTGGTCATGGCTCTTTCCGCCTTACGCCTGGCATTTCACCGCGCGGGCGTTAGAGAACACCACTGCGATCTTCTTTTATGGGACGGTTCTCCGGGAATATTCTGAGAAGGATCACTCACTTGGTTTCGAATTGTTTAAGCGAATGAGCGCAGTGATGCTGCGAAGACTGCAAGCAGCGCGCCAGAAACTATTAAACGTGCACCAACCTGGTAAGCCGGGGGCACTGTCTCGATCTCGCTAATGGTCCCCGAACGCTAAGAAACATTTGCTCGCGCAACCCCCAGGCCTCGTAGTTTGACGTGTGACGACCTTCACGTGGCTCGTGCGCTCTAACGCGGCCAGTGTCCCATGACTGAAGTCTGGCGACGGACTACGAGTTTGATCGCTATCCTTTCCCTTGGGGGAATCGCTGCGCATCTCCTGCTTCGTTTCGGTCTGCACGCTGGCGCGACAATTCAGCAAATACCTCTCTGGGTAACTCTTGCCCTTGGCGGAATTCCGCTGCTTTACGATCTGTTGAAAAAATTGGCGCAGCGCCAGTTCAGTTCCGATTTGCTCGCAGGGATCTCGATCGTTAGTGCGGTCTTATTGGGCGAATATTTGGCCGGCGCGATTGTGGTCTTGATGCTTGCCGGCGGTGAGGCGCTTGAAAACTATGCCGTGCGCAACGCCACATCAGTCTTGCGTGCATTAGCAAAGCGGGTTCCATCCGCCGCCCATCGCCGGCGAGATTCGCAGATCATTAACATTGCCCTCGACGAGGTCGCGGTCGGCGACACGCTTGCTGTTTTCCCGCACGAAATTTGTCCGGTAGATGGTGTCGTGGTCGAGGGACACGGCATGATGGATGAGTCTTTCCTGACCGGTGAGCCATTCAAGATCACGAAGGCGCCGGGCTCGACTGTTATCTCCGGCGCGATCAACGGTGAATCGGCGTTAACGATCACGGCCACGAAGCGCGCCATTGATTCGCGCTACGCGAAAATCATGGAGGTCATGCGCGACTCGGAACAGCATAGGCCACGGATGCGCCGACTTGGAGACCAGCTCGGCGCGCTTTACACGCCGCTCGCACTTTCGCTTGCCATCATCGCGTGGATCGTCAGCGGCGAGGCGACGCGTTTTCTCGCAGTACTCGTGATCGCTACGCCGTGTCCGCTACTCATCGCGATCCCTATCGGAATTATCGGTTCGATCTCGCTGTGTGCGCGACGCGCCATCATTGTAAAGGACCCTGTTACCCTGGAGCAAATTGACCGTTGCCAAACCGCGATTTTCGACAAGACCGGCACCCTCACTTACGGCGAGCCGAAGCTGACCGAGGAGTTCGTCGCATCCGATTTTTCAAAATCGGATGTGCTCCGGCTGGCGGCGAGCGTGGAGCTTTACTCTAAACATCCGCTCGCTGGCGCCATTCTCGCTGCAGCCAGGGAGCAAAAGCTTCAATTGCAGGAAACTTCCCGCATCAGCGAGCCGCAGGGACAGGGCTTGCGCGCAACTGTCGCCGGCCGCGAAGTACAAATCACCAATCGCCAAAAATTTCTCAACCAAAACAAGGCCGCGGCATCGCAGCTTCCTTCCGCGGGCAGCGGACTTGAATGCATTGTTCTAATCGATGGCCGCTACGCCGCAACGTATCACTTCCGGGACGCCCCACGAGCGGAAGGCTTGTCGTTTATCAAGCACCTCGGGCCAAAGCATCATTTCAAACGCGTGATGATTGTCTCAGGCGATCGCGAATCGGAGGTGCGTTATCTCGCCCACGAACTCGGTATTGGAGAAATTCACGCGCAGAAAACACCTGAACAAAAAGTCGAGATCGTTCGCGCCGAGAATACGAACGGAAAGACGCTTTATGTCGGGGATGGCATCAACGATGCGCCCGCGATGATGGCTGCGACGGTGGGCATGGCGATTGGTCAAAATAGCGACGTCACCGCGGAAGCGGCAGGAGTTGTGGCTCTGGAAAGCTCACTCAAGAAAGTGGACGAATTCATGCACATCAGTCGCCGGATGCGTGCAATTGTGCTTCAGAGCGCGCTAGGCGGAATGACGCTGAGCGCTGTCGGGATGCTCGTTGCAGCCTCTGGTCATTTGAGTCCCGTCGCCGGCGCGCTCACCCAGGAAGTGATCGATGTCCTTGCAGTCCTCAACGCGCTGCGAGCCGCGTTCCTGCCACGGGTGATTTCCGATTTGTAAAGAAGCGCCGCGAATTAGGCGGAGTCTTCCGGGCGAGCAGGCATGATTCTACTTTATGGCTGCCATAGGCTGGGACACGCTCAGTCCTTCGTACGTTTCTGCGACGATTTGATCGACAACCGTTTTCATATCCTGTGTGCGTTCCCACACGGCAAGCTGGCGGTCCGCGCCGGTGCCTTCGCGCATGATCCGTTCGATGTGTGCCATCTCTCTCTCAGTGCCGAGCTCATCTACCTCGGTCGAAACGAACTCGAGCAGCTCGTTTAAGAGGCTGCGCGCTTCGACTTCGGCTTCCTTGCCAAAATCGATTAGTTTGCCGTCGATGCCGTAGCGCGACGCGCGCCAGCGATTCTCATCCAGTAACCGGCGGCGATAAACGCGGAAGCTAATGTTCTGGCGCAGCAACTTGTACAGTTTTGAGAGCACCGCCTGAATCAATGCGGCTATCGCGAGCGTGTCGTCTGCGCGCGATTGCGCGTCGCACACGCGAACTTCGAGCGTCTCGAAAAATGGATGGAGTCGAATGTCCCACCAGATTTTTTTCGCGTTGTCGACGCAGCCTGTCTTTACCAACAGCTTGCAGTAATCCTCGTACTCGGAAAGGCTCTCGAACGCGTCGGGAATCCCGGTGCGCGGAAAACGCTCGAACACTTTGAGTCGATAACCTTTCAGGCCGGTGTCCTGGCCGACCCAGAACGGCGAGTTGGCCGAGAGCGCGTAAATGTGGGGGAGAAAATAGCGCGCTTGATTCATGACGTGAATCGCACTTTGCCGATCCGGAATGCCGACGTGCACGTGCAAACCGAAGATGAGATTGGCGCGTGCGAGCTGCTGCATGTCCTTGACGATCTCCTGATATCGCTCGCCTTGAGTAATAAGTTGATCGCGCCAGTGCGAAAACGGATGCGTGCCCACCGAGGCAATCTGCAGTCCGCTGCGACCTGCCAGTTCCGCGAGTCTGCTGCGCAGTTCGATTACGTGGGCACGCGCATCGACAATCGACTGGCAAATTTCAGTGCCGAGCTCAACGACCGATTGGTGCATCTCCGGCTTGATTTGCTCTTTGAGGGTAACTTTCCCGCCCTCGAGGATTTCCTGGATGTGCGACCGAAGCTCGCGTGTCTCCGGATCGATAATGGCGAATTCCTCTTCGATACCGAGGGTGAACGTGTGGTTTTTCTTCGCCATGGCGGGGCGCAAATCTCCCTCAAAAACGCCCTAATGTCATCCCCAGCGGAGCGAGGGATCTCACATGGTGTCGTGGAGCACACCAGTTCACCTGTGTGATCAACTCGCCTGTGTGGGGTTCCTCGTCGTCTTCGCGACTCGGGATGACACGCGAACTTGTTTGTCGATCTTACGCCGCTTCGCCTAACGAACTCTTTCTCACTGCCGCCTGCAGAAATTTGCCCCAGCTCAAGTTGTCACGGCCGGGAACATGCTCGCGCGCTTTACGGATGGCCATTTCCGACACAGCCTCGACGACCCATTCGAAATTTGCCTGACCGACGTTGGCTGCTTCCGCATCCGGTGCGGGATTGCAAAAATCAATGGCGACCGGCACACCGTCGCGAATCGCAAACTCGACCGTGTTCAAGTCGTAACCGAGAAACTGATTCAGCGTGAGCACATCCCGCTCGACTCTTTGGAGGATATCTTTCGGTGCCTGCCATTCGGTTTGATACCGCAAGTGATAAGGATGCCGTGGCTCGTACGGCATTATCCGCACGCGCCGTTGATCGATTGAATAGCAGCGGAAGTACATGTCGAACTTCACTTCCTCCTGCAACATCATCACCAGCTGGCCAGTCTCGCTGTAGGCGCGATAAAATTCTTCCGGGTTATGCAGGCGATAGACGTTCTTCCAACCGCCCCCTGCGAACGGTTTGAAGAATGCGGGCCAGCCGACGTAATCGAAAATCGCTTCCCAATTCAATGGATACTGGAGATTACGAAACGATTTGTCGTTCGTGTCCGTCGGCGGCTGGTTCGATGGAAGCAATACCGTCCGCGGAACGGCGACGCCAATCTTGGTGGCGAGAGCGTTGTTGAAGAATTTTTCATCGGCGCTCCACCAGAAAGGATTATTCACGACCGCCGTGCCGGTCAGCGCGGCATTTTTGAGCCAAGCCCTATAGAATGGCACGTCTTGCGAGATACGATCGATCACCACGTCGTAGCCACATGGCTCGCCCTGGATCACCTTGTCGATCCTGACAAATTCGGCGACGATTTCTTTGCCGCTGGTTTTCTGATTCACCCGCTCGACAAACGCCGGCGGAAAGCTGTGTTCCTGTCCGAAAAGAATTCCAATTTTTTTCATATGCAGACAACCGCGGATTACGCGGATTACACGGATGAGGTCTCGTTCGGAGCGTGCACTAAAATACAGTAACTCCTGGACTCTCATTAACACCGTGGCTTTAAGCCCGGTGCATTTCGCGTGGAGCGCAATCAAGCCGTTTTAACGGCTTTGTCCAGAGCGAGGGTTTGAATCCATGCGCCGGAACACTAAGATAAGCCATGGTCAAGAAATTGTTGCACACGCGCTATCGCGTACACGACTTGGAGAAAACGGTTTCTTTCTACAAGGATGTGCTGGGACTCAAGGAGCTTCGCCGTCACACTTCCGGTCGCGGATCGCAACTTGTGTTTTTGAAAGCACCCGAGAGCGACCAGGAGATTGAGATTTGTAAGTTTGATGAGAGCGGGCCGGTAGTGGTCGGCCCCGATCTTACGCACCTCGCTTTTGAAGTGGACGATTTGGAAAACTTCGCGAAACATGCGGCCGCAAAAGGTCATCCGCTATCGGACGGACCGCATTCGAGTGGCAACGGTAAAATCGCGTTCATCGACGCGCCGGAAGGCTACGAGATCGAATTCATCGAGCGCGGAAAGAAATCATAAGTCGTATTGTCATTCCGAGCGGAGCGAGGAACCTCAAAATCGAAGCAGTAGTCACACAAAGCACCACGTGGGACGCAAAAACTTTGAGAGGTCCTTCGCTTCGCTCAGGATGACAGAAGGAATGCGCGCTCATCAGGAAGGCTTCGTTACAACCCGAGAGAGGAACTGGCTGCGACAACGCTTGCGCGACTAAAGCTTTTATCGGTAATTTCCGACCCATGAAATTTTCGCGCAATTGGCTCTGCTTCCTTTGCGTTCTCGTCCTGTCATCCGTCCCTGGCGTATGGAGCCAGGATGCCACTGACTCCGAGGCCGTACGCCCCAGCGGGGTCTCCGGGTCGGTCCGGAAAGCGAAGGCCGTTACAGCGAAAGCCGATGAAGACGTTGATGCTGAAGCTACTCCGACTCGCAAAACAAAGAGCTCGAAATCGACTCATGGCCGCTCGCACCGGGCGCACGCAAAGGCGAAAGAAACACCGGAAACAATTCCCGCGCCCACCGAGTTCACTCCCGAGGGAATACCAAAGACCAGCGCAGCTTCAGTGATTGTAGTGGACGCGAATACCGGCAAAATACTTTACGAAAAAAATGCGGATCAGTTCAGGGCCGCGGCGAGCACGCAAAAACTACTTACTGCGCTCATCGTGGCGGAAAGCGGTTTTCTTGATCGCCAGGTCACAGTGCAACCAACAGATACAATGGCTGAGCCGGTGAAGTTGAATATTAAGGCAGGCGACACTTATCAGCGAATCGATCTTCTGCGCGCCTTGCTGGTGAAAAGCCCTAATGACGTCGCACGATGTCTGGCCCGGGATAATGCCGGGAGTATCGAAGCGTTTGCGGAGGTCATGAACAGACGCGCCCAACAACTTGGAGCTGTGCATTCGCACTTTGTGAATCCAAATGGTCTGCCGGTTCCCGGGCAGTATTCCACCGCGCGAGACCTGGCACTCATAGCGCGCGTCGCCTATGCGAATCCGACAATCCGGTCAATCGTTTGTCTTCCGCAGCTTGTTTTTCGCTTCGCTAACGGTCGCACACGCGAGCTTGAAAATACGAACAAGCTGCTCAGACGGCTGCCTTACTGCAACGGGATGAAGACTGGTTATACCGACGCCGCAGGCAAATGTTTGATCGCAAGCGGCACGCGTCCCGGTAAGGACGTGATCGTCGTGGTGTTGGGCGACAGCTCGAGCCGCGTCTGGCGCGATGCATCCGCGCTACTCTCCTGGAGCCTCTGGATGTAACGCCTCCGCTGCCTCTGCCAGGTTTGCGCTTCGCTCACGCGGCGGCATGCCTTGGATGAGACGCTCGAAAATCGCGCGTAACCAGCGGAGAAAAAATCCGAGGGCAACGTCGAACGACATTTTCGATTTCCCGTATACGCGTTCACGAAAGACAATGGGAATTTCGCGTACGCGCAGCGTTCCGCGGGCGCGCATCATTGTCTCGAAAACAATTTTGAAACCGCTGGTTTGCGGCGCGAGTTCGAGCAACCGCGAACGACCGATTGCGAAGAAGCCGCACATGGAATCGTGCAAGCCAGTGAGCGGATAAGCAAGCAACGCACCTGTTCGCGACACAACGCGCCGCCATACTGGCCAGCCGGGTGTCGACCCGCCCTTCACATAGCGGCTTCCGACTACAAGGTCTGCAGTATCGGCGAACAGCGGCGCCACCAAATCTTTGATTCGATCAGCCGGATGACTCAGGTCCGCGTCCATCACAAGCAGAATTTCTCCTTGTGCCGCTCGCGCGCCTGACATAATGGCACCCGCTAATCCAGGACCTGCGCCGTCCTGTTCGATTAAGCGAATCGGCTGGCTTGCCGCGAGAGCACGAATCTTATCGCGAGTTGCGTCAGTAGAATGATCGTCAATAAACAAAATTTCCCGAAACGGAACAGCGCACGCGGTGATTTCCGAAACCAGCGGGGCGATATTTTCCTCCTCGTTCAAGGTTGGAACAATGATCGATACAGAATTGGAAAATGAGTCTGTCATTCTAAAATGCCAAACGATTAACACTCAACCCGCCTTCGGCAAGCCGGCGGCGCCACAGGCGCGAACGTTCAATCGT
>WNFY01007750.1_pt1 | contig 15038 bp, 10 predicted proteins | sample 5400091 | NCBI WGS metagenome assembly WNFY01 (sample SAMN13153364, study PRJNA577476) | soil metagenome | isolation source: 60 cm soil or saprolite under grassland replicate 1 | place: USA:California | collected 2016-06-15 | reverse complement strand
GCGGACGCCTCTATCGCTCTGAACCACCCAAAGATAGTCATGGCAACATCATTGCGGCTATAGCCGAGTACTGGAACGTTCCCGATGGCTACTATACATTGCCCATAGGTAAAGCCCGTCGCCTGCGCATCGGAGAGGGACCAAGCAGCGTTGCCATCATTTGTTGGGGCACAATGGTACTGGAAGCCTGCACCGCTGCCGCCGACATCGTGAACCGCGAAGGCGAGGCCATTGAGGTCGTCGATCTGCGCACGCTGGCCCCTTTCGATGAGGAAGCCGTAGCCGCCGCTGTGCGTGAAGCCAACCGGGTGATCGTGGTCACAGAAGAAGCCGACCTGACAAGCTTTGGGCGCCATATCCATTCGTGGATTGTCCAGAACTGCTTCTATGACCTGGATGGAACTCCGGCCTTCATTTCAGCGCTCCCGGCTCCCGCGGCCCCTTATAATGCACCCGAGGAAATTGCTTTCTATCCGACAGCAAAAACCATCGAGGCGAAAATCGAGGAATTATTGGAGGAGTAATCACTTCTGTCCGATTTGCCCGGTAAAACAAGGCGAATATAATTCCCAGGATAATTGCGCCTCGCAGAAAAACAAAAGGGTAAAACAGCGGTACTCGCGGGACAGACCATACATCGGGAGCATAGGTATAAATAAAGGGGTAAATAGATGTCGTCAACACACATATTATGCCCCAGCTCAACAGCCACTTCCAGTTGCTTTTCCCGATATACGCAATAAAAGGTGCCACCCACATCAGGTATTGAGGACTAAATATTTTGCCCGTGATCATTGAAATCAGCAATGCCAGAAGACTTGTAGTAAAAACATCGAGCTTGCCGCGCAGCTGCAGCCAATAGGTATACAATAACCCGGCAGCAAAGCACAAGGTCGTTAGCGGAGAAACTTTCGAGGATAACGCACTGATCGCGTTGAGAGAGCCAAAGGTGTATACATATTGAACATGGTAACCCGCAAATTGCCCCATCCATAAAACGGCCGCCGCCAGGGTTTCCACCTGAATGGGACGATCACGAAAATACTCTAATGGACCCAGCGTACCATCGACACTCAGGACAAGCGAGATAGATGTCACCACCACACATACAGCCAAAAACGTTAGCATGCCATCCCAGCGGCGTAGAGCATACCATTTACTTCCACGATACCGCAATTGTTGGGCTATGAAGAGTGGAGGTATCAAGACCAGGGCATAAAATTTTAACAGGATGGCCAGGGCCAATAAAGCAAACGCCCACCTCCAGCGCTTACGTTCAGCCAGGATAACCGCCCCCAAGGTAAGACCAACCGGGATGAGATCAAAGCGTGCCAGGGCTGTGGCCCAGTTTCCTACAACCAGGTAAAAGGCAAAGGCTAAGGCAGCGCCGGTAGATATACCTCTTTTCAAGATGAAATATATAATGCCAGCCACAAGAGTCATCCAAACCGCAAATTCAAGTAGAAACCATTGATATGGAGCTAACAATGTGAGCGTAAAAGGAAAAATTGCTAAGAGTGGATACTCATGTGGTAATGCATGCAATGGGGCTAACGGTGATTGTTGTTCTACCAGTTTGATCATAAAGCCTGGAAAATGCCAGGCCTGCATACGATGAATGATAGGGGTAGCAGGGGTGGTGACAATGAACCAGCAATCGGTCTTGCGCAAAGGGCCTAGACTGGGTACGCCATTCCAAAAAGCGAGTGCATAGCATCGATACCTGGTAGGTTCGCCACCGTTTACTAAGTATCGCAACAAGGCTCCAAAATATAAAAGTATCCCCATGCCTACTATGACAAGTCCATCCAGTAAGTACGGCCAGGTACGTTTATTATTCTCCTTGCCTGATCTTTGAACTTCAGCTCTGGGACGCACATCCACATTACTCATACTTTTCCTGGTTTGCTACTATCTTCGTAACTCAAGAGTTTTGTGTTGGTTGTGAGCTTGGCGGCCGCAGGCCGCCAAGCTCACAACCAACACAAACGAGCCGTCGCAGGCGGCGAGAAACCCCGAAGAGCTGCCATCTGTCATTCATCATTCGGAACTTCAGTATAGGAACACCAGCACGCAGTGTCAAGCCAGCTGGTACTACTAGCTCGATTACTCTCCAGGCGCTATGATATACTAGCCAGAGCTTCAAGCACGCAATCATAAAATCAATCAGAGAATGGGGTATCGAACTTGATACCACTACCAAAGATAACGCGCCAGGTAAACAACAAGAAATATTCACCAGGCCAGGTAGAAACAGGCTTGCGCACCACTTCATATCCACGAGTAAGCGAGTGGCTCATCTTGCCTTGCCTGGCACTCGTTGCTCTCATCCCTCGCCTTATACTCGCCAGGCAGCTTGACCTGGTTACGGATGAAATCATCTATATCATGGGCGGAAAAGGCTATCTACCACTTCTGCTACACCTCCAGATAACATCGAACGTGTGGGATTTTAATTATGAGCATCCTCCGGTTGTCAAGCTTCTTATCGGCCTTGCCATCTATCTTAACAGGCACTTTGGGGGTCGGTTCAGTGTCTTGTTTGCTGCTCGCACGCCCAGCATTGTATCTGGCACCCTCCTGGTAGTAGCCATCTACTGGCTCGGACGCGCACCTTTCGGGCGCGCCAGCGCACTCTTAGCTGCCCTTTGCCTCGCTGTAAGTCCCTGGCTGGTATATTTCAGCGCTCTGGCGCTCATCCTGCTGCCCGCAACTTTCTTCATCGCTGACCCGGCTATCTGGCGTCATCCCTACAGCCTCTTGATACAGAGCGTGCTCTTCGAGTGGCAACACTCTCTAACGGGTCACCTGACATTTCTAGCAGGCCAGTATAGTGGGCATGTCCCCCATTGGGCCGTGCTCTACATCGTCCTTGCCAAGCTCAGTGCCTTTGTGACTCTTCCCGCCGTATTTTTTCTGATCTTCTCAATCGTACAACTGCTTCGCTTCCACTTGAACAAATCAAATCTACAGGTGACGGAAGTTAGTCGCATCTCGTTTCTACTAATATGGCTGGTCTCTCTAGTGGGTACGTTTAGTCTGCTGAATATTGTGGTTGGCACGCATTATCTTTTACCCCTGGCTCCGCCAGTAGTGCTAGCAGGGGCATTTGGGCTGACCACGCTTCTTCGCTATCGAGGTGGCACCTTATTTCAGGCCAGTGCGGCGAGTACGCCAACTCCCAAGATAGCAGAAGCGGGAAGCTCTGCGACGCCAATGCGACCGGGTATTCAGCGCCGCACTGCCATTGTGCTGGCCGTTCTCATGATCCTTTTCGTAGGGCCGCATGTAGTGGGCTTGACGACGGTGTATGCCGCAGAGGGTTACACCAGCGAATTTTTCAACGGTGAGAATACGGTGTTGCAGGTGGCCTATCCTGGTTACCGCGAAGCAGGACGCTGGTTGGTAACGCATACCTCCACGGCAGCTAACGTAGGGCTCGTCGCCCTTCCCGGCACACTCAACCATGGAGACTATAGTATATCGTGGTATAGTTACAATCGGAATATCGCAGGAAGGCTGAAATTTTCAGAGGCTCATCCTGATGATGCCAACCTCCCTTACGATTATCTTGTATGGCCTATGCACTTAGTCCAGCGCGGCTATGCCATCCCTGCTGCATGGAGTTCGCATATTGTGCATACTATCATGGGTGGGAATACTATTTACTGTTTTATTCTGGCACGTAACCCTGCTACAATCGGAGGCTTTTTAACCATAACGTGAGTACTGAACCTGCTGACTCTATCGTCGCCGCTTCTACGCCTTTAATAAAACAAAAAGGTGAACCGGCAGCCCAACTTGAGAGGGAGATACAATCTGCACACAGCCTGCAGTGGAACTGGCAAGATGCACTCTATCTTCTCGCATTAGTTGGGCTTGTTATAGCTATGGCGTTACACTATACACCTGACCTTACAGGTCAAGTAGCAGGTGAATGGTGGGATCCTCTGCTCAACATGTGGACGCTCTCCTGGGATACAAACACATTACTGCATCATCCGACCCATTTGTGGCAGGGGCAATTACTCTATCCCAACTCACTTACCCTGTCTTACTCTGAAAACCTGTTGGGCGAGGCCATCTTCTTTGCTCCCGTTTTTCTTATCAGCCATAACCCGGTATTGGCTTATAATGTAACGTTTTACTTGACATTTCTTCTGTGTGGCGTAAATATGTATATCGCGGCGCGTTACTACATAGGAAAACCACTGGCAGCATTTGTGGCCGCGCTCGTCTATGCCTTCGCGCCATATCGGCTAGCGCAAATTGATCACATCCACATTGTCGCAGGAGAATGGATACCGTTGGCTTTTCTCTTCCTCGATCTTTCGCTCCAGCGGAGCCGCTGGCATCACTGGAGCCTCTTTGTCCTGTTTTACCTGCTTCAATTACTTAGTAGCATCTACTATGGTATCTTTCTGAGCTATACGCTACTTGCGTACCTGCTCATCCGCTATAGCGGGCCATTTGTTAAACAACTGCGACAACATAGATGGGCGTATATCAGACAATTGATGGTTCAAAGTGTAAAACTCCTCGCCGTGTTTTTTGCTGCATCCCTCATACTCTTCATTTTGATGAGGCCGTACCTTGCATCACTGCGTAGCGGGTTGGCGCGTTCGACGTTTGAAGCGGTGGGCTATTCTGCCTTCGTGCGTGACTTCACATTCACTGCTATCTTTAACCGCCTGCATGGGGTTTCCTCTTACAATGGAACTATCATTGTGCCGGATGGTGAACATTTTCTTTTTCTCGGATGGACGATCATGGCGCTGACAGCGCTCGGTGTTGTACTGGCTTTTTGGAGACACCACACCACCATGCGTTGCTTTGCCTGGACGGGTTTGATCGTCTTACTCTTTGCTTTTGGTCCCTACTTACAATATTCTACGAGTAGTGGGGCGCCGCTTTTACCGGGCCAGTCATATCATCACCCATTCCCGCCCGCTATACCCATGCCCTGGCTACTGGCCTATTATGTGCTCCCCGGCTTCCAGGGCCTGCGTGTTCCCGCTCGCTTCGTTGGCGTATTATTAATGATGCTGGCTCTCCTGTCTGCATATGCGGTAGCCTGGCTGCAAGAAATAGTACATGCAAAATCGGCAGGAAAGCAAGAAATTGGGACACAGCCAACAGCGCGCCCCTTTAAGCATTTTTCCTTCCCTGCACTCGCAGTACGCTGCCTGCTGGTAGCGCTGCCGCTGGCTATTCTATTGGAGGCGCTTCCCGCTTACCTGCCGGTCACCCATGTTCCTGTAGGAAGCTCCATACCCCCAGTTTATCAATGGCTTGCCACTCATGGCGGCACGCAGCCTGTTGTCGAGCTTCCTATGGCCCACCTGGACGAAAATTTTACCAGGAAAGATGAGGCCTGGTATGACTACTATGCTCTTTACCATGACCATCCTATCGTGAATGGCTGGAGTGGCTACCGGCCAGATTTGACCACGACGCTTTCCGGTCTGCTGCTCAACTTTCCATCACCAGCGAGTCTGCAAATCCTGGAAAAGTATCATGTCGAATACGTCGTCTTTCATCCTCAGCTTTTTCTCAAATTCGAGACTCCTAGCATGGTGACTGCTACGCTTGCCAGAATGCAGGCCAGCTCTCAACTCCATTTTATTTCAGTATTTGGCAGTAACTTATCTAGCAGCGATTCGCTCTGGCAGGTGATTTAAACTATGAAACGTGCTCCAATTCGTGATATTCTCTGGTTATTCACCGGCACGCGCCTGGTACTGCTGATGGTAACCTACTTTGCCTATATTTTGCTGACTGCACCCAAATATTCAAGTACGCCAGTAGATACGGTGGCACTATTTTCATCCTGGAATCACTGGGACGCGGCCAATTATGTAAGAATCGCCCAATTCGGCTATAATCAACTTCCATATGACCTGGCTTTCTTTCCATTTTTTCCCTTGCTTATTGCGGCCATAGCCTACCCATCAGGAGGCGGCTGGAGCTATTTGCTCGCCGGAACACTGATCAGTAATGCAGCTCTGTTGGGGGCGCTCTTTGTGATCTACCAGCTTGCTGTCGACATCGGAGGAGACCAGGTTGCACGGCGTACACTGCTCTACCTGTGTATCTTCCCTACCGCCTTCTACTTCTTTGCCGCCTATAACGAATCATTGCTAATTTTGCTTACGGCAGGCTCATTCCTGGCCATGCGCCGTCAAAAATGGTGGTTAGCAGGTGTGCTTGGACTGCTCGCCTCATTGACACGTTCGGCTGGACTCCTTCTCGTCATACCCTACATCATCGAACTATGGATATCTCGCGCAAGCATCACGGCCACACGCCAGAACTTCGTGCTCAGAGTATTACCGCTTCTCCTGATTCCAGTGGGAACATTGCTGTATTGTATCTACTGCTGGCACATAACGGGTAATCCAATTGCTTTCGCCAGTGTGCAGAGTCATTGGGGACGGCATACAACCTGGCCATGGGCAGGCATAGAGCAGGCCTTCATTGACCTTTTCTGGAACCAGCCCTTTGGCTCTTTCAACGAGGCCCATATCATCCTGGATTTAACTGCCACCATTGGCTTCATCGTACTGGCAATTCTAGGCTGGCGCAAGCTGCGCCTGAGCTATAGCATCTGGGTGGCAATTTTACTCTTTTATTACCTCCTCAGTCCTGGCCTGGCCAAAACCGATGTCCTTTTATCCAACCAGCGCTTTGTACTCGAAATGTTTCCTGCCTTTATTACCCTGGCCATGCTCGGCATTAAATATCCTCGCTTACACCAGGCGCTTATGCTCGTGTTTCCCGCCTTACTGGCAACACTGAGCGTACTTTTCATCATGAATCGTTGGATGGTGTAGAGGGACTTGAAATGCATTACGCCACGTCTCCGCTACGCCTCGCTTGTGGCTAATGCAAGAAGGGAAGGCATTTATGAACAGAAAAAATGTAGAGATAGCGCCATTACCCACAAACCCTGGTAAGCAGGCTCCCATCAGGCCCAAAAAGGCATCTCTACGAGCTATTGCGCTGTGTATGCTCGCCTTTATTCTATGCATCTTAATAAGCGTGACCCCGCTCTTACACCTGGCGGGGAAAACCTTCCTCTTGCCGTTGCCAACCAATCCATTCCTTCTCTGGTGGGGATCGTGGTTACCTGCCAATTTGCAGCTGGCATCAGCCTACCGCGCCTCAATGATTACTACCAACAGCATCGAGTTCCTACTGCTCATGGCGCTTGCTTTTGGCGTATATGGACTGAGTGCCTTTTTTATACAAAGGCTGCCGGAACAAAGCGATTACAAAAACGTGCTACGCCTCATCTGGCTAGGTACAATTATAGGTGGGCTTATCTTTGTACTAACACCTGCCATGCTGTCACGTGATATCTTCGTTTATGTGGGCTATGGTCGTACCATTGTTGTCCATCATGCAAACCCCTATTTTGTAGCTCCATCGCGTTTTCCCCAGGATCCTCTTACTTCCTATGATGACTGGAAAGACGTCACAGCCGCCTACGGCCCGGTCTGGTTAACAATCTGCTCTCTCTGGACGCTCGTATTGGGCAACTCTCCACTGGGCTACGTCCTCGCTTTCCGCTTATTTGCCCTCGCAGCTCACCTGCTAAATATCTGGCTGGTAGCTACCATCCTGAGGAAGACGGGAAGTTCAGCCCGTACAGTAACACTTGGTACGCTGCTTTACGCCTGGAATCCACTTGTGCTGCAGGAAAGTAGCCTGGGTGGGCATAATGATATATTCATGGTCACCTTGATCCTGCTGGGTATACTTCTTTGCCTGCATGCAGAGCAACGGCACTTTGCTCGCCCGTCCCACTATCTACCACCAGTTCTCGCCTTTACGCTGGCTGCGCTCGTCAAGTTCACTGCTCTTCCCCTCATCGCTCTTTTCCTGGTTGTGCTGGCCCGTAATACTCTTTATTCCGTCCAACCGGCATCCCCTACTAACGAGAAAAATGGCTCGCGACATTGGAAATCCATGTTCCTGAAGGTCCTCTTAGCCTGCATCGCCGGTGGTTTCGTGTCCCTCATCTTCTATGCACCTTTCTGGCTTGGCCACAGCATCCGCGATATCGTGCAAAGCTTTTCCTCACCACCATCGGCACGCTTTTCAGAATATTCTCTCCTACGGGTCATATATCAATGGATTAAAGTGCATGGCTTGCCTGCCCACACTTCCTGGACCTACACGCCGCTTTATGTACTCAGCCAGCGTAACGTCTGGGATAGAATTAACTACGTCACCCTGGGCTGTCTACTCATAATAGCAACAATATGGATCTGGCGCATTCCTACAACACGCACCATGATACTCGCCGCACTTGCCACGCTAGGAGCATTACTCATTGTAACTCCCTGGTTCTTTGCCTGGTACGTCACCTGGCTGGTAGGTCTTGCCATCGTCTGCCTACCCGTTTCAAATGATCGCATAGGACGAGCATTAGTAGCATTCACCTTGACCTTCTCTGCCACAGCCCTAATCACCTACCTTTACCATGACTATCCTCCTATTGGTAGCTGGAATTTTCCTGGCTGGTTGGCTATGATTGGACTACCCCTGATCGTCCTTTCCGTTTTCTTCATCCCTAAAAATACACGGCTGTTGCGTTCTTTGAGTGATGACACTACAATAAGCACATGATGTTGATTTACTTTCGGCGAATGCTTTCTATAAAAGGGGTTTCCTGATGCGCTGGCTACCTATCTTGAGAGTCCGGGCGCTAACCTTTCTGCATGAACCGTTGGCGGCACTCATCTCACTACAAACACTGCAGAACGCCCTGGATACTCTAGGGTATCCAGCCGTGACGCTCTTTATCATGATCGAGAGTGCCGGCATACCATTCCCGGGGGAAACCATGCTCCTCCTGGCCTCATTTTACTCGGCTATCGATCATCAACTAAAGCTTCCGATCATTATCGCCTGCGCAGCCTTTGGAGCAATCGCTGGAGACAATATTGGCTACTTTGTTGGCCATACCGGCGGCCGCGCTTTTGTCGAGCGCTTCGGTCGCTACCTGTTCTTGAAACCAAAGCATCTCGACCGCGCTGAAAAATTCTTTGCCAGGCATGGCGATAAAACCGTCTTTTTCGGTCGCTTCATTGCCGTATTACGAGCGTGGGCTGCCTTCCTGGCAGGGGTCAACCACATGAACTGGCGCAGTTTCCTGATCTATAACGCGGCCGGCGGCATTTTATGGGCCATCATCTACGGCACAATTGGCTACGTTGCAGGCCGCATCTTCCATGATAACTTCACCCAGGTAGAACACATCGCCAGAACTATAAGCTGGATCGGTGCAGGAGTCATCGTAGCCACAGTCATAGCGATCTTCTTCGTAGTTCGCTGGCGTCGCAAGCAATCAGCAGCCAGATCAAGAGATGAGAAACGGCAACAAGATACAAAGAGCAGTACTACTACAAGTAGTGAGCCAGCATCTCCACCGGCCTCCTCGACGGGGAATAGCCCGGCATCCACATCAAAAGATGAGAAACGGCAACCAGGTACTGAGAGCGCCACTTCTACAAATAGCAAGCCAGTTTCTCCACCGGCCTCCTCGACGGGGGATAACCCGAAAGATTCTGATACGCAGGAAGAGCAATTACAAACAGACACATCAACTCAAGAAGAAAAATAGCTAAAAGGTATATCTTTCTACCTCTGCAAAAACTAATATGCTACAATACCAGACATCGATGAAACGCATTGTGCGTAAGTAAAAGTGAGGTTATGCTATGCCAGCATTGCTAGAAAATCAACGTTTTGAGCGCTACCGCGTCGTTCAATATCTGGGAAGTGGCGTGTCAGGTGAGAGCTATGAGGCCGAAGACACCGTGCTCCAGCGCAAGGTAACGCTGAAGCTCATCCATCCCTGGATGATACTACCAGACGCTGCTCGCCGCCAGTTCTTTCGCGAGATGCAAGGCATTAGCCTGCTCAATCATCCCTACCTGGCAGCGGTCCTCGATTATGGGGAGATCGACGGCAGGCTCTATGTCGTCCGCCGCTACGTCACCAGCGGCTCACTTTTAAGCAGCGACGGAAGATTGTGGTTTCAGCCACCGTTCAGTATATCCGACGCCATTCACTACGGACGCCAGCTGGCACAGACCCTTGAATACATACACAAGCGTGGATATCTACATGGAACGCTCACACTTTCAAATATTCTGGTGCTACGAGGCCCCAACGTCGACGGTGAACCCGGCTTTGCTCCTTTTCTCCTCGCCGATGTTGGTCTGGCAAACTTTGTACGTCGCTTTGGTCAACCACAGGTCCAGCTTCTCCCGATTACCTCAGCGCCAGAACAATTAGGCAAACGAGTCACGCCTGCCAGCGATCAATTTGCGCTGGCCGTGATCCTCTATTTCTGGCTGACTGGTCATCCTCCCTATCTCGGCTCACCCGAGGAAATTACACATTTGAAACTTACAGAGACCATCACCCCCCTTTCTTCATTCAACTCCCATGTAACTTTTGAGCAAGAAAGCATCCTACGCCAGGCCCTGGCCGTCTATCCCGAGGAACGCTACTCCTCAATACTGGCATTCGCAGATGCACTTGTGGCTACACTCATTCCTCCATCTCAAGAAGTTCCCCCATCTGATCTAGCCTCACAGCCCGAGCCTGCTCCTGAGTTCGAACGCGTTCCTCAAACAGAACCGTCGCTTATTTCAGAGTTAGAACTACAGCCCCTGGAACAAAAGCTTGAAAATGAAAAGACCCCAGAGGTTGAACCGGTTCTCCAGGCGGAACCTCAATTTCCCGCTATTTCCGAACCGGAACCCGAACCCGCTCTTCGCCTTGAGTCTCAAGCAACTTTAGAGTTTGCAGACATTCCTCATACCGAACCGCCATTTTCCAGCGAGATTGATCTCGAACAACAACCTCAGCCTCAACCAACTCCTGAACCTTTGCCTGAACCTGCCCCTGTTACCTTGCCGCAACCCTCGCCAGAAACTCTACCCGAACCTGCCCCTGAGCCTCTACCCGAGCCAGCTCCTGAACCCTTACCGCAGCCTGCCCCTGACGTCTATCAGCCACTACCCCAACCCGCTGCTGAGCCCGCATCTACTCCTCAGCCAGAAACACCTGGGTCATCTGAACCTCAATCATCACAACCTGAAGAAGCATTAGAGAACCCGACTCCGCAGCCAGGCATTTCTCCACGCCTCATTATCAGCTTACCCGGAAGCACAGAAACTTATGAGTTCGTACTTGAACGTGAAGAGACTACCATTGGGCGAGCAGGTTCCGACGATGTCCTGTTCGATCAGGATGCCTCAACTTCGCGGCATCACGCACTATTGAAGCACGAAGATGACCACTATGTACTCTATGACCAACGCAGTGCCAATGGCGTCTTTGTAAATGGTCAGAAATTAGCTGACGATACAGGATATATGCTGGCCGATGGCGATCAGATCAGCATCGGAATCTATGAGCTTGTCTTCCGTTGCACCATGCCAGAGCTCCCAAATAGACAGATGCATTTCTCTCGCCAAAAGTAAAAAGACCTGTAACTCTTGACTTTTCCAGGTATCATTACTATACTTAACATGTCTACTGTATAGTACAGTAGATATTTCTGTATAGTACAAACGTTAGTAAAAGTGATGACTGAACACCAGCTCGACAAAGGAAAATGCAGCGGGAGAGAACGCATCATCCAGGCAACAAAAATACTGGCCGGAGAGCGTCCCTTCGATGACATAACTATTGAGGAGATTATCAAGACAGCAGAACTCTCGCGTCCAGCCTTCTATTATCACTTTACAGGAGGCAAAGAAGAGCTACGAGCAGAGCTGGTGCACCGAGGTCTCCTTGATGATATGCCAACACAGAATACACGCTTAGCTATTCTCGAAGCCGCTGTGCGTATTTTTGCACGTTCCGGCGTCTCCGCGGCAACCCTGGAAGATATTGCCGCCGAAGCAGGCGTGACACGCGGAACTCTCTGCTGGCACTTTCATAGCAAAGATGACCTGGTTTCGGCTATCATCAAACACTACGGACCGCATTCTATAGCCGAAGGCTTTTACGATGCTTTTGCAGCCCAGGGCGACTTTGCCCGCCTGGCTATTTTGCTGATCTACACGCATCCGCAAGCTGCTCATGTCCTTGCCGATATGGTTGCAAAAGGTCGCAAGCGTCTCACGGAATACGTGCGCCAACGGCAAGAAGCAGGCTACTTCTGCAAGCATATAGATCCTAGCCTATTCGTACAGGTAATAGCTATGATCTTTGCCATGCGTGCCATTGGACGCGGACTGAACGATCTCTTACCGTTCTCACATCTTTCGCGAGAAGAAATCATTGACCAGTTAGTATCCTTACTGTTGTATGGCCTGGTGCAACGCGATCAATTCCCTAAAGACGAAACAAGAGTAGCGCTATAATTCGTGTCGTTTAGAAGGAGTGTTTGAAATCCACTACGCCACGTACAGGCTGGATAAATCCGCATTCTACCGCAAGGAAGATACCTCGCTTGTGGACGTGCTGGATAAATCCGCATTCTACGCAAGGGAAAGGAGTCTCTCCATATGCAAGTCAGTGCACAGCCCGTGCGGTCAAGCAGAGGAATGCAGTACAAATGGATTGTGGCGACGGTGGTCATCCTTGGGGTGTTTATGAGCATCCTGGATCAAACCATCGTCAACATCGCCATTCCTCGCCTGCAGACCGCATTTGGTGCAGACATTCATAGCGTGCAGTGGGTGCTCACCGCGTACATCCTGACCCAGGGTGTTGTGACGCCAACCGCGGCTTATTTCTCTGATACCTTTGGTATCAAACGTTTCTACATCTTCTGCCTGGCAGCCTTTATCATCAGTTCAGCACTGTGTGGTATAGCATGGAGTTTGCCCGTTCTCATCTTATTTCGCATACTACAAGGAGCAGGAGGAGCAGCGCTGTTTCCATTGTCCATTACGTTACTCTTCCGCGAATTCCCGCCGCACGAACGTGGAGCAGCCATGGGCTTCTTTGGCGTTCCAGCGCTCCTGGCACCAGCCCTTGGACCAACGCTTGGTGGATACATCGTGACTTATGCCGGCTGGCCATTGATTTTCTACATCAATGTTCCGGTTGGAATTGTTGCCATTATCCTTGCCACTGTCCTCTTGCGAGAATACCGTCCAGAGGGGCGCACGCGTTTCGACTTCATCGGCTTTTTCTTTGCTGCTATCGGCCTGTCAACCATGCTGTACGCTCTCTCTTCTGCCAGCACCGATGGATGGACATCTGGCACTGTCCTCGGATTTCTACTGGTTGGGCTAATTTTTCTGTCCCTCTTTGTCACGGCTGAAATCATCATTGCCAACCGCGGTGGACAGCCCTTGCTCGATCTACGTCTCTTTGCCAACGGCCCGTTCAGGACAAGCATCATAGCAAGCGTGTTTGTCATCTTCTGCCTGTTTAGTGGTTTGTTTATCTTCACTATCTACTTGCAGACCATACGGGGCCTGAGCGCTTTTCAGGCTGGCTTGATTCTCCTGCCACAGGCCCTGGCCTCTATGGTAAGCGTGATAGTAGGTGGACGATTGGTGGACCGCATCGGCGTGCGTGCGGTGATGATTCCAGGTCTGCTCATCTTAGCTCTAGCCACGTGGCAACTGACGCTCGTCACCACTTATTCGCCCTACTGGTGGATTCAAGTTATGTTCATATTGCGCGGCCTGGCCCTCGGCCTGACCATTCAGCCACTTACAGTTGCCATGATGGCGGAGGTACGTCCACAACAATTAGCACAGGCATCGTCGCTTAATACAGTCGGTCGCGCTGTATCCAGTTCATTAGGCATCGCGATCATAGCAACCCTGGTACAGACACAAACTGCGATACACTTTGGTCATCTTGCCGAACAAGTCACTGCAAGTTCACCCATTGGGCAACTGCTGCCACAACTTGAGGCATACTTTGTGGCACATGGCGCCAGCATGCAGGCGGCAAGAACTACGGCGCTACAGTTGATCGCCGGGCTCTTACAAAGGCAGAGTTTCGTTCTAGCCCTTCATGATGCCTTAATCCTGACCCTCTTTGTGATTGCCCTGGCTATCATCGCCACTCTGTTTGTACGAGCAAGCCGCAGACCAGCGCGAATCCAGGAGCCTTCACTAAGCCCTGTCGTTCCTGGAGAAACCGAGGAATCAGAGGCTTCCCGTGCGGAAGCCATACTGGCAGGTTAATAGTTAGCATCACAAGTATGGTGAGGCACACCATACGAGCTTACTTATTCATTCATTAAATGAAAGGAGAACAACACAAATGCGTCGCTTGATTTTAGTTCCTTTACTGATTGTCGTAGCCCTTTTTGCAATTTTGGGTGGCGTTGGTTACTTGATCTATAACAGCTACATGTACTATGGTACCGATGATGCGCAAGTCAACGGACAGATTGTAAACGTGAGCGCTCCGACTTCAGGCATACTCACAAGCCTGAGCGTCAAACAGGGTGATAGCGTCACGTCAGGTCAGACACTTGGATCCATCACTCCGGCATCCACTGCAGGATCAAATGGCTCACAGGGTAGTCCATCAGCGATCAATATCACCAGCCCGATGAGCGGCAGAGTTTTGCAAGTTTCTGCAGTGCAGGGCCAGGGTGTTGCACCTGGACTCTCTCTCATTACACTAACCGACCTCAGCTCAGTGAACGTGATCGCCTATGTTGATGAGAGCGCTCTCAGCAACGTCTCGGTCGGCCAAAGTGTTGACATCCATATAGACGCATACGGAGACACCAGCTTCAGCGGTCATGTACAACAAATCGTACAGGCGGCGGCCAGTGAATTCTCACTCCTGCCCACCCAGGATAATGCCAGCGGCAACTTTACGAAAGTTGGGCAGCGCATTCCTGTGATTATTACGCTTGAAGGCAATGGTGGCAAAGATATCGTACCTGGAATGAGTGCCGAGGTAACCATTCACATTCACTAACATGTAGGGGCGATCCCTTGCGGTCGTCCAGGCAGCATTGACCACTTTCCCTATATGGAAAGGAGCATAGCAGCAGTGATCGATTTTATCACCAAACGTGTTCAAAA
>WNFY01006598.1_pt1 | contig 15038 bp, 12 predicted proteins | sample 5400091 | NCBI WGS metagenome assembly WNFY01 (sample SAMN13153364, study PRJNA577476) | soil metagenome | isolation source: 60 cm soil or saprolite under grassland replicate 1 | place: USA:California | collected 2016-06-15 | reverse complement strand
AAGTTCTCCAGCGCACCCTGGGCGTGCTCAAAGCTGCTTTCAGCTTGGCGCAACTTTGCGGCAAGCAGGCCGGCAAGGTAAGCGACCGCCGCATAACCAAACAGGTTTACGAAGATGATTCCTTGCAGCGTGCGGATCCCAGGATGCGTCGAAGAGTACGAGGGGACAATCTGGAAATAGCACAACTCGAGAACGGTCCCGTAAAGAATGAACGCCAGCGCTGCCGTCAGGTAACCCCACTGTCGCCGCAAAAGAATGCTTGCAACGATGATGACCAGTGGATAAAGAAAGTTCAGGGAGCTGTCCACGCCGCCCGTGATGTAGACCAACAAGCTTACGAAAAGCAGGTCGGAAATGACCTGCAGCGCCGACTGCAACTGAAGCTTATTGCCAATTTTCAGCAGGGCCAGATAGAGAAAAGAGACCCCATACGCGAGCAAAATCGTTCCCACAAAGAGTCGGATTGGGAACGACACCGTAGTGAACTGTGCAATGGCTAGCTCGATCCCCAAGATAATTGTGAGGATCAGGATGCGCACTCTGACCAGCCACGACAGCCACACTCGGTTCTCGAACACGGAATGCATGATGGGTATGGGTATCTTTCGCTCTCTATATGAAGGGCGGGAAAATCCACCTCGGACTTCCCGCCTTTGTTTCGCTATCCCGCCAGCTTGGCAATCATTGCGAACAGCGGCATGTACAAGGAAATCACGATGCCACCGATCATCACGCCGAGCAGGCCGATAATGACGGGCTCCAGCATGGCAAGCATGTCTTTGGTGGCGCTGTCCACTTCGTCCTCATAGAAGTCTGCGATTTTCTGCAGCATGTTATCCATTGCGCCAGTGGCCTCGCCGACTCCGATCATCTGCGTCACCATATTCGGGAAGACACCGCATTCGCGCAGAGGATCAACGATGGTGCGGCCTTCCTCAATGGCCTTGCGCACCTTGAGAAGCGCTTCTTCGAGCACCGCATTGCCAGAGGTGCGCGCCGTGATGCTCAGACCCTCAAGAATCGGAACGCCCGAGGTGATCAGCGTTCCCAGCGTACGGGTAAAACGCGCGACGGCAATTTTCCGTAGCAGGATTCCCAGAATCGGCAGCTTCAACAGTGTGTAGTCGAACCAGTACCGGCCGCGTGGGTCTTTGCGGATCCACTTGATTCCGAAAACCATGGCGACGATTCCAACAATGAAGAACCACCAAAACTGACCGACGGCCGCGCTCAGCCCCATAACAATTCGGGTTGGAAGCGGAAGCGCGACGTCGAGGCCAGCAAACAGGTTGGCAAAAATGGGCACTACCCACTTCAGCAACGCACCAACAACGAGGAAGGCCATCGAGACGACTGCGATAGGGTAAATCAACGCCGACTTCACGGCTGAGCGCAGTTTCACCGCTTTTTCGACATACTGGGCTAGACGCTGCAAAATGATGTCGAGAATACCGCCGGTTTCGCCGGCCTCGATCATGTTGGTCGTCAGGTCATCAAATGCCTTCGGATATTGACGCATGGCATTCGCCAGCGTCGCGCCGCCTTCTACCGTTGTACGGACCCCGGTCAGCGTTTTCTGAAACGCCGCGTTTTCCTGATTGGCAGCAAGGATTTCCAGACACTGGACCAGCGGCAGACCTGCATCAATCATGACCGAGAACTGCCGAAAGAAAATGGCAATGTCTTTGGTCTTGACTTTGCCAGATCCAAACGTGGGCAGCGCAAACTCCTTCCCCTTTTCGCGGATGGTTGGCCCGGCGATTTGCTCGCGGCGAAGTTGTGTTGCGAGCACTTGCTTGTTGACCGCAACCCGCTCGCCGCTGACCTTCTCTCCCGCTGAATTCTTCCCTGAAAATGTAAAAACTGGCATGTTGTCCTCTCTTTACTGGCCTTTGCTTGAACTTGGTCGTTGCTTTCCTCGATCAGTGCTTTCCGGTCGCCGTTCCTCTGGCCGTCACTCCCGCGCCCGTTTGCCTTCCTGCCAGGCTGGCGCCGCGGTTGATCATTTCCTGTAACTCGTCTTGGTTGCTCGACCGAGCCAACGCGACTTCGAGCGTGATCTGCTTCTGGAAGTAAAGCGTCGCGAGTGACTGGTTGAAGGTCTGCATTCCGAATTTTTCCTGTCCGGATTGCATTGCTGAATAAATGGGAAATACGTCAATAACACGGTTGATGGTGGACGATGCCGAGTTAGTATGCAGCGTTCCGAAAGTCAAGTGTCCGGTTTCCGCGATTCGCAGCGCTGATTCGATGGTTTCGAGGTCTCGCATTTCTCCGATCAGCACCACATCCGGATCTTCACGGAGAGCGGCCCGCAAGGCGTCGCCAAAGCTCTTGGTGTCGGCGTGCAACTCGCGCTGGTTGACCACGCAATTCTTGTTCATGTGAACAAACTCGATCGGGTCCTCAATCGTAAGAATGTGGTCGTGACGCTCGGAATTGATTTTGTCGATCATGGAAGCAAGAGTGGTTGACTTGCCCGATCCGGTAGGCCCAGTCACGAGCACCAGGCCGCGTGGCCTTTCGCAGAGCTTCGCTACCACTGCCGGCAGGCCCAATTGGTTGAAGGACTTGATCTCGAAGGGAATCACGCGGAACACAGCCGAGGTCGCGCCGCGTTGGTTGAAAACGTTCGCACGGAAACGGGCCAGGCCCTTCAGTCCGAACGAGAAGTCAAGCTCGAGATGCTCTTCGAAGCGGTGCTTCTGCGAGTCGGTCATCACGCTGTATGCCAATTGCTTTGTCTCTGCGGGCGTCATTTGTGGCAGATCCAGCGGCACCAGGTGGCCATGCACGCGAACTTGTGGCGGCGAATTCGTAGTGATGTGCAAGTCACTACCACTCATTTCCAGCATTCGTTTCAACAGATCACTCAATGAAAGCGACATTTGTCTTTTCCTTGACTACGATTTTGAAATTTTCTTTTCTTAGTGAATCGTTTCGCGTGCCACTTCCTCGAGCGTCGTGACTCCCGCGGCGACCTTGACTAGGCCACTGCGTCGCAACGTAATCATTCCCTGCTCAATGGCTTTTTTCTTTAACTCCACGGCTGACGCACCCACCAAAACCAGTTCCTTAATCTCGTCGTCCACTTCCATTACTTCGTAAAGGCCGGCTCGGCCCTTATACCCGGTGTTGTTACAAGTGAGACAGCCTTTGCCTTTATGGATTTTCACGGTCTTCGCTTCCTCCGGTGAGTAGCCTTCCTCAATGAGGGTTTGTACGGGCACATCGACTGTCTCGGCGCAATCCTTGCAGATCCTTCGTACCAGTCTCTGCGCACAAATGAGATGGACTGACGTCGCGACCAGGAATGGCTCAATACCCATGTTCATTAATCGGGTGATCGTTTCCGGCGCGCCGTTTGTGTGTAGTGTTGACAGGACCAGGTGACCGGTCAATGCGGCTTTGATTGCGATTTCGGCGGTTTCAAAGTCACGAATCTCGCCGACGAGAATGATGTTAGGGTCTTGCCGTAAGAATGCGCGCAGGGCAGCCGCGAAGTTCAACCCGATCTGCTCTTTCATCTGCACCTGGTTCACACCCTGCAATTGGAATTCGACCGGATCTTCGGCGGTCATGATGTTTGTATCCGGCGTGTTCAAGCGCGCGATGGAGGAGTAAAGTGTGTTCGTCTTTCCAGATCCCGTTGGTCCCGTGACCAGCACCATTCCATACGGCTTCAGGATTGCTTTTTCGAATTTGACCAGCGATTCGGACTCGAAACCAAGCTTGGTCATGTCCAGGCGCAAGTTTTCCTTGTCCAGCAACCGGAGCACGATTTTTTCGCCCCATAGCGTGGGCAACGTGCTTACACGAAAGTCGAGCTGTTTCTTTTTCCCCCCAAGATTCATTTTCAGCATGATGCGGCCGTCCTGCGGTAGCCGCTTTTCGCTGATGTCAAGCTTCGCCATGATTTTGAGGCGCGAAGTGATCGCGTCTTTTAATTTGACGGGCGGTGACATGATCGACTGCATCACGCCGTCTATGCGGAAGCGCACCCGGAATTCTTTTTCATAAGGCTCAATGTGAATATCGCTGGCTCCACGCTTGACTGCATCCGTGAGTACGAGGTTGACCAGTTTTACGATAGGGGCTTCATCTGCTGCCTTCTCAAGATCCGCAAGAGCCAGCTCTTCTGCATCTCCCTGCAGTTCGACGTCGGATTCGTCCATATCGGTAATGGACTGCATCACTTGGTCGAGGTCTTCTTCCTTGCTGGTTCCGTACGCTTTCTCAATCCCTTCCAGAATCGAAGCTTCCGACGCCACCACCGGCTCAATGTTGAATCCGGTCATGAATTTGATATCGTCCATGGCGAACACGTTCGTCGGATCGACCATGGCAATGGTGAGCGATGCACCCACCCGGCTTAGCGGCAGAATCTGATATCGCTTGGCGGTTTCGTAGGGAATCAGCTTGACGACTGACGCGTCAATTTCAAAGTAAGAAAGATTAATAGCGGGAACGCCATACTGGCGCGAAAGGAAATTGGTGACGTCCTCGTCAGCGAGGAAGTTGAGCTTCACCAATGCGCTGCCCAGGCGGCAATTGGTTTCCTTCTGTACCTTGGTCGCCTGCTGCAACTGCTCCGGGGTAATGATCTTCTCTTTAACGAGAAGGTCGCCCAGTCTCTGGGACATGCCTCGAGCTCCTGTCTATTGCGGCCAGAAAATGGCATCCGGACGGCCTGTCCGGGACGGAAGTGCGCCTATTTCAGGGGAGTACAGGCGCGCAATCCGGTGACACAAATTGTCACCTTGATTGGGTAACTGCAAAAGTAACTTTGGTGCGTGTACCCGTATCGTCAAATTGCGACCGTCGCAAATACACCCAGACTCCGCATCTGGCGCGCACTTTCACCGAAGCAACGCGTGCAAGGCCATGTACTTTAGGCATCCATGTTGCAATTTGCTTACACTAAAGTCGTGCCCCAACCGACTCCTGAACAGCATGTTCTCGCTATGTATTCCACCCTCGCGCAGGCGTGGGGGCCACAGCATTGGTGGCCGGCGAGGACTCAGTTTGAGGTCATCGTCGGAGCCTATCTCACGCAAAATACGAACTGGACGAATGTTGAACTCACGCTCCACAAATTGCGTTCCGCTCACATACTGAGCATTGCCGGGATTCGCAGAATCCCGATTCGGCGTCTGGAGGCATTGGTCCGCTCCTCTGGTTACTTCCGCCAGAAGGCGCGACGCCTCAAATTGTTTGTGGCATTCCTCGATCGAACCTATAGCGGTTCGCTGAAGAAAATGTTCGCGCAACCCACTGCCAAACTCCGCGATGAACTCCTTGCTCTCGAAGGCGTAGGTCCCGAAACTGCCGACTCGATTTTGCTCTACGCCGGACAGCATTCGATTTTCGTGGTTGACGCCTACACTCGAAGAATTTCGGAGCGCCATAGTCTGCTACGCGCTAGCGCCAACTACGAAGAATTCCGGACACTCTACGAGCAGGGACTGTCAGAGGGCATGAGGATAGTTCCAGCGACTCGATCATCAGGAGCAGCCTCTCACTTCCCGTCGCCGATGAGCCTCGCTGCACGGGCTACCCTTGTACAGGTCTTCAACGAGATGCACGGTTTGCTGGTTGGTGTCGGAAAGAAATATTGTCTGAAGGCGAAGCCGAGATGCGACGCGTGCCCGTTAAAGACGCTCCTTCCGGTCGTCATTGCTGGAACAGACTTATAATTGGGTAACGCGTTTTTAGAGAATTTTCTAACTCTTTCTTATGGCAGAACGCAAAGCACCGCGGGGGCCTAGCCGTAAAAAGGTGATCCTGTTGCTGGCGGCAGCGGGCCTCCCGTTATTCGGAATTTTGTTTTCCCTCTCGTCCTTCGAACTTCGATTTATTAATCCGAGGACGAACCAGCAAACCGTTTCGCTGGTCGCACTAACGTTATTGGTCTCACTACTGTTCGGGGCCTTAACATTCGTGCTGTTCCGCAACTTGATCAAGTTGTTCGCCGAGCGGCGACTCGGCGTGCTCGGCTCAAAGTTTCGAACGCGTCTGGTAGTTGGCAGCCTCCTACTCTCCTTCATTCCCGTCATTGTGATGTTTTGGTTCGCGTATGGGCTAATGAACCGCTCTATTGAGCGCTGGTTCTCCACCCCGGTTGAGGAAGTGCAGCAAGACACCGCCTTGATGGCAGGTCTTCTTTCCAGATACGCTGCGGAAAATGCGCATGCCGAGGCGCTCGCAGTTGCGGCCTTGCCGGATACGCAGCGTGCCTTTCAGGGTCACAGCTTCTCCGGCGTGCTGGACGCGTTCCGGGCGCGCGAAGCTACCCTGCAAGGCGGTTTTGCCTTTGCTATTGAAGATGGCAATGCCGAAGCGAGTTTTAATTCGCCTTCGACTTGGCCTTCCCTAAAAGCAGCGCTCCCGAAGCGCCTGCCAAGCCCAAACCGGCCAGAGAGTCTGAGCTGGGGTGGGACCGAATACATGATTGGAACCGCACCGGTGGGGAGCGCCGGGGAGATAGTGGTTGCCATGCCTTTGCCAAGGAATTTTTCTGAGGCACAGCAACAACTCGCCGCCAGCCAACAAAGGTATCTTGAACTGGCCAAGGAACGGAGACTGGTGCGATGGACGTACATGGCTTTCCTTTGGCTGCTGACCGGAATGGTGCTCTTCGCGAGTACATGGCTTGCACTTTACTTGTCTAGGCTTGTGACTCGGCCGGTGGTGGCACTGGCGGAAGCGACGCAAGAGATTTCAAAGGGCAACCTGGATTACAGAGTGGACATTCCGGCTGCGGATGAATTGGGCGACCTTGTCCGCTCATTCAATCAGATGGCTTCAGAGCTTGCCGCCAGCCGGCACCAGATTGAGAGAGCCAGTGGGGAACTCAGCGCGGCCAACATAGAACTGGAACAACGTCGTCGGCATATCGAGACGATCCTCCAGAGTATTCCGACTGGAGTTCTTTCTCTCAACGCTGACCGGTGGGTCACTCACGTGAACCAGGCACTGCTCCGCATGTTGCGGCCTTTCGAAGAACCCATGCATGCCTCGCAGGTTCTGATCGGGGCCGCATTGGCAGATGTGTTCCCGAGAGAAGTCCTCGAAGAACTGGAACCGTCGCTACGCCGTGCCGACCGCATGAATACAACCACAACGCAAATGGAAATGGCGCTGCCGCGAACGAAACTGAATGTCGCAGTCACAGTGGCGACGCTGCGCCACAACGAGCAGCGCATTGGATACGTGCTCGTGTTCGAGGACCTCTCGGATCTATTGCGAGCACAAAAACAGGCGGCCTGGCGCGAGGTGGCGAGGCGAGTGGCGCATGAGATCAAAAACCCGCTCACGCCCATTGCTCTTTCTGCGGACCGCATTCTGCGCCATCTGGACCGCGTCGCTCCTGTTGACCAAGGGCCTCTCGACGTAGTCCGCACTTGCGCGGAAGCGATCACGGGTGCGGTTGAAACCGTCAGGAACCTAGTGAACGAGTTCTCCACCCTCGCCAGCTTCCCAGCTTCGCAGCCAAAACCTGAGGACCTCAACACAATCGTGCAAAGCACGATTTCGATGTTCAATGGGCGTCTCGACGGAATTCTAGTTCGAACATTGCTGGCGCACGACTTGCCCAAAGTGATGGCTGATAGTGAGGCCATTAAACGCGCGACCGCGAACTTGGTGGACAATGCCGCGGAGGCTCTACAAACTTCGGTGCTTAAAGAAATTGAGATCTCGACAGCCCTGGTGGCCAGCCGCGACGCGGTCGAACTAACCGTGGCAGATAGTGGGAGTGGTGTTACTCAGGATCTAAAAGAGAAGCTTTTTCTTCCCTACTTTTCCACTAAGCAACGCGGTACTGGTTTGGGGCTAGCGATCGTAAGCCGCATCGTGGAGGAACATCACGGCTCGATTCGCGTCGAAGAAAACAAGCCAGTCGGTGCGCGCTTCGTGGTTGAGCTTCCTCTCGCTTCCAGCCTCGCCCCTGCAAATGCCGAAATGCCGCATGCTTAAAATCCTCATCGTTGATGACGAGTCGGCCATTCGCGAATCGCTGCAGGGCGTATTCCAGGATGAAGGCTACACCACGGCCGCTGCCGCCAGCGGGGAAGCCTGCCTGGAAGTGGTCCGCAGCAAGCCGTTTGATGTGATTCTGCTCGATATCTGGCTCCCAGGACTGGACGGCTTGGAAACCTTGCAGAGGATCCGCGAATTCGAAAATCCTCCCGAGGTGATCATCATCTCCGGTCACGGGACCATTGAAACGGCCGTTCGTGCGACCAAGTTAGGGGCATTCGACTTTCTTGAAAAGCCGCTGTCCCTAGAGAAGACGCTAATCTTGGTGAAAAACGCCGCGGAAGCCCGCAAACTGCGGTTGGAGAACCGCGATCTTAAAAGGCAGATTGCGCCGCGCAGCGTGATTGTGGGCGAGAGCGTTCCCATGAAAGCGCTCCGCCAGCAGATTCAGCTCATGGCGCCGACCAATGGACGCGTGTTGATCTTCGGCGAATCGGGCACCGGGAAGGAACTGGCAGCACGGGCAATCCACGGGCAGAGTCCGCGCAGCGATGAAATGTTTGTTGAGGTGAACTGCGCGGCAATTCCCGAGGATCTTATTGAAAGTGAATTGTTCGGTCACCGCCGCGGCTCGATTCCTGCTGCAAGTGCCGACAAAGAAGGCAAGTTTCTTAGGGCAAACGGCGGCACGCTCTTCCTTGACGAAGTCGGCGACATGAGCTTGAAGACACAAGCTAAGGTCTTGCGCACACTCGAGGAGCACAGCTTTACGCCGGTGGGAGGCGAGCAAGCAGTCACGATCGACGCCCGCGTGATCGCATCGACCAACAAAGACCTGGAAGAGGAAATCTCCACAGGCAATTTTCGGGAGGACCTTTTTTATCGGCTCAATGTGATTCCGTTTTCTGTTCCTCCTCTACGCGAGCGTAAAGAAGACATTCCGTTGCTGGCGCGCCATTTCCTTAAAGAATTTTCCGGCCAGTATGGGCGGCGTCCTCGCGAGATCACCGACGATGCCATTGACGCGCTAATGCGGTACTCATGGCCGGGCAATGTTCGCGAATTGCGCAACGTGATCGAGCGCATTGTAATTATGAATCCGACGACCAGCCGCTTTGAACGCAAACACTTGCCGCCGCTGGTTTATCGGAACGGCGGCCGTCGCATCACTGGCTTCCTTACGCTGCATGAAGCCCGTGCCGCTTACGAACGCGATTACATCCTGAAAAAATTGGATGATAATCACGGAAATATCAGCCGCACGGCTGAAGTTTTAGGACTGGAACGCAGCCACTTATATAGAAAGATGAAGACACTGGGAATTGCGGTGAAGGAGTGAGACTTCGAGCTTTCAGGCCACGACTAGGGCCGTGCTGCAACTAGATGTTCCAATTGCTTTCTCCAGTCGAGTTCTTCGACAAAAACTCGGGATTCACGCCAGTTCGGCCGGACCTTTACAAATAGTTCAAGAAACACTTTCATTCCCAACATACGCTCGATTTCGAGTCGAGCTTCAGTACCGATATTCTTGAGCATTTGCCCTTGCCGGCCGATCAAGATCCGCTTCTGCCCTTCTCGTTCGCAATAGATGACAGCGGCGATTCTGACGAGTTTCTTGCCTTCTTCAAATTGTTCCAGCACGACCGTGGTCTGGTGCGGCACCTCTTCGGCGGTCTGAAGGAGCACCTGTTCCCGAATCAGCTCTGCCGCCATGAAACGCAAGGGCTGATCGGTAACTTGGTCATCGGCAAAATATCGTGGGCCGTTGGGCAGGGCTTCGGACAACTTTTCCAGGAGAACACTCAATCCTTCACGCTTCCGCGCAGAGATGGGAACAATCTCACGAAACATTTGGGTTTTCCCATAGCGCTCTATCAATGGAAGCAGCTTCAGCTTCTCGCCTTTCAGTAAATCAATTTTGTTCAAGAGCAGCATCGCCGGAGTCTGCGATTTTCTTACGAGTTGAAGAACAAACTCGTCGTCTTCGTCCTTGGGCCGGGCAGCGTCCGCGATTATCAGGACCAAGTCGCACCCATCCATCGCTTCACGAACTTCCGCCATCATCTTCTTTCCCAGGGAGTTGTCCGGCCGATGCAAGCCAGGAGTATCAATGAGGACGATCTGCGCTCCGGGGTTGTTCTTTGCCTTCGGAACATGCACCACTCCCAGCACTCGATTGCGCGTGGTCTGCGGCTTGGGGCTGACGATGGCCAGCTTCTGCCCAGCAAGCGCGTTCAGTAGCGTGGACTTGCCCGCGTTGGGACGACCGAGAATGCACACGAATCCGGAATGGAAGGCCATGATGAGAACTGTCTGGAAAGTCTAAATCAGCTTCATTTGCTGCGAACTGGAGACCGACACGCGCACGCGCTCGACGCGGCGTTGGGTTGCTTGCAATACCTCAAGGCGTAATCCGTCTTCCTCGACTATTTCACCTTTTTTCGGAATTCGGCCCGCGAGCTCGCTCACTAACCCAGCGACGGTGGTGGCATCTTTCCGTTCAGGCCGCACGCCCAGCAGTTCTTCCAGCCGGTCCACATCCATGTTGCCCGGCACCAGATACGAAGCGTCGCTTTCGCGCACAACTTGTGCCACCTCGTGCTCATCGCTGATCTCACCCACGATCTCTTCCACCAAGTCCTCAATGGTCACCAGCCCGGCCACGCCACCATATTCGTCAATGACGATAGCCATGCGGACCTTCTTCTTCTGCATCTCTCGCAGCAGGTCACTACCCAGCTTTGTCTCGGGAACGAAGTAAACGTCCTTACGCATCAGCGAACCTACGGTGCGGCTGTGCGCATCCGAGTCTGCCACCTGCAACACATCCTGCGCGTAAACAACACCCCCGATTTTATCGATGCTTCCCTCGAACACCGGCACGCGCGAAAAGGGCCGCGATCGCAACAGTTCAATAAATTTCTCGACGCTGGTGTCGCTCGGAACCGCCACCATTTCCGGGCGCGGCTTCATCGCTTCCCGCGCAGTTTTTTCGCTAAATTGGACCACTGACTGAATTAGATCGCGATTACTCTCATCCAGAATTCCTTCTTCTTGCCCGGCTTCGATCAGCGCATCAACAGCGTCGGCCTGTGTCTCCGGTTGTTCCTCCGCATGCTCGCGCGTCAAGGATGTGACCGATTGCAGAAAACCAAGGATCAGCGTAATAGGCAGAACCACATAAATCAGGATTTGCAACAGCGGCACCCATCTCACCAGCCACTCGCCCTTGGTACGAGAGAAGAAAACAAATGGCAAAAAGCGGTTAAACACGATCACAATCAAGACCAACCCCAATACCGCCTCGAGGATCTCTTCGACGCTCCATCCGCCATCGCGGAAAATCCCAAATGCCAAAACCATCGCGATAGAGGCCATCAGCAACGGCGTAACAACTGACATGGAGAGCGCTGCGCGCGAACGGCTAACCTTCAGCTTCGGTTCTACCCGCTGTTCGAAGGCGTCAATATTGTCTTGAAATTCGCGTGAGAGAAACTTGCCGATTTCGGCATATACACGCTCGACGTACGAAGACAGTGTCAGTAGCCCGAGCAGCAGAAGCAGCGTAATTGCAATGGCCAGATTCATGTGCGTGCTCGCGCAGGCCGAACGGTTGACTTGGGCTTATCGCGCTGAGCCCTTACTGTAGCGCTCCGTTCGATTAGCCCACTGGGAAGCCCCAACCGCTTCCGCATTAATTGTTCCCTCTGCGCCATTTCACCATGGTCGTTTTCGTGATCATACCCTGTCAGGTGCAAGAGAGCGTGAAGAACCAAAATTCGGACTTCGTCACTCACCGAATGCCCCAGCAGCCGGGCGTTTTTGGTCGCGATTTCAACTGAGACCACAATGTCCCCGGCAAAACCGCGAACAAAGACTGGGGCTGGAAACGAGAGGACATCCGTCGCCCGCTCCCTTCCTTTAAAGCGCTTGTTCAAAGCGCGGATTTCGCGATTGTTGGTCAACATTATCGTCACCATTCCGCGGAGCCGTATGGCCCGGCAAGCGGCAGCAACAAATCTCGTAAGCTCAGGTCCTCCTAAGCCGGGCACACGTTGTTTCGTGATGATGGTTGGCTGCATTTCAATTTGTCCAAAGCAATTGCGCAAAATAAAAAGAGGGCCATACTGCACCCTCCTGCCGCTCAGGATCCTATTCTAGTTCGCTATTCAATTCGTCTCTGGTGCGCAGATCGGAACTGATCGCATTGCCGTTCGCGGGAGCTTTCCCATCCAGTAGGTCCATCTGCTCCTCCGCCACTTTCGTTTTGTGCTCGTCGTAAGCACGGATGATGCGCTGCACCAAATGATGCCGCACCACGTCCTCGGAAGTAGTGTTCTGCGCCTCGTCCAAGATGACGAATGAATCGTTCAGCGTGCGGCCGCGCATGAAAGCGATGGGCGCAATCTCGATGACATTCTTCTCCAAATACCGGTCCACCTTCTCCGGATCGAGCATGTCGTAGAGAGCGTCGTACAACGGCCTCAGATAAGGGTCGATTTTCTCTTGCAGCGTTCCAGGCAGGAAGCCCAGTCGCTCTCCCGCCTCGACGGCTGGGCGCGCCAGGATAATGCGGTTCACGCGTTTCGACAGCAAAGCGGAAATCGCCATCGCTACGGCAAGGTAAGTCTTGCCCGTACCTGCAGGGCCAATACCGAAAACCATGTCGTGACTTTCGATCGCATCCAAATAACGACGCTGATTCAAGCTCTTTGGCTGAACAGTACGGCGACCAAACGAGCGTTGGCGGCCCGCTTCAGCGAGGCCTCGCAGCGTGGTCTTCGGATCGGCGACCAACACGCGGAGCATGCTATTCAGATCGCCGTTGTTGAAAGTGTGTCCGCTGCGCTGGAGTTGGTCGTAGTCGGAGAAGACTTGCTCGGCGCGGCCCACATCGCGCGGCGTGCCCTCAAGTTCAATCGCGTCAGAGCGCAGGTCGATGTTGATATTCAGGCCGTCTTCGAGCAGGTGCAGATTTTCGTCGCGCGTGCCAAAAAAGGTTTCGATATTCGGGCTTATTTCAATGCTCTTCTTCATTCAGGTTCCGCTTTTACGAACGACAATGCACCCTCCGGCGCAGTTGCGCAGTTTCCTGTTTTCTGGATTCAAACGCGAAGTCGAGGTGCCACCATTCGGCGTTCCTCTTCGAATTGTACTTCGCCACATGGGGTGGGCAGATAACAGTTCTGTTAAAAGCCTACCCCGCCCCATGGTGAGAGTCAACCAGCGGAAATCGCGGAAAAATCATGCTTTTCGGGCGAGGAAAACCTGTAGCTCACGGTCCCAATCACCATTTCTTGAAGATCACAAATACCGCCGCGATGATCATGGCAAACCCAGCCAGGTAGTTCCACCTCAATTGCTCCTTCAGATAGAAAACCGAAAATACAGAAAAGACGCTGAGGGTGATCACTTCCTGAATAGTCTTCAACTGGGCGGTGGTGAACTCATAGGAGCCAATACGGTTTGCGGGCACTTGAAAGCAGTATTCCGCAAAAGCGATGAGCCAGCTAACCATGACTACTTTGAAGAGCGGTGCCTGCCGGTACTTCAGGTGTAATAGTGTAATAGCTCAAACTTGATCTGACATTCAGGTTGTAGTTATGCGGCGGACGGGGCGGCTGCCCCTTCCTCCGCGCCTCCTTCCCCGCGCCCCTCGCAAAGGAGCTTTTCAGGGACGGCTTGCTCCGCGCCGGATTCATAGCTGGCGTCGAGCATTTTCTCCTGCGCCAGCGAAAGCGAATCCATGAAAGTCTGCATGGGCGTTTTGCCGTAGCAGTATTTGCCCGAGTGTGGGCGTGTCCGATTGTATTCGTCCAGCCACCCATCCAGGTCCGCCTGCAACTCCTCCAGGCTGGTGTACAGTTTCTTGCGAAACGCGGTGGCGTAAAACTCTTCCTGAATGGTGCGATGGAAGCGTTCGCAGATGCCGTTGGTCTGCGGATGCCGTGCTTTCGTCCGGCTGTGATCGATGTTCTCCACCGCCAGATACAACTCGTACTCATGATGCTCGCGCTGCCCGCAGAACTCCGTGCCGCGATCGGTGAGCACGCGCAACAGCGGGATCCCGTGCTCTTCGAAGAACGGCAGCACCCGGTCGTTCAGCACATCCGCCGCCACCAGCGCGTTCTTGCGGTCATAGAGTTTGGCAAACGCAACCTTGGCGTAAGTGTCCACAAACGTCTGCTGATAGATGCGGCCCACGCTCTTGATCGTGCCCACGTAGTAAGTGTCCTGCGTGCCCAGATAGCCGGGGTGGGCGCTCTCGATCTCGCCGTGCGCCTCTTTTTCCTCGCGCGCCCGCTCCATCGCCCGCAGTTGTTCTTCTGTCAGCACCAGGTGCTCTTGTGCGGCCTTGGCTTCGAGCGCCTTCAGCCGCTTGCGAAAGGTTTCCAGATCGTGCCGCAACCAAATGCTCCGCACTCCCGTGGGCGAAACAAACAGCCCGCGTTTCGTGAGTTCGTTGGCCACCCGCACCTGGCCGAAAGCCGGCTTCTCCAGGGCGATCTCCATCACCGCCTTTTCGATGTGCTCTTCCACCCGGTTCTTCGGGCAGGGCTTACGCCGACTGATCTCGCGCAATGCCAGCTGACCGCCCTTGTCGTACAACTCTTTGAAGCGATAGAAGCTGTCTCGCGAATAGCCCATGACCTTGCAGGCCTCCGAGACGCTGCCTAACATCTCCGCCAGCTTCAACAGGCCCACCTTGTTCTTGATGATTTTTTCATCGGTGCTCATCTGACATCCTCCTCCGCGCCTTATCGCGCGAGTTTATCAAATGTCAGATCAAGTGGAGACTAGGACAGGTTACTCGGGTCCCCAATTCTGAACCTTGCCGATGGCCGGGGGAGAGAATTTCTCGATATACGCAAAGTCCTTCACCGCGCGCATGTACTGGGCACGCTCGAAAGCGCCGGGATCGGAGCAGCTCGCTTTCGCCTTGACACTGCATTCCAAGTAGCCGGACAATTGGGTTCGCCTGCTTGCTGCTCCTACCGTTTACCAGCCGCAACAGAGCGGTCGGGCTCCCTTTCCCGCGACACTTAGCAGTGTTGACT
>WNFY01004925.1_pt1 | contig 15038 bp, 13 predicted proteins | sample 5400091 | NCBI WGS metagenome assembly WNFY01 (sample SAMN13153364, study PRJNA577476) | soil metagenome | isolation source: 60 cm soil or saprolite under grassland replicate 1 | place: USA:California | collected 2016-06-15 | reverse complement strand
GAACCCATCGACCAGAACTTGGCTAGGCGCGGATGAAGGCATCGGAAAAAAGTTGCCGCTGAATGCGGCGCGCTGCCCACAAACCTATTCGAGATGATCAAGCACGTCTTGCCAACGGCTGAACGCTCGCTGCCGAGTGAAATACGCATCGAGCATTTGCCGGGCACAGCGGCCCATTTCCGCAACTCGTTTCGTGTCCATCGACAGGCTTACAATTGCGGCGGCAAGCGCCTGGGCGTCGCCCGGCTGGATCACGATCCCGCATTCGTGCTGGCGCACAAGCCGCGCAATTTCACTATGTCGTACGGTGATAGCGATAATCGGTCGGCCCGCGGCCGCGATACCGTAGAAATTGCTGGGCACGACCAGCCCCTCGAGCTCCGGCCGCAATGAGAGCCAATGCACATCCGGCGCGGAAAGCGAATGCTTCAGCATATGCCGTTCCTGGTAAGGCAGAAAGCGAAAGCTGTCCGGCAGCCCGTGCTCCTTGGCTCGGTCAGAAAGTGCAGTGAGCCGATCTCCGCCTCCGATGAAGAGGAAGACAATTTTCGGTTCATTGCGTAGCTGCGTGGCAGCAGCGAGCAGCGTTTCGACTTCATGCGCGCGGGTCAAATTGCCTGAGTAGCCGACAACGAATTTGCCCTGCAGATTCAAGTCTCGACGCAACAGGTTAAGGGCGGGAGGAATCGGGGAGATCTTCTCGTCATGGGCCCAGTTTGGAATTACGTGGACGCGCTCCGGCGCGGTACCGGATGAGCGCACTAGTTCCGCCATTCTCTCGCCAACAACGACGTTGGCCCGCGCGGCTCGCAGAGAACGGTCCCGCAGGTAAATAAGGGCGTGGCCAATATAGCCCTTTAAGAAGCGACACCCGAGGGAATTGGCCGTCTCGGGGTAGAGGTCCTGAAGCCAATTCACCAGATGGGCTTGGCGGCGTTCGGCGATCAGCATGGCGGGTAACGAGATCAGCGGTGGATCGGTCTTGGCTATAAGGATGTCGCCGGGATTGACCAGCTTGTTGAGGCTGCTCCACAGTGAAGCGTAGAAGGAGGCGTAATCCAGGCTCCGCCCGAGCAGCTCTGAGCGGCCGAACCGGAACCGCCCAGTCGGGAGCCGGTGTATGTGGACGCCAGCGACGATTTTCTCGGCCGGTAATTGCGCCTCCGGGTCATCGTAGCGCTGCTGGCTAGTGACGACGTGCACCGACCGTCCTTGGAAGGCCAAGTGAAAGGCTAGATCCGTCACGATCTGGCTGATGTCGGAATTATCCGGGAAAAAGAACCGACTCAGGAAGATAATGCGCTTCATCGGCCTGTCGCGCGCTTGAAATTCAGTTTGCGGAGGCGCGTGGCCACCACCTCATCCAAATCAGCAGGACCACGTAACTATCGGCTCGACCGCAGGCCGGCGTCAAGCTTTTCGGTATCCTGCCGCTGAGCAACAGGAAAAGTGACTGAATGAAGTAAGAAGTGGAGAGCCGACGTTTGTATTCGTGATCTGGACTCAATATGCCCTGCTTGGCGTCTCTTTGCCGGCTATCATCAAAGGCATGATCGTGTTGCCGGTTACGTTCGGTCTCAGCTCGGCAGCGACCGTCGCTATTTGTCAAATACCGATCGGCGCCCATCTAATTGGAGGAAAACGGCGCTAAGTCGCCCGAAGCACCTGATACAGACTCGATGAACGGGAGGCAGGGGGTCCGGTCGCAGCTCAATGTTGGTAGCGGTTCTGGGGGCATCAAGAGGACGGGAGATGACCAATGCCATTCCTGAAAGTTTTGGCTGCGGGGCATTCGAGAGTGGGCCGCTCGAACAGACAGCGTTTCGAGAGGTTTGGTTATTCGGGAACCTGCGCGCAGGATCGAGGCACGCCAGATAGCGACGTACGAGAGCGCTGGCGACTGGGGTGAATAGGGCGCCCAAGAAAAGCTGAGGAAACCAGCACTCGACCTGTCTGACGTTGTCTGACGAGCGTGTATCTTCAATACTGGGGAGCATCGTCCGGCACGCATTTGCGGCATGGTGGTCAAGCCCCAACGCCGCATAGCGGCGCGCCGAAGGCGCGGGGCTTGACGGCGAAGGCGCGGACCGAGCAATCATCCGCGTTGCCGCAATGTGCGTGGTTATCCAACACTGTCCGAGAGATCGAGTACCAATTTTTACAAAGAAGCAGGGTTTCTTTCTGCTTAGCGCCATGGCAGAATCCGCTATCTTCGCTATCGTGCGCGGCTCGAGGGGCGTGCAGACGGTGATCATGATCTATCTTGTCGCGCGGATGATCCTCCGGGCCGTCGGCATGCTGTGCGCGTTCCTGTTGTGAACTCTTCAGGCGGACCCAAATACGGCCGCTGATCCATATTCCATGTTGAAGTCAGCCATCGTTCGCATCGTTGATTTCTGCGCCCGACATCCCTGGTGGGTGCTGGCGCTTGCGGCGGTTCTATCGGCGGGATCCGCGGTGTACGCCGCACGCTATTTCGCCATCAAGACCGACATCAATGAGCTCATGTCGGACCAGCTGCCTTGGACGCAGCGGGACAAGCAGTTCATGGCCACCTTCCCGACGCGGGAAATGCTGGTCGTGGTCGATGCGCCGACGCCGGAGCTCGTGGAGCAGGCAACGACCAAGCTCACCGATGCCTTGCAGGGCCGGCGCGATCTCATCCGCACGGTTCAGCAGCCGCAGAGCGGCAGCTTCTTCGAGCGCAACGGACTGCTGTTCCTGCCGACCGAGGAGGTCGTGCGGGTGACCGACGGCCTGACGCGGGCAGATGCTCTACTCGAGACGCTCGCCACCGATCCGAGTCTGAGAGGCACGCTCGACGCCCTGTCGTTCGGGGTCATGGGGGCCGAACGCAAAGAACTGAAGCTCGATGACATGCGGCAAGCCGGCGGAACCGCGTGACGTGCGGCGTTTCATCGAAGTCGAACCGGTGCTCGACTTCAGCGTACTGCAACCCGGTCGCGCCGCTACCAATGCGATCGCTCAGATTGCCGCGGATCTGCACCTCGCCCAGGACTACCGGGCCCGGGTGCGCCAAACCGGCCTCGTGCCAATGGGTGATGACGAGTTCGGCACGCTCAAACAAAACGCCGGCCTCAACGCCACCGCGGCGATTTTCGCAGTGCTCGTGATCCTATGGCTGGCGCTGCGGTCGTTCCGCATCATTTTCGCGGTGGTTCTCAGCATCTCGGTTGGCCTCGCGGTCTCGGCCGCATGGGGATTGTTCCTGGTCGGCGCGCTCAATTTGATCTCGGTGGCGTTCTTCGTGCTGTTCGTCGGCCTTGGCATCGATTTCGGCATCCAGTTCAGCGTGCGTTACCGGGCCGAGCGCCACGACTATGAGGATCTGCCCACTGCCCTGCACAGCGCCGCGGTGAAGGCCGGCGGCCCGCTGGCGCTTGCCGCAGTGGCGACCGCGGTCGGTTTCTCCTCGTTCCTGCCAACGGCATACCGCGGTCTTTCCGAGCTCGGGCAGATCGCCGGCTCGGGCATGATCATCGCGTTCATCAGCAGCATCACCGTGCTGCCCGCGCTACTTGCGATCCTGAACCCTCCCGGCGAACCGCACCCAATGGGTTTTCCGTGGCTGTCGCCGGTCGATCGCTTCCTGGAGCGGCACCGCATTCCGGTCGTGGTGCTCACGGTGCTCGCCGTCGCGCTCGCCTCACCGCTGCTGCTGTTCCTCCCGTTCGATTTCAATCCCCTGCACCTGAGGAGTCCGAAGGTGGAGTCCGTCGCGACATTCCTCGAGCTGAGAAGAGATCCCGAAACCGGCGCGAATTCCGTCGAGATCTTGGCGCCAAACCTCGCTGCCGCGAATGCAACCGCGCAACGGATCGCGAGCCTGCCGCAAGTCTCGCGCGCGAGAACGCTGCAGAATCTGGTACCGACGGATCAGGAGGAAAAGCTCAAGCTCATCCGCAGGGCGGCCTCGGCAATCGATGCCTTACTCAACCCGAAGGAAATCGATCCGTCTCCCACCGACCAGGAAAACGTCGAGGCGTTGTCGTCCACGGCCGACAGCCTGACGAAAGTCGCCGGAAACCAGCAGGGACCGGGAGCCGACGCGGCGAGACGCTTGTCCGGGCTGTTGTCGCGCCTGGCCAAATCCGATCCCGCCGCTCGCAAGCAAGCGGAAAAGGCGGTCGTCGAGCCGCTACAGATCTCGCTTGAGCAATTGCGCCAACAGCTCAAGCCCGAGCTCATCACCCCGGACAATGTCCCACAGGAACTGGCCAGCCAGTGGATGACCCCGGACGGCCGCGCGCGGGTTCAGGTCCTGCCCAAAGGAGATCCGGACAACACCGAGGTCTTGCGCGAATTCGCCGCCGCGGTACTGGCAGTCGAGCCGCGTGCCACCGGGCTGGCGGTCTCGCTGTTCGAAGCCGGTAACACCGTCGTGCGAGCCTTCATCGAGGCGGGGATCTTCGCCCTCCTCGCGATCGCTCTGCTGCTGTGGATCACGTTGCGCCGGATCACCGACGTCCTGCTCACGCTGGTGCCGCTGCTCGTCGCGGGCGTCGTCACCCTCGAGCTGTGCGTGCTCGTCGATCTCCCGCTGAATTTCGCCGACATCATCGCGCTGCCGCTGCTGCTCGGCGTCGGGGTCGCGTTCAAGATCTACTACATCACGGCGTGGCGGCAGGGAAAGACCGCGCTGCTGCAGTCGAGTCTCACACGAGCGGTCATCTTCAGCGCACTCACCACGGCCACCGCCTTCGGCAGCCTGTGGCTCTCGAGCCATCCGGGCACTTCCAGCATGGGCAAATTGATGGCGCTTGCGCTCGTGTGCACCATGGCGGCCGCGGTGCTGTTCCAGCCGGCGTTGATGGGTCCGCCGCGAGAAAAAGAAAAAAATGCGAGTCGCCGGCAGAGCCCTGATGCGCAGGGGAAGTGAAACACTTAGCTGCATTCCGAGCACGCGCGCTCGTTTTGGGGAAGCATGTGGGCTGTGACGGAGTGGCGGCGGGCTAGCCCGCTTTGGGTCGATGGTGTTGATAAAGTCGGCGACCGGAGGACTGTGTTTCCTATTTGGGCTTCTGGCAGGAGTTTGGCCGTCCCTCCCGTCGACGGCCGTCGCCGCTTGGTCATCGTCAACGAGGGCGATGGTCGACAGGCTGGTTTTTTTGCCACTCAAGGAATTGCTGAAATAATGCTTCCCTTTCCGTCTGCTGCGATGTTGATCCTTTCTTTTGAAGGCTCCCACTCGCATAGAGCCGCTGGCTATCTATGAAAGGACGTTCTCGGCCTGCAGCCAGGCGATCGTCGCCGTGAGGCCGGATTTGTAGTCCACGCGGGGCGCCCAGCCGAGGAGCTCCTGCGCCTTGCGGGTGCTAAAGTCCTGGTTCGTCCCGAGCACGTGCACCGCCTGACGCGAGAGCAGGGGCGAGGTCTGGAGGCGTGTGACGTTGCGCAGGAGCCGGTAGCCGGACTCGAGGGAGAACCCGATGGCGTTCGCTACGCCGTAGGGCGCGCTGAACCGGACCGGGGGGTACCCGAGGCCCTGGGCCAGGCCGTCGGTAAACTCCTTCCACGTGACGCTCACGCCGTCGCTGATGTTGAAGGCGTGGCCGGGGGCGCGGTCGTGGCGCAGGGCCAGGAGTGCGGCATCGACGAAGTTATCGATGTAGCACACGCCCGCGACCGCGCGTCCGCCGTCGACGAGCAGCATGCGACCCCCGCGGATGGCCTTAGCCATCTCGCCGATGACGTGCACGGAGCGGGGTCCGTAGACGGTCGCGGGGCGCAGGATCACGGCGCGCAGGCCACGCTCGCGCTCGAACCGCCGGACCTCCTCCTCCGCGGCCAGCTTGGTCTGCGAGTACCAGTTCTTGAACCCAGTCGGCACGTGGGTCTCGTCGACCGCTGCGTCGCCGGGATAGCCGTAGATGTCCGTAGTGCTGACGTGGACGAAGCGGTCGACCGACGCGTGCGCCGCGGCCTCGAGGATGTTCCGGGTGCCCTGCACGTTGATCCGCGAGATCTCCTGCGCGGTCCCCCAGTCCGACACGATGGCGCCGCAGTGGACGACGAAGCGGCAGCCCTCCACGGCCCGCAGGAGCGACGGCGCGTCCGTGAGGTCGCCCACGGCGATCTCGACGTCGAGCGTGTCGAGGAACGACGTGTCGCTCGAGGCGCGCACGAGGCAACGGACCTGGTAGCCCTCCCGGACCAACCGCTGGGCCACGTGGCCGCCGATGAACCCCGACGCGCCGGTGACCAGGCAGAGGTCGTCGCGGGCCGGGTCGATCGGCTTCCCGCGGCGCGGCGCATGGGTCGTGCGCTCCGGCGCCGCCGACCGACGCCGCAGCGTCGCCTGCGCGATGTCCCGCACTATGCCCCAGTTTTTGCTCGACGACCCGCGGCTCTCGGCGAGCACCTGGTCGAGCGCACCGAGGAAGCTCCTCGCCTCGGGCTCGGAGAGCGTCAGCGGCGGCAACAGCTTGATCACGTCGTTCTTCCCCGCCGCCATGGTGATGACGCCGTGGTCGCGGTGGAGCGGGATCACGATGAGCTGGGGGAAGAGCCCCTCGCTCGCCATGTGGATCATGCGCCAGTTTAGGCGGTCAGCCGCCGCGCGGGGCGCACCGAACTCGATCCCGATCATGAGGCCGCTGCCGCGCACCTCCTTGACCAGCTCGTGCTTGGCCCTCAGGGCCTCGAGCCCGTCGATCAGGAACTTGCCCATGCGCGCCGCGTTCTCGACCAGCCCGTCGCGCTCGATGATCCGCAGCGAGGCCAGGCCCGCCGCCATGGAGAGGCGGTTCCTGCCGTACGTCGACTGGTGCACGTAGCAGCGGTCAAGCGTGCCGACGGCCCGCGAATGGACCTCTCGGCGCGTGATCATCGCGCCGACCGGCACGTAGCCGCCGCTGAGCGCCTTGGCGACCAGCACGAAGTCCGGCTCCAGGCTCCAATGCTCGAGCGCGAACAGCTTGCCGGTGCGGCCGAGGCCGGTCTGGATCTCGTCTAGGATGAACAGAGACCCGTACCTCCGGCAGAGCTCCTGCGCCCCCTGTAGGAAGCCGTCCGGCGGGAGGGTCACCATGCGGCCCTGGATCGGCTCGCAGATGAAGGCGGCGACGTCCTTCTTCCGCAGCACGGCCTCGAGCGCGTCCAGGTCGCCGAAGGGCACGCGCGCGCAGTCGGGGAGGAGGGGACCGAAGCCTTCCTTGAAGAATTCCTCGCCACAGACCGAGAGCGGACCATACGTGACCCCGTGGAAGCCGTTCTCGCAGGAAATAAACCTCGGCCGGCCCGTCGCCGCGCGCGCGAACTTCATGGCCGAGTCGACCGTCTCGGCACCGGAGCTGGTGAAGAACACCGCGTCGAGCCCGGCGGGGAGGCGGCGCGTGAGTTCCTCGGCTAGGAGGCCCGAGAGGGCCGAGTAGTGGATCTGCACGCCGTCGATCAGGTCCGCGTCTAGCGTGGTGCGCAGGACCTCGCGCACGTCGGGGTGATTGTGGCCTAGGCTCGCGAACCCCTCGCCCGTGTGGAAGTCGAGGTACGCGCGGCCTGCGGCGTCGTAGAGGTACGACCCCTGCGCACGCGTGTAGTACTTATCGAACCCGAGGATCCGCAGCACATCGACGAGCGAAGTGTCGAGGTACCTGCTGGCTAACGCGTGGGTCTCTTGCCCTCGCGCGGCGCAGTCGGAGACCACGCGCAGTGGATCCAGGGCACGGATGGGCAAAGGCGGCGGCGGAGGCGAAGCAATCATGATGAGGGCTCCGGAGGGCGCCCACGATAAACGCCTTCGGCATCGTGTGGCCACGGCGTTCAGCCACCGTCGCTGGTACGCACGCAAAGCCGAGGAGCGCGCCGCCGGTTGGGATTCCCGCTTTGTTTCCCTCTATCGCGTCGAACGGGAGAGAGCGGCCACGCGGTGCACGGTCGGCAGCGAGCATCTCGTCGGCGGGCTGGTCGTGACCGACTTTGAGCGTCCCCGCCAGCGGGCGCCGGTTCTCGGGGGGTCACCGGCCTGCCGCGCCCCGAGCCTAGAACCGTGTGCGGCGCTTGGGAGATTGTGGCCGGAATTCCCGGCGTGCCGCGTGCGATATTGTTCGATCCATGAACTAAAACCCCTTCCCACGATGGGAACAGGTCGCGGCGAGCGTATTGCTACCCTGGAGGCCGAGATGCGAACCGTACGGAGGGACGTAGAGGCGATCCGGACCAAGGTGGATGCTGGCACATCGCGGGCTTTTTCATGAAAAAAGCCGGCCGCTGGCCTGGGCTTCGTGTTGTCCAGGCGGCTGGTCTTCCGGAGACTGATTGGAATGAGCCTCGCACCACTCCGTCTTTCGACAAGCGACGGATGTAAAATCAATTCTCTCCGGTGACGGCTTCGCGCCAGTTAGAGAGCCAAACGTGGCAGTATGGCTTCTCCCGGCACGGCCGAGGTCGCCTCACTTCGAATTTTCTGGCTCCTGGCCGGCCGCTTTGAGTCGCTTTCTTCGGCGGCCCCATACATGGGCGTGCCCGCCGCGATTAGCAGGATCGGCCCAATCAGAGCGAGTAACAGCAGGACTTTGTGGGACATTGAACGCGAGTCCCAATGTTACAGAACTCATGCGGCGCGCTCCTCGCCGTTCACGAGCAGCGCCCGGCGCTTGAGCACCCACAAAATGCCGAGCCGAGCCAGGGCGCCCGCGCTCTGGCCAGTCTCGCGCGCCAGATCCTCGAGCTCGCGAATGCGGTACTCCGGAAGGCGCATCTCGAATCGGGTCAATTTTTCCATGCGCGACAGGCTACGGCGCAGCGTCGACGTGGCAACGCACCGAGGAGAGGTGTCCTCGTAGCGCAAATGGAGAGGTGTTTTCGTAGCGTAATGCGCTGCACGACTACCCCCTTGATCGTAGGAGGGATGTCGCGCGGAATCGCGTGCGTTTCATGGAGGGAAATCGTGATCACGGAGTACAAGGTTTTTCCAGAAATCCCGCCTTGTCCCAAGTGCGATCAGCCCATGAGCGTGTTGGACGTGATTCCTACGATGCCTACTACGGGCTTCGACCAGGACGAGGTGGTGTACAAATGCAGGAAATGCGGTGCCGAGGTGAAGCAAAGTTTGGATCGACAGCGGGCTCAGCCGATCGCCCTCGGGCAATAACCAAACAACACAGGGAGGAGTAACATGCGCGATGATCCGGTGGACGCAAAAACGAACGCGGTTCTTCGCAACCCGAACCCCTGTGCCCAATGCGGCGAGCCATTGGTTGCGGCGAGATGGTCGGAGCACCTAAACGAACGCTGCATCCGACACGTTTGGGAATGCGATGCTTGCGGGTATCAGTTCGAGACCGCCGTTTACCTCCGAGCCAAAACGGCCGCAGAACAAGTGCGCAGAGCCGCCTAGACCGAGCGTGCCGCCGCGGACCGTCAAGGTGCGGTCACATTTGGTCGGTATTCTGAGGACTGATCACCGTTCGAGACGACGGTGGTCTTCTCCCTTCTTTCCCTTGGGGGCCCGATCAACGGGCCCCTTTTTCTTTGCAGCGCTACATTTTTGGACATAAGATCGGTTGCTAGCCCGACCGGGTTGGCTGTTCTCATTCCCTTCAATCTGACTGGGGGCCCAGCGATGCTGAGCCCCTTCTTCTGTCAGGCCGCGCGGCGACCGTTCCGGCCATTGCGCGGACTGCGGCGGCGGCGCGTCTCGGCTTTGCGCTCGAGCTCGGCCCGGGCCGCCGCCATCAGTTCCTCCCGAAGCTCCGCGCTGATCGTCTCGAGACGCGGAACACGGCCGTGCGCGGATTTTTCATGTCGTGGCACGAGGCGACTCGAAATCCGACGGAGCGCTTCCGCATCCTCGATGAGCCCAATCCGAAGCCCCAGGGCGCCCAAAATCAGCGGCAGCGTCGTCGGGCCCATGCGACGCTGGGGTATTGGCCCCAGCACCTTCGACGCCAAGCCGGACGGCAAGCCCGCAATTTCATCAATCGAGGACATCCGCATCATCGGCGACGCCGTGATTGCCGCGTGCTTCGCCGACGACAAGCCTACGCAATTTTGCGACCAATACGCGCGCGCACGCGCGCGAGGGAGGTACGCAGACCCCGTCCATTGAGATCAATGCTCCTGAATGCGGCCCAACTCAGAAAAGAGACCCTAAGGGCGCGGGTACGCAGTCGAGTACGCGATTTTCGGAGCATTACGCGCGTGCGCGCGACACCCAGCTCACGCCGGAGGAGCGCAAGGCCGGCTGGACGGAAGCGGACCTCGAGCGCTACCAGGCCGAACAGGATCGGGCTGCAGCACAAAGCGCGGTCGGAGCCTTCCACCTCGTCGGCGGGTTCGTCGTCACCGAGTGCAAGCGGCCCCGGCCGCGCGGTCCGATCCTCGAGGGTCCTCGGATGCGCTCGAAGCATTACAGCCCGCACGCTCGATGGATGAGTAAACGGAGAGGGGATTAAGGCGGCGCCTGCTCCCCAAATTCGCGCGCGTCCCGGTGCGCACTTAAGAGGGCCTGAGCGTTTCGGGAGCAGAGCCGCGCTCGGCCGCTTTGCGGCGACAGACGGCTTTGAGTTCGGGCGGACGTTCACGGAGACGGAGAGCGGCAACACGACGAAAGCCATCGGCCGGCCTTGGCAGCCGCGCTCGATCTTGCGTGCCGCGAAGGGGTGCCGATTATCGTCGCCAAGCTGGACGGTTGTCCCGGGACGTTCACTACATTTCCGGGCTGATGAAGCATCGGGTCCCGTTCATCGTGGCCGAGCTCAGGAGAGCGGCCGAAGAATTGAATCGGCGGCATCGAAGCTCCGGCTGGTGGCAAATGGTTCGCGACGCAAGTGATCCGGATCAGATCACGGTTAGCCCCGATTGGTCGGTCCTGACGCGCTTGCGTTCAACACTGAACTGGCATTTCCGAGATTACCCGCTAACCGGACATCGCCTGGGCATCGCGAAAGCGACGCGATTGACCCTAGCCGGACATTAGCCAAGGGTATGAGCCCGCCGCCTCATTCGATCACCTCGTCCGCGCGCCCGACACCACAAATACGGTAACGACGCAGACACAGACCCCCGTGGTGGCAGTTTTGGAAGTTTCTTGCTCCGTTATTACGGGGCAGACACCGCATCAGTTGACGTTGCCCGACCATTGCTGAACCACGTGCACCTTGAACTCGGGCATGTCGGGGAACGCCTTGCGGAGTTCGGCAAAGCCCTCCCGCAGCAGGGTCGCATCGTCCTTGGCGGCGCATTTCTCGCAGACGCCGACCAGTATCATCTGCCTCGGCACGCCCGCCTTGTTGACCGACAGCCGCACGAACAGCCATGCAGACGGCATCCTGGCGTTCACATGGAACTCATGCGGGCAGGCCAGGCACACCGGGCGTCGGCTCGGATTGCCCCGCCGCTCTCCCCAGTCTTGCATGGCTTCGTGTAGGAACTGCAGCGTGGGGTTCTTCTCCAAGGCCCACTGCCCCAACATCTCGGGGCGGACGATTTCGGCGTAGTGATTCCACTTTGTCGCCGGTTGCACATCCTCGTCGCCGTGTTCTGCTGCTGATTTGGCGTTGGGTGCCACGGATTCTCCTAGCGGTCGCTTTAGGTGCAGAAGCCCCTGCGGAAGACGAGATTGACCGATTTTCTGCCCGTTCCCGTCCAACCTCGGGATTAGGTCGCGTCGGTCCAAGCGGAGGGACCAGGGGCGAGGAAGGGCAAGGCGACGGCGGAGAAGGTCGGTCGGCAGTCAGGGAAGCGGAGGGCGGGCTGAGCGATAAAAAACCCCCGACTGGCTCTCCTGAGTCTCAGTCGGGGCTTCCATCCGTGGAAGGACTTCAGAACTCGGCGGGTAGATAGCCGTTGATCTCAAGCCCGATGCAGATTTCCACGAAAGTTGGCGTAGTCCAGTTCATAGGGTTCTCCTCCTCGATAACCGTAGTTCTACCATGGAGGAACCGGCTCTACAGCCGGTCTCAATGCCGCACGAGAAAGACAGAGACCCCAGGGCGGGCAACGGGAGCCGGGGTCACGCAGATGGTGCAGGTTGTCATCGCCGGCGACGACGCGAACCTACTTTGATGACACCAAAATAGCGAAACGAAGCTGCGTCATGCCGGGCCGGAAGGGCTTGGCGGAACGAGTCCGCGTATGCAAAGCCACGCGGACCGGTGCGCCAGTTCTTTACGTTTTGTAAAGGGGAAACTGCCCACACGTGAGATTCGCACCCGTTCGGAACTTCGCCGTTGACCGATTATTAGCCGCTGCTGGATGATCGTATAGAGCAGTCCCCCCGAAGGGCGCGAGACATGAGCGAACAGCCGCTGCCTAGATGCCAGCAGTGCGGTCACCTCCTCGGTAGGCGCGACAAGAAATGCGCTTTATGCGGAACCCTGATTGAACAGGAACCGCAAACGAGTGTTGTGCCGGCTCAGTGGCTTCTGGTGGGTGTGGGGGCGGGGCTAGCGCTGCTGGCGGTCTCCTTCTCGGCGCTCCGGGACCGATCCAAACCGACAGCCAGCGTCGATACTCATGAAACGATCGCTACTCAGGACTCTCGGAACGCGACCGTCGAGACACGAGGGGGGTCGCCTCAGCCCGAGTCGCGCGCCGAAGTAGCCTCTAATAGTTCGGCGCCAGCCCTTCGAGTTGAAACGGGGGACCGGGAAAAGGCTGTTCAGGCCTTCGCGTCGGGTCAATCAAACCTAAGAAACGGCCATTACGATGTCGCCATCCAAGAGTTCACCAAGGCCCTACGCCTGAACCCTAGCTACGGCGAGGCCTTTACAAACCGAGGGTTCGTGTACCTGTTCAAGGCCGACTACGACAGGGCTATCGAGGATTTCACTGCAGCCATCCAAATTCAGCCGAACACCGATCTCTTCGCAAATCGAGCTCTGGCCCACTTCAATAAAGCCGAATACGATCGTGCGATTCAGGATTACACTGAGGCGATCCGCCTTAGTTCGGCCGATCCGGAGCTCTTCAATTATCGCGGTGCCAGCTATTCCGGTATGAGCGACTACGATCGCGCGATTCAGGACTATAACCAAGCGATTCGCTTAAACCCAAACTACCCCACGGCTTTGAACAATCGAGGTTGGGCTTATGCGCAAAAGGGTGATCGAGAGCGCGCTCTCGCTGATTACGTAAGGGCACTGAAACTAAAGCCGGAACCGCCCCTCCGCCAGCACCTGGAGGCAGCGCTGAAGTCCCTCGACTTGGCGGTGAGGGGCACAAGGCATCCTGGTCGAACTGGTAGATAGTGCCGAGTTGGTTCTCGAAGTCGGCTAGCAGTTCTGCCGAGCGCTGCTTGGCCGCACTCTTGAGGACCTTCTCACGCCGACTGATGAGGCGTTGCAGCTACGTGGCATGGGTCGATGCCGCCGTCTCATTTGGGGACGCTGCTGCTGGCCGCCGTCGCTCATCGCGGTCATGACACCAGCCGCCCGTCCGTCGGCGTGTACGGCCCGTTTCCGGCCCGTCCCGGATGGTGTTTTTCGTTGAGGATGGAAAGCGCGACCCGCGCGGCTTCATGGCGCGCCCGGGTCAGATTCTTAATGTCGCCGAGCTCCCCGTCCGGATAGCGGACGTGCTACAGTCCAGGCCGAGCGACTGGCGGAGAAGAAGGGTAAAGGCGGCGCCGGAGAAGGTCGGCAGGGAGTCGGGGAAGCGGAAGGCCGGATAGTCGGGAGCTGGTCTGAACAGGAGAGCGCGTCATGCGGTTGGCTGCGGTCACGCCTGCGACATCATACTGTGCCGCTTGGAATTCTGCTTGCGGCCCCTAAGCGGACGTGTAGCGGAAACATCCGGAGGACCGGGTTTGACCCCACTCGGACATTGGCAGCCGCGGCACCGGAGTGCGAATTCGCGGCCTACTCGATCACCTCGTCGGCAAGCGCGAGCACGGAGGGCGGCACATTGAAACCCATTGCTTTGGCAACATTCATATTGATTGCTAGATAGAAGTTGGTCGGTTGCTCGACGGGAATGTTAGCGGGCTTCTCGCCCTTAAGTATCCTGTCCACGTACGTAGCAGCACGATGATACAGACCAGGAAGCGATGGCCCATAGCTCATCAGCCCGCCGACCCCCAAAAACTCACTATTTCCATAGAGTGCCTGGAATCCGGTGTTGTGCCGCAAGTTCTGTGATTCGCGTTCGGCAGAGGTTTGTGAATGCATCCGATAAAACAATCACCGCATCGGCGCGCTCTTGGATCATGGTGATGAACGCGGTCTCAAGTTCATCAGGTTTTTGTACTTCCACGGATTGAAGAATCACGTTCAGAGTGGATGACACGGTCTCAGCCACTTTCAAACAAGAAATGATGTACGGAGTCCCGGGAGTCCACAAAATAGCAACTCTGGAAATTCCAGGGATCGCCGCTACGATTATCTGCATTTGCTTAGCTGTTATCTCCGGAGTTGCGTCGAATGCCACTCCCGTGATATTGCCGCTAGGCCGCGCAAGACTCTCAACGAAGCGAGGAGCCGGATCACCGACGCCCACAAAGACGATGGGGATCCGGGAGGTCGCATCCTTAGCTGTCTGAGTACACTTCGTTGCAGCCGCAACAATGACATCCACTTCAAGGCGCACTATTTCCGCGGCAAGCTCCTTAAGACGATCGTCATTTCCACCAGAATACCGACGTTCAATAAGGATGTTCTTACCTTCAATCCAACCTAGTTCCCTCATGCCTTGCGTGAAAGCGTCATCAACCGTCGTAGGCGACGGTCTAAAGGTAAGATAACCTACCCTGGGGACTTTGCCGGTCTGCTCCGCACCCGCTGTGAACGGCTATACCGCTGCTCCGCCAATCAAAGCTATAAAATTTCGTCGCTTCATTTTGATCGCCTGCTCCGGTCTGACCTCTGCGGGGGCCCGCCTCATTCGATCACCTCGTCGGCGCGGGCGAGCAGCGAGGGCGGAACAGTGAGGCCGAGGGCTCTCGCCGTCTTGAGATTGATAACCAGCTCAAATTTGGTCGGCTGCTGCACCGGCAGATCGCCTGGCTTGGCACCCTTGAGGATGCGATCAATATACGACGCCGCGCCCCGGTACATGTCGATCACATCAACGCCATAGGA
>WNFY01009026.1_pt1 | contig 15040 bp, 10 predicted proteins | sample 5400091 | NCBI WGS metagenome assembly WNFY01 (sample SAMN13153364, study PRJNA577476) | soil metagenome | isolation source: 60 cm soil or saprolite under grassland replicate 1 | place: USA:California | collected 2016-06-15 | reverse complement strand
GACGCGGCGGATCTCCCAGGCCAGCAGGAGCAGCGCCCCGGTCAGAAGAACCATGCCGATGGTCACGGCGATCGTGTGCACCGGGACTCGGCGCAGCGGTGCTTGGGTGAGGGCCATGCGCTCCTCCTCCTCCTCCTCCTCCTATCCCGGCCCGCGGGCTATGGGTGGGCACGGCGGACCGTGGCCGTGGTGGTCCTCCCACGGTTTCCCGGTCCTGACGAGCTTTCCCGTTCAAGCTGCCCTGCTGGCCTGCGAGCCGACCCCTGTTCGCCGCCGTCAGCCCCGCGCCGCCAGCCAGGTGCGCGGCAATGCCGGCCAGGTTCAGCGGGGTCCAGCGCGCCCAGCCGGTGCTGGCGACCCGTAGGCGCTCGGTGGGTTCGTGGACCGCAGCGGCGGCGCCGTTCACCCCGGCTGCGCCCATCAGCGAGCCGCCGAACCAGGCGGCCAAGCCGACGTCGTGCAGCGTGCGGGCCCGAGCGGGTTCTCCTGGGCTAAGCCAACCGCCCGGGGGCGCGTCGTCGTGGCGCCGCAGAGGGCGGATGCAGTGAGCTCTCTTCCCGCAGGCTCCGCCAGGCCGTCCCGCTCCGGCCGCGCAAGCGTGGTGTAGACCTGTCCCACATTCAGCGGTCATGCTTGCCGAGCCGCGCCTCGAACTCGGTGTTGAGCTGGTAGCCGTACATCCTACGGCGAAGCTCCGCAACGACGACATTGCGTCTAAACTCAAGGACCCGCGTCAGGACCTGGCGCGGCAGCAAGGCTGGGAGAATGGCCCCGTCTCGGTTCTGTCCCCACAAGAGCGACGGCTGCGGCTGGGGTACGTCCCTGGGCCGACCGATGAGCCGTTGGAAAGCCGCGAGCGGCTGGCCCGGGAACGGCATGCCGCGGCTCGGCCGATGGCCGGCGCCTTCGGGTACCCGGCGGCATTCGACTGGCGGAACGTCGGCGGGAAGAACTACATGACGCCGGTCCGCGACCAGGGTGGCTGCGGGTCCTGCGTCGCCTTCGGCACCGTCGCGACCGTGGAGGGCACTGCCCGAACCCGCCGGAAGAACCCGACGCTGCCCGTCAACCTGTCCGAAGCGCATTTGTTCTACTGCATCGCGGCGTCCGACGGCTACAACTGCGAGAGCGGCTGGTGGCCCGACGCGGCCTTGGACGGGTTCGCGAACGTCGGCGTCGTGGACGAGGCGTGCTTCCCGTACAAGCCGGGCGACCAGGCCTGCAAACTGTGTTCAGGGTGGGAGGCGCGCGTCACCAAGGTCACCGGCTGGCACACCATCGACACGCCGAACGACATCCGCATGTGGCTGGCAACCCATGGGCCTCTGGTCACCTGCTTCACCGTGTACACGGACTTCTATTACTACAATGGGGGCGTCTACCGCCACGTGACCGGTGGCGTGGAAGGCGGTCACTGCGTCTGCGTCGTGGGGTACAACGACACCGGCAGTTACTGGATCTGCAAGAACAGCTGGGGCACCGGGTTCGGAGAGAGCGGCTACTTCCGCATTGCATACGGTGACTGCGGCATCGACTCCACCATGTGGGCGGTCGAGGACGCGGTTACTCCCGTCACTGCGACCGCTGCGCTGTACCGGTACTGGAACCCGACTGTCGGTGACCACTTCTATACCACGAACTGGAGCGAGCTCGGCGCCGGCAATTACGGCTGGAGCCTGGAGGGCGTCCAGTGCTATGCCTACACCCAGCAGCGGCAGGGGACGGTGCCGCTGTACCGGTACTGGAACCCTGGCGTCGGCGACCACTTCTACACCACGAACTGGAACGAGCTGGGTTCCGGCGATTACGGCTGGCAGTTGGACGGCGTCCAGTGCTACGTCAGTCCCTCGCCGGCCTCCAGTACCGTTCCGCTGTACCGGTACTGGAACCCGACTGTCGGTGACCATCTCTACACCACGAACTGGAACGAGCTGGGTTCCGGCAATTACGGCTGGCAGCTGGAGGGCGTCCAGTGTTACGTCCTGGCCACGGCGGCGGCAGCCTCCGGAGCGGTGGAAGCGGCGGCGCTCGGGCCTCCGGCGACGTTCACCACCGCCGGGCAGCACGTGGTCGGTCAGGGTGCGCCATCGACGTTCACCGCCGCCCCGGGCACGTCGTCGCAGCCACCGTCCTCTTTCCAGGTCGCCGGTGGCCAGCCGCAGCCGGAATCAGTCCCCGGGTCGTTCACGCCGACCGGGCGCCCGCCGGTCACCGGGGACCCGACCGGGTAAGGTGCCGCATGGAGATCACTCGGGAATCGGCCGCCGGGCCGCACCGGCTCCGGGTCGGGGAGGTGCTGGTGGTCCGTCTCGACGAGAACCCGACCACCGGTTACCTGTGGCAGCACGCAATATTCCCGCCAGGTGCGCTGGAGCTGGTCGACTCGAAGGTGGAGCGAAAGGGCGAGCTGCCTGGAGCGGGTGGAACGCGCCGGTTCACGTTCTCGGCGACCCATCCTGGAGCCGCGCGCGTGATCCTGAGCAGGCGGCGACCGTGGGAGCCTGAGACGGCCGAGCTCGAAAGACTTGAGCTCACGGTCGACGTCCTGGAGTAGCGCCGGGACGCGGGCATTGGCGACGGGAAATTCGCTGTCCGACGCGTTTGCACCCGCACCTCAGGGGTAGGAACGATCTCGGCCGCAACAGACCAAGCAAAGGAGGTCGCGGTCGCAAGCACCCCAAGCGCCTCGCCCTGGTCCTGACAACCGCCGTCGTGCTCGCGCTGGCCCCGGTGGCCACTGCGTTCGCCGGTCAAGGGAACGGCGTCCCCAACTCTCAGGGCGCCAACTCGTTCGGCAATGCGGTGTCCAGCGGCGCCACGCCGTATCACGCGCCCTCTGCCCTGCCCGCCCGGTTTTATCGCTCGGCCTTGATCGTCTCAAACGACCTTGGCCTTCGATCGCCCTGACGTCTCTTCGTATGTCGCCGAAAAAGACGCTGACGGGCACACTGGCGTCGTCGGGACCAGTGGCCACTCGCAGCACGTGGGCGACGGCGCCTCGCAAGGCCTTCGGGCTGGCTGGCAGTAGCTGAGCAGCTACCGGAGCCAGCGGCGTAGTGCGCGGCGTGCCCTTCTCCGCGCCCTGTGCGGGCCGCCCGCGTGACGACCGCGGTTTGCCGTGCGGGCGGCGAACAGTGCGCGGAGAACGCTCCAGAGAGAGCCGCTGCGACGGTAGGTCATGGCTGATCACCCTTCTCGTCGACCGCCTATGGGGGAGTTTCTCGTGGCCGCTGACAGCGCCGCAAGGTGACGGCACCCCCCGCCGTGCGCCAGCCACCTCCAGCAGCGCAGATGCCAGCCACCTCCAGCAGCGCAGATCCGACGGGCCGAATGGGCCGGGCGGCGGCAGGCCAGCGCGGATGCTCGGCAGGTTGAACGGCGTGGCCGGGACCAGGTCCGCCGGCAGGGCATCTGGCGCCAGGGTGGGCTCGACGACCTCCTCGGCGAGGATGCGCACCTGCGCCAGCGAGATCAGCGGGACCCTCATCAGCCGCTCGGCAAGCCACGCCAGGGTGTAATGGAAGCTGATCGGCGCTCGCACCACCCACCGGTGGCGGGCGACCACCTGGGCGACCAGGCGCACCGCCTCGTCGAAGCCCAGCTCGGTCGGCCCCACCAGCGCCACCGTCTTGTAGGCCAGCCGCCCATTGAGCAGTGCCGCGCACAGCACCCCGACCACGTCGCCGACCGCCAGTGGCCGCACGCGCCTGGGCCCCACTCCGGCAATCAGCGGGAAGGTGTGCAGCGCGTGGCTGAGGTGGTCGAGCATGTGGTCGCCGTGCCCGTACATCATGCCGGGCTTGAGCACCGTCCATTCCAGCCCGGAGCCGCGCGCCAGCTGCTCGGCCGCCCACTTGGACTCGTGGTAGGCCGACCTGCAGCCCGGCCGGGCGCGCAGGAAGCTCAGCAGTGCAAGCCTGCGCACCCCGGCCCGCTCGGCGGCGCGCACCACGTTGGCGGTCCCCTGGACGTGCACGGCCTGGTAGGTCTGGGTGCCCAGCTCGCGGTTGATGCCCGCGCAGTGCGCCACCGCCGGGCAGCCTTCGAACGCCCGCGCCAGCCCGTCCTCGTCGGAGGTGCTCACCGGCATCAAGGTCACGTTGGGCAGCCTGAGGACCTGCCGGGCCCAGGGCCGCTGGTCCACCCCGCGGGCGATCAGAACGACCTGGTGGCCCTGCCCGGCAAGGCGGGTGGCCAGATGGCCGCCGACGAACCCGGTCCCCCCGGTGATCGCAACCCGCATCCTCACCCCGCCCTCGTCACTGTCGCTCATGTCGGCTCGGCCCCGTGGTCGGCGTCGTCGCGCCGGCCTCGTCGGCGGCGCAGCACCACCTGCGCAGGGCAGACCGCCGAGATGAAGCCGCCCACGGTCAGCGCCAGACGGTCGGGCTCCAAGGCGTACAGGATGCGGTTGCCGTCGCGCCGGTCACGCACCAGCCCCGCCGCCTTGAGCACCGCGAGATGACGCGAAATCGACGGGCCGCTGATCGCAAACCGGCTGGCGATCTCACCGGCAGCCAGTTCGCCGTGGCGCAGGTCGTGCAGGATCTGCCGGCGGGTTGGGTCGGCAAGCGCACGGAAGACGGTCGATTCATCTGCCATGCTAGCTATTTAGCAACAGAGCTAACCAGCGGTCAAGCCCCAGCCCTGCCAGCCCACTAGCGGCCACTCGTCCGCAAACTGGTTGCATGGTACAAGCAATCAGTATATGGTCGTGCCATGCAGACAACCGACCCGACCGACAGCGGCATCGTCGCCGGGATCGAGCAGGCGATGACGCGGCTGGTCCGCATGGCCACGCAGTCCCGGATGAAGGCGTACTTCGCCGCACAGACCGGGCTTGCCCTGGACCGCGCCGCCTACGCGGCGCTCGCGGCGCTGGCCGAGTCCGGGCCGATGCGACTGTCGGACCTGGCCGCCCGCGTCGCCGTGGACGTGTCGACCGCCTCCAGGCAGGTCCAGCAACTGCAACGCGCCGGGCTGCTGGACCGCGTGGTCGACCCCGACGACCGCCGCGCCAGCCGGCTGCGGCTCAGCGGCGAGGGCGAGCGCGTGCTCGCGCTGCTGCGCCAGGCACGCCGAGCCCTCTTCGAGCGGGTGCTGGCCGGCTGGACGGCCGCGGAGCGGCGCACCTTCGCGACGCTGCTCGCACGCTTGGCGGACGACTTGGAGACCTCGATGACCACTGGAGCGCGTGCATGACCACCGCCATCGACCAGACGACCGGGCGGCTCAGCCACCGCCAGATCCTGATCGTGTCGTCTCGACCGCCCTGCCCACGATCGTCGGGGACCTCGGCGGGCTCAGTCACCTGTCGTGGGTGGTGACCGCCTACCTGCTCGCCTCGACCGCGACCACGCCGCTGTACGGCAAGGTCAGCGACCTCTACGGCCGCAAAGGGGTCTTCCAGTTCGCGATCGTGGTGTTCCTGGTGGGCTCCGCCCTGTCGGGGCTGTCGCAGAACATGGGCGAGCTGATCATCTTCCGCGGCATCCAGGGTCTGGGCGCGGGCGGCCTCATGGCGATGGCGATGGCGATCATCGGCGACGTGGTCTCACCGCGCGAGCGCGGCCGCTACCAGGGCTACCTGGGTGCCGTGTTCGCCCTCGCCAGCGTGGTCGGGCCGCTCACCGGCGGCTTCTTCGTCGACCACCTGACCTGGCGCTGGGTCTTCTACATCAACCTGCCGATCGGCGCGGTCGCCCTCGTGGTCACCAGCGTGGTGCTGGACCTGCCGTTCCAGCGCGTGCGGCGCGCCATCGACTACCTGGGTGCCGCGCTGCTGGTCGCCGCGGTCACCTCGATCCTGCTGGTCACCGTCTGGGGCGGCGCCACCTACGCGTGGGCCTCGCCGCAGATCATCGGCCTGGCCGTCGCCGGCGTGGGCCTGCTGGGCGCCTTCGTGGCGCAGGAGCGGCGCACCCCGGAGCCGATCCTGCCGCCGCGGCTGTTCCGCAACTCGGTGTTCGTCACCGGCTCGGCCTCGATGTTCATCGTGGGCTGCGCGATGTTCGGCGCGATCGTGTTCCTGCCCCTGTTCCTGCAGATCGTCACCGGGGCCAGCGCGACCAACTCGGGCCTGCTGGTGCTCCCGCTGATGTTGGGGATCATCCTCTCCTCGGTCAGCGCCGGCCGCATCATCACCCGCACCGGCCGCTACAAGGTCTTCCCGGTGGTGGGCATGCCGATCATGACGGTCGGGCTGTTCCTGCTGTCGCGTATGGGCGTGCACACGACCCGGACGACGGCCTCGCTGTACATGGTCGTGGTCGGCGTCGGCGTCGGCATGGTCATGCAGATCCTCGTCCTCGCGGTCCAGAACTCGGTCGACCGGCGTGACCTCGGCACCGCCACCTCCGCGGTGACCTTCTTCCGCTCGATGGGCGGCTCGTTCGGCGTCGCGGCCTTCGGCGCGATCCTGACCAACCGGCTCGACTACTGGCTGCCCAGGCTGCTGCCGGCCGGCGCCCTCGGCCGCGGCGGCATCGACCCGGCGACCCTGCAGGGCAGCCCCGGCGTGATCCGCGCCCTGCCCCCCGCCATCCACCAGGCCGTGGTGGGGGCGGTCGCCAACTCCGTCCACGTCGTGTTCATCGCCGCGGTCCCGCTCACCGCGATCGGCTTCCTGGTGGTCCTGTTCCTCAAGGAGCGGCCCCTGCGCCAGTCCGCCCACCTCGGCAACGATACCGTCGCCGAGGGCGACGGCGTCGCGATCCAGACGGCGACCGCGTCGGACTGACGCGGTTCGGCCGCCGCTCGGCGGGGCTGATCGGAGGGATGCATCGGTGACGGGGGTCGATCGCGACGTCGGGGCCGGCCTTTCGAGCGGTGAGGCGGCGGCGCGGCTGCTGCGCCATGGCGCCAACGCGGTGGAGCAGCAGCGAGGCACGCCGTGGTGGCGGCGCGTCGTCCTGCAGCTGCGTGACCCGCTGGTGCTGGTACTGCTGGCGGCCGGCGTGCTCACGACCGCGACCGGCGACCTGACCGACGCCGCGGTCATCCTGCTGGTTGTGGTGGCCAACACCTCGGTCGGCGTTGCCCAGGAGGTGCGCGCCGATCAGGCGGTGGCCGCGCTGCGGGAGCTGACCGCGCCCGTCGCGCGGGTCGTCCGCGACGGCCAGGAGCGCCAGGTGCGCGCGGCCGACGTGGTGCCGGGCGACCTGGTCGTGCTCGCCGAGGGCGACGTCGTCCCGGCCGACGCGGAGGTTGTCGAGGCGGCCGCCCTGCTGGTCGACGAGGCGGCGCTCACCGGCGAGTCGGTGCCGGTCGACAAGGCCGCGGTCGGCGCGGGGGAGGGGCCCGGCGGGGTGGTGTCGGCCGGCACGGTCGTCGTCCGCGGCCGCGGCCGGGCGGTCGTCACCGCCACCGGCGCGGACAGCGCGATGGGCCGCATCGCGACGCTGCTCGGCACCGCCGCCGGCCTGACCCCGCTGCAGCGGCGCCTGGTCGGCCTCGGTCGCGTTCTGGCCGCCGTCGCGGTGGCGCTGTGTGCGGTGGTGCTCGCGCTCGGGCTGCTGCGCGGCCAGCCGCTCGAGCTCATGGTGGTGACCGCGATCAGCCTGGTCGTCGCCGCCGTGCCCGAGTCGCTGCCGGCGGTGGTCACGCTCAGCCTCGCGCTCGGCGCTCGCCGGATGGCCACCCGCCACGCGATCATCCGCCGCCTGCCAGCGGTGGAGACGCTCGGTTCGGTCACCGTGATCGCGACCGACAAGACGGGAACGCTCACCGAGGGCCGCATGCTCGCCCAGCGGCTGTGGACACCGGCGGGCGAGGCGACCCTCACCGGTTCCGGTTCCGGCTACGCGCCGCGCGGCGACGTCGTCCGCCAAGGCCGACCGCTCAGCGAGCACGGCGACCACGAGCTGGCCGAGCTGCTGCGCGCCGCGGTGCTGTGCAACGACGCGACCCTGCGTCCACCCGACGAGGACGATGCCCAATGGCGCCCCCTGGGGGACCCGACCGAGGCGGCGTTGCTCGCGGCCGGCGCCAAGCTCGGCCTGGACCGCTCGGTCCTCGAGCGGGTCGTGCCACGGGTCGCCGAGCTCCCCTTCGACAGCGGGCGCAAGCGCATGACGACGGCGCACCGGCTCCCGGGCGGCGGGTTCCGGGTCTTGTGTAAGGGAGCCCCGGAGGTGCTGCTGCACCGGCCCCTGCTGCGCGACGACCCCGAGACGATCGCCGGCGCCATCGGACGGGCCGATGACCTGGCCCGGGACGGGTACCGCGTCCTTGCCGTAGCGGCGGCCGACCGTGCGGCCCTGCCGGCCGACGCCGACGAGCTGGAGGTGGGCCTGTCCTTGCTCGGCCTGGTCGCCATCCTCGATCCGCCGCGGGAGGCGGCCGCCGCGACCGTCGCCGCCTGCCAACAGGCGGGCATCACCCCGGTCCTGATCACCGGCGACCACCCGTCGACCGCACGTGCGATCGCCACGCGGCTCGGCATCATCAACCCCGGGGACGAGGTCGTCGTCGGCCAGCAGCTCCGCGATGGCGCCATCCCGGCCGTGACGGACGGCCGGGTCTTCGCCCGGACTACCCCGGAGCAGAAGCTCGACATCGTGCAGGCATGGCGCGGCGACGGGGCGGTCGTCGCGATGACCGGTGACGGCGTCAACGACGGCCCGGCGCTGCGCCGCGCCGACATCGGCGTCGCCATGGGCCGGCGGGGCACCGAGGTCGCGCGAGAGGCCGCCGACCTCGTGCTCGCCGACGACGACCTGGCGACAGTCGTCGCCGCCGTCGAGGAGGGACGCCGCGTCTACGCCAACGTGCGACGGTTCCTGCTCTACGGCCTGTCGGGTGGCGCCGCGGAGATCCTCGTGATGCTCGCCGGTCCGTTCGTGGGCCTGCCGTTGCCGCTGCTGCCGGCGCAGATCCTGTGGGTGAACCTCATGACGCACGGCTTGGCGGGCGTCGCTCTCGGCGCCGAGCCCGCGGAACCGGACGTCATGCGCCACCCGCCGCGGCCCCCCGCCGAGAGCGTCCTCGGCGCCGGCCTGTGGCAGCGCATCGTCCGCATCGGGTTCGTCATCGCCGCGGTCACGCTCGGGGTCGGCGTCTGGGCGCACGCCACCGAGCGTCCGTGGCAGAGCATGGTGTTCCTCGCCCTCGGCGTGACCCAGCTCGGCGTGGCCCTCGGCGTCCGGGCCCGTGCCGGCACCGCGGCCAACCCGTTCCTGCTCGTCGCGGTCGCGGTCGCCTTCGCGCTGCAGGTCGCCGGGCTCTACTGGCCACCCCTGCGCGACTTGCTCGGCACCCACCCGCTCCGGCTCTCCGACCTCGCGATCGTCTGCGCCCCCGCCGTCCTCGGCTACCTTGCGGTCCGGCTCGACCGGCGGCTGGGACGCGCGCACCCACGGTCGGGCGAAGGCACGTTCGCCGGCAGCGCCAATGGCAGCGTCACTCCTCCATGCTGAGGTACTCGGCCGTGGCCCGCCGGTCGATGTTGTCGAGGATGAAGGTCCTGGTGGAGGTGGCGACCGCGCCAGCGATGGCCCCGAGGACGGCCGCGGCGGTCTGGGCGTCGTCCCGGACGCCGCCCAGCGATGCGTAGGCGCCCAGCACCGCGCCGAGCATCACCGTTCTGAGGCTCACCGGTCCACGGACCCCGCCCCCCGCCCGCTCGAGGATGTCGGCGATCGCGAACGCGAGGGAACTGGCGTCCGGTCGCTGCTTGATCTTGGTCGCCTGCCCGGTCACGTCGGATTCCTGGAACGCGAGGCGACCGAGCTCGCCGAGGTCTTCGACGTCCTCTCTGGTGAGACCGACAAGCGTGAGCCGGAGGAGGTGGTAGCGCAGCCGCTGCTGCATCGCGTCCTCGAAGCTCAGGTCGACTGCGGAGCGGAAGTGCCCGCCCGCCTCGCGGGAAAGGTCGTTGGTTTCAGCCATTGGTGCCGCGCCGCCCTTTCGACACTCGGGGGCCGCCATCGGCGCCGGGCAGCGTTCCGGGCCCGACTGCTCAGGCGCCACGGGCGGCTGACGATCCTTTAGGTTGCGCCGTCGGAAGGGAATCTCCCATAGGTCAGCCCTGGCGTCCAGGACAGGTTCGCGACCTCACGACTGGGCGCTCGACGTCGGCTCTAGCAGGGACCAGCTTCGGTCGTCCCCCCAGATCGAGAATGAATCCACATATGGTCGCAGTAACGCAGCGAGCTCTGCGTCGCCCCGGTCGTTGAGTTCGTCCGATGCTATCTTTCGTGCTGCTCCAGCAAGGAGGTCGGCAACTTGGACCCGTGAATCCGAACGTGAGTCGACGAGCCTCAGGCTGGTCAATCGACCTCTCGGTGAATAGCGGAGAAGGGTAGGGTGTGGCTTGCTGAATACCTCCTTGAGCTGTGCGATGCGCTCTTCTGTCAACGCGGTATGCTCATCGTGAACGATTGAAACGGGCTTTCTGCCTTCACCCCAGTAGACGACGGCCTGGACGATGGCCGGGATCAGGGGGTCCAGCGCCGGAATCATCTTCGGGTCGTCGAGAAGCTGCGCCCGAAAAGAGTCTGCGTGAGGCCTGGCCTGCCAAATCAGTCCCATGATTTCGTCAACCCGGCCCCGTGTGCCGGTGAGGCGCAGGACGTCGACCATACGAAAGAACGAGTCGACGGACGTCCTCACGCCCCGACGGTTCTTGGCACGCATCAGGTTATTGAACGACTTTAGAAAGGCCTCCCACTGTTCGCGTCCGAACGTACGTTGACCCTCGCGATACAGGGTGACAGCCATGGCCTTGGCTTGCTGGTCCTGATAGAGACCTGTACTTGCCGCGTACGTGACCTCCCCAACGAGCAGGTCGATAACCTTGCCGACGACAAAGAATGCCTTGTCGGTCAGGTGCACGTGAGCGTTCCCGTGGATCGGCCCCAACGGCCCGAGCAGCCACTTGAGGACTGACCGATGTTTCTCGCGGAGCAGGTGATTCGCCTTATATTCTAGCGCCGGAGAACGTATTCTATTCCGTATTTCCTGGATGCAATTTGTCGCCGATTCGGTGTTCAAATGGACGCTGGCATGTGCGAACACGTCGGTAGTTGCGCCAATGAGATTCTCGCCCTCGTAACCGGACTCGTCGCAGGCAATCTCAAGGAGCTGAACTGTAAGTCACCTCGATGTCCTCACTCGACAGGGGGGCACCCGGCCGAGCATCGCAAGCCGTGCCCGCTGACCAGCGAACGTGGGGAGTGGAGGTGAGGGGATTCGAACCGCTGACTTCCTCCGTGCGAGATGTGCTCCCGAAGTACACTCATGTAATTCGAGGGTGTGAAGGGAGGGAAGGATCGTAGGAGACGTGCAGGTCACAGCCGATACGGTTGCCTCGCCGGACGCATGATCCATCACGATCCCTCCGCCGCTCTACGGGACTTTCCAACGGGCGACTGCTGCCCTTCTGCTGCCGCAGTCGTGCCAGTCCTGGGACAGGTCGCGGACGCTGACCAGCGTTCCCGTCCCTCTGCGACCAAGGGCCGCATCAGCCGCCGGTGTAGCGCGTGCTCCGAATGCGTAGCCCACGGCTGCCAACCTTGGGGGATGGCGCTTCCGCGGGCGGAGCGGTCTGCCCGCCCCCACCATAGTTACCGCGACGAACGCTAAAGCATCATCGGCTCCACACAGGCCCCCGCGTCCGCGTCGGGGCCTGTGTGCTGTCCGGTCCAGTCTGTTTGGCGGCCAGTTGGTCCCGTGACTGCGAGGTATGCTCTTGGTGCTGTGCTCGCGCTGTTATCGCCTGGTGATGGCAACGACCAAGGCGACCAGCAGGGCGAGCATCGCTACTGCGGTCTCCACCGTAACCTCCTTCCTCAGCGCAACCGGCGGGCCACCAGGCGAGTGACGATGTTTGCTGAACGATCGTCCGGGCCGCCTGACAGAGCCCGACCGTGTGTTCGGCTCGTGCGTCTTGATGCTAGCTTGAGTTTCCGATGATCATGGGTTTCTGATGTCGGGTGGCGGGCGTGGCTGACGCGTTTTGCCTGGTGACACGCCGGGTCTGGCGTTGACTGAGCGCTGACAAGCGTGTATGACCTAATCTTATGGCGAGCCTGTATCCGAAGAAGATCAGCGGCAAGACCTACTGGTACCTGCGGGAGATGGCCCGCGTCGGCGGCAAGCCGAGGATGGTCTCCGAGCGGTATGTGGGCACCGCTGCCGAGGTGGAGGCGCTGCTGGATGCCCGCGAGCAGCAGTTGCTGCCGGATCGCACCCGGCACCTGGCGTTCGGGGACGTCGCCGCGGCCTGGGGGGTCCTGGAAGACCTCGGGGTGGCCGGTGTCATCGATGAGGTGGCCGGACCCGGGCCGGCCGGGCTGCCGCTGAGCCCGGGCACCTACCTGGCGCTGGCGGCGCTGAACCGGCTGGTCGCCCCGTGCTCGAAGGCGGCGTTCGCGCACTGGTGGAAGCGGACCGCCGCGGACCGGTTCACCAAGATCCCGGCCAGCGCCCTGGACCACAGGCGGTTCTGGGACGCGATGCACGCCGTCTCACTGGAGCACCTGGAGCAGATCAGCCAGGCGGTCGCGCTGCGGCTGATCGAGGTCTCCGGCGTGGATAGCTCCTCGGTGGCGCTGGATATGACCAACTTCGCCACCTTCATCGCCACCGCGAACGAGAAAGCCCCCGTGGCGCGGCGGGGCAAGGCCAAGCAGAAACGCTCCGACCTGCGGATCGTCGGCTTGGGCCTGGTCGTCACCCGCGACGGCGGGATCCCGCTGACCTGGCACGCCTACCCCGGCGACAAGCCCGATGTCACCCAGTTCCCCGCCATGATCGACCAGCTCCGCCGCCAGTACGAGGCGATCTGTGCCGCAGCCGGGCATCCGGCCAGCGAGGACACCCAGGACATGACGGTGGTCTTCGACGCCGGGCAGAACAGCGAAGCCAACTTCGCCCACCTGGCCGGCACGAACCTGCACTACATCGGGTCGGTGCCCGCCAGCGACTGCAGCGACCTGACCGCCCTGCCCGCCGCCGCCCGCTCGATCGTCGATCCGGGCAGGTTCGGCGGCCTGACCGCGTTCGACACCCGCCGCGACGCCTACGGCGCGCAGCGGCGGACGATCCTGACCCACTCACCTGAACTCCACCAAAGCCAGGCCCGCGGGTTGGACGGCACCACCCTGGCCAAGGCCAGCCGCAAGCTCGACGAGCTGGCCGCCACCCTCGCCCGCGGCAAGACCCGCCGGTCACGGGACAAGGTGGAAGCCGAAATCGAGTCGATCACCCGCAAGCCCTGGGCGCGGCGGGTCCTCACCTGGCACCTGGACGGCAGCAACCCCAAAGACCTGCGGCTGAGGTGGGGCATCGACACCGCCGCCCGCGCAGCCCTGGAAGCAGAGCTGTTCGGCAAGCACGTGCTGATCACCAGCCACGACCACTGGCCGGTCGCCGACGTCATCGCCGGCTACCGCTCCCAGTCCGAAGCCGAGTTCGGCTTCCGGCAGATGAAAGACCCCCACGTGGTGTCGTTCTCCCCGATGCACCACTGGACCGACCACAACATCCGCGTCCACGTCTTCACCTGCGTCCTCGCCCTCCAGACCGCCCACCTGATGCGGCACAAAGCCCGCCAGGCCGGCCTGGACCTCAGCGTCCGGGCCCTCCTCGGCGAGCTCGCCGGCATCGGCGAGACCGTCCTGCTCTACCAAGGCGACCGGGGCCGGCCCAAAGCACGCCGCATGCTCACCCAGACCAATCCCACCCAAGACACCCTGACCCAGGTCTTCCAGCTCGGCCGCTACGCGCGCTCCCACGGGCCCGCGCAGGCTACCGGCAGCAAGACAGCACAGGCCCCGTTAGGTCATACACCCTTCAAGGCCACAAACGCCGGCCACACAGGGAAAACAGCAACCCAAACCCATGATCATCGGAAACTCGGGCTAGGGGATGAGTTGGCCGCGCCGTGGTAGGTCCCGGCCTCGGAAGACTTATCGGTGCTGGTAGATGCGCTGTATCCTCTATGCACAAGCGTTGTCAAGTAACCTGCATTGCCCAGAGAAGGAGGCGCTCGGCGCTTGTCCTGGCCTTGCTGCTTGGAGTGCGACCGTCCGCTCAGCGCGATGATGCGATCAGACGCTCGCTGGTGTTCTCCGAGGTGCCGTCAACGCGCCTACCGGCGAACGATGCGACAGAGCAGGAACGGGAGGCCCTGCGGCTTCTGCGGAGAACGGTTGCCTCCTTCTAAGCGTCGTGACGCTCGGTACTGCGACGCAGCCTGCCGTGGAAAGGACTGGACCCGTCGGTACGAGAATGACCTCGAGCGGCTTCGACGCGAGCTCCGGGCTCTAAAGCGGCACGACTCACGCCTCAAAGTGAAGCGCATGTTTGACACTCTTCGTCGTCGGAGTTCTCGCGCACAGAAGTCTGTTGATCAGCTCGTGCGTGTGGCGTTCCTGTATCCAGCGTTGTGGGATCCGCATCTGAGGATCCGAGAGGCTGCCTCGAACCTGTTGCTTCCGAACCCCCTAGCTTCCGAGGACGACGAGCACGCAGGAGGCGAGCCAGGGCCTCGGCATAGTACGAGCTTGTCTAGTTGGTGATGGTCGGGCGAGTCGGCCGGGTAGATGTGGAGCAGGCACGGCTCCCAGCGATGAGGAGAATGTGATGAAGGCGTTCGTCTTGCGCTCGTACGGCTCACCGGACGTCTTGGAGCTCACGGACATCGACAAGCCCGTGCCCGGCGACGACGAGGTGCTGGTCCGGGTGCGCGCCACCTCCGTCAACCCCTATGACTGGCACAACATGAGAGGCGAGCCGTACATCGGGCGCCTGATGGGCGGCGGTCTTGGGCTGCGCAACCCAAAGCTCAGCATCTTGGGCGCCGACATGGCGGGGCAGGTCGAGGCGGTCGGCAAGGACGTGACGGAGTTTCGCCCCGGCGATGCGGTGTTCGCGATGCTCAAGCAGGGCGGCTTCGCCGAGTACGTCGGCGTCCAGGGAGGCGAACTGGCGCCGAAACCGAAGAACCTGTCGTTCGAGCAGGCGGCGGCGGTACCGCTGGCGGCCAACACCGCCCTGCTGGGCCTGCGCGACGAGGGACGAATCCAGCCGGGGCAGA
>WNFY01006771.1_pt1 | contig 15041 bp, 9 predicted proteins | sample 5400091 | NCBI WGS metagenome assembly WNFY01 (sample SAMN13153364, study PRJNA577476) | soil metagenome | isolation source: 60 cm soil or saprolite under grassland replicate 1 | place: USA:California | collected 2016-06-15 | reverse complement strand
TTCATCAATTTGTTGTCCAGAGACAGACGTTCTCTGATCCTAGATCCAGAGTTGGGACCAAGGTTGCAAATGAGAACAGAACCAGGCTCGGGGAGTTGATCTGGACCGTAGGGGCGAGCTTATTGTATGAGTATGATTTCGGGGACGGCTGGCAGCACAAGCTTCTTCTTGAAGAAGTCTTGACTGGAGACGAATCGTTTCAACAGATTTGCGTTGCGGGAAAGCAATGTTGTCCACCCGAAGACTGTGGCGGACCACAAGGATTTGCAGAGCTTCTCAATGCACTTCGGGACGCCAATCACCCCGGTCACGAGGTGGTCTGTGAGTGGCTCAGTGACTATGATCCTGAATCGTTCTCCGCCGAACAAATCAACCGACGACTGCACCGTAGGAAGAAATTGACCAGACAAAAGCCAAGACCCTAGGCTGTGCTGCAGTTAACCGAAGACGTGGCGGCAAATTAGCATAAACCTCCCACTTGGCTCAATACGCCCAATGAGCGTCATTGCTTCGATCATTGTGTTGGTTGCCTGTGGTGTGGCGTGGGCGATGCTGGAAGTGTTTGGCGGTCCCGAGGAAGAATCGGAAGACACGTCACAAACGGACAAGTAGCGGACGGGCATATCCCGCATTGAGGTCCCCCAGCAGGCGGTCTTGAGCGTAATCGCCTGATAACGTCAACAATTGTGGTGGGGGATGCCTTGCCAATTGTAGAATGGGCAAACTCCGGGAGGCTCTATGTCGCTGCGCCTTCTAGCTTTGAGCTGTTTAATTTTTCTATCTCAAGCATCTCTCGGCCAGCAATCATCAACGTATTCCCCGGAGAGCGTCTGCGGACAAAGCGCGAATCTCTCGCGCCTTATCGACAAAGCAGCTTGAAGATCTCTCGTACATCACGCGAGACTGCCCGATAACGTGTGAAATCCGGAGCGACGAAGATAGCGTCATGGCAGAGCCGTTCCGCGCGCACTGCTGGCATCGCCGAACGCACACCGAAAACCATAGCCTCGTATGAAGCTGCGCAGCCGACAGACCGGTTGCCCTTCCAAGCAACGATCACGGGCTTGCCGTGCAGTTGCGGATCATCGCGCTGCTCGACCGAAGCATAAAACGCGTCCATGTCGACGTGGATGATTTTTCGTAAACTCAACTCGCAACAATATTATTCCGCGGCGGCCGGATGAGTGGGAATCATCTTTACTCGGCTCTTGCGATTTCAGTGCTCTTTCTGCATGCGCTGTTCATTTTGTGGGTTATCTTCGGTGCTCTGCTGACGCGCTCGCGTCCGATTCTCCGCTGGCTGCATATCGCTTCTCTTGTCTGGGGAATCGTTACAGAACTGCTCCCCTGGCCGTGCCCCCTAACGCTGCTAGAAAACTGGTTTGAAGGCAAGGCGGGCGTCCAGCCATACCAGGGCGGGTTTCTGCTGCATTACCTCGACCGGCTGGTTTATCCGGACATCTCTGCAACCGTGCTTACGGTTGCCGGAGTGAGTGTTTGCGTTTTCAACCTTGCAGTCTATGCCGGGCGAGTCTGGAGCGCTCCGCGGCAATAGCTCCGACATCACCCATCAAAACGAAAGCACGAGAGCGCCCGCTAGGAAACACGCTGTTGCAATAGCAATGCCAATGAATGGAGTAAGGAACCAGTATCGGCGCGCGAGCGCCAAGTATGCGGCGCCGCCCACAACTGGCAGCCAGGTCAGTGTTGGTGAGTCGCGCAGCAAAGATATGTGACCGACCGCAAGCAACAGATAAGTCGCGCCGAACAGTAGCAGGCCCAGACCATGGCTGGCGTTAAACCCGATCCACGCATTCCACAGGCTCGTGCGTTGGGTGAGTACCGGACTCGTCGCTTTCATCGCGGCGGAGGTTGCGGCATCGCGTGCTTCAAACTTCTTGGTAAAGAAGGTGTAGACAATGTGAATCGTGCCAAGAAGGCCGAAGAGCGCCGCGCCGAAAAAGATAAGGACTTGAGGAAGCATCAGCCGTTCCTGCCGTCGCGTTCCGAAGAGTACCAAGATCAGGTCACAACTCCAGCGCGGTGACGAGATGCACTGTTTTGCTGGACTTCACAAAGCACAGGTTTAATGTCAACCACGGGCGTGCCGTCGATGGCTTCCATTGGGCCTATCAGCAGCCGATTCTTTCCGATCTCGCGGATTGTGACACGATGAAGACCTAGTGGATTGGGCCGGTCGGGAGACCGCGTGGCAAGAACACCAGTGAGCGGGCGGCGACGGTCTGAGCGCGGATGGACCTTCAGGACATCGCGCCTGGCCCGGTGCAGCCAGGTGACAACTATGACGTCGTGGCCGACCTACACAGCGCGGATCAGACCGTCGTTTCCGCAGTAGCGGCTCAAGACTTTCGTAAAGGCCTGAATTATGTCATCCTCATCCGCTGACTTAAGGCATGAGGGAATGGACATGATTATGCTCCGCTCGAACAGGCTGTCCGCAACCGGACACGTACCTTTCTCATAGTGCTTCTCAGAACTGGCGTTTTCAACGAGGTTCCAGGGAAAGCCCAGTACGTCAATACCTCGCTTTCTAACAAGACTCACGATGTTGTAGTAGAGATGAAGTCCCCATTCGGTCATCCTGATATTGCTTAAGCCCTGCGGATAGGTCGTGATTCCTTCCGCGCGCAAGGCGTGGTTTATTTCTTTGGCAATGCTCGGCGTGTCATAGGTAGTGATGAGAAATGCTCCAGTGTCTCCGATGGGATCAACAATTCGCCGAAGTTTCAAGCCGGGAAGCCGCTCTAGCGCCTTTCGGATTCGGTATTTGCTGTTTCGCATATTTTGAACGATCATCGGCATTTTTCTTAACTGCACACGAAGAACAGCCCCCCGAATTTCGTCAAGGCGGTACCCTCTTCCCCACACGCAGAGATCGGGATCATCAAACATTAAACGGCCCTGGTCGTCGCGGGAGTAACCAAGATCATGGACCGCCACAGCACGGCGATACAAGCGCAAGTCGTGTGTCACCAGGCATCCACCCTCGCCGGAAGTCATGTTCTTGTTCATTTGAAAGCTGAAGATGGCCATGTCGCCGAAGGTTCCCACCTTCTGATCAGCAATGCTCGCGCCATTGGCCTGTGCACAGTCCTCAAGCAGAAACAGGCCGCGCTCGCTAGCAATCTGCGCGATAGCCTTGATATTTATTGGGGCTCCGCTCATGTGGACGGCAATGATGCCTCTTGTTCGGGGTGTAATTCGGGATCGCAAGTCTTCAGGATTAATCCCGAAAGTGTCGTCAATGTCCGCCAGAATAGGAATTGCGCCGAGATTCACAACCGAAGCAACGACGGCAACCCACATGTATGCCGGCACGATAACCTCTTGTCCCGGGCCAACGCCAAGGGCAGACAGCGCAGTCTGCAGCGCGCCGGTTCCGCTGCTGACAGCGACAGCATAAGGTAGGCCCAAATAATCGGCGAACTCCTTTTCGAACTGCTCGACTTCCCCACGTAGCTTCACCCCGTAATAACGGAATGGCGAGCGGTCGCGCAGCACCCGAACGGCAGCTTCGACTTCCTCTTCGTCCATGTAGTGGACCCCGGGGAACTCTAGCGGCAACGGTTCATTGCGAACGGGTGCGCCTCCATGGATCGCTAGTTGACTATTTTCAGCTCTCTGCTCGCCTGCACGAACTTGTTGTTTTATGGTCACGGATCACGTCTCCTGCTGGTCATGTGCTCATTCGGCAGTCGAGTCCGAACGTTCGACTTCCAGCGTTCCTTTGGCCTTAATGTCTGCCGAGGATTGCCCAATCATGAGGTCGAACACGCCCGGTACCACAACCCAGTGCATGTCCTTATTAAGTAGCTTCAAATCTTCAGGGCCGAGCGTGAAGGTCACCGTCTTCTTCTGCCCAGGATCGAGCGCCACTCGTTCAAATCCGCGCAGTTGCTCGACCGGAGTCGCCACCGGAGTGAATTGCTCGCGAATATAAAGTTGAGGAATGCCCACTCCCGCCTGCTTGCCAGTATTCTCGACATCCACCCTCACATGTGTTTCACCTTCGGTGCGAATCTTCGATGGCTCAATACGCAGGTTGCTGTATTGAAACTGGGTGTAACTCAATCCATACCCGAATGGATAAAGCGGAGTCCCGGGCATATCAACATAGCCGTTTGTATGGGTCCAGCCGCTGTTGATCCAGTATGACTTCCATGGCTTGTAGTTGTAGTACGCGGGCAGCTGTCCCACGCCACGCGGAATGGTGATTGCCAACCGGCCACTCGGGTTGTAGTCGCCGAACAGGACATCCGCGACCGCCTCACCACCGCGTTCGCCAGGCTCCCACGCCTCCACAATCGCGGAAATGTGTTCGGCCTCCCATCGGATTGAGAGTGGACGACCATTCACCAGCACTAGAACTGTCGGAGTACCGGTTGCTTGGATCGCTTTTACAAGGTCTTCCTGAACACCAGTTAAGTCCAGACTGGCAACGTCATAACCTTCGCCGTCCGTGGGAACTGGCAAACCCTTTGCGTCGTCTCCTTCTCTTCTTGACTGCTCGCCCATCACCAGTACGGCGACATCAGCGCCTTCGGCGGCCTGCACGGCTCGCTCAAAACCTCGTCGGTCCTGATCGTTAACGGCACATCCTTTGGCGTAAACGACGCGCGTTGCAGGTGCAACCTTACTCTTGATCCCATCCAGAATTGTGCCCACATGTTGAAGAACGACTTGGGCCGAGTAATCACCAAACAGATTGGGCGCGTCGTCTGCGTTAGGGCCGATGACCGCAATTGATTTCAGGTTCTTCTTCAGCGGCAGAAGATTGCCTTCGTTTTTCAAAAGGACTATTCCTTCGCGCGCGGCATTCAGGGCCAACTGCTGATGCTCGCGATCAATAAGTTCCATTGGGACCCGGCCTTCGTTCACACTCTCGATTAGGGGGCCCATGTACGCAGGTTCGTACGTGATGTTCAAATCAACGCCAGCCTTGAGGCCGAGAATGCCTGCTTCCTTCTGCGTGGGAACGATACCCTCATAGATCAGTGTTCCAAAGCCCTCGCCTTCGCTGACGACAATGCCCCTAAATCCGAGCTCCTGCCGCAAAACGTCAGTGAGCCACTTCTCCGATGCATGAGTAGGAAGGTCTTCGACCTCGGGATACCCCGCCATTACTCCCAAAGCGCCATTTTTGGTAATCGCCGCACTCCACGGCGGCAGGACGTCCTGCCGAATGCCTCGCTCAGAAAGGGTGATGGCACCGCGTTCCAGACCGCTCATTGGTTCACTCTGCGTTGGGAAATCCGTCATCAGCGCGACGACTCTGTCCTGAGCGTTGATATTCGGACCTTGCGCTCCGCGAACAATGGCTTCGGCAATGCGCGACCCAAGATAAGGGTCTTCCGTGTACCCTTCTTCATTCCGACCCATCCTGGGATCACGATCAAGCTCCAAAACGAGCGTTGAGAGCACGTGGATGCCCACAGCCCGCGACTCACGCGCAGACGCTGCATAGATGGACTCCACGAGGGGCATATCAAATGTGCTGCCGAGGGCAAGACCTTCCGGAAAGATTGTTGCACCGGAGAACATGCCACCATGCGTGCCCTCTTCATCTTCCAGGAGGGGTATCTTTAGCCGTGTCTGGGTAAGAGCAATCTTCTGCGATTGATTGAAGTACTCGACCTGTTGCTCAGTTCCCTCATGGAGAATCGTGTCTGCGAGTGTAAAGAAACCGGCACCCGGACCGATTTCACTTGTCTGTGTTCCTGCTGCAAATCTCCAGCAAGCCTCGAGTTTCTCAGGAATAGTTTTCCCGAGATTATCCACGTACACACACGGTAAATTCAGCTGGCCAACTTTTTCTTTCAATGTCATTCGGCTCATCAGATCATTCACACGCAATTCGATTGGCTGCTGCGGATCAAGATAAATTGGCAGGGATGATTGCGGGTGGAGTATCCCCGGCAACACTAATGCGATGAGAATTGCGAGTACGCCGAGACATCTCCGAAGACGCGCTGCAGCATTAGGGCAAAATTCGAAGCTGACACGCACACCACCATTCTTGAAGACAGGCTCTGGCATCAAGTCTCCTATCAAATCAACTAGAACAGAAACTTAATCGCCAGCTGCCCAATACGGGGATCTCTGGCCGAAGTCACGAAACCAAAGGACGAGTTGATGATGTCGCCCTCCGGAAGACCAAAATTCGCATGGTTGAAAATATTAAAAAATTCAGCGCGAAATTCCAGTTTCTTGGCTTCGGTCAACGGGAGGTCCTTCAGCAGGCCAAAATCCCAGTTCGCGATTCCCGGACCGTGAAAGAAGCGACGATTGGAATTTCCAAGCTGACCGAATTGTTGGTTAGGGCACGATAAATCCGGCGGGGGACAGCCTTCCACACCGAACAGCGAAGTGTTGAAATAAGATTTGGGATTTCCATTGGCGTCGCGTGACCTTGGATCGGTAAAATTCAACGGACCGGGCGCGAAGTTTGGGGTATCTATGACCGAACAGGTGGGGCCAGTACAAAATGTCCCTAGAAGTGAGTTGTCATCTTGTTCGTTAATTGTGACGGGGAAACCGGTTGCGTAGCGCGTAATGCCGGTGACCGTCCAGCCTTTGGTCAGCCTGTTCGATGAAAAGAGCTTGTCGAATGGCAACATGTACGAGTAGCTAACGACGAAGTTGTGAGTCAGATCGAAAGCCGATAGCGATCTGGATAATCTCGGATTGATGGGATTGAGCTGCTCGCCGGCATCGTTAACTCCCGGCCCCCAACTTGAAGCGTTGTCCATCGCCTTGCTGTAGGTGTAGGCAGCCAGGATCGCTGCACGCGTGCTGGTGTGGCGCAAACTGATTTGTAAGGCGTTGTAACCGGAATTCGCTTCGGTGACGAATATTCCGTTGCTGCCCAGGCCGTTCTGGAACACTGTCCGCGTCGAGCTGATTGTCTGCCCATTCACAGTGTAAGTGCCATCCTCGGCGAATGGTCCGCAACCCTGCGAAGCAAGGCTGAGGCAGAGATCGGGATTTCCCGGATTCGATTCCTTGTCAGCAAGCAGACGGTGACCCTGCGTCCCAACGTAACTCAAGCTCAGCACGGTGCTGCTCCCCAACTGTCGCTGAAACGACAGCATGTAGTCCTCTGAATAGGGAACCCGGTTCTTGTAGTAGAACCCTGGTGAACTCGAAATCGGAGCAAACTGCGACCAGTCAATGCTGGTGTCGGGGTGAGACGGTCCTGTATTCAAGGGAGGAAAAGGGACCGGGAAGCGCTGACCTTCAGGATTCCCCGTGCCACGATCAATGAACGGAGTGGTAAACAACGTAGGCTGTGGGCTGCTGTAGAAATAGCCGTAAGGAGCATCGCCCACTTCGTTGAAGCTGGTAGCATCCTCGAAGGCCGTGTAGAACAAGCCATAGCCCGCACGAATACTGCTGTTGCCGGAAGAGCCGAAAAGCCAGTGCCAGATACCGCGGTCGCCCTTCGGCGAATATGCCAACCCAAGCCGCGGGCCAAAATTTTTGTATCGAGTCGGAGCTAATGTCCGCGGGATTCCTGGGTCGCCGGGGAACACCCAGCCCTCGGGTGCTCCGGGGAAGACAACAGATTGCAATCCGGGCACGATGGTTTCGATTTGGTTGTGTTTTTCGTACCAGGGAGTGGTCACTTCCCAGCGAAGTCCATAATTGAGAACTAAATTCGGCTTGGCTCGCCAGCTATCCTGCCCGTAAAACTCATAGTACCGGCTGGTCGTGTACATCGGAACCTGACTGCCCTGCAGATAATTATTCGGCGCTCCAAGTAAAAAATCGGCGAAATCGCTCCCCGTCTCTGACCCATCGAAGGTCCAGGTTCCGTTGTTCGCCCCACGATCGAAGATGTCAATCTGGCTTAGGTGAAAGCTCCCTCCAAACTTGAAGGTATGTGTTCCGTGAACCTTGGTGAAGTTATCCATCACCTGAGCCGTGTTGTTGATTTGATATTCCGTCCATGGGTACACACCCAGGAAGAATTCATTGGTCGCAATACTGGGAACGCCTTCCAAGCTCGAATTTAGAACTACGACGCCCGATGTAGTTGGACCGGTAGGAATTCCGAACGAGCTTAACTTCGGGCCGATACCGCCGGTCGGGAGCGGGTTGGTTGCTTCGCGTGTGTAGTTAATCCGAAATTCATTGACTGCGGTCGAAGAGAGAGTTTTCGTGTAGCCAAAGTTGCCCTGTTGCGAGCGTCCAAAGGTAGTAACGGCAAACCCCGGCAAATTTGCACCCAAGTAAGGACTGTCAAGGCTATAGTCGTCAAAAAAATAGTAGCCGGAGAACGTTCCTAGCCCGGTATTGACGTCGATGCGAAAACCGAGTTTATCGTCACGCACAGTCTGATTGAAGGCGGAAGAGGAATAGCAGACACCAACTGGGCAGTTCCCACCGATTAGATTCGGCTGTGGAATATATTGCAGCATAGCCTGCGACGGGGCTGAGATGGCGGATGCTGGAATCACAGCATTGGGAAACACGCACTGAGACGAACTGGTACATCCGCTAAAGTAGTACGCTTCACCGCTGCTCACCGCATAGCCCAGTTCTTGAGAAAGCATATTGGCCCAGGATGAGCCCCCCACAGTTCCCGTTAGCTGACTGGAGACATCCAGCAAATTGCCGCTTCGATCCGCGGCAGAAAGAACAGGAACTGCCCCGCTGTCCTGTCCGGCGATTTGGCGAGTTCCCTGATAATCTGCAAAAAAGAAGATCTTGTTGTGGACGATCGGTCCGCCAATTGTCCCGCCGAATTGGTTGCGGTGAAGAGCGCCGCGAGTTGGAGAAAAGTAATTACGCGCGTCCAAATTAGGAAATCGCAAAAACTCGAATGCATCGCCATGGAACTGATTCGTCCCCGACTTGGTTACAACGTTCACGAGACCGCCCATATAATTGCCGTATTCAGCGTCGAAATTGTTGGTGAGAATTCGAAACTCGGCGATCGAATCGAGGTTGGGAATGATTGCCGCCCCCATGTTCCCTCCCTCTTCTACGTCACCGCCATTCACCATAAAGCCGTTAGCGGACTCGCGCATGCCGCTGACCGAGAGATTGCCCGGATTCAAGTCGCCCGAAGGAGAAAATCCTGCGCCATACTCGCCGGTTGATTGCGGTGCGACTCCGGGCTGCAGCGCCAGCAAGTCGGTAAAGGAGCGGCCATTCAGGGGAATGGAGGTCATCGACTCGCCGGTAATCACTTCCCCCATTTGCGTGCTGGTGGTCTCAACATGGACCGCGGTGCTGGAAACGGTTATCTGTTGCTGCACTGCACCGACTTGCAGTTTCGCGTCAGCTCTTACCGCACTATTTGCATCGATCACGATATTCTGTTGCTCGAAATCCCTGAATCCTTCCCGATGCACACGAATGGTGTAGGTGCCGATAGGCAGCGCGGGGAATGAATAGAAGCCCTTGGTGTCCGTGGTAATCGTCTGTTCAACGCCAGTTTGAATGTTGGTGGCCTTGATTTCGGCGCCAGCGACGACAGCACCGCCAGGATCAGTCACGATGCCTGAAATTGTTCCTGTGATGCTGGCCAGTGCTGCTGTTCCAGAGAACAGCACTAGAAAAAATGCGAATGTTTTCGGGCTATACATAATCGCTCCTTATTCCAACCCTGCTGGCATTTGAGAACAGATCGGCATATGTCTGAGACTCTTTCGTCCTGCTTCTAGTTTCTTTCGGGCGCATCGCTGAGCTTGCCCAACATTTCGTAAACTCGTGCTAGGGCCTGCCTGAGCATCCGCTCGCCGGCTCCGACTTCAACATATGTGTTCGAATCGGCTGCACCATATCCACCCTCGGCAGACGCTTCAATCGTGGGGAAATAATCGAAATAACCGTTCGTGTACCCGAGAAAGAAAGCGTCCGGTAGCGGGCAGCGATCTCTCCAGTTGATCTGGAAATTCACGAAAGGTTCGCCTGGCATTCCGATTACGGCAATTCGCTTGTTCAGCAGCAGAGTAGTGACATGAAGTTCTAGATGATCAGGCGGCGGGTCGTGAGCAAACAGGTCGGCGTGATCTTCAAAAACTCGAGGACCGTAGCTGCTCAATAGTCCTTCACGAAACTTACCCGGGTTCCAACGTAACTGGAAACTCAGCACGTCATCGGCGAAATCAATCGCCGCTTCTCGAGGAACATCGGTGTGGATCGCCCTAGCTACATGGACAGCTTCCTCGCCCAGTCGCTCTCCGCTCCGGTCCCGCTTCGCGACAGCGCCATCAGCGAGGGAAGTAGTTGCATAGTACGGATTAATATCACCGGCGGCGCCTTGGAGGAAAAAGCACAGTGGCGCGCGATTGAATGCCTTCTCCACCGTGTTGGCCATCGTGCCAACAAAATCCGCTGAATACTTCAGGTTGTCGGGGCCGAGTACTACGGGATGACATGCGTAGTTGATAAGGACGGCGAGCGGCTTTCCACTGCTATCGTCGATACGGATCACCAAAACCGATGGATCGAGAGGTGCCGTGGGCTGCTTGCCGGGATTGGTCCAGAGCATGCTGACCGCACCGTCAGAGTGTACCTGCCGTCGGTTATACCCGACATAAACTTCGCCGCGTCCTGTCCCAATTCGTGCATCTACCAGATGTTGACTCGCCTCCGCAACTGCACCTACGATTTTTTCGATTGCACTGGTCTGCCAGGCCAGCAGACGATTGCCGGGATATTCATCGAGAATATTTGGCCCAGAATGAGTGTGTGAGGCCGTAATAATAAGGAGGGAAATTCCGTTTGAAGTCTTAACCTGCCGCCGCAGTTGGGCGAGCACAGATTCGTCAAACGTTCTTCCTAGGTCAAGCGTCACCAGCGCAACGCGCTGCTCGCCAACTTCCACAACCAGCACACGCGCATAGAGTGGGTCCAAGGTTCCGGTCGAGATCCTATTGTCATTGAGTCGATCAAGAAAGCCGTACATCGGCAGGCCAGAGGGAGGGGTGATATCGGCTTTGGCCACACCAGCTCTGAAAGTAGCAGCATGGATGTTAATAGAGCTCGCAACGAAGACTAGGATGGTTCCAATTGCACGAAGCAATGCCGGCAGAGCACCTTTGATCCTCGAATCAAATTCGCATCCGTTTCGCATGACGCCCTTCGATTCTCAACCTGTCCTGAGTTCCCTCACTTCCGAAAATCCTCCGGAAGCTCGTGCAGACGACCGAGCATCTGGTTAATTCTGGTGACACCGATATCCAACATTCGGTCCGCGGCCCCAACCTCGACCCATGTGGCAGGATTAGTGGCTCCGTAACCGCCCAAAGTCGCGCTGCGAATGCTCGGAAAATAACCGTTGTAGCCGTTTGCGTAACCGATTAAGAATGCATCCGGTACGGGACACCGCTGCCGCCATGTGATTTGATATTCAACAAAAGCTTCCCCAGGCATGGAAAGGATCGCAATCCTCTTATTGATGAGTACGGTTGTTATCGGCAGCCGAATGTCGTCTAATCTCGGCGCAAAGGGTTCGGATCCAGTAGAGCCAAAGACCGCAATCATTGCTTCACGCCATTTGTTTCGATCCCAACGTAGACGAGCCCTCAGAGCGTCCTCCGCAAACTGCAACTCTGGCTGCGCATCAGCCTGAGTGTGAATCTCCTTCGCGATCCGCACAGCTTCGTCTCCCAGCATTTGGCCAGTCCGATCGCGCATTCCGATTGCATCCTGCTCAATCGGCGTAACTGCGTAATATGGATTTATGTCGCCGGGTGCGCCTTGCAAAAAGAAGCAAAGGGGCTTGCTTTCAAATGCATCTTCCACGGTTCGTGCCATGACGCCCGGGAAGTCAGCCGAGTACTGAAGGTTGTCGCTGCCAAAAACCACGGGATGGCAGGCATAGTTCACAAGAATTGCTAGTGGCTGTCCGTCGGCACTATCCACGCGCAACACAGAAACGGTCCCATCCACCGGCGCGGTCGGAACTTGAGTAAGATTGCGCTCGAACCAACTCACGGTCCCATCGGTGTTGACGCGAAGCCGGTTATGACCGATGAAGGTGCTCCCATAGCCAGTGCCGATCTGTGCGTTCGTAAGATGTTTCTCGGCTTCCGCAATCGCGTTTGCGATTTTCGCGAGTGCTGCAGTCTCCCATGCGGGTGTGCCGCCAGGATATTCGTCCTGTAATACCGGGCCGGAATGTGTGTGCGTGGCAGCAACAATAAGGAAGGAGACATCATTGCGGGCTGCGTTTCGCAGCCGGTCAAGCGATGCTGGCCCAAATGATCGGCCCAGGTCGACACTGATGAGTGCAAGGCTTTGGCCGCCTGCTTCGAGTACCAGCACACGCGCATACAGCGGATCGAGGGTACCAGTCGCAGGACTCTTTCGATCGCTGTAGCCCCACAAGCGAATGCCGGGCGGAGGCGTAATGTCGACTTTCCCCACTGCGGCCTTAAGGCTCGCGCCCCAAGCAGCGATGCCGTTAAGAATAAGAAGCAGAACCAAAACTACAGCGGAGATATCTTTCAGTCGGGGAGAAATTCGCGCCATTATCACCGTGCAAGAGTATGTCGCTGTCACTGCTCGGAATTGACCATCTATGGATCGAACTCGATGGCTATAATTCATTTCTGAAGTAATACTATTTACCGCCCAAAGCGCAATCCTTCGCCTAGGGCAGCTTTTATAGCGCGCTTTTTCTAGCGTTGTCAAGCAATTTGTTTTATGCTCCGGGCAGGGCGAAATTTATACTAGTTTCATTTTTGAATTAAGTACGTTTACAATTTGCCCGGTGATGCGGCTTGTTATTCGCGATTCGAGCACGGTACCATTGTTTTCCCGACCTCCAGAACGAACAAAACATACATGCAAAACCAACTGCAAGACGATCGTACTGCGCTGACGAATAGTACTTATCGGAAACCATCGCAGAAAGAGCTGGCTGTTCTGCGGCTGATCCATAGAAAAAATGATGTGTCACGAGTCGAGTTGATCGAGCTCACCGGGTTCAGTGCCGGGCTGATTACTGGCATAACCCAGGCTCTCATCGGGAAGCAGCTCGTAACGGAGTCGCCCGGACGTCCGAGCGCGGCCGGACGAAAACCGCTCGCACTCAGAGTGCGTCCTAATGCGGCCTATGTTGTGGGGGTGGACCTAGGTTCTTTTTACTTGCGCGTCGTGGTCACTGACATCTTGGGCAATTTGGTCCACAAGCTTCGAACGGAAACCAGTCTGTCCCAAGGACGCGAGAAGGTCCTGGACAAAACATTTACTGCTGTTCACAAGGCAATAAACGAGTGCGGCATTCCGAAAGAGGCGATTGGCGGCATTGGAATGGCACACTCGGGAATCATTGATTCCGCAACCGGAGTCGTGCTGTCGTACCCTCGACCTGGACAGATGACGGAGTGGAAAAATGTACCGCTACAGAAGATGCTTGAGCAGGAGTTCGCCGTGCCCTGCGTTCTGGAAGACAGTGTGCGAGCGATAGCGTTGGCAGAACGATGCTTCGGCATTGGAACGAATTTGGAGGACTTTGTCTATATCGATGTCGGTATGGGAATCGGTGCGGGCATCTTTTTGAATGGAAATTTATACAAAGGCTTTGGTGGAGGTGCAGGCGAGTTAGGACACATGACCGTGGAAGAGAATGGACCATTGTGTTGTTGCGGCAACAATGGCTGCTTGGAGATGATGGCATCCTGCGCTGCCATCATCCATGCAGCACGAAGTGCCATTAAGCAAGGCGTCGATTCCAAAATACGAGAACTGGTCGCCGGAGACTTAGAACAGGTCAGCATAGAGATCATTGCTGAGGCGGCGCAGGAGAACGACAGTCTCGCTTTCCGGGTCTTCCATGACGCGGTGTCGCACATCGGAGTTGCTTTGGCCGATGTGGTCAATCTTTTAAACCCAGGTGTCGTGGTTTTTGGTGGACCCTTGTTCCGGGCAGCTCCTTACCTTCTGGAGTCGTTAAAACGGGTCATTAAGCAGCGCGCATTGGAGAGGTCAGCAAATCAGGTGCAATTGCGTGTTTCGAACCTCGGAAGCGAAGCAGGAGCCCTGGGAGCTGCGAGAGCCATATCCGAGAGAGTCATTGAACGCCTCTACAGAAAAGCATTGTGAGGTGACTTAGAATCTGGACCTTTTGGCATGGATTTAACGGAAACTGATTTTGAATGAGACTGGAGGTCCTTACCTTTTTATCCGACGTGTATCGCGACCGACCTGACAACTTCCAGCATCCGGTAGTCGTCATCAATCGCCAGACCAAGCAGGTCACGTACACGGCACTTTATTACTCCCTCGCCCACTTGAATGGGTTTGTGAGACCATGCGTGCACCGAATCCAGTCATCGTGAGTAATTATTGAAGGCGTCCGATGCAGCGCGTTCAGGTCTGCCGAAGAAATGATCGTTGCTGAAGTTCTGCAAGCAGTCGAACAGGGTCCGGTTGCGCTTGCACGAGAAGGTCTTGGAGACTGTATTGCCCTCGCTTTCGATAACTCGCTCCGTTTGGAATGGGAAAGATCATCGACGAGATGGTCTCCGCGCAGTTTTCGTCGAAGAAATGCGGATTTAAACGGAATAAGAAAAATCATTCTTGGAGAAATGCTTGTCCCAACTAAAGGCAGCTGTTATTGGTGCAGGATTTGTCGGACGTGCCCATGTCGAGGCTTTGCGGCGTCTGGATATTCTGCTGCTAGGTCTGCTCGGGAGCTCTCCTGAGCGTGGCGAAGCAACTCGGGCGCTGCTCGGTCTTCCACGCGCTTATCATTCGCTTCAGGAGCTCGCCGCTGATCCTGAGGTTGAGGTCGTGCACATCTGCACACCCAATCATCTCCACTTCGAACAAGCCAGCACGCTTCTGCGCGCGGGCAAGCACGTAATGTGCGAGAAGCCGCTGGCGATGGACACCCGCGAGAGCGTGGCATTGATTGAGTTGGCGAAGAAAGCGCAGCGCGTTGGGGGCGTCACCTACAACCTTCGCTATTACCCGCTCTGCCAGGAAGCGCGAGCTCTTATCCATCGCGGAGCTATTGGAGAGCCACGGTTGGCGCGCGGCGGCTTTCTTCAGGATTGGCT
>WNFY01003332.1_pt1 | contig 15041 bp, 13 predicted proteins | sample 5400091 | NCBI WGS metagenome assembly WNFY01 (sample SAMN13153364, study PRJNA577476) | soil metagenome | isolation source: 60 cm soil or saprolite under grassland replicate 1 | place: USA:California | collected 2016-06-15 | reverse complement strand
CGGAATTCCCAGCGCCGCGGCTAGTGGGTCGCGGAGATTCACATCGCGCCAGGCCAGGGTCGGCGCGTGCAACACTCGACCCATTGCCGGATCGACCATGCCCGGCACCACCACACCGACGCCTTCGCACGCGCCGGTCCCTTTGTAGTCCCCCAGAACCTGCTTAATGCGGCGCGCGAGTTCCTTCGTCAAGACCCCGACATCTCTAACCGTTTGAAAACTACTAACCGCCCCCAATGGCCGCCCCATAAGATCCGTCACCAGAATGTAGGTACGCGACGCCCGAATATCAACGCCAACCACGCAGCGTTCTCTCGAGTCGATATAAAGAAACGTGGGCTTACGGCCACGCCCCACCGCCTCCCCAACCGCGCCTTCGAAGATCAAGGCTTCGTCCAACAGCTCCCTCACAAGCAGGCTGGCAACCCCGCGCCTCACGTTCATCAAACGCGCGAGGTCGGCACGCGAAACCGGCTGGTGAGCTCGAATTAGATTCAGCGCTATCTGTCGGTTGATTTCGCGGCTCGTACCACGGCGTGCGATCTTGAAATCATGGGGATTTATTTTGCGCATTCCCTAATTGTTCTCTATTAAGACTAATTGCCAAGCACCGGATACTCGTTGTGCCTATTCTCAGAAACAACTGCAGCCAGAACCGGCAAGGTCAGATTGAAGGCTGTTTTGCGAAAATGCTAACGACTTGCCCGCAGGACGCGCCCAAGTGATCGGGGCTCGAGATGTTCTCACGGAGGACGCGAAATCCGCGGGAGTGTCGCAACCGTGAATTTGTCCTAACACGGAACATATATCGCAACCCTCGCCCCGGCGTCAAGATCTTTTCCGAGATTTTTTCGGGACTAGGTGATAAATCTTTGGCTGGCGCTATCCGGCAGACGAGTGCTTTGGCTTTGACGGCTCGGGTTTTAGTAGCGTGCGGAAAGGTTGAAGCTAAGCAGGAACGGAACTTGACGCGCCACAAGATTGACGCACGAGAAGCTCTGGCTTGATGACGATCTGCTGGGGCTTTCGCGGTTTCTTATCACCCTCGATGAGTTCCAACAATAAACGTCCTGCCGCCTGACCCATTTCGATCTTGGACCACGCAACAGTTGTCAGCGGCACTCTCAACATATCTCCGTAATGAATATTGCCGCCCCCGACGAATGCCAGATCCTCGGGCACTCTCAAACCGGCCTCATTGATGGCGGCTATGGCTCCAATCGCAGCAGGATCATTCGCGGCGAACACAGCAGTAGGAAGAGTCCGCTCTTTTAGCCAGGCCTTCATCGCACTGTGCCCGTCGGCTTCCGTAAAGCCACATTCGCGCACCAGCCCATCATCAAAACGTAAGTTGTGCTTAGCGAGCGCGTGGCTGTAACCCTGGAGGCGTTTCAGCGACGTTGAGACATCAGTGCCACGGAGATGGCCGATCTTTCGATGTCCGAGCCGAATCAGGTGTTCAGTTGCCAACACACCCACTTGAACATCGTCCGTAGTGACTGCCGAACAACGCAACCCATCAAGCAGCCGGTCTATTAGCACAATCTTTGCGCCTTCGCTCATGAGTTTTCGATAGAACGCAATCCGCCGAGTTGGCGACGCCGAAGCGACAATGAGACCATCCGTTCTGGAAAGTAATGCTTCGACCTCATCCATCTCCTTGCTGAAGTCTTCGTCTGTGCTGCAAATCAAGTTTTGATAACCGGCAGGCCTCGCCTGTGATTCAACGCCCCGGCAGATTTCCGCAAAATATGAATGCATCAAGTCCGGGACGACGATACCAATCAGATAAGAATGGTTTGTGCTGAGGGCGCGCGCAAATTGGTTTGGGCGATAGTTCATCTTCTGCGCGGTGGCGAGGATGCGAGCCCGCGTTTCCCGGCTAATCTCCGGGTGATCGTTGATGGCGCGCGAAACCGTCATCTTTGAGACGTTGAGAGCGCGCGCAATATCTTCGAGAGTGGTGGGCATAACGCTTCTTCGCTTGTCATCCTCCGCCGGCAGGCCTCAGTGGTTATCGGCCGTGTTTTAGGCTCGCCTCGATGGCCGCTTCAGCGAGGGGACTCATTATGGCGTAGCCTTTAATGTTGGGATGGAGACCATCATTGCTCAACTCGTCTTTGAGGTAACCCTTGTCATCCACCATGGCTGAATAGTAGTCGAGATAAGTGAGATGGTTCGTCGCGGCGTATTGTTTCATCCAGTTATTCAGGGCTTTGATTTGTTCGGGAGGCCGGCGAATGGTCTGTATTATCTGCTTGCCGTCCCTGACTTCGTAGTCGCTCACAGGCAACAGCGAGGAAAACACAACACGAATACCATTAGCACGTGCCAATTCAGCCATTGAACTAAAGTTGTCTTCGATTGCTTCGAGTGTTGTTGGGCCAGTGTTCCCGGCAATATCGTTGGTACCGGCAAGGATGACGACTACTTTAGGCTTCAACTCGATAACGTCGCGGCGAAAGCGAATCAACATCTGCGGTGTCGTCTGACCGCTGATGCCACGATCGAAGTAGGGCTTGCCGGGAAAGAAGCCGCCATTGTTGGGACTATCCCACCCATCGGTAATGGAGTCGCCCAGGAACACGACGCGTTCTTCACTCTTTGCGGGGAGCGAGACCTTTGCATTGTCGTCGTGGTAGCGCGCCAGAGCTGGCCAATCTTTCAACTTGGCTTCAGCTCGCGAAGCTTGCGCTTTTACTTCCGTGCAATGCGCTGCGCTCGGCGAGGCAGTTGGAGATGCGGAAGGAGACTGGGCCATTGAAGACACGGCCAAGAGCAACAAGACTCCACAACAGGTTAGTGAGCGAAACATTTCATCTCCTCAAGAATAAAAGTTTTCGGGCATTACTGGGGTTTTAGTGTTTGACCTTCGATGGCGGTGCCGGGCGGGGGTCCGCATACACCTTGATCAAGATCATCGAGAAATCCTGCCCCACCGTGCTGCGCTGATGAGGTGTGCCGCGGGGGACAATAACTAAATCACCTTTCGTGATTTCAACCTTTTGCCCTCCGGCTATGCGTCCACGCCATTCGCCCGGTTCAACTTCCCGGGCACCCTCCAGCGTGCCGCCGAGTGTCAGCGTGGCAGAGCCTTCGATCACGTAATAGACATCATCCGAGGCATCATGAAGTTCGCCGGTATCGGCCTGCGTGTCTTTCTCATGCTGCAAGGCGACGCGCAACTGCATGCCCTCACCACCTGTTAATTCCTCAACCTTGTTTGCCGGGTGAAGCTTCTTTTCAGCGTCGGCCAAAGATTGTGCGGTTAGAACTACGAAAGGACGAATCGGCTTACTCGGCATTCGCTGGACCGAACCAGCGGTACCGGTCTGCGCCGCTGCACTAACTGTTAGCCACACAGCAAAAATTGCTGCGTTCATGATGCGTCTTCCGTTAAATAACATTTCGGCTTTGCTCCTCTTTCAAATCTTCTCCGTTGGCTTTCCATGCCTCGCCACCTGGAAATTGATAACGCTCCAGTGATTCTGGTTTCATTTCGATGCTGTAGCCTGGAGCCGTTGGCGGCATGTATCTGTCGCCCTTCATCACAACCGGATTAACGAAGTGTTCGTGCAGATGATCTACGTACTCAACGATGCGATTCTCAAGCGAGGCGCTAACGGCGATAAAATCAAAGATGGAAATGTGCTGCACATACTCGCACAAACCGACACCGCCTGCGTGTGGGCAAACGGGCACGTTAAACTTTGCGGCCATCAGCAACACCGCGAGCACCTCGTTCACGCCCGCAAGACGGCAACTGTCGATCTGGCAAAAACTAATCGCTCCGGCCTGCAGCAGTTGTTTGAACATCACACGATTCTGGCAGTGCTCACCAGTGGCGACTCCTATCGGCGAAATAGCGCGAGCGATGGTCGCATGTCCGAGCACGTCGTCGGGAGAAGTAGGTTCTTCAATCCAGTGAGGACGAAATGAGGACAACTCCTTCATGCAGTGGATTGCCTCGCAAACGCCCCAAACCTGGTTGGCATCCATCATCAACGTGAGATCCCAGCCAATCTCCTCACGAATTATTCGGGCCCGTCGCACATCGTCGTCGAGATTGCGTCCGACTTTCATTTTGAAGTGCGTCCATCCCCGGTCCAGTCGCTCACGCACCAGCGTCCGCATCTTCTCATCCGAGTAACCCAACCAGCCTGCCGAGGTTGTGTAAGCCGGATAACCACACGCACGCATTTGGTCCTCGCGCTGTTGCTTTGTCGCGGCATTGCGTCGCAGTATCTCCAACGCTTCAGCCGGAGTTAGTGCGTCCGTGATATAGCTGAAGGGAATGCACGCAACCAATTGCTCGGGAGTCATATCGACCAGTAATTTCCAGAGCGGCTTGCCCTCCGCCTTGGCGTAGAGGTCCCACATCGCATTCACCAACGCAGCGGTAGCTAAATGGATGACACCCTTTTCTGGTCCTACCCACCGAAGCTGGCTATCAGAGGTCAAGTGTTTCCAAAACGCGCCCATGTCTGTCGCTGGCCCGATCGTTGATCCAATCATCAAGGGCTTCAGCGCATTTACCGCCGCTACACATAGCTCGGTTCCACGGCCGATGGTAAACGTCAACCCATGTCCTTCAAGGCCCGCGGGATCGTCGGTCTGCAAAACTACATAAGCAGCAGAGTAGTTCGGATGGGTGTTCATCGCGTCCGAACCATCGTGTGAGCGGGCGGTGGGAAAGCGAATGTCGCGAACGACTATGTCGGTGATCGTGATTGGAATAGTCACGTACAATTCAACCCGTAATGGAGAATGCGACGATCAGGCAGTGATGCGCGTACTGCGCCACCGATCAATCGCCACTGCAAAGACAATGATTCCGCCGATAATGATCTCCTGAATATAGTTCGGCCAGCCAATTTGCTGGCAGCCATTGCGTAGGAAAGCCATGATAAGTGCGCCTATCATCGATCCGACTATACTTCCTTCGCCACCACTCAAACTGCCACCGCCGATTACGACTGCCGCAATGATGTCCAGTTCTGATCCTGCAGCCACGGTAGGGTCGCCCTGCCGCAAACGCGACATCTGCATTACGCCAGCGAGACCGAAGAGCAAACCTGCCAAACCATAGATCCACACCTTGAGCCGATCGGTTGCGATACCGCAAGCACGCGCCGCTGCTTCGTTGGATCCAATCGCGAATACTCGCCGGCCGAAAACCGTATTGCGCAAGATAACCGCTGCCATAATGGCAAGGATGATTGTCAGCCAGACGCCGGGAGCAACCAGAAGCCAGGAGGGATTTGGAACAGTAGCCAGCAAGCCATTGACCCATGTGTCAGGCATGTTAACTGTCTGCTGACCGGCGACCCACTTTGCCACACCACGCGCAACCCCGAGCATGCCGAGGGTGGCGATAAACGGAACGACCCGCAAACGCGTAATTGCCAGGCCATTTACGATACCGACAAAGCTGCCCACCAGGATGCCGGCCAAAAGCGCGGCAAGAGCTGAGAAGCCGGCATTGATGCCAAGCGCGGTTATAACTCCGGTGAGGGCAATGGTCGATCCTACCGAAAGATCGATACCACCGCTGATGATGATCAGAGTCATCCCAATCGCGCCGATCGCAACGATCACCGTTTGCGCCAGAACGGTGCGAAGGTTCCTTGGGGCGAGATATCGGTCGGGGGCCTGGGTCAGGATCGAAAAAATGGCGACAACCAACACTAGACCAAGCAGCGGCCCGAGTCGGTTTAGCCACGTCTGGAGAAAGGTCGAACCTGATACAAACGCGTCCTGTTCTACTTCAGCAACCATTCCCTGTGTTTCTAGTTTTCGAATGCCGGAATTCGCGTTGAGTCCAGAATCAGAATCGAAGGTCGAATGCCACACTTCTGAATCGAAAACTCTATGCCCAAGGACTCCTGAGAACCCGCGCGATACATTATTTCAAATACTGGTCGAGAGGCGGGTGAAGCAAAGTCTGAATATCGGCCGAGTCGAGATTTTCACGCGTGACCATTGTTACGCCCGTATCAATTCTTTTCTCCACCGGCTTGCCCAGGAGATGTTCCACCATGGAGCGCACGCCGAGGTAACCCATGTTGAAAGGGTTCTGCACTACAATCCCGTGCAACTGATTTGCATGCATAGCGTCGATAAAAGGCTGGCTGGCGTCAAAACCGATGAAAATTACTTTGCCGGCTTTGCCGATATCCTGCAACGCCAGCAACATTCCGGCCGTCGCTGATTCATTGGGAGTAAAGATACCTTGAACCTCTTCTCCGAAACGATTGAGAAGATTTTCGGAAGCCCGCTTGGCAGTGTCCCGGGTAGCCCCCGCATACTGGTCCGATGAAATCAATTCAAGACCCGGATAACTCTTCTTAATTTGTTCAACGAAGCCATCTTCCCGATCCTGCGTGCTGGCCGAACCTTCCTGGTAGCGCAACATCAGAACTTTGCCCTTGCCGCCAAGCTGCTTTGCCAGGCTATCAGCAGCCAGCATCCCACCTTTGCGATTGTCAGTCGCGACAAAGCTGACGATGGAGTCTGACGCGAGAGCTGAGTCAATGATCACAGTCGGCACACCGGCGCGTTTGGCTTCTTCGACAGGACGAACCAGGGCCCGGTTGTCGAGCGGAGCTAGGACCACACCGTCTACTCCCTGTGCGGTGAAGCCCTCAACGACTTGAATCTGTTGCTCGCGATCATCTTCCCGCAACGGCCCTTTCCAGATCACTTCTACATTGTTACCCTGCGCAGAGAGTTCGCCAGCAGCTTTATTGCTTCCAGCATGAATGCTCTTCCAAAACTCATGCGTCGTACCTTTTGGAATCACAGCAATAGTCAGTTTCTTTTTTCCACCTGTTGCTGACCCTCCAGGTTTTGTGCAACTGAGCGTGACGATCATGCTGAATACAATCAAAAGCGAAGCAATTCTGCGCATGTCATTGTTTTCCTGTTCTAGACGTTGGAATGAGCGAGCTTGGCAACACTTTCTTCCATCGCGACGATTGGATTGTTCAACTTGCCTACACTTTCGATATCGACCTCCATCATATCTCCCGGTCGTAGAAATACGGGAGGATTCCGCGCGAACCCTACACCGGGCGGAGTGCCGGTTGCAATGACATCTCCAGGCTCAAGCGTGATGGTTTGGGAAAGAAATTCTATTAGCGCAGGAACGCCGAAGATCAACTGATCGGTGTTGGAATCCTGCATTGTCTTGCCGTTAAGTATTAATTTGATCGAGAGCTTGTGTGGGTCGGGAAGGACGTCGGTGGTCACAATAGTCGGCCCCATTGGTGCAAACGTGTCACACGACTTTCCTCGCTGCCACTGGCCGTCAGCAAATTGAAAATCGCGAGCACTGACATCATTGAAAGCGGTATAGCCGAGCACATAATCGAGGGCGCGATCCGCACTTACATTTTTCGCACGCCGTCCGATGACCACAGCGAGTTCAGCTTCATAATCAACTTGTTCACTGGTGGCTGGCAGAACGACCGGTTCACCCGGGGCAATGACAGCCGTGGCAAATTTCGAAAACACTACCGGTCTCTCCGGGATCGCCATCTTACTTTCAGCAGCGTGGTCTCGGTAGTTGAGTCCGATGCAGATCAATTTACCGGGACGAGGAACTGGAGCAAACCAATACGCGTCTTCACTTCTGATCAACCAACCCTTTTCTCTAGCCTGAGCAAGAGCGCCGGCATCGCGGACGAGTGTTTCATATGTCTCGCGCGACTTTTGAAACCATGGTCCACCCATATCGAACCAGGACAGCGGATTCGCCGGTCGGTCCGAGCTCTCAAACAGGCGCTCACAATCCAGACGGTATCCGTCATTCAGAATAATGCCCATTCGCGGAGCGTTCCAGTTTGTTTCTTCGGTTGTGAAAGCTATGATATGCATTCAGGCTCTCCTCGATATTATTGGAGCGGTTTTTCATCAACTCGTGATCACTTCTTTTAGTGGTGGTCCGTCGTTAACAATAATGTACAACTCCTGCGGGCCATGCACTCCAATGGCGAGTGTCAACTCGATATCTGCGGTGCGCGATGGACCAGTAACGAAGGTAATGGTCGGACTGACCTCTTCCCCATCGCGTCGTAAGACTGACAACGTTTCACCAAGCGTTAGATAGATATTGGACGCCTCTACTATCGCGATATGCACCGGAGGTACCAGTGAAACCAGACGATGACGCTCCCGGGCCGAATCCAATACCAATGTACCAGTTTCAGCAATTGCTGCCTGCGCGGTAGTGATGCCCAGATCATAGCCAAACACAGAGGCTGCATCAGGCGCGACTGTAACTTCGTCAACTTCGACCGGTATGAGTTGCATGAGACGTTCGACGATGGCCTCGTCAGACAAAGCGATACGGCGCACGCGAAGCTTCGTTGCTTCCAGTCCAACGATGATAGCGGCCAGGGCGCGTTTGACCTCGAGTTCGCCATGGGCGACGACACAACGGCCGTCGACGGCCTCGAGATTCTCACGAAATAGTTCAACGAGTGTGTTGGAGGCATTGTTGCTTGAGACATCAGCATCGATCGGGACAGAAGACGTTTGATGCTCTTCGGCAACTTGCGGCTCGTGGTGCGATGTCTCCGCGTAGACAGCGTCGTGCGAAACACTGTCGTCCAGATGTTCTCTGATTGATCGTAGAATAACTTCCCGCGCTTTGCTATCGAAGTTAAACACCTTAATCATCTACCCCGCTATTTCTTGTTGGCCAGACCACGGCGCCATTGTTGGCGGAAGCTTTGAGCGTCCAATGGCCGCAAGTCACGCCCAGCTGTCCAGGCTCCCAGAGGCCGGGCAAAATGGGCCATCCAGTGCTTCAGTTTTCCAATTTTCCCATCCTGTACTATCGACCTTTGCCACAGCCGTCCCATGCTCGCGCTCGCCTCATATAGCCACGGCCTTTTCATTACGTTTACCAAAAGCTTGAACGCGAGTCGCTCGCTCATGCCTCGCCCCTTGCTCGTGGTCCTGCCATCCACTTCTCGTCTCTCAGCGATCTCATTCCGCAGATGCAGCAGCAGGCGGGGGATGTCAATCTTGACAGGACATACGTCACGACAAGCTCCGCACAAACTGGAGGCGTAGGGTAACTGCGCCGCCCTGTCGAGCCCGATTAACTGGGGAGTGATGACGGCACCAATCGGTCCGGGATAGACCGATCCGTACGCATGGCCGCCGATCTGTTGATAGACGGGACATGCGTTGAGACAAGCGCCGCACCTAATGCAGGCGAGCGATTGTCGCGTGACGGGATGCCCCAACATTCGCGAACGGCCATTGTCGAGCAATACGATGTGCAGCTCGTCCGGACCTTCGTCTTCCGGTTTGTACTTAATGCCGGTAATAAACGACTGGTAAGTGGTCAACCGCTGGCCCGTCCCGGAACGTGGCAACAGCTTTAAGAAGACATCCAAATCCGCAAAGCGAGGTAAGACCTTTTCGATTCCCATGACCGCGATGTGGACTCGGGGCAAACTCGTGGTCAAACGAATGTTTCCCTCGTTCTCAAGGATCAGAATCGTGCCGGTCTCTGCGATTCCGAAGTTGACCCCGCTAATACCAATGTCGGCAGCAGCGAAGCGTGCGCGCAATTCTGTCCTGGCAGTGCTCGTCAATTTCGCGACATCATCTGTCGGAGCAGTGCCAAGCTCTTCGGTAAACAACTCGGCGATCTGTTTCTTTGTCTTGTGAATTGCGGGAACAATGATGTGCGACGGCGTCTCGTGGGCCAGCTGAATGATGTACTCACCAAGGTCTGTTTCAACGACCTGCATGCCCGCACCTTCCAAAGCGGTATTCAGATGCGTTTCTTCAGTCGTCATGCTCTTGCTCTTGACGACCGTCCGAGCTCCACGTCCAAGCGCCAGGTTACAAATGATGGCGTTAGCTTCCGCAGCATCGCGGGCCCAGTGCACTTTTGCACCCCGACCTTCGGCTTTGCTAACAAACGATTCCAGGTAGCGATCGAGGTGTAGTAGCACCTCGTCCTTAATCGCACGCGCTTCAGTTCGCAAATCCTCCCAGTTTGCCAATCCTGTCGCAGCCGCCAACCGGCGCTTGCCAAACAAAGAGGTAGCGTTGCGCAGTGCTCCACGCAGGTGGGAGTCAGTCAACGCGGCCCGCGCGTTCTCGTCAAATGTTTCCGTAGTCAAGTGGTTCATGAAGCTTGTCGGCCAATCAAGTTGAAGCCAATAACTCAGCCAGGTGCATCACTCGCACCTCCGACCCATTGCGCGATAACCTGCCGCCAATTTGCATGAGGCAGCTCGCATCTGCTGCGACCACCGCCTGCACTCCAGCCCGTTCGATGGCTTCGACTTTCTGATCCAGAATCGCCACTGAGATCTCCGGGTATTTGACCGAGAACGTTCCGCCAAAACCACAACACGCGTCGGCGTTTTCCAGTTCTACAAATTCGGCTCCCCGTACATGACGGATCAGGGAGCGTGGCTCGCTTTTGAGGTTCAAGTCGCGCAAGCCATGACAGGCGTCGTGCCACGTCAACCGGCCCTTCCAACTCGCACCAACATCTTCAATTTTGAGTACTCGAATCAAAAAGGAACTTAGTTCGTGCGTACGCGCCGCTATTGCCTGAGCGCGCTTGCGCCATTGAGCGTCGTCTGGAAACAGCTCGGCAAAATGATGCACCATCGCTGTGCATGAACCTGAGGGACTCACGATTGCTTCAGCATCGGTTTCCTCAAAGTTACTAATAAAGCGCTGCGCCAACTCGCGCGCCTCGGCGCGATACCCGGTATTAAAAGCAGGCTGGCCGCAACAGGTTTGACGTTCGTCAAACTCAACCTCACAGCCGACACGACGCAGAACTTCGACAGTGCTGACCCCGACCGTGCTCCACAGTTGATCGACGAGGCAGGTTACGAATAAAGAGACGCGCATTTTTTTCGTTTGTTTTGGAGAAATTTGTACTTGGTCCTTTGTGCTTTGTGCTTTGTGCTTTGTGCTTTGTGCTTTGTGCTTTGTGCTTTGTGCTTTGTTCCTTGTACTTTTGAACTTTGCTCTCTGTTACAAACGCCAAGTTCAAAGCTCAAAGTTCAAAGGACCCAGCAACCCGGCTAAACTCCTTGCCCTACTAAAGCAACACGACCCCTTTGACATAGTCCGCCTTCTGCATATCATTGGCCAAAGCATTTTCCACCGCTTCCAACGTTTCATACTTGTGCGTGATCAGCGAAGCTACATCGATCTGTTTCTGCTCAATCAAATTCAAAGCTCGCGCGTATACCGACGGACGACCGTCGCGCTCGAATCCGCCTGACGCACCCACGGAAGTAACGAGCACCGGCTCTCGAAACAAAACGTTGTTCAGCACGCTCAAATCCGTACCAGCATGACCGTGTCCGTAAAGCAGCACCGCCGCTTGCTTGCGAATGAGACCGGGAATCAAAGCCACCACTTCCCCGGCTCCGGAAGCCTCAATGAGATACTCGACTCCTTTGCCTCCACTGTGCTCCCTGACGACTTCCACCATGTCACACTTGCTGGGATCGATAGTTTCATTCGCACCCAGGCTTCTGGCAAGTCGTCTCTTGAGTTCATTGGGATCGCTTACCAGTAGCAATCCATCATAGCCAAGTACGATGCGCAAGTATTGCGTGAATAGTAAACCCGCCGGGCCCGCACCGCATATCAATATAGTGCGCACGCGACGATCTGCTGAGTCGGCGTTAATGGCATGGCGAGTGGAGGCGCGGGCCACGGTATCAGACGAATGGATGATGCAACCCAGTGGTTCGACCATTGCGGCCGCGGCGGACTCAAGCGAAGCAGTAATCGTGACAGCATTGACGGCCGGCACGGCAATATACTCAGCCAGCCCTCCGGGTAATCCCGTAATGCCGTGTTCGCGATAGAATTCGCACTGATGCGAGTCTCCGGTCCGACAATATTCGCAAAGTTGCTCGCGGCGCCGGCTGACGCAGTTTAATCCCTGATCCACTACCACACGATCGCCCGGTCGCAAGTCAGTTACAGCACTGCCAACCTGTTCGATGGTGCCGCTGATCTCATGCCCCAGGATTTGTGGTTGGAGCGCGAGCGGTATCGGTAAGCCACGTTCATTCGTGTTGTAGTTTGCGTGCCCGGCAAAAATGTGCGAGTCAGTGCCGCAGAGTCCCACCGCCGACACTCGAACCTGCACCTCATCACCAGAAATTGCCGCTCGTGGAACATCACGCACTTCGATTCGTCCAACCTCGCACAGCACACTTGCTCTCATGGTTGGCCCGGCCTTCGGAGCCGAACGGTTCTTGTTGGTAAAGGTCGTAGTGCTCAAACTGAAACTCTCACCTCGCAGGAATCGTTTCCGCGTCAATATCGCTGGTGTCCAACCGGCCGGCGTCGCGCAACTCAGCAAATCGCCGCATCGTTTCAGTGACGCCGACCTCGAGCGGAGTTGATGGCAACAGGCCAATCACACGACGGATCGCCGCGTCGTTCATTGCCGGAGCAATCGGAATAGGTGGTCCTCCAAAAGTGATCAATTCGCCCTGAGCAACGGACACCTGACGATTGATTAGTTCAGCGATGCGCTTTACTTCCACCGTCTCACCGTGAAGGTTGAAAACATGCGCACCCGCCGGAACACTGTCAGCACAGGCTATAAAGGCGGCGGCGGTATCGGCTACATAATGGAAATCGGTGGCCCCGGCAAAACGAATGTGAAACGGCCGGCCCAGTGTCGCCGCCTTCATCGCCTTTGTGGGATCGCTTGTCAGTCCGGCATCACGATTAACGCCATAGACAGTCAATGGTCGCAGCCCAACGCTCGACAGCCCATGATCGAGAAAATAGATACGAGCATTTCCTTCATTGGTCCTCTTGAAAACACCGTAGTGCGTGGTTGGCTCGCATTCAACCGTTTCGTCCACAGCAGCGAGATCTTCGTTCAAGCCGTAAACGGCGGCCGAACTGGCGTAGACCACTCCTTTCACTCCCATCGCACGCGCCGCCTCAAACACATTGAGAGTGCCGACAACATTCACCAGCGCGCCCATCACGGGATCAGCTTTGCAGGTGGGGACCTGCAGACCGGCAAGATGAATCACGCGTTGGGCCGAGGAGGTTTCCAACGCCGCCAAGACCGCGCCGCGGTCAGTAATGTCACCGACTACAAACCTCACGCGGTCCAGATGATCCGCGTCCATAATGGCGCTCAGCCGTCGTGGATCATCGCTACGATCAAAAACTACGGGCTTGTCGCCACGTTCAGCGAGGGCCTTGACGATCCACGATCCAATGCAGCCTTGCGCGCCGGTGATGAAATAGGTTTGGGACATAAGCAGTATCCAACAACTTACTCGAGCCGGTAAAAAGCCGCTGCATTATCCGCAAAAATCTGTTCCCGCTCTTTCTCACTCAGTCCCTTTAGGATCTCCTCGAACGATTCGAGCACACGTTCGTAGGAAGCGGCCAGCAAGCAGACCGGATGGTCACTGCCAAACATCAAGCGTCTTACTCCAAACAGCTCCAGCGCACATTCGACGAATGGTCGCAAGTCGTCGCTCCGCCACGTCTTCCAGTCTGCTTCTGTAACTAATCCTGAAAGCTTGCAATGGATGTTCGGATAGATCGCTACCGCTTTCAACTCTTTCGCCCAGTCTTTGATTTCTCCGCTGGCGACCGGCGGTTTTGCCATATGGTCAATCACCAAAGACAGTTCCGGGCAGGCTTCAGCAACAGTCTTCACATGCTTCAAGTGTCGCGTATGAACGAGCAGATCATAGGAAACGCCATCGGCGGCAAGCAGCCGCAAGCCTTCAAGCACGGCGGGCTGGACCAGCCAGTCGTCTGCAGGTTCGCTTTCCACCAGGTGTCTTATGCCCTTGAACTTCGCATGTGTAGTTAAGTCGCTCAAGTCTTGCTCGATTCCCGGACTTGTCAGGTCAACCCAGCCGACGACTCCGGCGATAAACGGATACTTGTCAGCCAGCTTCAGGAGCCAACGTGATTCCGCCACACTGTTACTGGCCTGGACCAGGACGGTTTTCGCAACGTGGTTTCGCTTCAGTACCGGCTCGAGCGTCGGTGGCAGGTAGTCGCGGTAAAGAACTTCAACTTCACTCCTCATCCAGGGATAGTTAAAACGACCAACCTGCCAGAAATGTTGATGACTATCGATGATGTCCATTAGCTATTGGGGTTGTCAGTTGTCCGTTGTCAGTTGTCAGTGGGTGAGCTTTGTACTTGGGACTTTGTGCTTTGTCCTTTGTACTTCGAACTTGAACTCTATTTGACGGAGGACGTTACTCGTTCATCAAGACAAGCAAGGCACCAAGTTCAAAGCTCAAAGTTCAAACAAGAGCGGGGATCATGACAACGGACAACGGACAACTGACAACCGACCAATTAGTACTTCCCTTCGCGCGGCTTTTCAGCGCGTTTAGCTTCGTTGTTTTGCCGTGGTTCACCATCACATTCGATGGCGAAGGTCGTCACCAACTCTGGCGCACTCTTCGGCAGGCCAACCAGGCGAACGCGATAATCGTCTTGCTCAAATTTGACCGGTTGGCTGCTGCCGTGCATTTTGGCGGAGGTAACTTTGTTGAGAAGGTTAGCGATAACCACTGTTTCACCGGGCCAGTAGTGCACATGAGCGTAAAGCGTGTTTCCCTTGCGAGTGAAGCTCAGATAGTTTCCCCGGCGAGGCTGGCAATTGCCGGACTGATAGATAGTTTCACCATGCCGGCTCATCCAGTCGCCAACTGTTGACAGAATTTGCACCGACTCAACTGGAATCGAGCCATCAGGTTTTGGCCCTATGTTCAGTAGATAGTTTCCTCCGTCGCGCGCACAAGTAATGAGATTGCGAATCACCGTCGAAGGCGACTTCCAGCCATTGTCGGCTGCCTGGTAACCCCAACTGTCGTTCAGTGTCATGCATGACTCCCAGGGACGGCTTTCGGAAGCGACAATGCGCTGCTCGGGCGTATCGAAGTCTTCCGGAATCTTCGAACGATTGTTGATGATAATGTCAGGCTGCAACTGCCTGACCATCGTGTTCATCTCGACCGACTCCCAGCCTT
>WNFY01003331.1_pt1 | contig 15041 bp, 9 predicted proteins | sample 5400091 | NCBI WGS metagenome assembly WNFY01 (sample SAMN13153364, study PRJNA577476) | soil metagenome | isolation source: 60 cm soil or saprolite under grassland replicate 1 | place: USA:California | collected 2016-06-15 | reverse complement strand
CGCTGACCTCGAAGCACAAGCGTAGGGGCCGCATCGACGCTCGGCGTTCCAGCTCGTCCTCGGCAGGCTCTCTTTCCACTAGTGGTTCCGAAGCCGCACTGTCCTCATCTTCCAACTCGTCCTCCTGGAGGGTGGCCACCCGGAGCATGGACGTTCCCGCGCACTTGATCACATAGAGCTGCGCGTCGTGCTCGACGAGCGTTCCGGCAGGATAGGGGAAGGTGCCAGGAGCGGAATCCAGGTACCACTGCTCTCGCTTTGACCAGGCCGAGTCGTCGATGGAGACGGCCCAGGCGTATCGGTGGCCCGCCAGAATGATGGGATCGACAGTGTCGTAGAGAGAGACCGAGGGGTGGCGTTGCGAGCTGGAGCGGAGGCCAGGCTCAGCGTGCATCAACGAAGGCTCGGCTACCGCTGCCTCTTCTGCCAGAAACTGGTACAAAGGATCGAGCAGGTTCAGCGCCTGCACGTGTTGGATAAGTTCCTGAACGCCTTTTTCGCCAAGCTTCATGTGCTCAAAGGCTTCCAGGTCCAACGCAAGAAGCTGACCGACCGTGGAGATGTCGGCGCGCCGGAAACGATTGAGCAGGCGTCGAGAAAGTTCCAGTGCCGCGAGCGGCAGGAAATACATATGGTCAGGGATGGGGACAGCAGAGAGAGCGCTGCACGACGAACAAGAGCAGAGGCCAAGTGGTAGCATCTGTTCGTGCGCATTTGATGCGTGAGTCACCGCGTGAGCGTTGACACGAGCATTCGTGTTGTCGCCTATTCCTGCAGCAGCCAGGTGAAGGTCTGCCGAGTGTGGCGCATGCTGGCGTGAGCCATTCATGCGGCCCCCTTTCATTAGAATCAATGAGTATCTCGTAAGGGGGCAAAGGCGACGTCCAGTATGGTATACTGGAGACAGCCCACCCCCAAACTTAACAGCCATAAAGAAGCTGATAAGTGTGTTGCGGCACACGCGCTGAACAGTGGGCAGTCAACCTCGGATCAGCGCGCACGCCTCGGAATGGGTTACCAGGTCCGGCCCGCGGAGCTCGCAACTCCGCAGGTTGACCTGGGTAGAGGCCGGACGGACCGCGCCGCACTCGTAATGCTTTCGGACCCCTCAAATGGGGCAAGTCCAGGCACCCGGCCACCTACACTTCGCCTGAATGGATGGCCTGCTGCTCGCGCTTCATACAGCCGAAGCGCAAACATCAAGACTGTTCAGGCACTAAACTACGCTACGATTGTTCGATTTCCAACTCTTCCCCTCCCCACTGGCAATTCAGTACCATCGATAACAGCTCGCTGATACCTCCTCAACCAGTTGTTGCCGATTCCCCCAACCTTTCTTTCGGGCCCCTCAAGTGGGGTAGGAATCAAAAGGTGGTATACACGACACCCTTCCTGGGCAGTGTACCCCTTGCCTGGGCCACAGGGAGGGAGGGATACACCGCGTCATGTGAGCGCTTGCCAGAAGATGGAGCCGGACGGATTTCCACTCCTCATCCCCTGGCGTAATATAACCATACCATGAAGTACTCAAAAAGTCAAGGTTTATGAAGTCTTTATTATGTGAGACTTTTATAAGATAGTAGTTTATGAAGTCTTTACAGCGGGCATATTTTTCCGGTATACTGTTCGTAAAAAGCTGACTTTTAGAGACACACCTAAAAGCTGCCTTTTTGAGGAGTTGCTGATGGATCCAGTACCAAGGATGCCCTTGTTTGCTCCCCTCGCCGAGGATCAGGTGCGGGACCTGGTGGTTCAACGCGAAAAGACTTTGCCTCGCCCTGGAGGGCGCCCGCGTCGAGGAGCAGGAGATAAGATCTCCAGGTATGAGCAGCGATTGCTCCAGGCGCTTGATGTACTGGTTCCTGAAGTGGCTGAGGCTCGACAACGCGTTTTTGCCTTGCTTCATCCTCTTGTTCATGATGGGAAGTTGACCAGAAGAGCGCTTCTTGATATCTTGTACCCAGCTCCACTGACTCCGTACCCAGCTCGACTTTACGAGTGGCGTAATGAACAGTTCTTGTTCCTTGATCAGCATGGAGATCCAGAAGCCCAAACGAGCGCTGCAATTCTGCTTCAGCGCGAACTTGACGAGCGGAAAAGGAAACTTCCCCCTCCTCGCCTCAAGCCACAATCGTTCTTCTGTTGGCGGCTGGATCTTCCTGAACAAAGAGAACCTCTTTCCTACGAAATGCCTCTGGTCGTTGTGGATAATGCCAGTCCTTCGGTTTTGAAACCTCGCCCTGTACCAAGTCCAGATCATCCTTACATCTTGTATACTCCCTGGAAGGGCGTGGCTTGGGACGATATTGCCTGGAACATCTTCGAGGGAGGGGCTGCGCGCTGGGTTGGATTGCCATCGGAAGACCAGCTTGCAGCGTGGCTTTCGCCACAAGAGGTCGCGTCTCTTGTACCTTCGGCCGGCCAGGTGGACCGGGCAGAGCAAGCCTTGCGTATCCTGGCTGATCGATTGAAGCATAGTCTTACCTCCGATGAACCTACATAGTACGTCTAAGTTGAAGAGAAATTCGTAACCAAGTACATTGTAACCGAGTAGTGCGTTTTTACTGGCCTTTTAGGTGCAAGAAAAAGTGCAAGATTCTATCGGACTGCTGAGGGAGCGAGAATTTCGTCCCTGTCCATTTGATTACAGAACGGAGCCATAAGATGCTCGTACTAGAACAATATATCAATCCACTTCGCGTGTGGATGGATGCTGTTGGCTTCACCTACGAAGAACTAGCCGAAGAAACCGGCCTCTCAGTCCGATCCTTAAAGGGCTACGGGACTGGCGAACGCCCTATTCCGCGTAGATGCTGCGAACTTCTCGCTCCTATTCTTGGCTGCGCTGTTGAATATTTAGCCCTTTCCCGCGTTCAAATAAGTGATGTGTTACAATTATCAGGTATATATCACCTATGGAGCCTGGCGGGAGTAGAAACCATGAGCGAATTACGTGGTGAGATCATGCATCGGCGGGAGTTCTTGCAGCGAATAGCTGTTGGCGGAGCGACTTTGTACCTTCGACCTCTGGAGGTACTCAACCCTGATGCGCTGGAGCGCATCACGCATGTTTTAGCTCACCCTTCTCGGATAGATCGGCAAACTGTGGACTCGCTTGAAGCGATCACGAACCATTTCTGGGGCCTCTATCGGAGTGCCACTGTGAAGATTGACCTGTTAAGTAGCGCGATTGGACACCTTCAAACCCTCAATCGTTTACTGCGCAGCGCTGGACCAGGCGAGGTCGAGCGACGGCTCGCGACAATGGTCAGTCACACGGCGCAGATCGCCGGCGAAATTGCCTTTGACGTTCAGGATATTTCCAGGGCGGAGGATTACTACAAACTCGCCATAGAAGCTGCGGATCTCGCTGGAGACCAGGCCCTCCAATCAATCGCGTTAGGTCGACTTGGGTTCCTACCGATCTACCGACGCCAATTCAAAGAAGCGCTTTCGCCCCTGGAAGAAGCTGTACGCCTGTCAGCTCACGGTGCAACACCCACCGCCCGCGCCTGGATCGCAATGATGAAGGCTGAAGCTCTGTCCAACCTGCCAGATGCAGATGGGTGTTCGCACACCATCGGCGAAGCAGAGAGTTTATTTGCCTGTGCAACCCCTGGCGAAGACACACTCGGGACCGGCTTCACACGCTCAACCCTCATCAGCTATGAAGGCATTTGCTACCTGCGGTTACACCAACCGGACGACGCTCAAAAGGCACTTCAAACCTCACTGCAAGAGTTTACCCAGCCGACTCGCCGCCGAGCCATTATCCTCACGGATCTGGCGCACTCCTATGTTCTTCAGGAAGAGATTGAGCAGGCTTGCCATATTGCGGGCGAGGCGCTCACTCTGGCCAATCAGACAAAATCATCGCGAGCCGTTCAGCGCCTGCGTAAGCTTCAGCGCGAACTGAAACCGTGGAGGTCCACGGTTGATGTGCAGCAACTTAACGAACAGTTACTACAACTCAAGGCAGGCTGAGGGGAGTCTAGCGTCGCTCTTCCGGATGGAAGGTGACCGTACCACTCTTCCCACCGCTTTTCATGGCAACGTAGGCTTGCTCAATAGTGATGGTGGTATCCACCCCTTTGCACATATCGTATATGGTGAGAGCTGCCACAGTCGCCGCCGTAAAGGCCTCTACATCGACACCCGTTTTATAGGTTGTCTTGGTTCGGGTTTCGATGTTGATTAGGCCCTGGGCGCTATCGAGCTGAAACTGCACATCAATATGCGTCATTGGCAGAGGATGACACAAGGGGATCAGATCTGGAGTCCTCTTCGCGGCCATGATTCCTGCTATTTTTGCGACCTCCAGTACACTGCCTTTGGAAACTTGGTTGGTCTCGATCAGGTGTACTGTCGCAGGCAACATGCGGATGCGTGCTTTGGCAATTGCGCCGCGTTCTGTTTCTGGGCGGTCTGTGACATCCACCATGTGGATATTTCCACTCTCATCAAGATGGGTGAGGGTATAGGGTGTCTTCTCTTCAGACATGGTTTTCTCCAACTCCTACATCATAAAGGTTTATAAGTAAGCCTATTGTACCTCATTGCGTGTAGTCGGAGAAGTGGTATGCTACTCCTGCGCCAGGGGAAAATGGAATTCTAGCCAATCCGCCCCCCATTGGATAAGAAGTCGTTATTATAGTGACTTCTTATCCAATGGGGGGCACCCGCTATTTCAAAGTAAGCAGCATCTCCATCGTTATTGGATTGTTCAGGTGCATCAACCCCTCAGTGTATCGGGGCCTGTTGAGGGAAGGAGCGATCCTGTTCAGGTCCGCGCACTTCCCTCGGTATTTCCTTGCTACTATCACATGTTTTGGGAGAGGATATGATAAAAGCTCTGTGAGTACTGATCCCTCCTCGGCAGCCCTCCAGATATCAATCGTAAGGGAATGGATCTTCCGGAGGCTCATCAGCGGGACACGCTTCTGAATGCCAGGGGAGCCGGTATAGCGGCACGTTCAGTCTGTATATTCCTCCTTTCGACGTTCAGAAATGAGAGCATCGCGCCTTCTTGTTGCAGCATATGTTCTCTTCTAGACACAGTTTACCTGAGAACTGTCTCAAAAAATGCGCGAAAACTCGCGTGTTTCTGCCGAAATGTGGGCAGAAAGCTTGCAAGTTCCCCTCTCTCATGGCAAGATAGTAGCAAGTACGGAATGATTGGGTCAGCGACCCCACGCCTGAATGGCGGGGCTTGTTTCGGCAAGCCCCGATGCTGAGCAGTCCCCAGGCGGTGAATGGGAGCCAAGATAGGACGGAGAGGAGACCAAGAGATGCTCCAAATACAAGTCACCAGCCAGGTCGACGAAGCAGGTTTTGGTAGGCTTATTCTTACCTGGCGCGGACGGGTCAAGCGCACCAGGGTCCTCGCCAATCTCCCCGGGTGGAGTAAAGATGTCTTCTACCGGTTGGAGAAAGGGGAGATCGCTCCTGCGTTTGATCAGCTCCGTTCGCTCTATCGCGCCCTCTGGCTGGCGGGCGTCACGATCCCCTCGGACGGGTCACAGGTGTTCGTGAAGTTCGCTCGAGAGAAAATTGAAAGCAAGCGAACACACTTTGATCGCCGCTCCGATGAGGCGTGGGCTGAACTCCTCGATGATCTGCTGCTCATCGATTACGAGTTTCGGGCGCGCGAGCATCCCTCGTCCCTCACCATCCCAAATCCCCTACTCGTCGATACAAGCCACCTTGTCAGACGTGACGCCTGGCACGAGCAGATGAAACAGTGCCTCGATGGGCCTGACCGCAAGAAGGTCATCGTGATCCCTGGGCCATCCGGTATCGGAAAAACCTCTGAGCTGGCCCGCTTCGTCGCGCAGCTTCGTCGTGCGAACATGCGGCGCCCTATTCTTTGCGATTTTCGCGAGACCATACGCGTTCCAGGACCGGAGGAAGCACTGGAGATTTTCATGGGAACCATGCTCAGCGCTCTCGGATACGCCCAGCCTCAGGTGCCGTCGGCTTCACTGGAAGAACGGGTGCAAGTTCTGCTGGAACAGACGGAGAAGTCGCTCGTACCGGTCATTTTGATCGCTGATCACGCCGAGTGCGTGCTCGATCAGGACGGAAAACTCGCCAATTGCTGGGAGCGATTCCTGCTAAGAATCCTCAAATACCAGCATCGGCTCACGCTCGTGCTGAGCACCAGACAATGGCCGACGTGGTTTGCAGGGGAACTTCGCTTCCTGGCCGAAGTACCCGTCCCACCCCTTTCGGTTGAGCACAGCGTTCTCCTGCTACAGCAACTCGGTCTTCAGAGCGTCCCCCAGCCGCTCCTGCTGGAGATCAGCGAGAAGGTCGGTCGCGTCCCGATCTGCCTCGAGTGGGTGGCGGTGCTGGCCAAACAACCCATTTTACCTGGGGAGGATGAACCCAGTATGTCGCTCTTTCAGCATGCCGCAGGAACTGCGCCTGCCCACGACCTGGCGTCTTCTGTGCGCCGACTCCTCGCAGAGCCCTACATCTTCGGTGGCACGTTGACCGAAGAGATCGCTCCGCTCCTGGAACAACTGCTGGCAAACTACCACCTCTCACCGGATGCACAGGAACTGCTCCAGGCGGTGTCACTCGCGACGGTGCCACTGGCCCGGCCAGCCCTTGATGTGCTGGCCCCACAGTGGACACGCATTATCCGAGAATTGCGCCGGGCCAGCTTGCTGGTCTCCTATGCCGACCGCGTACAGGCGCTTCCGAGCGTGGCCGCGGCGGTTGTCCGCAAACTCTCTTCGCAGGCGCGGTCTCGGCGAGAGGAGAAGCTCATTACGGCATATCAGGCCTGGCTCGGCGAAGGCTCGTTCGCTGCACAGTATGAGAACGAGAAAGGGGCAGTGATCACAGAGCTGGCAGTCTTGTTGCTCTCACACTTCCAACTGCTGTCGGCGGCACAGCTCCTTGTGCGGTATGGCTGGCTCTCCTTCAACATGGGTCATGCGGCGCGCCTGGCTCACCTGGCACAGGATATTCTGGAACAGTGGGAGAGCCAGCCTGAGGCATGCCGCGGCAGCCAGGCGGATGAATGCGGGAAGTGGCTGTTACAGTATCTTCTCTCACCCTACCTGGGGCAGAAAATCAATCGAGTGGCACGTGCTGCTGATTACCAGCGATTGCTGGATCGTGTCATCGCGAAAACTATTGTAGTTGAGCCGCAGGTAGAGTTGTTCGTCGTTCGCCATTTGATGTTCTACGCGATGGAACAGAAACGGTTTGAAGACGCGCAGGCCCTCGTCGATGCCTGTGAGCAGCGCCTGGCCACTCTCATCGCAACTGATCCTGACTTACAAGCCTCGCTGTTAGAAAAGCAAGGATACCTGTTTACTAACTGGTGCGAGCATGCCGAGGAGTTGGGAGACGCACAGATGGCACAGATACTCCGGGAGCAAGCGATTGCTGTCTATCGCCAGAGTAACCAGGTGCTGACCGAAGCCGAGGCGCATACCACCCCTCTCAAGAGCAGTATTCTCAAAAAACGGTTGGCGAAATCGCTCACCAACCTCGGCTATCACCTCAATCGGGTTGGCCAGCATGAGGAGGCGATCTCTGTTCTGCTGCAGAGTATCGATCTGAAAGAGGCTGGCTTTTCTGATCTCGGCTCGCTCCCGGCCTCCTATGGGGAACTCTCTCAGGCCCTGGCCGAGCAGGGACGGCTCGACGAAGCGTTGCATTTCGATGAACTTGCTCTGGATCATATGCAGCGCCTCGCCGACAGTGGAGACACGGTCTCTGGTGAGACCATATGGATTTATCGTGTCAACCGTGGACGGCTCTACGTGAAAGTGGGCCGCCTGACCGAAGCCAGATGCCTCCTCGAAGAGGCCATCGAGAAGATACCAGAAAGATGGGAGATGTATCGTATGTTTGCACGCCAGGCACTTGACGAAATCAAGATCCGTGAAGGTGATCAGGTATCCCCTTCTCAATATGATGCACGGTGGATCGAGCGGTACCGCGAACTGGTGGCGTTTGACTCGTTCGCTTGGCTTGCCGCCACTCATTTCGCGGCGGCCGAGCAGGATGAATGGGAGTGCCTGGTTCCGCAGCGCGGGAATGCCGAGGCCAAAAAGCGCATGGAAACCTTGCTCGACGAGGGCAAACAGCGAGAATTGCTCTCGGCCATTGCCGATCAGCGGGAGCCGCAGTTCTCCTATCCCGCGATACCGCTTTCGGAGGTGCGTGACCGCATACGCCAGCTGAACGCTTTGGCCGAAGAGATCGGGCGGTTCGAGGCGAACGAGGTGGTTCGCCGGTTCTATATCGGCACGTCGGATGGGGAGGCAAAGGGAGCCATTCCCTATCAGGTCGATTTCTTGCATGCGATTGAGGCCACCGCCCTTTCCGACAGCAAGTCGTTCTGGGAGCATATCTGCGCGATTAGCCCCCCTCCGAATGAGCAGGAAATGCGCTTCGCGCTCTCGCGAGTCAAATGGTTTATCCGGCGTGGGCGCGAGCTGGAACATGCACGCAAGGTAAGTGAACGGGTGGCTCAGTTTGTCGAGCAACGCCTTTTCCTTTCGATTGAGGATCTTCCAGAAAGCCAGGAGGTCCGGGCCACACCGATCATCGATACCTCGCTCTACGGTCGACCAACATCCTCCCTGGCCAAACGCGAGTTCCCACCGGAGACTGTCAAGAACCTCTTCAATGCGCTCTTTCGTGAGCAAGGCTGCCAGGGCTGGGAAGCCGTGGTCGATTATGCAGCGAACAATACGCGCATTGAACCCGGGCTGCGCCACTATATTCTGGCGGGGAAACCATATAGCAGCAGTAAACTCAATGAACAGATGGCACATGAGTGGGGCGCGCATGTTTCTCCGCGCGTTGCAGGGGAGCTTTCTGCCCTGGGCTTACTCGGCCTGGGAACGGGCTGGTCCCTGACAACAGAGGAGGGTCTGGGCCTCTTTTACGAATTGGAGCTGGCAAAGCGCACTGGTCAGCGGTTCGATGAGGCCAAAATATGGCTTGGTACCCTGGCAACGGGCCTGGCTACCGGAGTCCTCGTACCCCCGCAGACCTTTCTGTCACTTTATACATTCCTGGCGGAATATCTCCTCCTGTACCGCCTGGTGTACCTGGGCGACGAGGAGATGAATGTCGCGCAGACAAAGGCCCGCACCGTTGCACAGACCCGCTGCCTTCGCACCTATCGAGCCGTACCCGACCTCACGCGGCCAGGGATCTGTTACCCGAAAGACAGTGTCTACCAGCGGGGCCTCTTTCAGATCTATGACGCGGTGGCGCAGGACCCGGCAGTGTTGGACTGGCTGGCTGCTGGCGTCGTTGCCTTGGAGCAAATAGGCGATCTCAAGATTCTGGGCATCCCCCCCGCCGCGCATTCATCACGGGCGCTACTCGAGCAGCCCGACTTGGAGGCATACATCGTCTCCTTCGCGGAGAGTGCGACTTCCTCCGAGTAGCAGAAGAAAAAGGATGGTTTGCCCGATCTGGTATACCTTCACATACGCTGTCCCAATGTGATATAGTACCAATAGCGTGTTCTCGTAGACAGGTTGCACACCAGAAAGGAAATGCTGGATGAGAAGCAGAAGGCTCATCTCCTTTGGGGATGACATGCCTCCGGAGGACGGTGGCGGAGGGACTGAGTAAAATGTTCTCTGTAGGCAGGCGGCATAGCAGAAAGGGTCACTTTTGATGATCACTCGCGCGCTCCTCGTATTTGCTGAGGACCAGCCCCCGGAAGACGGAGGAGGGGGCACCGAATAAGAAGCATAGGCTTCTGTAATCTAACAAAGAGGCTGGCGGCAACCTTCCGGAAGGTTGCCGCCAGCCTCTTTGTTAGATTACATATCATGGGTATCCTGCTATTATCAGACCTCACGAGAGGGGCAAACCATAGAGAACATTACTGCCTGGCCTCTCATGGGTGTCAATCCCGACATGCTGCAGGATTGACACCGTTTTGCTGGCACTTCATCCCGATGTGTGCAATACTCTCCGTAGGAGAGGTGTGTGATCCACTCGAGGACAACGCGCAATGAGAAGATTCGTCGCAAAGCGGAAAGACAACCGATGTCCAAGCACATTGCCAGCGACGTCACGCTCCAGCGTGACGTAAGAGTACCCATGAGCGATGGCGTGCAGTTGATGGCGAACGTCTTCTGCTCGTTCCCACCGAGGCGCTCGCCGGTTTTGCTGTCCGTCACGCCCTACGGCAAAGACACGCTGCCCGATCGGCGGGGGATACTGCTCATGCGCCTTGCGGGTACGCGGTTCGGCCATTTGGACTGTTCCGCGTGGACGGGGTTCGAAGCGCCCGATCCGCTGTTCTGGGTGAGGGTCGGCTACGCCGTCGTGCAGGCGGACGTCCGCGGCATGCACAAGTCGGAGGGGCATGCTGGCGTGCTCTCGGATCGGGACGCCCAGGACTACTACGAGCTGATCGAATGGGCGGCCGGCCAATCCTGGTCGACAGGCGCCGTCGGGCTCCTTGGCGTCTCCTATCTCGCCATGTCGCAGTGGCGTGTGGCCGCGCTGCGGCCGCCGTCACTCCTGGCCATCTGCCCCTGGGAAGGGGTGACCGACCTGCTGCGCGAGTTGGGCTATCAAGATGGCGTGCCGGAAACGGGCTTCGTCGGCGTGTGGTGGCGGTTCCGCATGGAGCCCGGCCATAACAGGCGCTTCCTGATGAACGAGAACTTTCCAGCGGATCGTGACCAGCATCCGCTCGACGATGCCTATTGGGAGGCGAAGCGCCCAGGGTTGGAACAGACTCAGGTGCCGGCCCTGGTGTGTGCGAGCTGGTCCGACCATGGCCTCCATACCCGAGGCTCGCTTGAGGGATTCGAGCGGATAGCCTCGGCCCAGAAGTGGCTCTACACCCACGGCGGTCGCAAATGGGAGCGCTTCTACGCGCCCGAGGCGCGTGACGTGCAACGTCGCTTCTTCGACCACTTCTTGAAGGGCGAGCCGAATGGATGGGAGGCGACGCCACGCATTCGGCTCGCCGTGCGGCGATCCCGCGATGTGTGCGACATTCGCACCACGACGGATTGGCCGCTTCCGGAGGTGACGTATGTTACGCTCTCTCTCGATGCCGTGGCCGGGACGCTTACTGCCGAACTACCTGCCAATGAGGGTGTGGTCCAGTACGACCCGCGCGGCGGTCCTCGCGATCGGGCGAGCTTCGTCTACCGCTTCGAGCATGATACCGAACTCACCGGCGCAATGACGCTCTCGCTCTGGGTCTCCACCTCGGAAGGCGACGACATGGACCTCTTCGTCCTGCTTCGGAAGTTCGACGCCACGGGTAAGGAGGTCTTCTTCTATGGATATAACGGGTTCGCCAACGATGGCGTCGCCAAGGGGTGGCTGCGCGTGTCACATCGCGCGCTCGACCCCGAGCGAAGCCGACCAGGCCGTCCCTGGCACACCCATCGGCAGCGCCAACCGGTCCAGCCCGACGAAGTCGTTCCAGTTGAGATCGAGGTGCTGGCTAGCAGTACCCACTTTGAGGCGGGGACCCGGCTTTGCGTCGAGGTGCTCGGGCACGATGCCGCCAGATATCCCGCTTTCAAGCATGGCCGAAGCGTCAACCGCGGCACGCATTCCATCCATACCGGAGGGCGGTATTCCTCAGCACTCCTCACGCCGTTCGTCAACCGATGAGGGAGGAGCCACCTGGCTGCCGTGACTTTCGGGCCGACAAAGGCAAATCCGGTCAAGTTTCTCATCAACCCGGGCATGCAGGCGGGCCTGGGTTTTTCCCTCATGCCAACGCGGGACATCGAGCTGCTGATTCCTGTCAATCCCGCTGAATGAATGTCGGGATTGACAACCGGGCTCCGCCTCAACCTCCCCGCTTATCAAAGAGCTTGTGCCTCTTGAGAGTGAACAAGCAATCTATTTTGTGTTTGGTTTGTTCCCCCATCAGAGATTTTTTTTGCAAACAATACTGCACGTAGCTGTCATCGAGGTCGTGGCGGGGTTTCGGGCCACGACGCGCTTTGAGTATTTTTTCTTGTGTGCCCCTCACACTTGCAGTAGAATAAATGGAAACGTCTCTGCCCTGGGAGCATGCGGCGATCGGCGAGATCGTGACAAGGATATGAGAGCGGTAGTATCGAGCCGGTCAGGAACCTGATCAAGGAGCGAGAGAGGAGACCGGGATCGAGGGAGAGGCGTTGTGCTGTTCCACAGCTTCGGCGCAGGGAGGACAGGGTATGGAAACATTTGAAGAGCTGAAGGCCGCGTTAACGCAAGAGCTGCTCGAACTGGAGCGGCTCGCGGGGATCTGGCCGAGCACCATCGAAAAGCGCCATGTCAAAGAGCAGGCGATCGGTCGACTCTGCTATCTCGCCGAAGAAGACCTGAGCCAGCTTGAACTCAATACGCTGAAACGGGCGCTGGGCATCAACGACACCAGGTGGCGAGCCTTCAAGGCCAAATTTATTGAGGGGAGTTCCCCTGGAGAGCTGGCGTAGCGGCCTCTTTGCCGGAAGCGTTCGTATGATGTATGGCCGTGGACTTGTTCTACCACAGCCTGACCGTGTTGGCGCATTCCACAATGTGTGTCCACAAGTGCCTGGTTGTAGGCCAGGCTATCAAATATGCCAGCACGCTCTCACTTTGAGTGGAATCTCACTCTGCTTCCCCTGACGTGATCGACTTTTCACTGACACCCATAACCTGCACATCTGCTCACTTCTATTGCTGAGCCTATCGCTGGACCACCACCTGCAAACTGATAACAAGAAGATATGTTTGATATTGGATGCTCTTCCAAAGAAGCAGAAGATGCTCGCGAGCAGCAGAGCAGAAGGAGCAAGGAGTGCAGCCCATGTCCTCAACCGAATGGGACGCAAGTAGAGCCTGCTGGGCAGACGCGCGCGAGTGATCGAGGGATGAATGGCTGATCCCCATCGAGGGAAAATCATTCCTCTCCGTTTTCTGGCGGGAAGAGCCTCATTCCCTTTCAACACACCATGGGATTTCCACCCGAGGGCCTGACCAGGACCTCCCAGGTCTCGTCGTCACATATCCCCACCACAGCGCGAAGAACTGGAGATCAGCCAACACGCGATCCGGCAGTGAGTGCCGCTGTGGGGGAAACCGCCGTGGCGAGAGGTCGACCCGGTAGCGTGTACTGAGCAAGCGGTTGGCGCGTCCATAGCGGATGAAGCGGCGCACAAAGGCACCCAGATGAGGCTCGGTGGCATGGACCACCTGCGCTTGTGGGGCATACGCCAGTGGCCCAATGCGCCAGAGCCGCACCCCAAGATCAACGTCCTCACCTCCAGCGTCAGGGAACCGTTCATCGAACCCGCCGACCTGGGCCAGGGCTTCCCGCCACACGAGCGCGTTGGCGGTAATCAGGTACGCAGGCCGCTCTCTTCCCTGGTGCCACACCGGTGGCGGAGAGAAGATCCCCTGGGTGTCATAGTAGCGTGAAAGCGGGTCATATTGTGCTGCACGCACCACCCCGGCATAGGCAACCGCGCCGCTCATTGTGCTTTGTCGAATAATAATTCCCGCTTCGCCATATAAACCTGCCACTTTTTGAGCTTGGATGGCAGAGGTTAAAAAGTGGACCTCGCCAGCATTCTTTGCCGAAAGTGCGGTTTGTCATTAACAGATTGCCAAAAGATTCTTTCGTTTTTTCGGAAAGAGGCCAGTCGTATTTGCCTGTAAAATCGGTTCTTGCAGTCGTCTTTATCTGGCAACGCGGCAAGATATTGTGGCAAATCATTGCTTTTCAGCACAAAATGAGGTATGCTCTTCGTGGAGAGGAGTACTTCATCGTCTTGCAACTAGCCTCCCGTAGACGAAAAGGAGCACATAGAGCAGTGCTGAGCTTCGTTGAAAGAGGGAATCTATGCTAACTGACATACAGTTCCAGCAGTGGTGCCTCCGTCTTGGTCTCTCAGCTGAGACACGTGATCTCATTGCTCGTCTTCGAACTGCTCCCCCAGTTCGCCGTGTGGGCTCCCGTGCTCACAATGTCAGCGGAGCCTATGCCTCTCGTAAAATGGGCTGCACGATCCAATTTGAGAGTCACAAGGTCGAACTGTGGGCCATCTATGTCATGGAGTACGATTGGGCAGTGTTGGAATACTATGATCAGCCCATGGTGCTCGAATTGCGCTATGCGTCGCCATCGGGACGGCCCGTGAAAGTTCAGCACACCCCTGACTTTCTCGTTCTGCACACAGATGGTGCAGTGCTGGAAGAGTGGAAGCCAGAAGACCGCTTGCGAGAACTCTCGATCAGCCAACCTCACCGATATCAGCGCGATGACCAGGGACGATGGCGTTGTCCTCCTGGCGAGGAAGCTGCTTCCCGCCTTGGACTCCGGTATCGCGTACGATCATCGGCGGAATTGTCTCCAACCTACATCCGCAACTTGATTTTCCTGGAGGATTACTTTTTTGAGTACGTTGTCCCCGAGAGTACTCGCACAGCTCTTCTCAGCGTTGTCACTGCTTCTCCAGGAATCCGGCTTTCTCAGCTGTTGCAAAATGGCGCTCTTGGATCGCACGATAGTGTGTATGCCCTCATTGCTCGCAACCACCTGTACGTCGACCTGCACGCTGCGCCCTTGGTTGAGCCGCAACACGTGTTTGTCTACTCAGACCAACCGACGGCGGAAGCGCATGCGCTGCTGCGAGCAGCACGCATGCCGACTACCGAGAGCGAACGATGGTCGTCTTCTCTGACTCCAACGACCGGTACCCATGTGTTGTGGGATGGGAAGCTCTGGCAGGTTGTGAATATGGGACACACCATGGTCACACTCCGCGCTGAAGAGGGAGCGCTCACCGACCTCGCTCGGGATTACTTCCTGCATCAGATCGACCTGGGAATGATCACGGTTCCTCGTCCTCCCACCACAGACGAGGTGTCCCGTTTACATCCAGAGGCCCAGCAGCTCCTGCGCGAAGCCTCTCCAGAGGCTTTAGCAACCGCAAACCAGCGCTGGTACCTGGTTTCCGCCTACCTTGAGCAGCGCCATGAGGAGGTAAAGGGATACTCGCCGCGTACCCTGCGAGCCTGGGCGGCACGCTTGCGAGAAGCAG
>WNFY01003330.1_pt1 | contig 15045 bp, 10 predicted proteins | sample 5400091 | NCBI WGS metagenome assembly WNFY01 (sample SAMN13153364, study PRJNA577476) | soil metagenome | isolation source: 60 cm soil or saprolite under grassland replicate 1 | place: USA:California | collected 2016-06-15 | reverse complement strand
GATTAATGCAGGAGCCGACCCACCGTGATTTTGGGGAAGGCCGACGTTGATGGAAAAGTACGAGCGAATAAGTTCCATCAAACCTGCCGGGGTAATGGCGACACGACCGAAAAGCGTCTCGCACTCCTTCGCGCTATGCAAAGAAAAATTAGCATGCCTCCTTTTCCTGGAGATGTCGAGACGTTTTTTCTGGAGCACTCGGGAAGCCTTTCTGGCGCGGATATCGAGGCGGTCCTGGTCCGCAGCCATATGAGGAGTAGCTTGCAGCATAAGGCCGCAGTGGATACGGAGGACCTGAAAGCGGCCCTGGAGGATTTCATTCCGCCGTATTACCCAACAGAAATTGACTTACAGAATCTGGTTGCAGTGCTGGAATGCACCAGCAAGAGCTTGCTGCCCAAGCAATACCGGGACATCGAGCGCAGTGAACTGATCCGTCGAGCGAACGAATTGCATGCATTGTCGAGGAGCTCGGGAAGTTGATGTAAGCACGGGTTTTGCCGTTCGAACGGCAGAAAATTGGTACCGACTGTTTTGTCACGCGGGGAGGGCTTTTATGGACAACCGTTCGTTTACTGACGTAGGTGGAACGCCGGGCGGAATTGGTGAGTTCCTGATCGGCTTCGTCATGACCTGCATTGGCGGATACCTCATCTCCAATCAGGTGAGTGTCGTTGGTTCCTATTGGAGCTTCTACGGCGCAAATACGTTTGGAGTCACGCTGGTTCCGATGCTGTTAGGCGTTGCCATCCTGTTCTGGAATGGCAAGAGCGTCATCGGATGGGTGCTTGCGGCCGCCGGAGCGCTCTTCATCCTTGCGGGTGTGATCGCGAATATGCACATTTATTTTCAGCCAACGACCTTGTTCAACACCATGGTGATGCTGATCCTATTGGTCGGCGGCCTCGGATTGATCGCGCGCTCAATCGCAAGTCATGAGGTCAAGAATCGCGAATAGTAGTAAAAATCTTTGGAGTTCAGTGTTGCAATCGTCTTGCTGGGCGCGCCTTCATGTAACGATCATGTAACAGTAAATTGTTCCTGCCGGTCTCACTGGGGTCTTAGAGGTTCTTACAGCACCACCTGCGCCCTCTAAGTTCTTGTAAAGCCGTTAAGGGCGTGCCCTTTCACGGCGCAAACGAGGGTTCGAATCCCTCCGGGGACGCCATCTTTTCATAGCCTTGCAACCAACAGCCAATTTTTTCGTAGGCACAAAAAGGCACAACTTTAGGCAAGGATTTGGCGCGAACTCTTCTGGAAAGGCCGAGTTTTCGCGTATATCTAACCTGTCCTTGAAGGCACAAAAGGCACAGCGGGGCGACTTCGGTTCAGCCGCTGCGCGGAGTTGAAGTGTTCGCACACCTCGTTGGGATGGCTCTAGTTTGTCATTTTAGGCACCCTCCTACTTTCGTCGGATTCGCGCAAACGATCTTCCAGCATAGAATCAGCCGCACGTCGCTGATGTGTGCCTCTTTATTAGTGGGCTTCTTACTGTCTTTATTAGTTTCAAGAAAAGCTGCTCCCAGGTAGTCAAACCTGGCATGGGTTGAATTCAGGAGGCTGCGCCAATGAGGACGAATGGTTTACGGCATGCTGGCCGCTTTGCGGTATTGACGCTGGTAATTTTGATTGCCAGCTTCGCGTTTGGGCAAAACGCTAACACCGGAGAAATCAAGGGAACAGTGACGGATCCCTCCGGAGCGGCGATTGCCGAAGTGAAGGTCACCATCACCAACGTGCAAACCGGGGTGAACACGGCGATCACAACCAATTCAGCGGGAATCTACGATGCCCCGTCGGTCCCAACCGGCGAGTACAAAATTACATTCTCAAAGGGTGGGTTCCGCGATTTTGTGCGACAAGGAATTAATCTTCAGGTTCAAACCATCGCTGTTGACGCCCAATTGCAGGTCGGCGCGGCAACGGAGGAAATTGTCGTCACTGCCGAAGCTCCTTTACTGCAAACCGAAAGCTCGGATCAGCAGACTCACTTCAACAATAAAGCAGTGCTGGATGCGCCTATTGTTGGTGGAACTTGGTTCACGGCGCTGACCAAGGTGTTGCCGGGTGTTTCCTCAACAACGGGCGACGGCGTTGGTGTCAACGGAATGCAGAACAACACCTCGACTTTCTCGATGGAAGGAACGAACGTCACCGATCCTCGCGACGTGAATGTCAGTGATAACTATCCTCCAATCGATGCCATTCAGGAAGTGGATGTCAGCTCAGGTGGGGGGGCGCAGAACGGTTATAGCCCCCTTACTTTGAACCTTAATCTCAAAAGCGGCACGAACAACTGGCACGGTTCAGCGTTTGAGTTCAACCAGAACGATTTCTTCGAATCTCGGAATTATTTTCAAAACACCGGGAAGAAGGCACCGCAACGCTGGAACGAGTTCGGCGGAAGCTTCGGGGGGCCGATTAAAAAAGATAAGGCATTTTTCTTCTTTACCTATCAGCGCAACCCCGTAAGCTCTGGCGGATTTTTTACTACTACCGTACCGACGATGGCGATGAGGAACGGCGACTTTAGCACTACAAACGCTGGCACTCCGTTATTCCCCACGATTTATGACAGCGCTACTTGTTCGGGGACCTGCGCCCGCGCGCCACTCAATGGTGGCTCCAACTTGATTAATCTGAGCACCCAGGCCGATCCGGTTGCTTTGGCCATCCTCAATTACATTCCTAAACCAACGGACACAAACGATACACACTTGGTCAATAACTTCGGCGCGGTCGTTTCCAAGCCGAGCCTCGGTTCTTGGTACGTGGGTAAAGTTGACTTCAATTTGTCCTCCAAGCATCGGCTATCGGGAGCACTCAACGAATACCCGGTCGTCCTTACATTTAACAACGATGCCTTTTGCGGTTTGGGGTTCGCAAACACTAATTATGATTGCGCTACATCCACTCCCAATAACCGGAACCAGGAGGCCAGAATCGCGGAGACCTGGACGGTAAGCCCGACAGTCGTGAACGAGTTCCGCGTGGGCGCAATGCGCGAGCACGATCAATACGCTGGAGGTGCATTCGGTAAGGGCTACCCACAGAAGCTGGGAATGGAGCCTCAGTACGGCTCTAACATGCCTGCGGATGCGTTCCCGAATATCTCAGTTGATGCGGGAAAGTCTCTCGGGGGAGGCAATTCGCTTTTCATCGGCACCGGTCCGCACGCTAACCTGGTTGAAGACATGTACACGGCATCGGACGTTGCCACCCTGATTCGGGGCAAGCACACCATAAAAATCGGGGGTGAAATAGATAGGCTCTTTCAGCATGACACCACGTGGGGTGACGCATCCTCTGGCAACTTCGAGTTCAACGGTGTAGGGACGCAAAGCGGTACGTCTGTCGATCCGCGCACCGGAAGCACCAGTTTCGGTATCCCCTTTGCAGACTTTCTCTTAGGGCAGACGTACGGCTGGTTTATTTTCAATGGCGAACCGACCAACGCAGCCACTTATCTAACGGCGCTGTTCGTGAATGATGATTTCAAGATAACCCCACGACTGACGCTCAACCTGGGTTTACGTTACCAGCACCAAACCGGATGGGCCGTGGCTGACGGTCGGTTCGCCAATTTCAATCCGAATCTGGCGAACCCGACCTCCTGGCTGCCCTCAACATTCGGCTGTAATCCGTGCAACGGCGCGATGCAGTATGGTCAAATCAACGGTCACAATACGTTGGAACCCAGTACGAATGCCTGGGCGCCTAGATTAGGTTTTGCTTGGTCGCCGTGGAACAAATGGTCGTTCCGGGCCAGTTATGGCGTATTCGAGATGTTCCGTAACTCTGAGACGTATGCACGGGACAACTTCCCGGCAAACCTGGGTGCAGGCTTTAATCCGCAAGGGTCGTTCGGCTTTTCGAATACTGACCCGTCGTTCGCGTTGCAAACTGGACCGCCACCAAATTCTGTGTTCTTTCCCACCACGGCAACCTTGACTCCAGACGCACTCAATGGAAACACGGTCGCGTACTATCCCCCCCACATTCCACAAACATACACGCAGCAGTTCTTGGTGAGCGTACAGCGCGAGTTACCGGGATCTCACTTGCTAGATGTGAGTTACGTCCACAGTCATGCATCCCATTTGCAATTCACATCTGATCTAAACCAAGTTCCTCAGAGCAAGTTCACCGATCCTGCTAATATCGGCGATTCAAAATTCAACCCCGTACGTCCGTATCCTTGGTTTCAAAGCATTCTGGTTCACGATTTCACCGGGTGGTCGAACTACAATGCGCTGCAGTTACGTTTAGTAAGACGGACATCCTACGGATTCTCGTACCAGTTCAATTATGCCTGGTCGAAGTCGCTGGATACAGGCTCGGGGGGAGGTCACGCCAGCACGATTAGCACGTGGCAGGTTCCTCGCGACCCGCAAGCCAACTACGGACCTTCTGATTTCGACGCAACGCACAATTTCAACGGCAGCATCACTTATGATCTTCCGTTCGGCGAAGGCAAGATGGTTCCAATGCACGGCGTGCTTAACGAAGTTGTAGGAGGATGGCGGCTTTCAACTATTTTTACTGCGTACTCTGGTTTGCCATTCACGGTTTTTGAGAACCTGCCATTTGACTATGCGGGATCATTTAACTGCTCCTGTGGCTTCGGTCCGAGGCCCAACCGCGTCGGCAGTGGAAAGTTGTCACATCCAACAGTCGGTACGCAGGGTGAATGGTTTGATATTTCGGCGTTCACCGCATCTCCGAGTGGATTTGGCGATTCAGGAAGAGATATTTTGCGAGGCCCGAGGCAAGTAGACACAGACCTGAGCTTGAGCAAAACTTTCCGAATAAGTGAGCGGGTACATTTTGAAGCCCGGGCAGATTCGTTCAACGCCTTCAACCACCCACAGTTCAATAATCCAAGCAGCACGATCTCCTTCACAGGGAGTAGTCCGGTTCCGGGGAGCGCCGGCCAAATTAATTCCATGAGAACCGGCAGTGGTGCCAATCGCATTATTCAGCTCGGCGGACGAGTTACCTTCTGATTTTTCCCAACACGAAGCTGGCCCGATCTATTCAAATTCGGGTCCAGCCCTTTTTCTATTGGAATGCGAGCCTCTGCCGAAGTGCTATAGGGATTCAGCTTCTTTCAGATCGCGAGTGTCAATCCTGGCGCGGGTTCCACTGTGAACGCAGGAGCAGGAATGGGATATTATCTCAGCCGGGAACGGCTACTTCAGTTTCAAGAACCGGCTGAGCGCACTGGTGCTGGATTTGAACGCTTCCGGTTTTGCAGTGCAGCAGACGCAAAGCGGTACTAGCCAGACTCAGCAGTGGCAAATTGTGCCGGTGCACTAGCGGCCGGAATTTACTTACGCGTGAATTGGGAGAATGTGGGGACAGTCGCCCTCGGCTGTCCTGCGGAGCAGGCTGCGCATGTCGACGCTGCTGATCGTCCAGGGATAAAGATTGTCCAGGTGAAAAATGAACCGTCGTGAATTCGGTCGCGCTGCTGGCACGCTGCTGGCCGCGGTGCCAATGGCGTCCCGTGCTGGAATGGCTGCCGAGGCCTCAGACACGGCTTCAGGCGCACCTTTCGATGTCTCGGTCATGCTCTGGACCGTTTTCCGAGATCTGCCTTTCGATGAGCGCCTGGAAAAAGTTGCCGCCGCCGGATACAAAAATGTGGAATTGGTCGGAGAGTACGAGCACTGGTCAGACACCGACTTCGACCGCGCCAACGCCAAACGCAAACAACTCGGCATCACTTTCGACTGCACCGCCGGGCTGAAGCACGGTTTGGCAAATCCCGCAGATCGAGACGCATTGATCGCCGAGTTCCGCCGCACAATTCCCATCATGGAGAAGCTTGATTGTCCTGCCATGATTTTTCTCTCGGGAAACGTGGTTCCGGGAATGACAATCGAAGCCGAGCACCAGAGCTGCATTGACGGTCTCAAGGCTGCGGTCGCACTTGTGGAAGGAAAGAAGATCAACGGCAAACCTGTCCGCGTGCTACTCGAGAACATTGATCCGGAAGAAAACCCGCGTTATTTCCTGACTTCAGTCGCGCGTGGATTCGAGATCGTGAAGGCCGTCAATCATCCCCAGGTGCAGTTTCTTTACGATTTTTTCCATGAGCAGATTTCCGAAGGAAACCTGATTGAGAAGCTGGAAAAGAACATTGAGCACGTAGGGCTGGTCCACGTAGCCGATGTTCCCGGACGGCATGAGCCTGGTACCGGTGAAATCAATTACGAAAACATTTTCCATAAATTAGCCGAGCTGAAGTATAAGGAAATGGTGGCCATGGAGTTCCGCCCAACCGTCGATCCAGTCGAGCAATTGCGCGCGGCGCGCGAGATGGCGCTGCGGGCAGGGGCATCAAGCCAAGTCAGTGGCGCGTAAACCGGTCGAAGACGGTGATTACGGGCAGCGCATGGTATTGATCGTCAAAAAATCCGCGCTCGGTTAGAGAGCCGCGGACCGCTGGTTCCCACCAGAAAACACCCTTGCCTTTACCATTCGGTGTTTGCATGACCACGCGATTTAGCTCTTCGAGGAATTCACGCTGGCCCTCGGGAGATTCCGGGAACGGCGCAGGCTTGTTCACATAATTGCCCGGTTTCCAGTTGTACGCTGCCTCAACCACGATGATGTCCTTCTGATACTCGTGCGCCATAAATTCCAGATTCTCTCGAAGCTGGTTCAGGCTTCCATGCCACCAGGGATAATAAGATTGGCCAATAATGTCGTACGGAATATCGTAAGAATTTAGCTTGTCGAAAAAGTCCTTGGTCCGCTTGAGGTCTGCGCCGCGGTCAATATGAATCATGATTTTCGGACGAGGATTGTTCCCGCGCCCAGCGTCAACGCCGTTTATGCCTGCATAGATCAGCTGCGCGAAGTTGTCCCAATCGCCGGGAAGTTTGCCGTCCGGCCATAGCATGCCATGGATGACTTCGTTGCCAATCTGCACCATATCCGGCAGAACACCGGCTTCGCGGAAAGCGATAATCGTGTCGCGCGTGTATTCGAACACCATCTCAACTAGTTCCTGATGCGACTTGCCTTGCCAGACCTTTGGGATCGGCTGCTTGCCCGGGTCTGCCCAATCATCGGCGTAGTGATAGTCGAGAAGAAACTTAAATCCGAGTCTTTTTGCTTCCTTTGCAAGGGCGACAGTGTAGTCGAGATTGTTCGGCAACTGAGCTGGTGTGTGGAAGAGGCGTAAGCGCACCCAGTTATAGCCGTGATCTTTCAGAATCTGAAGCCCAGGTTTGGGCACGCCATTGTCTTTGAAAACTGTGCCGTCCTTTTCCGCCTGAGCGAGAAACGAGACGTCCGCACCGACAGCGTAGTCCTGTGCCTGAACTGCGCCGGTCAGCAAAAACGTCACAGCCAGCAGCAAGAGGACATGCTTAAGCTTCATTTGAGGTGGGCCACGTTAGTTGCCGGATTCTCGTGAAGCGGCTCCGACCGGATCTCGGCTTTGCTGGCTGCCAGTCCGTCACTGCTTGCCACAATATGAATGTTGCCGGCGCGGTTCTCGGACCGCACGATCAATAAGGCCAGACCATTGAACGCGGCGCGATGGTCGGCGAAGAACAGTTCCGTGGTTGCGGCGTTACCGTTGTCCACGGCTTTGATTTCACCAGCACCGGTTACATCGAAGTGGATTGTGTTGTCGGCCCTCGGGCAAAGGTTTCCGTTTTTGTCCTCTACGCGAACGGTTACAAACGATAGGTCCTCGCCACCCGCGTGAATGACATTGCGGTCGGGGACGAGCACGAGCTTCGCCGGAGCACCGGCGGTGATTACTTCGTCTTCGGCGATTTCCTTGCCGCCTGAATAAGCGACCGCCTTCAACGTTCCAGGTTGATATGGAACCTGCCATAGCAGTCGATACTTGGTATAGAAGTTCAGGTCGTGACTCACGTTGGGCCCAACCGGTATGTCGACCGGATCAGAGAAACGCTTCTTCCTGCCAAGAGAGTTTCCGTTCAGGAACAACTCTACTTCGTCAGCATTGGTGTAAGCCATCACCGGTATGTTTTGGCCTTCGTGACCTTCCCAATTCCAATGCGGCAGCACATGAACCATCGGTTTGCTGGTCCACACGCTCTGGTATAGGTAGTAGCGATCTTTCGGAAATCCTGCGAGATCAACCATGCCAAAGTAGGAGCTGCGGGCCGGCCAGTCGTGATCGTTATTTCCTTCCCATCCGAAGTAGGGGGTTGGTTCGCCGATATAGTCGAATCCCGTCCACACAAATTCGCCGAGCACACTGGGGATCTGGTCCTGATACTTGAACTCCACATCAGGGCAGTAGGCCCATGGCGGAGCAATAATGTCGTAACTGCTGAGCTGGCGGGATGGGTCTTTTTCATATTTCTGAATCGGAAACTGGTAGACGCCACGCGAACTCACGCAGGATGCCGTCTCCGATCCGAAGATCACCCAGGTCGGGTGGTCTTTCATGATCTGTTCGTAATACATCGGCTTGTAGTTGAAGCCGGGAACGTCCACCTGGTCGGCCATGTGGTTCTTGATGGCATAGTCCCAATCATTGAATCCGGATGTGGTTGGCCGAGTAGGGTCTTCCTCATGGAAAAAATTCACTAGGCGCTTGGCTTCTTTCCAGCCGTCGGCTTGCTTTTGCTCTGGAATTTCATTCCCAATGCTCCACAGAATCACGCTCGGATGATTGCGATCACGCCGAGCCATGTCGCGCAGATCACGCTCGGACCATTCGTCGAAATACTTGCTGTAGCCGTTCGGGACTTTGGCTATCCGCCACATATCGAAAGCCTCGTCCATTACTACCAATCCGAGCCGGTCGCAAAATTCAAGCAGCTCAGGGGAAGGAGGATTGTGACTGGTGCGGACGGCGTTTACTCCGGCTGCTTTCATAATCTGCAATTGCCGTTCGGTAGCGCGACGGTTAACGGCCGCCCCCAATGCGCCGAGATCATGGTGCAGGCAAACACCATGAATCTTGCGAGTCTTGCCATTGAGTACAAATCCCTTTTCTCGGTCGAAAGCAATGGTGCGAATCCCGAATTGCGTCGAGTATCGATCCACGACCCGCTTTCCATCGAGCACCTCAGTGACAAGCGTGTACAGATATGGATCGTCTATGTCCCACCGGTGTGGCTTAGCCAAAGGTTCAAGGTTTGAGCTCAGGGTGCGAACCGCGCCTGCGGAAATCGCTTCGGGTCGGCTGGTATTCATTGAGACTTGTCTGCCGGATGCGTCAACCACCGTGGTCCGAAGCGCAACCGTCGCGTCTGTGGCAAACTCGTTCCGGATTTCCGTTTTGACAGACACTGTTGCCGCGCTTTTCGAAACTTGCGACGTTGTAACGTAGGTTCCCCACTCGGCCACATGCACCGGGCCGGTTATATCCAGCCAAACGTTGCGGTAAATGCCCGCTCCAGGATACCAGCGCGACGAGTGTTCTTCTGGTGCGAGACAAACGGCCAGCACGTTGCTCTTACTTCCATAGAACAGGTAGGGCGTCAGATCAAATGCGAAGCTCGAATACCCATACGGTCGCTTTCCCAATTCGTGCCCGTTCAGCCAGACGTCCGCATTCGACATGGCTCCATCGAACACGACAGTGAAGTAGCGCCCATGAGTATTTTCCGGCAGAAGAAACGACTTGCGGTACCAGCCTGTTCCTGAGATGGGTAACGCGCCGGTGTGGGGATTCAGTTTCGGATCGAAGGGGCCTTCGATCGCCCAATCATGGGGCAGACGAAGAGTTGTCCAATGCGAGTCATCAAACGAGGGGTCCTCCGCGCCTTTGGCATCCCCTTTGTAGAACCTCCAATCCTCATCCAGGCTAATGCGGCGCTCGCCGGAGATAGTCAGTGCTGTGCTGGGTTGGTCGCCCGAAGTAGTCGCGGCGAGCGCTCGAATTCCTGAAAATGGGATTCCTGCAAGTAGGACGATAGCCAGCCAATTTGTGGCTCGGAACATGCTTTCTCCTGCGCGCTTGGAAGTGCGTTGGTATCTTATGATTCCAGCACCCCAATTGCATCCGACTTAAGTATGGTTTATTAGAGCTTGAAGGTCTCCGCTTTAAGTGTGAAAATCTCGTACTAATTGGCGAGGGGCGTCTTCGGTCGAGTCTCTTTTTTCAAGCTTTCCGCAGTCTGCCATGATGCAGCGTAACTCATTCTTGGGTCGTGTGACCTTCGCCCTCGTGGCGATGTGTTTGCCCGCGTTCGCGTCGGGTTCGAAACCTGATCCTCTGGCCTTTGCGGAACGCATATGGGGCATGCAGGACGGATTGCCGGAGCAGGTGGTACAAGCTTTTGCGCAGACCAATGACCGTTACCTGTGGATCGGAACCACCGGAGGCTTGCTTCGCTTCGATGGCGCGCGCTTTGTGCTCTACGACCGCGAAAACACTCCAGCATTTGCCGACAACAATATCTTTTGCCTGACCGTGTCCCGCGACAACAGTCTTTGGATTGGCAGCGAGGGCGGCGGCCTGATTCGATACAGAGACGGAGAATTTCACTCCTTTTCTGCGGCCGACGGACTGAGCAACAGCTTCGTGCGCACGATCTTTGAGGACCACACCGGCAGGGTCTGGGTCGGCACCGACAATGGGCTACTTCGTGTCAACGGCAACCGGCTCGAGCGCATAGACGATACCTCTGAGTTCCCGGTTATTGCAGTACACGCCATCTACGAGGACAGTCTGGGGGGCTTTGGGTTGGGGGATCGAAGCTCGTGCGATTGGTCGATGGCCAGATTACTGAATTCCACCTGGAAGGAAAGGGCAGCGAGAATCGGGTCAAATCGTTGATCGAGACGGCGGACCACACCATCTGGGTCGGTACCGTTTCAGGGCTGCACCGACTGATTCGCCGCAACCCAGCGTCGAATCAATTTAAGCGAGTTAACCAGGTGCACGGCACAGTTCGGTTTCTGCGGCAGACCTCCGATAGGACCCTGTGGATTGGGACGATTGGGCATGGACTGTTTGCCGATCGCACAGGGAAGTTTTCCCAGATGACGGCGCCGGAGAAGTTACCCAGCAACACGGTATTGAACCTCTTCGAGGACGTTGAGAAAAACATCTGGGTAGGTACGCAGGCGGGAATGCTGCGTTTAAGCAATAGTCCCGTTCGCACGGTGACGCTGCCGGATGCATCCGATTCCGACGCTGAAACGGTTTACGAGGACCACGATGGTGGGCTTTGGACAGCGGCGGCAAATTTATTTCGATTACGCGATGGCAACGCCCGGCCGTTCAATTTCCCTGGAGTGGAAGGGGTCAGGATTCGCAACCTCTTCCGGGACCGCGATGGCGCGCTTTGGATCGGAACTGAAGGGCGAGGCGTCTATCGCCAGGTCGGGCAGAAGCTGATTCATTACACGACCGAATCTGGGCTGGTCAATAATTTTATTCGGGCCTTTCTTCAAAGCCGGGATGGAAGCATTTGGATTGGCACCGATGAAGGAGTCAGCCGCTGGAACTCCGAGGGCTTCCGCAATTATCAGATGAAAGATGGTCTGTGTTACTTCAGCACTCGGTCGCTGCTGGAGGATAAAGAGGGGAACGTCTGGATCGGCACCGATCGTGGGATCAGTCGTTTACGAGACGGCAAATTTCAGAGCGATGGCGTCACCGAAGCCCTAAAGAGCGAAAAAGTATGGGCCATACACCAGGACTTGAACGGCGGACTCTGGTTTGGGACCCGCACCGGCGGGCTCTACCGCTGGCGATCAGGCAAACTGAGTCACTTCACAACCGTCGATGGTCTGGCAAGCAACAGCATCTACGAACTCGTCGAAGATCCTCATGGAACGCTTTGGATAAGCGGTCCGAACGGCATTTCAGAAGTGAGCCGCCGTGAGTTGGATGAACTCGCTGAGCATCACGGCCGACCGTTGACGCTGACTCTCTACGGCATTTCGGAGGGACTCGAAGCCTTGCAGATGTGCGGGGGAGAAAAGCCCGCGGGGTTGATTACGTCGCGCGGAGAAGTTTGGTTTCCCAGTAGCAAGGGGCCGCTGCGAATCAGCATTGACCAGCCAAAGACATCGGACCGGGCGCCAGTCCTCATCGACCAGGTGGTCGCCGATGGAGTGCCGATGTCGGCGGGCCACGAAATTTCGTTGAGCCCAGAAACTACCAAACTCGAACTTCATTATGGAGTCGTGCTGTTGCGGTCCCAGGAGCGAGTTCGATTCCGCTACATTCTCGAAGGATTCGACAAGGATTGGAACGAGGCGACGGCTGATAGGGTTGCCCATTACACGAACCTCCCGGCCGGGCGATATAAGTTCCGAGTAGCTGCGTTCGACATGAACAATCCCGAGCAGATCGCCGAAACTTCGCTTGATTTCGCACAGAGGCCACACTTCTACCGAACTGCATGGTTTCTCACTCTATGCGTGTTTGCGCTCGCCGCGATTGTCTGGAGTGTCCACCGTTTCCGCCTGGGCCAACTGAGAGCGCGGTTTCAGGCAGTGCTCAGCGAGAGAAACCGCCTGGCGCGAGAGATGCACGATACGCTCATCCAGGGATGCGTTAGCATTTCCGCTTTGTTGGAAGCTCACCTGAGCCTGGGACATGGGGAAGCCGACGCCAAGCAGGATCTCATGAGCTGCGCTCGAACCCAGTTGCGCACGACCATTGATGAAGCTCGCCAAGCAGTCTGGAATTTGCGCCAGCCATCGCCCACGGCTGCGAGTCTGGGCCCGCTGCTGCGAAAGATGACCGAAGAAGTGACCCAGGAATTTGGGATTCCGGTCGAGTGCAGCATTATGGGACAAGCATTCGATTTTGAGCAGGAAACTGTTCATGACCTCTTGATGGTCGTTCGCGAGGCCATTTATAACGCCGTGCGACATGGCCGGCCAAACCGTATCCAACTCGACGTCGAGTTTGAGAAAGATCAATGCCGGTTGCGAGTTCTTGATGACGGATCCGGTTTCGATCCACAGATAATTTCGTCGCTGCCGGCCGGTCATTACGGACTTGTCGGTATGAAGGAAAGAGTCCAGCGTATGGGCGGAAAGCTTGCACTGAATAGTCGGATGGGCGGGGGGACCGAGATTACGCTGCAAGTTCCAGGGCACGCAGCGGAATCCGAAGATGAAGTTCAGGTGGGATTGTGAGCAACGAAAAAATCAAAGTGATGATCGTGGATGACCATCCTTTGCTGCGAGTGGGAGTAGCTTCGATCGTGAATGCCCGCTCTGACATGAGTGTTGTCGCGCAGACCGGGACCGGGGAAGAGGCGGTTGCGCTGTTCGTGCAGCACAAGCCCGACGTTACTTTGATGGATTTACGGCTGCCGAAAATGAGTGGAGTGGATGCAATTCTCGCCATCCGGGCCCGATTTTCAAACGCGCGCTTCGTCGTCCTCACCACCTACGAGGGCGACGAAGATATTCACCGCGCCCTCGAAGCGGGCGCTAAAGGTTACATCATTAAAGGAATGCCGTATCAAACTCTGATTGAAGCCCTTTTGCGCGTGCACGGCGGCGGAAGATTCCTGCCCCCGCCAGTGGCCCGGGCTTTGGCCTCACGAATGCCAGATTCGGACTTGAGTTCACGCGAGCAAGAAGTCTTACGCCATCTGGTCGAAGGTATGAGCAATAAAGAAATTGCGGGTCTGCTCGGAATTACTGAGGCAACAGTCAAGTGTCACGTCAGCACTATTCTGATGAGGCTCAACGTGAGCGATCGCACACAGGCCGTGGTGACCGCACTGCAACGTGGGCTAGTTCATCTCTAACGACGGTACCTCAGCATCGACCTTACGTGTCAATCTTCACGAACGCGATTGACCCGTTCCAATGATCTGGTATTTCGTGGAGGTCAGTTCTTTGAGCGCAAATGGTCCCCGGCAATGCAGCTTTTGCGTGCTCACGCCCATTTCCGCGCCAAAGCCGAATTCGCTGCCATCGGTGAAGCGCGTCGAAGCGTTCCAATAGACGGCAGCGGAATCCACCTCACGAAGGAATTTGTTTGCATTGCTTTCATCTGAGGTGATGATCGCCTCCGAGTGTTTGGTGGAATAGCGATTGATGTGCTCGATCGCTGCATCCAGACTGGGCACGACGCGCATTGCTATGCAAAGGCGCAAATACTCTTCCGCCCAATCGTCTTCGGTCGCAGGAGTGACTTGCGGCACAAGTCGGCAGGTCTCCTGGTCACCGCGCACTTCGACTACCGCGCCGGTTAGTTTTTGAACGATCTGGGGCACGAACTTTGCTGCGATTCGTGAATGTACGACGAGCTTCTCCGCGGCGTTGCAAACCGACGGTCGCTGCGTTTTCGCGTTCAGGATGATGCGGCTCGCCATTTCAAGGTCGGCGAATTCATCCACGAAGATATGGCAGTTTCCGGCACCAGTTTCGATGACGGGAACCAACGCATTCTCCATCACATGAGTTATAAGACCTGGGCCACCGCGCGGAATGACGACGTCCACCAGACCCCGCGCGCGAATCAGTTCTTGTACACTTTCGCGGCCGCTTGAATCCAGCAGTTCAATCGAGCCTGCGGGCATGCCAGGAACTCCGGCCATAAGTTCCGCGAAAACCTGATTGCTCGCGGCAGCTTCTTTTCCGCCACGAAGTACGACCGCGTTCCCGGTCTTCAGGCAGAGAGTTGCCGCGTCCACCGTGACGTTTGGGCGTGATTCATAAACAATTCCCACTACTCCCAGCGGCACGCGCACTTTGCGGATCAACAATCCGTTGGGGCGAGTCCATTCCTCGATTACTTCGTTCACTGGATCGGCAAGGGCCGCCACCTCGCGTACTGCATGAGCCATTTCCGAAATTCGCGGTGGGGTCAGCAGTAGACGATCGCGCATGGCTCCGGCAAGATTCGACCGCTGAATATCTGCTTCATTTGCGCTCAGGATCTGAGGCGAGTTCGCCTCCAGCACTTCAACGATCCGAAGTAGCAGCTCGTTCTTTTGCGCCGTCGAGAGTTGCGCTAACTTGCTCGCAGCGGCGCGCGAACGTTCCAGCTTTTCGCGGGTTGACGGGGTGGCAGTTGCAGTGCCGGGCATATCAGCGCTTCTCCGTTTTGGCCGGGAAATA
>WNFY01008906.1_pt1 | contig 15049 bp, 7 predicted proteins | sample 5400091 | NCBI WGS metagenome assembly WNFY01 (sample SAMN13153364, study PRJNA577476) | soil metagenome | isolation source: 60 cm soil or saprolite under grassland replicate 1 | place: USA:California | collected 2016-06-15 | reverse complement strand
TCAATGATCGATCCGCATCTCTCAGTTCGCACTGTTGTCAGCCAGCTAAGTCAGCCAACTTCCATGGCCTTCATAGGCAACGACGACTTTTTTGTGCTGGAGAAAGACACCGGAAAAATTCAGCGGGTCGTGAATGGCGTGGTTCAAAGCACGGTGCTCGATCTGGCAGTCAACAGCGCGTCCGAACGCGGCCTGCTGGGCATTGTGTTGCACCCGAACTTCCTTCTGAATGGATTTGTCTATCTCTATTGGACGGAAAGCAGCACGGGCTTTGATTCAACCAACCTGGCGGACGTGGCGACGCTCGGCAATCGCATCGATCGTTACATCTGGAATGGTTCCACTCTTTCGTTCGATCGCAACTTGATCAAGTTTCGCGCTTATCAGGCAGATGCAAATCAGCCCTTGCGCGGCAACCACAACGGTGGCGTGCTGCGATTCGGGCCGGACGGCAAGCTCTACGTCCTGATGGGAGATAATGGCCGTCGCGGTTTTTTGCAGAATAATCAAATGGGACCGACACCCGACGACCAATTTGGAGGGCCCGAGCCCGATGATAATCACCTGACCGGATTCATTCTGCGACTTAACGACGATGGTTCGACGCCGACCGATAATCCTTTCTATAACGCGCAGACGACCCTTAGTGGCGAAGCGGCGGCGAACATCAAAAAGCTTTACGGCTACGGAGTGCGCAATGGCTTTGGCATGGCGTTCGATCCTTTGTCCGAAAATCTCTGGACTCAGGAGAACGGAGATGATTGCTGCGATGAAATGAATCGCGTCACCGCCGGCTTTAACGGTGGCTGGGTTCAGATCAACGGCCCGGTAAGCCGCATCGCGGATTTCAAGCAGATCGAAACAACCTATGGAGCCGGTAATCTTCAGCAGTTGCGCTGGCCGCCTTCGCAGATTGCCGATACTTCTCAGGACGCGCTAAATCGGCTTTACATGCTGCCGGGAGCCCATTACACCGATCCGGAATTTACCTGGAAGTATGCCGTGGCGCCGTCGCCGTTGGGCTTCGTGCAGGGCAGGGGACTGGGATTTCAATATGAAGGGAATATGTTCGTGGGCGCCGCGCGAACTTTTCTCGATGGCGGCTATCTTTTCCGCTTCAAGCTCACTCCCGATCGCTTGCACTATTCGTTCAGCGATCCACGTCTTAACGATTTGGTTGCAGACAACATTGATAAGTTCGATATCACGGAAAGCGAAAGTCTGCTCGCCGGTAAGGACTTTGGAATCACAACTGATATTGAAACCGGTCCGAACGGCGATTTATACGTTGTCTCAAACACGAATGGAGCGGTCTATGAGATCTCCAGCGCGCCGCCGACAGTTTTCGTCGCGAATTTGAATGGCGCACAGGAGACCCCGCCGAATAACTCGACAGCTACGGGAACCGCGAGCTTGCTTCTGAGTCCCGATGAAACGACAGCGCTGATCGCTCTGAGCTTCAGCGGTTTGTCGAGCACTGAGACTGGCGCGCACATTCACGGTGCAGCTCCTCCCGGCAGTCCTGCTCCAATATTGTTTCCGATTCCGACCGGCCAGGTGAGCGACTTTCGGATTTCTTTGACTGCGGCACAGGTACAGGATTTGAAAAATGGCCAACTGTACATCAACGTTCATAGCAACAACTTTCCCAGCGGCGAGATCCGCGGTCAGTTTGGAAATTCCGTCTCCACAAGCAGCATACAATTCAGCGCCGCGAGCTACTTCACCACAGAAGCAGCCGGCCGCGCAGTGACCACGGTGACCAGAATCGGCAACACGGGATCCGCCGCCAGCGTCGATTACACGACCAGTGATTCCTCCGGTTTGAATAACTGCAATGTCGTTACCGGAATTGCTTCGCAACGCTGCGACTACGTCGCGTCGCTCGGCACACTACGGTTCGCTGCGGGAGAAACTTCGAAGACTATCTCAGTTCCTCTTATAGATGATGCCTATTCAGAAGGCAGCGAAACCTTCATGATCACCCTCACTAATCCAAGCGGTGCCGTTCTCGGCTCGCCGAATGTGGCTACCATTACAATTACCGACACCGAAAGTACGACGGCGTCCAGCAATCCGATCGACAGCACAAACTTCTTTGTGCGCCAGCAGTACATAGATTTTCTCGGGCGCGAGCCTGACCCACCGGGATTCGCAGCCTGGGTAAATGAGATCAACACCTGCAGCGGCGACACGACACTGTGCGACCGCATACATGTCTCGCAACTCTTCTTCCAATCGGCTGAGTTTCAGCAGCGGGGTTACTTTGTCTATCGCTTCTATCCGGTAAGCTTTGGGCGCAAGCCCTTCTATTCAGAGTTCATGCCGGATCTGGCGAGCGTCAGCGGTTTTCTTTCAGACGCGCAGTTGGAAGCAGCAAAGGTACAGTTCATCACCAACTTCATGGCACGGCCGGCTTTTGCTAATACTTACAATAATCTGACGAATCAGCAGTATGTGGATACGCTTTTGAGCACCGCAGGAGTTACGCTGTCGAGCCGGCAATCAATGATTGATGGACTGAACAACAGTACGTTAACGCGCGCGCAGGTGCTGCGGCAGATAGTGGAGAGCCCTGAAGTATCAACGAAGTATTTCAACCAGGCCTATGCAGTGATGGAATACTTTGGTTACCTGCGGCGCGAGCCGGACGCTGCTTACCTGGACTGGATCCACTCATTAGATACGGGCACGCAGCCCCGGACGATGGTGATTGGATTTGTTAACTCTATTGAATATCGGCAGAGGTTCGGACCGTAAGCTACTACCCGCCCGCTACCGCAGGCGGTACCGACATTCGATTGACTACCGGCAAAGATTCGGGCCGCAAGCTGCAAGGCTGATCCAGACTTGCTGCAGGTTGAATCTATCTTACCAAACGCGGAAAGCGTGCGATGATGCGTGCAAAGACTTTATGGGGCTGAGAATTCCATAAGGCAGAATAATTCTTGTTTACAAGCGCCATCATCGAGTATAGAATCCGCCCATTAAAAAACACTGATCGACCAAGAGTGGAGTAAAACCTTCCCTCAAATCCCCCACACTTGAGAACACCTGTTGTTCTTATGGGCTGAAAAAAGTGTCTGTGTTGGGCAAGTTTCAGATTTCAAAGGCGACAGGAGCTGGAAGTTCAATAGGCAAGTCCAGCTTTTAACGTAATCACCTCATTCAATAAAAGAACTAGTTCCAGGAAAACACAGCTTGGGTTGGCTCTGAATATCTGAGGAGGCTGACGAACATGAAAAGAAAGAGTGGGTGGCTTCTACTTATTTTCGGCATTCTGCTTTTGCCGGGTTTTTTTATCTCGTCAACTCATGCTAAGCGCTCAACAGATAGCGAAGCGAATGCGGATGCGAAATCAGAATCTCTTCGAGCCACGCAAAGACTGGCTACAGCCAAAGCAAGCGATGATGACCTTCACTTACGCCTGGCGGGGATTACTGAGACGAGCTACGCGCTAAAGGACCCATTCCATGGATTTGATGCTGGGGCTACTGCGGATGCAAAAGAATCTCTCACTCTAGACCCAGCTTGTCTAATAACCTGCCCGGCGAATATCACTGTGTCCAATGACCCGAACCAGTGTGGCGCGGTTGTTATTTATCCCGCTCCGACGGCTAACGCGGACTGCGGCACTGTAGTTTGCAGTCCGGCCTCAGGCTCGTTTTATCCTGTAGGCACGACGACCATCACCTGCACCACCACGGCAGGTCCAACTTGTAGTTTCACGGTAACGGTGAATGATACGCAACCGCCTAACATTACTTGTCCGGCTAACATAACAGCTACTAGCTCTGGTTTATCGACCGTGGTTACTTACCCGGCGCCGACGGCAAGCGACAATTGTCCAGGGGTTACGACCGTTTGTAATCCGCCCTCGGGTTCGAACTTTCCAGTCGGCGTTACTACCACAACCTGTACGGCGACGGATGCTTCCGCCAATACCGCTACTTGCAGCTTTAGCGTAAACGTACTCGGCCCGAACGCCTTCGGGGTTGATACGGCCAACAATCTCGTGCGCTTCAACGTACTGACACCGGGGACGATTGTCAGCTCGGTTCCCATCACCGGGCTTCAGGCGGGTGAAACTGTACTTGCGATTGATTTTCGCCCCGTCAACGACACGCTTTATGCGCTCGGCAGCAGCAGCCGCGTGTATGTCTTGGATCAGGCTACAGGCGTCGCAGGTCCAATTGGCGCCGGCGCATTTACGCCTGTGTTAAGCGGAACTGAGTTTGGTTTTGATTTCAATCCAGTAGTTGATCGTATTCGTGTGACCAGCAACACGGGACAGAATTTACGTCTCAGCGCTGATACGGGTACAGTCATCGCCACTGACACTAATTTGGCCTATGCTTCCGGCGATCCCCACGATGGCACACCTCCTCAGGTGGTCGGTTCGGCTTACACGAACAGCGTACCGGGGGCTACAACGACTACTCTTTACGCGATAGATTCAAATCTGGACATTCTCGCGATCCAAAACCCACCGAACAATGGAACGCTAAACACTGTCGGATCTCTGGGCGTAAATGCGTCTGCGGTCCTGGGCTTTGATATATCTTCTCCCAACACCGCCTTTGCCACTCTGGTTGTCGGCGGCACGCCGGGACTGTACCTAATCAACCTGTCCACAGGCGCGGCCAGCTTTTTTGGGGCGATCGGCGGAGGAACAACGCTCCGCGGCCTGGCAATCGTGCCGCCGGGCTTCACGGCTTCGCTGTCAGGCACTGCCGCTACCTTTACCGGCAGCGATGCTTCCGATTCGATCGTTTTCGATCAATCGGGAGGACTTCTCCGCCACAATCGATTCAGCGCCGGTGACATCGGATTCAATAGTGACTTCGATTTCGACCCGACGGTTGCCGGTGATCAAACGTTGAGCGCTTCAAATCCCGCCGTATCTGTCATCGTGAACGGCGGTTTGCGCGACGATCGGATCACTATCGGTTCAAGCTCAGCTCCTGCCGCCGGCCTGGCCGCATCGATCTTCATCAGTGGCCAGGGAGGAAACGATCAATTAATAATTAACGACTCTGCGGATGCAAGCGCACGCAATATTGCAATCAACATCAACACTGTGCAAGGAATCAGCGGTCTGGTCACTTATAGCACGCTGGAAGGCGTGCAGGTCAACGCCGGCTCTGGCGGCGACACGATCACCATTCAGGGCACACAAGCGGCCTTGACCAGCGTCAATGCCGGCGGCGGCAACGATACTATTTCGTTGCTGAATGGAGCGTCCCTTTCCGGCGGTCTCATAGACGGTGGGGCAGGCGCTAATACGCTTGACTATACGGGTTACAATTTAGCATTTTCAGTTGATCTCACACCAAACAAACAACTCTTTTTAGCCCAGATCAGTGGCACGCAAGAACCTGGTCCTCTATCAAGCTCACAAGCGTCTGGTTCAGGCTCGTTCCTTCTCAACGCCGATCAGACTCAGCTCTCCTTCAATATTTCGTATAAAAACATTGAAGGCGCGACAATTACCGGTACACATTTTCACAACGAAGCCTTTGGCGTTAACGGCCCAATCGTTCGGGGCCTGACTCCGTCGGAGCAGAATGGCCTCACCGTTCCTAATGGGACATTGTCGGGCGTTTGGACCTCAAGCGATCCAGTAGGCATCGGTGGCATCCCTACCAGTGGACCGTTGACTGCAGCTCTGGTGAACGAGTTGTTGGCAAATCGTATTTACTTCAACATTCATTCGACATTATTTCCTTCGGGCGAAATTCGAGGCCAATTGTTCGGACAGGGATTCGTGGGCACCGCAACCGGCACGGGCGGCGTACGCAATATTGCCGTTGGTGGACCCAGCCTCACGATTAACGATGTAGCAATTACCGAGGGCAACAGCGGCTCAACCAACGCCGTCTTTACGGTAAGCCTCGCGCCTGCTAGCTCGCAGACCGTGACCGTCGATTACACGACAGCTAATGGAACGGCGATGGAGCCCAGCGACTATACTGCCGTCAATGGCACCGTGACATTCAGCCCGGGACAAACCAGCCGCACAATCTTCGTTCCAGTAAACGGCGACACTATTCCCGAGGCGGATGAAACTTTCTTTGTTAACCTGACGAATGCAACTAACGCGTTCATCTCTGACGGTCAGGGTGTGGGCACGATAATTAACGACGACCCTGGTGGCACTTTGCAATTCAGCCAGCCTGCTTACGCTATAGCTGAGAACGCCTCATCTGCGACGATCACAGTCACGCGCACCGGCAGCACACTCGGCACGGTGACGGTCAACTTTGCCACGAGCAATGGTACCGCGACGGCTGGTTCGGATTATGGCAACACAGCCGGCACGCTCACTTTTGGGCCCGGCGTAACGAGCCAGACTTTCAGTGTTCCGATTCTCGATGACACGCTGACCGAAGGCACGGAGACTGTAAACCTAACGTTGAGCGGTCCGACTGGTGGCGGTACCCTGGGGCCACAAAGCACTGCGACCCTGTCGATTCTGGATAATGAATCAGTGTCGCCGGATGTTTTTGGCGTGACTACCACGAACAATCTGGTGCGCTTTAACAGCATCATGCCGGAGGTCATCGTTAGTACTGTTGCGATCACTGGCTTGCAGCCCAGTGAGAACGTCCTGGACATCGATTTCCGTCCGGCGACAGGGCAGCTCTACGCTTTGGGCAGCACCAGCCGCCTGTATACCATTAACACCACGACCGGGGCGGCCACACAGGTAGGCTCTGCCGGTTCGTTTACGCTCAACGGTACAGATTTCGGCATGGACTTCAATCCGGTAGTTGATCGCATCCGGGTGGTCTCGGACGCAGACCAGAACATTCGTCTGAACCCTAATGATGGAACATTGGCGGCAACGGACACTCCACTGGCTTACGCATTCGGTGATGTGAACTTCGGCGCGAACCCGAATGTCACTGGCGCGGCCTATACCAATAACTTCGTGGGAGCTGCGACGACGACCCTTTACGGGATTGATTCGAACCTCGACATACTGGTGCGTCAGGGCGGCCTTGACGGAGTTCCTTCACCAAATGGTGGTCAGCTTTCGACCATTGGCATACTGGCGGTAAACACCACGGGCCTGACTGGGTTCGATATCCGTTCAGCGAACAATGCTGGTTATGCATCGCTGAGCTCGCCGGGAGATACATCATCGAAGCTTTACACAGTCAATCTGGCAACCGGAGCGGCGACCTTCCTCGGGACGATCGGCGGTCCGACTTTGATCCGTGATATCGCCCTGGCGCCAGCCGGCTCGTTCCAGTTCAGCGCCTCGACGGCCAGCGTATCTGAAGACGCTGGCAAGGTAACCGTCACCATTAACCGTAGTGGCAATACCACGGGTACTGCTATGGTAAACGTGAACACGGCGGACGGCACCGCGACGCAGAGAGGTGACTACACGATCAGGCGGGCTATCGTGACTTTCGCTCCTGGCGAAACCAGCAAGACCGTCGATGTGTTCATCACCGATGACGCCTTCATCGAAGGCAGCGAGACTTTCACTATAGGTCTGAGCAATCCGACAGGTGACTTCTCGCTCAATGGCACGAGTACACTGACGGTGACAATTACGGACAACGACAGCAACCCGGCTGCGCCTAATCCGATAGATAGCACACCGTTCTTTGTGCGCCAGCACTACATCGACTTCCTCAACCGCGAGCCGGATCCGCCTGGGTTCGCAGCCTGGGTAAGCATCCTCAACAACTGCGCGGCGGGTGACACGAGTTGCGACCGGGTGCATGTCTCGGAAGCTTTCTTTAAGTCGCCGGAGTTTCAGCAGCGTGGCTACTTTGCCTATCGCTTCTATCCGGTGGCCTTTGGGCGCAAACCCGACTATCTGGAGTTCATGCCGGACATTCAGCGGCTGAGCGGATTTCTGGATACGACGCAATTGGAGGCAGCCAAGGTGGCGTTGATAGCCGACTTTATGGCGCGGCCGGCATTCGTGGCAATTTACAACCCACTGAACAACACGCAGTATGTGGACACCTTACTAGCGACCGCGATGGTGACACTGCCGGCAGCTACGCGGCAGGCGCTGATTGACGGACTCAACACGACCACGTTAACGCGGGCGCAGGTGCTGCGGCAGATCGTGGAGAGCAATGAAGTCTCGACCAAGTACTTCAATCAGGCGTTTGTGGTGATGGAGTACTTTGGTTATCTGCGCCGCGATCCGGACATCCTGTATCTGACCTGGATTACGTTTCTTAACTCTGGCGCCGATTCGCGCACCATGGTCAGCGGCTTCGTTAATTCGCCTGAGTACCGGCAGAGATTCGCGCCGTAGGCGACAAGTTTCATCGACAGTCGCTGGAGGTTAACACGGGCATCGCCCTCAACTTTGGGTCCAGCTCAGCCCTGGTTGATGGTACGAGCGCGGCGGCCCGCAACATTATCTCTGGTAACACGGCGGCGCGATCACGTCCAACGGCGGTGGCTCATTCACGAGGTTTTCATGACTAGCCTCAACAATCCACAAGGCGGCGCGACTTTAGGCACGCCGTCGACGGCAACCGTAACCATCATCGACAACGACGCCGCGACTGGCCCTAACCCGATCGACAACACGGACTTCTTCGTGCGGCAGCAGTACCTCGACTTTCTTGGTCGCGAGCCTGATCCGCCTGGATTCGCGGCCTGGGTAAGTTTGATCAACAGCTGCACGCCCGGCGACACGAGTTGCGACCGAGTGCACGTCTCGGAAGCGTTCTTTGAATCAGAAGAGTTTCAGGAGCGCGGCTATTTCATCTACCGATTTTATTCGGTGAGCTTCGGTCGCAAGCCGACCTATGCTGAGTTCGCACCGGACCTGGCGCGCGTGAGCGGGTTTCTCGACGTTAATCAGTTGGAAGCAGCAAAGGTGGCGTTCATCGCGGACTTCATGGCACGCCCGGCGTTCGTAACTATTTACGGTTCGCTGAACAATACGCAATATGTGGACACGTTGCTGTCTACCGCAGGCGTGACGTTCTCAGCATCCGCGCGACAAGCGCTGATCGACGGACTGAATGGGGGGAACGCTCACGCGCGCCCAGGTGCTGCGTCAGATCGTGGAAAGCCCACAGGTTGCTCAGAAGTTCTTCAACGAGGCATTTGCGGTAATGGAGTACTTTGGCTATCTGCGCCGAGATCCGGACGCTTTGTATCTCAACTGGATTGCGCTTCTCAACTCGGGCGCCAGCCCGCGCACCATGGTCAGCGGGTTCGTCAATTCGATCGAGTACCGTCAGCGTTTTGGACCGTAAGCTGACTCCCGATTGTGCCGGTCTAAAAACTCGCCGCTCGCTCTTGTCTCTGTTAGGACCGGCGCGGGGCGGCGAGTTCTTTCAGAAGCGTGCCGTCCGGATCAACTTGAATTGACGTGGCGCCGCCTTTGGTCCGCACATGTGTCGTTGTCAGTTTGTCTTTTGGCTGCATAACGACACGTGTTTTCTCGCCACCGCTGGTAATTTCGATTGGCACCGGATCGAGAAAGACCTCCCCGGGCTGTGTTTGTTTCAAAGTAATCGTGAGAAATTCGCCAGCACCGGCGAACTCGGCAGATCCATTTGAAACCTCGTAAATCGGATGACCAGTGCCGTAAACCCAACGAGTAAAAAACTCCCGCAAGTTTTGTCCGGAAGCTTTCTCTAAAGCTGCGCGCAGGTCTTCGGTTGTCGCGTTGGCTTCGCGATGCGCGTCGTAGTAGATGCGCAAGCCGCGAAAGAAAACGTCATCACCGAGGCGTTTGCGCAGCATTTGCAGCACCCACGCACCCTTCTCGTAATTATTCTCGTTGAGGAGCTTCATCAAGTCTTGTGTTTCCGTATCGTGAATAGGCGCGCTGCGCTGCTTTTCATAAACGAAATATCGGTCGGCAGCACTGCGCAGATAGTCGCGAAACGCATCTTCGCCGTCGTATTTCTCAATGAACAATCCGGCAAAGTAGGTCGCAAAACCTTCACTTAACCAAAGGTCGGCCCAGGTTGATTCGGTGACGGAATCCCCGAACCATTGATGCGCAATCTCGTGGGCGACCACGCTCTCAATACGCGCGGGGATATCGAAGCGAGCGCTCATTTTGTCATTGTTACGCGGATCGAAGAGCGTGCTCGTAAATACGATCGCGCTTGAATTTTCCATGCCGCCGAAACGAGTCGCACCAATGATCAGAGCCAGCTTTTCGTATGGATAGGGCGCGACGGTTTCGCTGAAAAATGATAGCGCGGGTGGGGCCGCCGAAAATCCTTTGGACGCGTACGAACGATCTTTCTGCGGAACGTAGTAAGCGAGAGGGGTCACCGTCTTTTCACCAGCCTCGAGTCTTGCGCCTTCGTTTACTGCGATCACCATGCAGTACGGCGGGATGGGTTTTGCTTCATCGTACCTCCACAATGATGTCGCCGCGTTTCCTGTAATATTGACGAACCTGCCATTAGCTACCACCGTGTCACGTCGGGGGGCCGCCACAGTGAACGAAACGGTGGCTTTCGCTGAAGGATGATCAAGACACGGTATCCATTGATGAACACGATTGGGCCAGTTGTCGCCCGTGGCGGAAGGCTTGCCGTCGCGATCACTTGCGAACACCAGCCCATCTTTCGGACGTCCATGATACGCGATGGTTAGATTCAGTTTGTCGCCAGGCTTAGCTGCGTGTGGAAGAATGGTGCTTAGTACGTCAGGCGCTCGTTCAAATCTGGCTGGTGCTCCGGCTACCGAAACTGAATCAATCGGCATGTCGCCAAAGTCGAGATCGATTTTGGTTACATTATTCCCGAGGACTTGCAGACTTATCTCCGTGCGCGCCGTCGTGATCTCCGTCAGTTGATCGTTGAAGGAAATATTGACGTCATAATGCAGGGGCTTCCATCGGTCGATTGTTCGCTCGCGACGTTGCGCCGTTACCAGCGTGGCTGCCAGCAGAATTACCGCGACTGGGATTAACCTTCGCAATGGACGGCGCAATGTTTTGGAAATCACGCTTAGTCCTTTCAGCTCGGAAGGTTCAGCGAAGTCCGAGCATCAACAGAGCTGAACGATCTGAAACTTCACCATTACTCTCAACCCATTTAGCGTAAACAGCGCGTTCGGCGTCAGTAATTGTTCGATTGCCCAGTCGCGCTGCCGGCGTGCGCTCAAATGCCCTTTCCGTCAGGGCCATATGTGCTTTCCGGATGTGCAGCATGTTTGGTTGGGCCAGCGCACGCTCTGCTGCGTCGACGTCGGGAAATAATTCTTCGTAAGCCATCAAGTGCCAGATTCTCTGTTTTCCGCGCTGTTCGACGGCAATCACACGCAACAATCCAAAGCCGCTTTCGAGCTGAAAGATCAGATCATCGCCGGCAGCAAAGGATTGAGCCATGACTTTGAAAGGTATCAAGAACGCCGGCTGAACCCCAAATGCGCAATAATGAAATCCGGTACTGGTTCAATTTAGTATTCAGGCTACTTACTACTGGGAACGCGGGCGCCCTCGCCCGCTGCGCGCCGAAGGCGCGAAGCTTCCAAATACCCAACAGAACGTTATCAAGACCATTTCTCGCGCTTCGCGCTCAAGTGCGGGCGAGGGCGCCCGCGCTCCTGAAATCCAGTCCCATTGAAAATTCCAAGACACGAATTTAGAATGCCCGAATCTTGGATCGGTTCGACGCCAAAAAAGATTACTACGCGATCATCGGCGCAAGTAAGGACGCCTCGCGCCGTGATATAGAACGTCTGTATAAGCGTCTGGCGCATAAACGACATCCTGATCGCGGCGGCACTGAAGAAGACATGAAGGCTCTCAACGAAGCTTATGGGGTACTGCGAGATCAGGCGACCCGAACCGAGTATGACTCGAAACGTTTGCAGCCGGTGCCGAAATCGTCGCCAATTATTGTTGCAGCGCCGGCGCGGGAAGTCGGAGTGTACGGACAAATCCTGAGTGCCTTGCTCTGCCTGGTTCTTGGCTTGATGCTTCTGTTTCTAGTGCGCTTTAACGGCCTATTCTTTCTTTGGCCGCTGGCAATTCTGGCTGTCGGGGTCGTTTTTTTCGGAGTGTTGATAGCGCATTCGGCGATGACGAATGCCCGTGAATCGTTTGCTGCTGCCCATCCGGCGCGGCGTTTTCGAGCGGCGCAGGAGATTGCATTCTGGATGATAGTTTGCGGTGCGGGCTATGCAGTCTATCTAATCCTGACTACGCTCTGACATTATAAAGGTAAGACGCGAGTAATGATCACTGGTCTTGATCTTCTATTTCTTGAGGTCAATAACCTGGAAGATTCGATTTCTTTTTATCATCATCTGCTGGGGTTCGAAATCGAATCGCAGAATTTCGAAGCCGAGCAGCCAATCGCTTCGCTGTGCGGAGGGACGCTGCGAATCACCCTTGTGCAGCAGCTCGAGACCATGCTGAAACGCGGTCGCGGAGTCCACTTCGTTCTCGGTGTTAGCAATGTGAACGAGTTTCATCAAAAGCTGGTCAGCCGCGGAATAAAACTTGAAGACCCAAGAGATGAAGGCTGGGGAGGACGATTCATAAGCCTGCAAGATCCAGATGGCTATCGATTATTCTTTGTTGAGTGGAATAATTCCGGACCGCGAAGTGACAAGTAACATCTGACGCCAGGGAGGTGTAGTCATGAGCTATCAGCACGTCGAAAATCTGTTGATTCGTTACCGCGGTCAGACTGTGAATATCAAAACAGTTTCCGGCGGCGTATATGAAGGAACGATTAGCGACGTCACTAACGATTACGTCGCCCTGAAAGTAAGAGGCGCGGGCAGCGAAGACGACCAGGTCATCGTATTACTCCACAGTATTGAGGCCGTTTTGCCTCTTACAAAAGGCTGACCAAAGCTTCGCCAAATTGTCGCAGAAGCAACCGCCGGTGAAGCCTTTTCAAGACCTCGAAAAAACATATCGTTTGGGTTGCATCTTTTAGGCGAGTTGTGCATAATTATGCCGCGCCCGCCTCCCCGGTGGGCGAAGTGGTCGCGTGGGGTGAGGACACGTGGCCTTAGGGTGGGGCTTGTGGGAGGGCCCCGCCCGCTTTTCTTTTAAGGGCTCGGTAATTAGCATTTAATCCTGAGGCGATTCAAGCCCGCACCATTCCTTATTCCTTTATTGACTTTCGCGCGAACTGGCATAATATACGGCACGGACGAACGAGCCTCCGCTTATTAGTCTTAGAAGATGAAGCAGCAAGCCACCGTGAGGTGAGCGCTTCGCCACAGTCGGCACTTTTCGAAAGCTGCATGCTGTGGCATTTTTCACGTCCACTGAAAATCGCTTGCTGCCATGACAGAAGATGGCCTCATTAAAGCGTCTGCTGGTCGGAAGCCCGATCAGAACAGCACGCTTAGCACACGAGCGACTCACTAAGAAAACCGCCTTAGCGGTTTTCTCATCCGACGCACTCTCTTCCACAGCTTACGCGACAGAGGAAATTCTCCTGGTCCTGGCTGCGGCTTATGTCGCACCGATAGGGGATATCTTCGGGTGGTGGTGCTTACATCGTGGCGAAAGACAATCTCGGCACGATGCCAGGGTTGATTGCGGCCGGATCACTTTTGGTCGATTACGTTCTAACTGTATCAGTGTCCGTGGCAGCCGGAGTGGCAGCGATAACTTCCACGTTAGTGGGCACGCGGCTCTCATGGCTGGATGAGCATCGATCGGCGTTTTGTATTTTCTTCATAGCTTTCATCGCGATTGCGAATCTGCGCGGCGTGCGCGAATCGGGCGCGCTGTTTGCCGGTCCGACGTACGCTTTCATCGTTTCGTTCCTCTTCATGATCGCTTATGGCCTGGTGCGTTTTTACCTGCATCCTGAAATCGTTCCGCCGCCTAGCGACGTGGATCTGAAAATCGCTGAAGGATATCATCCGCAGATCCTATCTTTATTTCTTTTGCTGGGAGCATTTTCCAACGGGTGCGCAGCCTTAACCGGAATCGAGGCAATCTCGAATGGTATCCCGGCATTCAAACAGCCCGAATCAGATAACGCCGCCAAAACGCTCACATGGATGGCCGGGTTATTGGCGACCATGTTTATCGGCACGAGCGTCATGGCCTACCTCTACAACATCCACCCGCACGAACACGAGACTGTCATATCGCAATTCGGAAGGATAATTTTCACCGGCTATTTCGGCTGGTTTTACTACCTCGTGCAGATTACGACCGCTGCAATTCTCGTGCTTGCAGCTAATACATCGTTTGCCGACTTTCCGCGGCTGGCGTCGTTGTTGGCGCGTGATCGCTTTCTGCCTCGCCAGCTTGCCAACCGCGGCGACCGACTGGTCTTCTCGAACGGAATAGTGCTGCTGGCGGTTTTCTCAGGCATGCTCGTTTGGGCGTTTGGCGGTGAAACTAGTCGGCTAATTCCGCTTTACGCCGTCGGTGTCTTTCTGTCTTTTACGCTGTCGCAAACGGGAATGATTGTCCATTGGTGGCGCGAAGGACAGGCGCTTCATGCAATGCGAGCCGCCGCGCAAGGTTCGACGACGAAAGAGAGCCAGAGAGGGAAATCGAAGGGCCCGAAAATTAACCCCACGGGCAGACTTGAAGCGAGGCGTATTTCACATGACCAGCCGAGATCACTTGCTGAGGTAGCCCAACTTGAAAAGAAATCGCACTGGCGAAAGTCTCTTCTGATCAATGGCATTGGCGCGATCGCGACCTGCATCGTGCTGTTAGTTTTCATCGCTACCAAGTTCATACATGGGGCCTGGGTCGTAGTCCTCTTAATTCCTTTATTGGTACTGATGTTTCTCAAGATTCATCGCCACTACGTCCAGGTCGCGCAACAGCTTTCGACTGAGGGGCTTGAACCATTGCGGTCAATTCAGCACGAAGTGATCGTGCCGATCTCCGGATTACATCGGGGGGTGCTTACCGCGCTCGAATACGCCAAATCGATCGCGCCACATCACGTCACTGCCGTTTACGTAAACCTTGATGACGAGGTCACGCAAAAGCTTCGAGAAAAATGGCAACAGTGGGGCTCGGGGGTCAATCTGGTCGTGGTTGCTTCTCCGTATCGTTCGCTTCTGCGTCCCTTACTCAATTACGTTGACC
>WNFY01016894.1_pt1 | contig 15051 bp, 10 predicted proteins | sample 5400091 | NCBI WGS metagenome assembly WNFY01 (sample SAMN13153364, study PRJNA577476) | soil metagenome | isolation source: 60 cm soil or saprolite under grassland replicate 1 | place: USA:California | collected 2016-06-15 | reverse complement strand
TGGCTTGGCTGTGTGACGCCGGCCCGCCGGACGGACGAAGTGCCATTAGGCTGTGGACCTTGAAAGAAGCCTACGTGAAAGGCACGGGAGAAGGGCTCGCAAGGAATGTTCTGACCCTCGACTTCGAGATGAGCGCTCCCCGTATCACGGTTAGGGTTCGCGGAAAGCCCGAGGAGACGGAGCGCTGGCATTTCCGTTCGCGGTCGCTGCCCGAGGCATGGCTGTCAATATCTAACGAATTCGTCGAGCCACCTGCCGATGTCACGCTCATCGGATGCCGCGAGGTGGCAAGGATGTGATTCCGGTTCATGTTACGCGATGCCGAGTGGACAATTGCATTACCGGCAAATCTTGCAACGCCAACTGGTCGCTCATGTCGTGTTGCGGACGGATGCACGGCTCATTCGGATGCTCTGCACCTCGAACCCACGATAGCTTCCTGTCCCTGGCCAGTGTTGCCACATGCTGGGTGGACGCATCGTAGGCGGTTGCCGGTGTTTGCCAGCGTTCCCCCCCCGGCAAGCGTCGCGCCGGAATGCCGCCTGCTTTGGAGTACCGCTCGCCGTCTCCCGGTGGACGCCGGTCGCGCCCTCCGTCTGCGTAAGCGACCACCCGAGTCGCTGAAGCGTCAGAACCTGCTGTCGTTTTTTCTATCCCTCAAGACGTCGGGCCTTCCGGCGAGGGACCATTCGGTCCACCGTCGCGTAGACGTCTCGATGCCCACATGATTCTGGCCGGTATTGAGTGTCCACGCCTCGCCGGTTCGGGTGTCCCCCAGAGGCAAAACGTCCCATGGCGACGCAGTTCGGTCGGCGTTTAGGATGCCGCGCATCGCGCCCTTTCGTGGGCACCCGTCTGAGAGGAGGCCTCATGGACCGCTATGGTAGTTCGATCCTGCCGCTCCTTATCGTGGCCTGCGCAGGCCCGCCACCTCCTAAAACGACGGTCGTGTCGAGTCCGGCATTGAGCCCGATCCAGAGCTCGATCGCTGCGTCGACGACGGCTGCGGGCACGAGCGGGCGGCCCCCGATATCTACCGAACCCGACGCGCGGAGCGAGGAGCAGAACACGCGAGACGCCGCGCGGGTGCCGCTGGCGACCGCGGTGACCGACGCGTACGCGAACTGGAACAGCATCTTCTCCACGTTGGTCGCCAACTGGTCGCCGGATGGAAAGCACTTCCTTTTCGGTTCCCAGCGCGACGGGATGCCGCAGATCTACCTCGCCGATGTTGCTGCGCCCGGTGCGCCGCCGAAGGCGTTAACGACAGGACCGGAACGCGCCATCTGGGCGCGCTACACCGCCGACGGCATGTCGATCTTGTTCTTGCGCGATTCGAAAGGGGATGAGAACCACCACATCTTTCGGATCAGTCCCGATGGGACTGGACTCCTCGATCTCACGCCTGGCGAGGTGATGCATCGAGGAGAGCCGGTGCTGCCGCAATCGGTGCCCGGCCTGATGCTCTACGCGGGCGCACGTCCAACCGATCCTTCGACGACACTGTTTGCGCAAAGCACTGCGGGGGGGAAGGCACGCCGCGTATACACCAACCCGCGGCCGGGCGATGTTCTCGACGTGACCTCGGATGGGAGTCGCGCGCTTTTCGTCGACTATCACTCGACCGACGAAATGGTCCTTTGGGACGTCGATGTGGCATCGGGCAAGCCGTGGCGCATCTATCCGAGCGAGGAGAAAAAGGTGACACTCACCTCGGCGACTTACTCGCCCGACGGCATGGTGGCCTACGTGTCGACCGACGAAGGAACCGAGTCGTCGGTGCTCATTGCCATCGATGCGCGGACCGGTCGCGAGCTCTTGCGCTACACGAACGAGTCGCCCAAATCGGCGCCGATGAGCGCTATCGTGTCGCCCAGGGGAGATCGGATTGCGGTGCAGATCGATGCTGGGAACCACGGCGAGGTCCGCGTCCTCGACGCCAAGACGCTGAAGGCTGTGCGTTCGGTGAAGGTCCCCCTCGGCCTCGTACAGATCGGCCGCTTTCGGGACGACGGCCAGGCGTTTTCGCTCCTCATCTCGTTGCCCGATCACCCGGCCGACGTGTTCGGGGTCGACGCGGCCACGGGCGACGTCAAGCCGTTGCGGAGGGACGCACGGCGTGGGCTGGAGTCTCTGCCAGCGGTCGACGCGAGCATCTCCCATGCGAAAGCATTCGACGGGCTGGACATCCCAATCAATCAATATCTGCCGCGCGGTGAGAGAACTTCCGCCAAGAGGCTCCCGACGCTTGTCGTCTTCCACGGCGGTCCGGCTTACAGCTATGCCGTTCGCTGGAGCGCTATCACCAGATTTTTTCTGGCCCTCGGCTACGCGGTGATCGAGCCTAATGTGCGTGGCTCCACCGGTTTCGGAAGAGCGTACGAAATGGCCGACAACCGCGAAAAGCGTGCCGATTGGTTGAAGGACGTGTCGACGGTGAACGCCTGGGCCAAGAGTCAGCCGTGGTGCGACCCGCATCGCGTGGTTGTGTTCGGTGGCAGCTACGGCGGGTACACGACCCTGATGGCGCTCACGCGCCAGCCGACGCTCTGGCGCGCCGGCGTTGATCTGTTCGGCCTAGCGGATCTGAAGACGTTCCTGCGCAACACGGACGCCGGGATCCGCAGTGCCTTTGTTGCCGAGTTCGGCGATCTCGATCGCGACGGACCGCTGCTCGAAGCGTGGAGCCCCATGAGCGACGTCGACAAGATCGTCGCGCCGCTCTTTGTGTACGCAGGCCAGAACGATCCCCGCGTCCCGCGCTCGGAGTCTGACGCCATTGTTCAGGCGCTACGGAAGCGAAAAGTGCCGGTCGAGTACATGGTGGCTGCCAACGAAGGGCACACGCTTGACCGGCGGGAGACCATGATCGAATTGCTCACGCGAGTGTCGCGGTTCTTAGATGATGCGATGAGCCCGGCGAAGGCTGAACAAAATCCAGCTCAGGTTGCCCGGACGAGATCGCGAAAGAGCTCGACGTAATGTGACAACAGCTGCCTGAGATCGGCGAGCGCGAAAGCAGCGTGTGATCCGCTCATCGTGATGCGGAGGCCGCCGGCACTGTGCAGGGCGCCAACGTAAAGTGCTAGACGCGGATCGACATCGCCGATGTCGTCGTCGATCCTAGCGATGGTCAGATCGTCCACGTTTGACGTGCGAGGCGCGGAATCGACCATGTTGAAGAGAACGTCGCAAACCCCGGACGTACCAAAAGGCTCGCTACAACCAGCCAACTGGAGGATCTGGAAGAATGGAACATCTGAGTGTCGGAGCGCCTCCACGAACGCGCGGCGAACCGCACGGATTAATGCAGACGTCGAATCGTCCCCCGGCACGTCGAGAGTCACGGGTACGACGTCCGCAAACTGACCGATAATATCTCCGAGTTCTGCATGCTGGCGATTGGCATTCAAGACGCCGATCGTGAGGGGAGTTCTGCGCCACGCGTTGGTGAGCGCCATAGCTAGGGCGGTAAAAAGGAGCACGGAGATCCTCGCGTCCGCGAGTGCCGCGGCCCCCATCAGCGCGGCGTTGTCATTGAGCTCGATATCCGCAGCCAGGTTGAAACGCTGAGTATGTTCTACAGCACGAGGCGTTACGCTCTCGTGATCCCCGTCTGTGCGGTCGTCCTTTGCGAAACGTTCGCGCCAGTAGGCCTCGGACGCGGACGGCTCTTGCCGGCGGCGCGAATCCCAAATCGCCCAATCCGTATAGCGAACACGCGGGGGGCGCAGCGGCGATGGAAGCCCGCGAACAAGAGCCTCATAGGCGCGAGCGAAATCGGTCACGAAGATACTCTCTGACCGACCGTCCGCCACGGCATGATGAACGAGCCAACGCAGCACGTGACGGGTCGAGGACAGCTGCAGCAGAAAGAAGCGAAAGAGCGGGCCCTTCTTCAGGTCCAGCCACGCGTCCGCCTCGGCGGTGTCGATGCACTTGCGCGCTTGAGGCCACGGCGGGTCTCCGTCGGCCCGGAGGTGCGTGATCGGAACGGTCGCTCCGAGCGGAACCGCAGTTTGAATGGGGCCACGCTCGTCATATCCGAATCGGACCCGTAGGCTTTCGTGATGGTCGACGATGGCGCACAACGTGTTCTCGAGCGCGGGCCGATTGAGCGGACCTGCGAGGGCCAAGTCGACGCGCACGTAGTTGCTCCTGCTCCGCGGGTCGAGCTCGGCGGCAAAAAAGTACGGTAGCTGCCTAACCGTTACGGGCACGGCGTCCATTTGCGCTGCTGCGTCGATCGGCGAATTGCGGTCGAAGGGAGCGCCCGCTGCGTAGGTTCCCAAGAGTCAGATCCCCCCCTCATGGCGGCTCAAGATCTCATCCATGAGGACCAGGGCTTCGTTAGCTCGGCACCGAGCCTCGGTCCGCAAGAGGCTCGCCGTATCGTTTGCTTCCGACGTCGATTGCCACAGCTGCGATCGCGACGCGCATACCTCTCCGCATGCCTTTCGTTCCGTCAGCGCTGCCGTAACGAGGGCCTCATGGATCCGGGAGGAGAGATCTCGGCGAACTGTGTCGTCGACGTCCAGGTGGTTGTCACGGAGGAACCTGTTACCCACCACTTCCGCGACGAGTCTTGAAGAATCAACCGGCGGCATCACAGCCCCGCTCTTCCTGGCCGTTGACGACCCTCGTGAGACGTTCGCAGATGACGTCTAGGAAGGACCTTGCATTCGGCGCTGCTATGAACATGTGACCTCCTGGAAACATCTTGAGGCTGAACGGACCGTTTGTATGGCCGCACCATCCCTCGAGTACCGAAGCGGGGATGGAGTGATCGTCGGCGCCGCCTAGCGCGTCGATGGCACACGTCAGCGGAGACGGATGATTCCGATAGCAGGTGGCCAAAAGATGCAGGTCGGCGCGCATCGTCGCAAGGATCATGGAACGCATCTCGACGCTTGCGAGCACCTCGTCGGGAAGGGCGCCCCAACTCTTCGCGATTGTCGTCAGCAGCTCCGCGTCGCTAGCGTAGCGGAAGTCCTCCCCGAAAGCCCGACCAGGTGCCGCCGCGGAAATGATCAGACGGTGAGGCTCCACGCATCGTGTGTCGCGCATGTGGTGGGCGAACTCCAGGGCCATGATCGCGCCCATGCTGTGGCCGAATAGAACCAAGGGAACTTCGAGTAGCGATTCAACGGCACGCCACACACCATCGAGGACCGCGTCAATACGGTCAGCGGGGCGCTCCGCAAGGCGCTGTTCGCGGCCTGGAAGGCAAACGGCCCACACCTCGGTTTCTCCAGGCAATCTGTCTGCCCAGGTGCGGAACATGGATGCGGCCCCACCCGCGTGCGGAAAGCACAGCAGGCGAATCTTAGGGCGGGCCGAGCGGCGAAACACCCGGAGCCACGGTGACTCGGCTGAAGTCGCGATCTCGGTCCGGGTGAGGATCATGATCCGCGGTCGTCGACGGGCCTAGGGGCCGCCTCAAGGACGCCCGCTATCCCGGAGATGCTCGGACAGCGGAGGATCGTATCGATCGGCACGTGTCGCCGCAGTGCGCGCCCGGCTGCTGCCGCGATTCGCAAGGCTGATAGGGAATGCCCTCCGAGATCGAAGAAGTTGTCGTGTCGCCCGACGTGGGGAAGGCCGAGGACGTCGCACCAGATCCGGGCGAGCGCTTCTTCGACTGCGCCCTGGGGAGCGTCGCCTCCCTCCGGCGCGTCGCGCACCGGCGCGGGCAGGGCCTTGCGGTCCACTTTGCCATTCGCGGTGAGCGGCAAGCTGTCGAGCCCGACGAGGATCGATGGCACCATGTGCCGGGGGAGGTCTTTCTCGAGGTGCGTCCGCAGACTCCGGCCCCCGTCCGCCGCCGCCGTCGCCGGCGTCACGTACGCTACGAGTTGCTTCTCTTCCGCGCTCTCGCCGCGGACGACGACCCTAGGAAGTCGAGCGTTCCGTCCGCCCGCCACTGACAGCGATCCCCGGTCCGATACAGACGGCTGCCGGCCTTGCCGAATGGGTTCGGCACGAATCGCTCCGCTGTCATTCCCGGCCGCCGCCAATATCCCCGCGCCAGGCCGTCTCCCCCCAGGTACAGCTCTCCGGTCCCGCCCACTCCCAGAGGATTCATCTTCTCGTCCAGCACGTACGCTTGGGTGTTCGCGATCGGACGACCGATCGGCACTGACGGTGTGAGCTCTTCGACGGACCAGATCCGCTGGGCACAAGCCAACGTCGTCGACTCAGTCGGGCCGTATGCGGCGATGAAGTTGCAGGTCGGGGCGTCACTGACGATTCGCGCGATGCATCTGGCGGATAGGACGTCGCCGCCGGCGATGACTTGGCGGATCGACTGAAGCGTCTCCATTCGCTCCTCGACGAGCTGATGCAATACGGCGGCCGTGATCACCAGGGTCGTCACGCCTTGCGACGCGACGATGTCCGCTATCTCGCCAGGGGTGGGCGCTCCGTGCGGACACATGACCAGTCGCCCGCCATTTGCGAGCGCGCCCCAGATCTCGAACGTCGACGGGTCAAACGACAGCGGCGAAAGTTGAAGGATGACCTCGTCGCGGCCCAAATGGCAGTAGGACCCGCCGCGAATCGTGCGAACGATGGCGCGGTGAGGAATGGCGACACCCTTCGGATGCCCCGTCGATCCGGAGGTGTAGATGATGTAGGCGAGGTTCTCCGGTCTCGCTCCGCCGAGAGGAGCGGTTCCGGGGCGCCACGACACGTCACGCTCCCAGTCGGTGTCCAGCCGAAGAATGCGCAGTCCCGGTTCGGTCGCCAGCGAGCCCGCCAGCGGCGCTTTCGTGAGCAGGGCCGTCAAGCTCGCGTCACTCGCCATGTAGCGCAGTCGCTCCACGGGATAGTCGGGATCCAGAGGCACGTACGCCGCTCCTGCCTTGAGGATGCCCAGCAGGCCTATGATCGCCTCGACCGAGCGTTCGACGCAGATGCCGACTCGGCTTTCAGTCCCAATTCCCATTGCCCGCAGGGCATGCGCAAGTTTGTTCGCACGCTCCTCGAGCTCGCCGTATGTGAGACGCACGGGGCCTTGCGAGACAGCCACGGCATCCTGCATCAGCGCCGCCTGTTCGCTCACGAGTTCGTGGACGCACCTCTCTCGTGGGTACTCGCACACGGTAGCGTTCCACGCGGCGGGCTCACGAACGTTCATGTGCGACGCCCTGGATGTAATCCGGGAGAGGGCGACCTCGGGATTGTGAGCCATGCTCATGAGGCTCTCGTGGACGACGTCGGCCGCCCGGCTCGCGACGTCCCGGCTGACGCGGAGCGGATCGAAACTGACTCGGAGGGAGGGCTGCCCGTCAAGAGTCAGGGCGAGGGTGACTGGATAGTGCGTCCGCTCGAGGCATCGCAGCGCCCCCAATCGGAGGGTCGTCGACGCGCTAGCCATCTGATCTAGGTAGGTCTCCACGCCCACCAGCGTGTCGAAGAGGGGGGCGTCCGCGCGGATGCCGCAAGCAGTCTGGATGGAGGCGAGAGAGACGTACGCATACTGGCGGCCCCGCGTCTGGATGACCTGCAGCGCGCGCAACCACGACGCGGCAGAAGCCGAGTAGTCGACCTGAACTTGCATCGGCATGACGTTTATCCAGAGACCGACCAACTCTTCGACCCGCGGCACATCAGGAGGACGCAAGGCGACGATCGTCGCCCACGATACCTCCGTACGGTTCGTCTCGGTCGCCAAGAACAGCGCCCACGCGCCCTGCAACAGCGTGTTGGCGGTCAGGCGATTGCGGCGCGCCATACTTCTTAAACTGTCGACGTCTTCCCCTCTCAGCGGTCGCTGCACCTCCCCTAAGTCGTCCCAGCGTGCGCTCGCGGGGACGTTCGAGCGCGCCAGACAGGTCCGCCCACGATCGGCACCCAACGTCTGCCGCCAGTACTGCAAGGCTTTGGCGTCATCCCGGAGGGCGAGCCACTTCGCAAGGTCGGACTGTCCGCCGATTGCTCGAACCAGATGCCTCGATTCGCCGAAGGCATCGTAACTCTTGAAGACCTCGTGCCAGACGACCGACATCGACCATGCGTCCATGATCGCGTGATGGAACGTCCATAAGAATCGATATCGCTCATCCGAAAGCCGGAATAATCCGAGGCGCATCAGGGGCGCCGGTCCGGTGGCGGTCATGGCTCGACGGTCGCGTCGTATTCGCTCCTCGAGGGCCGTTTCTTGCGCCGGTCCGGCGAGGGCACGCCAATCTTCGACACTCTTCGGAGCAATCGCATGGGCGCTTACGACCTGCTGCAACGAGCCGCGACGCCAAACAAAGGCGCTCCGCAAGGCCTCGTGTCGTTGCATCGTCTCGTCCCAGGATGAGAACAAGGCGCGCTCGTCCAAGCGTCCTTCCATCAAGCACGTCAATTGGACGACGTAGATGGGTTCGGGGGCGCTTTCCTCGTGAAAAAGCATCCCCTCCTGCAACGGCGTCAATGCGCAGGTTTTGTCCTTGGAAGTCGACATCACTGCCCGGCGGAACCTGCCGTCCGCGGCGCCAGCCGCGCGCCATCAAGTGCGGCGGCGGCTCGTGCCGACTCGCCTTCGCGCGACGCTCGCATCGGGCGATCGATCAGCTCTCTCAGATGTTCGGCGAAGGATCTTGCGAGAGCAGTTACCGTGGGGGCGCGATGGCGGTTTACGCTGTAGCCCCACTCGAAGGTCATGCGGCCCTCCAGGACGTATCCATCGACCTCAATGAGGTGAAAGCGCCGATTCCGCGGACCGTAATCGGCGTGAGTGGATGGTCGCGTGAGACGCAAGAATCGCGCTGGCGCATCCCCGCGATCGAACTGACCCAAGTAATTGAAGCTGAGCGCCGGAGACGATGTGACGCCCGCCGCGACCTTCAAGGAAGGATCGTCGGTCAAATAGCGAAGGACGCCATATCCGAACCCTTTCCGTGGAAGGCCCCTCAAGTGCTGATCGATCGACGAAACTAGGCCCACGACATCCATGCCCGAGCGCCCATCGAGCTCAAAGGGAAAAATGGAGGTGAACCATCCCACCGTGCGTGTCAGGTCTACGTCCCGAAGGAATCCTTGTTCGCGTCCGTGTCCCTCAATATCTATGACGACCCTGTCTCGACCCAGCCAACGAAGCAGCCCTACCGCGAGAGGCGCGAGCAAGATCGCGTTCATCGACGCACCGTACATTCGGGGAAGCTGCGTCAGGATGGTGCGCGTCTCGTCGGGCGTAAAGGAGACCGAGACGAGGCGAAGGCTGTCGCCCCGATTGTCGCCCTTCGTGCGATCAACAGGGATGGCGCCCGCCTCCCCAATGGGATGTTTTCGCCAGTACTCAGAATCGGACCGAAGAGCGACGCCTGACGCTGAGTGTTCAGCGAGGCTTCGTGCCCAACGTCCAAACGACGTCGACTTCGCTGGGAGGCTGATCTCGTTCCCCGACGCGCCGGCCGCCAAGGCGCTTTCGAGATCGTCGACGAGGATACGCCAGGACACGCCGTCGGTTACTAGATGGTGCACGACCAGGAGCAGACGGTCGGGACCATGCCGGCCCATGCGCATGATGGCGGCACGGACCAATGGGGGGCGAGCGAGTCGGATCCGCGCCTGATTGTTGGCGATGAGCTCGAGTACAGCTCGTTCGACGGCTGACGCGGGCACCGCCGAGAAGTCGGTCTCTTCAACCGGAACGGCGGATTGGCGTCGTGGCGGGATCTCTTGCGTCCATTCGCCGCGTGCCCGGACGAAGCGCACGCGCAGCGCGTCGTGGTGCTGTACCAGAATGGCGAGCGCCCGTTTAAGCTCGGCCCCTGTGACCGGCGCTTGCAATTCGAATACGAGACTCTGATTGAAGTGCCCCGCGTCGCGCGGATCGCTCTCGAAATACCAGCGCTGAATCGGCGTCAGTGGGATCGCTGTGATTCCTTGGTCTTCGTCCGGAATCGCCGGTCGCACTTCGGTCGTCGCGGACGCGAGGTCGGCAATCGTCGGAAGCTCCAAGATCGAGCTCGCATCCAGGGAGATCTTGACCCTCTGCGCACGGGCAGCGATCTGCATGCTCAGGATCGAGTCTCCTCCGAGGTCGAAGAAGTTGTCGTGTCGTCCGACGTGGGGAAGGCCGAGGACGTCGCACCAGATTCTCGCGAGCGCTTCTTCGACTGGACCCTGGGGAGTGTCGCCCCCCTTGGGTATTTCGCGGACCGGCGCGGGGAGGGACTTGCGGTCCACCTTGCCGTTGGCGTTGAGCGGCAGGCTATCGAGTCCGACGAAGATCGATGGCACCATGTGTCCAGGGACGTCCCGCTCCAAGCTCGCGCGCAGCGCCCGCCCCCCGTCGGCCGCCGCCGCTGCTGGTGTCACGTACGCCGTACCCCCGGATCTTCACTTGATTGTCTACCCGCCCGATGAATTCGAGCGTTCCGTCAGCTCGCCATTGGCAGCGATCCCCCGTTCGGTAGAGACGGGTCCCGGCCTTGCCGAATGGGTTCGGCACGAATCGTTCCGCCGTCGTCGTCGGCCGTTGCCAATATCCCCGCGCCAAGCCGTCTCCACCTAGGTACAGCTCTCCAGCTACGCCGATCCCCAGGGCGTTCATCTCCTCGTCCAGCACGTACCCCTGGGTATTCGCGATTGGCCCCCCGATGGGTACCGACCGCCTCAGCTCGTCGACGCTCGATATTGAATGGCAACACGCGAACCCGGTCGACTCTGTGGGGCCGTAGCCATTGATGAGCACGCAGTCAGGAAGCTCGCGTAACGTCCGCTCGACGTGCTTGACCGAAAGGACGTCGCCCCCCGCGAGGAGTTGACGAAGCGGTCGCAGGGCCTCCAGCCGGAGCTCGACCACCTCGTGGAACAGCCCTGCGGTCAACCACGCGGTCGTCACTCCTTCGGCGCTCACAACTTTCTCGATCTGGTCCGGCGTAGGGGGCACAGGTGGATAAAGGGCAAGCCGTGCGCCATTCAACAAGGCGCCCCAGATCTCGAACATCGATACGTCGAACGACAGCGACGTCAGCTGCAACATCACCTCGTCGGGACCGAAGCGTGCGTAATCCGTGTCACGCACGAGCCGAACGACGCCGCGGTGAGGCACTGCGACGCCTTTCGGCTGTCCCGTCGAACCGGACGTGTAGATGATGTAGGCGAGGTTTTCCGGTCCCGCCCGTCGCGGTGGCGCCGTACCCGGGTGCCAGGCCTCCTCCTGTTTCCAGTCGACATCCAGCCGGATCGCGGGGACTCCAGGCTCCACAGCGAGCGCGCCCTCAAGCTCCGACGTCGTCACCACGGCCGTCACACGCGCATCGCGCGCCATGTAGCGAAGTCGCTCCACCGGATAAGCGGGGTCGAGCGGAACGTACGCTGCGCCGGCCTTGAGGATGCCGAGTAGACCCACGATCGCGTCGACCGATCGCTCGATGCAGATGGCAACCCGGCTCTCCGTACCCACTCCCCTCTGGTGTAACGCATGCGCCAACTTATTCGCCCGCTCCTCCAGTTCGCCGTACGTCAGGCGTCGCGGCCCTTGCGAAACCGCGATCGCCTCTGGTTTCAATGCAGCTTGCTCGGCGACGAGATCGTGTACGCAGCGCTCGCGCGGGTATGCACGTTCCGTCGCGTTCCATTTCTCGACGGACAGGTCGGGCCTCCGAGGGACATGCATGAGTTAGCCTTTCACAATCGCGACGCCGGCACTGATGTGTCGCATGTCGGGACGACGTTCTTGTTTGACCCCGACGGGCGTCTGCTCCGTCGCTCGACCGAATCGTTCACGACCTTCTTCCGGTGCTCGGGATTCGTTCAGGCTGGCGCACCGAAATCGCCTCAGCTGCGGGCGTCTTTGCTCCAACGAGGCAGGCGGCGAGTGAGCTGATGGATTGATGCTCACAGAGATCGATCATTGCCACCGTACACCCGAGCGCGGACTCGATCCGCCCGGGGATCTGCAACAGCAGGAGCGAATGCCCCCCGAGGTCCAAGAAATTGTCATGTCGTCCGACATGAGGAAGGCGAAGGACGTCGCACCAGATTCTGGCGAGCGCTTCTTCAACCGGCCCCTGCGGGCCATCGCCTTCCGCGGGAACTTCGTTGGCTGGCGACGGGAGGGCCTTGCGGTCGACCTTGCCATTAGCGGTGAGCGGCAGGCTGTCGAGCCCGACGAAAATCGACGGCACCATGTAATCCGGGACATCCCGCTGCAGGCTCGCCCGCAGCGGCCGACTCCCGTCCGCCGCCGCCGCCGCGGGCGTTACGTACGCCACGAGTTGCTTCTCCTCCGCGCTCTCCCCGCGTACGACCACCGCCGCATCCGTCACGCCCTCCTGCCGCCGCAACACCTCCTCGACCTCCCCGAGCTCGATTCGATATCCTCGGATCTTGACCTGATTGTCCATCCGCCCCAAGAACTCGAGCGTTCCGTCCGCCCGCCACTGACAGCGATCTCCGGTCCGGTACAGGCGGCTGCCGGACTTGGCGAATGGGTTCGGCACGAATCGTTCCGCCGTAGTCCCCGGCTGCTGCCAGTATCCCCGCGCCAGGCCGTCTCCGCCCAAGTACAGCTCTCCAGCCGCGCCCACTCCCAGCGCATTCATCTCTTCGTCCAGCACGTACGCCTGGGTGTTCGCGATTGGACGCCCGATCGGCACCGACGATGTCAGCGGATCGACGCTCCGGATCCGATGGCAACAGGCGAACGTCGTCGACTCCGTCGGACCGTAGCCGTTGATGAGCGCGCACTCTGGAAGCTCTCGAAGTGCCCGTTCGACGTGCTTGATCGACAACACGTCCCCTCCGGCGAGGAGTTGACGAAGCGGCCGCAGTCCGTCCAGCCGCAGTTCGACCACTTCGTGGAATAACCCTGCGGTTAGCCAAGCCGTCGTCACCCCTTCGGCACACACGACATGTGCGATCTGGTCCGGTGTGATGGCAGATGGCGGATAGAGCGCGAGCCGGGCTCCGTTCAACAGGGCGCCCCAGATTTCGAACGTCGACGCGTCGAAACAGAGTGGTGCCAATTGCAGGAATACTTCATCCGGACGGAAGCGCGCGTAGTCCGTGTCGCGCACGAGCCGGACAACGCCACGGTGAGGCACCGCGACGCCTTTGGGCTGTCCCGTCGAGCCTGACGTGTAGATGATGTACGCGAGGTTGTCTGGCCCCGCGCGCCGTGGTGGCGCCGTGCCTGGGTGCCAAGCGACCTCCCGTTCCCAATCGAGGTCCAGGCGGATCACGGAAGGTTCTCGCTCCACCGCGAGGGCCCGCTCGAGTGTCCCCGAACTCACGATCGCCGTCACACGAGCATCGCTTGCCATGTAGCGTCGCCGCTCGACCGGATAGGCCGGGTCCAACGGTACGTACGCCGCCCCCGCTTTGAGGATGCCAACGAGGCCAACGATCATGTCGACCGACCGCTCCATGCAGATTCCTACCCGGCTCTCGACCCCTACGCCCCTGCGACGCAGCGCGTGCGCCAATCTGTTCGCGCGCTCGTCGAGCTCCCCGTATGTCAGACGTCGCGTCCCTTGCGACACCGCGATCGCCGCCGGCTTCAGCCCCGCCTGCTCGCTAACGAGCTCGTCGATGCACATTTCTCTAGCGCTAAACACGTTCCCCCGCTGTTCGCGGCGTGACCGCGGCAAGTCCGTCGGGATCGTCGACGATGGCAAGCTCCGGGACAGGCGCGTCCGGCGCGGCCAAAACCTTCGCGAGCAGGGCGGCGAGCCGCTCCACAAGCCCGGAGGCGGTGTCGGCGCGAAAGCGCGACGGATCGTACTCAAGGGTGATCCGGCCACCGGTTCGCCGCCGCTCCAAAGAAAACAGCGCGTCGAACTTCGCCGTGTGCGTAGGGAAGTCGATCGACTCGACGGCCACGCCATCGAACAACATCGACGAAGGCGATTGGGTTTCCTCGACCATCACCTGGAACAGTGGACGCCGCGCGGCCTCGCGCCCCCTCGTTTTCCTGGCGAGGTCGACCACTCGATCGAAGGGCATTTCGGCATCTGACAGAGAATCCACGACCGAAGCGTGAACCCTCCGGACCGCGGTCCGAAAGCAGCTGACTCTGTCGTAGTCCGTCCGGACGACCGTCGTATTGACGAACAGTCCCACCGCGTCTTCGAAGGCGGGCTCTGTCCTGAGGCCTACCGGAATGCCGAGTACGATGTCGTTCTCCCCGCTGATTCTGGCGAGCAAGAGCCCGACGGCGGCGATAAATAGCGTGAACGGCGTTGTCCGTTCGGATACCGCCAGCCGAACGAGATCGGAGGAGACCCGTTCCGACAGTTCGGCAGCCACGATCATCGAGCCCGGATGCGCGTCCAACGCGTCCCCAACCCGATCGGGACGAAGCAACAGCTCGCCGGTATGGCCGTCTAACCGGGCCCGCCAGCGTTCCGACAACTGCATTAGCCTCTCCGGCATCATTCGGGTACGTTCCCGCTTCACGAACTCGACATAGGTAGATGAGAGGGATGACGGTGGCCACGGTTTTCCGGCCCTGAGCGCCGCGTAAGCAGCCGAGACCTCGCGCAGAATGACTTCGACGGAGGTTCCGTCGATCACGATGTGGTGTGCCACGATGACGAGCACAAAGTCTTCTAAGCGCCGGCGAAGCAGTCGTGCCCGCAACAAGTGGCCACCGTGGAGGTCGAAGAGTTCACGGCCTGCCCGCCGTAGCCATTCGTCGGCGTCCACCTCGCTCGCTGGTGTCTCCACGACGAGGACCCGCGCCGGAGGATCCGCGAAGTGCTGGACGGGGACGCCGTCGATCTCTTCGAACCATGCGCGCAACGTCTCGTGGCGGGCTACGACGGCCACCAAGGCTGCGTTGAGCGCTTCAGGATCGATCTGGCCCTTCAACCTGAAGCCAAAAGCAACGTTGTACGCCGGAGTGCCCGGCATCAGCTTCTCGAGGAACCACATTCGCTCCTGCGCGAATGACAGCGGCGATGGAGCGCCTTCGACCGGTGTCGGTTGCGGCCCGACGCCAGGTGCCTCGACGATTGGTGCCGCTGCGACTCGCAGCGCGAACGATTCCAACGTCCGGGCGCCAAAGAGATCACCTAACGATGTCGCCCGGCCGAGTCGCCGTTGGACCTC
>WNFY01005371.1_pt1 | contig 15051 bp, 15 predicted proteins | sample 5400091 | NCBI WGS metagenome assembly WNFY01 (sample SAMN13153364, study PRJNA577476) | soil metagenome | isolation source: 60 cm soil or saprolite under grassland replicate 1 | place: USA:California | collected 2016-06-15 | reverse complement strand
TGCAGCGCGATGGCCACATCGGAGTCGTACCGCTGGAGCCCCGAGGCCGCGCGCAGTTCGTCGGCGAACTCCCCGCAGCTGGAATAGCGGTCTGCGGGCGTCTTGGCCAGTGCCCGCAGCAGGACCTCATCCACCGCGGCCGGAAGATCCTGCCGGCGCGACGTCAGCCGCGGAGGCGGTTCAGACAGGTGCGCGTACAGCAGCGCCATGCCCTCGTCCCTCAGAAACGGAGGTTCGCCGGACAGCAGCACGAACGCCGCGCAGGCCAGCGCGTACTCGTCCGCCCGCGCGTCCACCTGCTGGCCCCGGATCTGCTCGGGCGCGCAGTAGGTCGGCGTGCCCAGGAAGTGCCCCGTCCCGGTCTGGGTAGCCGACGCCTGCCCGCCCTTGGTCAGCCCGAAGTCGGACAGGTACACGTGATCGGGCCGGCCGGGCCGCGAATCCACGAGCATATTGGCGGGCTTGACGTCACGGTGCACGAGACCCACGGCGTGGGCGGCGTCCAGGGCCGAGGCCACCGCGGAGATGATCGCGGCCACCCGCGCGATGGGCAGCGGGCCCAGCCTGCGCACCAGCGTTCCCGCGTCGCCGCTCGGCACATATCGCATCGCGATGAACAGCACGCCGTTCGCGTCGCCCGCTTCGTACACCGGGATAATGTGCGGGTCATCCACTGCCGCGGCCGAGCGGGACTCACGGACAAAACGGTGACGGAATTCATCATCCGCCGTCAGCGCGGGCGAAAGGATCTTGAGCGCCACCTGCCGTGGCAGCCGCTCATCCTGGGCCCGGAATACCACGGCCGTTCCGCCGTGGCCTATCTGCTCTTCCAGGCAATAACCGGCGATTCGCGAGCCGGGCGAGAAATCGGTCAGGAACCTGACGGTTCCCGGCTTTTCATCGCCCATCGCGGTCACCGGAACGGCCGCCGGGGCTGACGGCAGCCGGTATTAACGAAGGATGACAAGTCCCGGCCACGTGTAACCCCCTCGCGATTACCCACCCAGAACCAGGCATCGATTTACACCGGCGGCGGCCCCGGTTCCGTTCCGGTTCCCAAAGCTAGCACGGTGGCACGAAATCCGGCCCGATATGCCGGATCGACCATGGCCGCGACCGGGTAATCGCGAAATCAGCGGGACGCGGGGGCCCCGCTCGACGCGCGGGCCAGGGCGGCGACCCGCTCGAAGGAGCCGAGGCGGTCGGCCGGGTCGTAGACCATGGTGGTGATCATCAACTCGTCCGCCTGGGTGGCGTCGACGAGGTCCGCGATGCCCCGCTGGACGGTGTCCGGCGCGCCGATGATCTGGGTGGCCAGGCGGTCCTCGATGAACGCGCGCTCCATCTCGTTGTAGGGGTAGGCGGCCGCCTCCTCCGGTGAGGGCAGCGGGCCGGGCCGGCCGGAGCGCAGCCGGAGGAACGACAGCGCGCCCGAACCGGCCAGGAAGCGAGCGCGCTCGTCGGTCTCGGCGCACACCACGGCGGCTGCGACCATCGCGTACGGGCGGTCGAGCACGTCCGACGGGCGGAAGTGCTTGCGGTACAGGGCCAGCGCGGGCAGCGTGTTGGCCGCGCTGAAGTGATGCGCGAAGGCGAACGGGAGGCCGAGCAGGCCGGCGACCTGGGCGCTGTAGCCGCTGGAGCCGAGCAACCACATGGCGGGCAGGTTGCCGCGGCCGGGCACCGCGGTGATCTGCGCGAACGGGTGGTTCTCCGGCCAGCGGCCGGTGAAGAAGCCGAGCAGGTCCATCAGCTGGTCGGGGAAGTCGTCCGCGGACAGCGCGTCGGTCGAGCGGCGCAGCGCCGCCGCGGTGACCTGGTCGGTGCCCGGGGCGCGCCCGATGCCGAGGTCGATCCGGCCGGGATGGAGCGCTTCCAGCATGCCGAACTGCTCGGCCACCACCAGCGACACGTGGTTGGGCAGCATCACTCCGCCGGAGCCAACCCTCATGGTCGTGGTCGCGTCGGCGATATGGCTGATCAGCACGGGCGGCGCGGAACTCGCGATGCCGGGCATGTTGTGGTGCTCGGCCACCCAGAACCGCCGGTACCCGAGCCGTTCGGCCCGCCGGGCCAGGTCGATGGTGGCGTGCAGGGCCTGCGCCGCGGTACCGCCGTCCGGCACCGGGGCGAGGTCGAGAACGGACAGGGGCACCGCCCGCGGGCCGAAGGTCAGGGCCGTATCATCCACGATTTGTCCCAACCGCGCGAAGCTGCGCATTCTTCCGTCGGTGCTGGCCGGCGGCGGCGAGGCACGCGCCAGGACCGTTCGGGATAATTAGTGGACGGTCCGGCGCGGGCCTGACCCGCTGCCGTAGGGCTGGCCGGCCAGGTTCCAGCTCCACGAGATCTCCGGGGTGATCCGCATGTACGCGCCGGGCCCGAACCGGCCGGACCGCTCGATCAGCTCGGCCGTCCCGTAGACCCGCAGGCCCCGCGGCGTCCACGGGTCGGTGGACACCAGGTCGTCGACGACCAGCGCGACCCTGGCCTGGCCGGCCTCGACGTTGAGGAACTTCCTGGTCCGCTCGGGCGCCCGGCCGCCGACGTACAGGTAGGTCCCGTCGAACTCGAACCCGACCGGCGCCACGTCCGGCTGCCCGTCGGGACCGACGGTGGCGATCCTGGCCAGCGGCTGGGACCGCAGGTAGGCGGCTTCTTCTTCGGTGAACGCCATGGTCCATCTCCCGTCAGATAGTTCGTGTCGATTACAATAAACATCACGAACATCTTTATTCCGAACGGACGGGTGATCCGTTGACCGAAGCCCGGGAGCATCCGGTGGCGGACGGGCTGATCCGGCTGTCCGGCATGACACAGGCCGTGTTTGTCCGGACGGCCGAACGCCACGGGCTGCCGGCCGCCCAGGCCCGGCTGCTGTGCATGCTGGCCGCGGGGCCGCGGCGCATGTCGGAGCTGGCCGGCCTGCTCGGCATCGAGAAGGCCGCGCTCACCGGGCTGGCCGACCGGGCCGAACGCCGCGGCCTGGTCGCCCGGACCGCGGTGCCGGGTGACCGGCGGGCGGTTTCCGTCGCGCTCACGCCGGAGGGGCGCGAGGTGGCGAGCGCGTTCCACCGCGACGTCTCCGCCTCGCTCGACCGGCTCACCGACGTGCTGCCACCGGGGGAACGCGAGCGGTTCTGCCGCAGCCTGGCCCGGGTCACAATGGCTTGAGGGCTGGCTTGAGCGCTGGCTTGAGCGCTGGCTTGAGGGCTACCCCGGCCCACATCTGGGCGGGGGCCTTCGCGTCGATGGCCATGGCCGGGCGCGGCAGGCGTCGTCGACGAACTGCGGGCAGTATGAACGAGTGCGCCCGGGCGCGGACGGAGATATCAGTACTCACGAGAGTGCATCGGCGGCACAGGGGCACCAGGCGCATGGCCAGAAGCTGCGTCGTCGGCTCGCCCATGATCAACTTGAGCTCACCGGCAGCGGCTAGAACGACATGAACGCGGCTCCTCCCGCTCGCGCTGCTCGGCGGTTTCCCGGGGATCGTGGATGGTGGCGATCTCGCCGGGTGCCACGTCGGTGTGGTGCGCGATGGTGTAGAAGCGCAGTGCGTGGCCGTCAGGGTCGAGGACCTCGGGCAGGATCCAGCCCAGGCTGGCCCGGTGTACGCCGGCGTGCGGCTGGCCGAGCCCGTCCAGCTTGCGGGCGAGGGCCTCCATGGCGGCCTTGTCGGGCACGCCGATGGCGAAGTAGTCGAATCCGGCCGCCGCGCGGGCCCGGTCCGGGTCGAGCCGCAGGGCGAGGTCCGGGCCACCCGCGGGATGAGCCAGTCCGCAGCCCATCAGCGTGCCCTGTTCGACGAACTCGACCTGGACCTGGTAGCCCAGGCGGCTGCGGTACCACTCCAGCGACCGGGCCAGGTCGGTGACGGGCAGCTTGAGATGGTGGATTCCGGCTAGGACCGGTGCGTCTGCGGTGGTCATGTTCCCCTCCAGTGCAGTGCACTATTACTCGTTACAGTTATACTGCAATGTATGACTGCTGACGTCAACCCTGTTGGTGAGGGTGCAACGCTGCGGCAGGCGCAGACCGCGCTGACCGAGCAGCGGATCGTGGCCGCCGCCACCGAGTTGTTCCTCGCCGACGGCTATGTGGCCACCACGCTGGAGGCGGTCGCCCGGCGCGCCCGGGTGGCGGCGCGCACCGTTTACGTGCGGTTCGGCACCAAGGCGGCGCTGTTCAAGCGGGTGGTCGACGTGGCCATCGTGGGCGACACCGAACCAGTGGACGTGCTGGGCCGGGACTGGATGATCGAGGCGATGAACGCTCCGACCCTGGCCGGGCGGATCACCGCCGGGGCGGCGGTCAGCCGGCAGATCATGGAGCGCACCGGGGCGCTGTTCGGCGTGGCCCAGCAGGCCGCCGCGGTCGAGCCGCTGATCGCCGGGTACTGGCAGGAAGGCCGCGAGCAGTCACGGCACGCGCAGCGGGTGTTCTGGACCCGGCTGGCCGACGACGGGCTGCTGCCGCCGGGCACCGACCTGACCTGGCTCATCGACACCGCCAGCGTCATCGCCGCGGCCGAGACCTACCTGCTGGTCACCCGCATGCTCGGCTGGGACCTGGACGCATACCAGGCCTGGGTCGCGGCCACCTGGACCCGGCTGCTGACCGGTCAGTGATGGACGGCGGCGAGGAGGGCGGCGTAGGCCCGGACCAGCGCGGCGTGCTCGAGCGGCAGCAGGTCGCTGTCGGGCTGGCAGCCGTCGGCGACCCACTGGTCGGACAGGTCTATCGCCTTGGCCCGGTGGACGGCGGCGGGCCGGACCGCCTCCTCCGGCTCGCCGTAGAGGAAGCAGTAAAGCCGGACGAGCGATTCGACCAGTTCGTCCGGTGTGCGGCCGGGCTCGTGCTGGAGCTCCCGGTGCACCCGCCACCAGTCGACCTCGAGCTCGGCCGCCTTGGCCGGGTTGGACGGCTCGCCGTAGGTGAGCCGCACCAGAGCGTAGAACCGGCGCATGCAGGCCCGGGCGCGCTTGGGGTGGTTGTCGGGATACGGCGCCCACAACTGGTTGGCGCGCAGCACCAGCCAGGCGCCGTGCAGCGTGCGGAACCAGTCCATGCCGAAGCCCAGCCGGACCAGCCCGATCGAGGCGCGCAGGACCTGCGGCCATTTACGCAGGTAGTACCCCACCCAAGCGCGGTACTCCAGGTCAGCGAGCCGGATGGGATCGAAGGACCGGAGCCGCGTCGGCGTGCCCGTGCTGATCTTGCCAGTGCCCATGAGCTTCCCTCTCCCCTGTCCGCCGGCATGAACTTGCCACTCGCGGGACGCTCATGTCAACTACGCGGTCAGGCCTGTTCGACCGGGGCATCGGGCATCCGGCCCCATTCGGCCCACGAACCGTCGTAGACTCGGACGCTCTCGCGGCCGAGCAGGTAGGTCAGGACGAACCAGGCGGCGCAGGCGCGGCCGCCGATCGTGCAGTACGTGATCAGCTCGTCCGCGCCGTCGAGGTCGACGGCGGAGAAGACGCCGCGCAGGGCGGCGGGGTCGCGGAACGCCCCGCGCTCGTCGTACAGGCCGTCGATGGGCTGGTGGATCGCGGATGGGACGTGGCCGGCTCGCCCGCCGGGCTCGAGACCGCCGGAGGGCCAGAACCGCTCGCCCTGATACTCCTCCCGCGAGCGTACGTCCAGCAGCGTGCGGCCGGGGTGGCCGATCGCGTTCCGCACCGTCGCGTGTCCGGCCTGCAGCCGCGGGTCCGGTGCGGGCAGGCCGTAGCCGACCGGGGCGAGCCCGGACGGCCGGCTGCTCACCGGGTGGCCCTCGTCCCGCCAGGCGTCTCGCGAGCAGTCGAGGATGCGCGCGCTCTGGTGGCCGTAGAGCTTCATCAGCCAGAAGCCGAGGGCGGGCGCGTAGCCGTGGAACACTACCGTGGTATCCGGTCCGATGCCGGACCTGGCCAGCAGGCTCATCGTCGCCTCGGTCCCGATGAGCCGGTAATCGGTGTCCTTCAGGTCGCGGTAGACGTCCCACAGCACGGCGCCCTCGATGTGCCACTCGTCGTGCGCGCGCCCGCTCACGTCGACCTCGACCACCCGCACCGCGGGATCGTGCAGGTGCGCGTCCAGCCAGGCGGCGTCGACCAGGACGCCGACGTCGGCCGCTGGCTCATTCCGGGCTGAAAGGGTTTTCATCATGGCTCCTCAACGCTTGAGCTCGGTCACCGCGGGGCGGGGTGAGGTGTCGACGCACAGCCGGAAGATGTCGGGCCGGTGGTAGTGACCGACCGGATCCATGTGGCGGCGAGCTATCGCGACGGTCCGCAGGTCAAGGTCTGCGACCAGGGTTTCCTCCCGCTCGCGAACCGGGCCCGCCAGCACCGAGCCGTCCGGCGCCACGATGACGGTGTTGCCTTCTTCCAGCCACGGACCGTTCTGCTCGAGGTAGCCAGGAGCGAGCAGGCGGTCACGCGCGGGGAAGTCGGCCGGTACCTGGTCGGCGTGCAGGACCGGGTTGACGCCGACGACGAACATCCGGTTCTCCCGGGCGAGGTGGCGCATCGTCGCGATCCAGCCGTCGCCCGGCGCCAGGGTAGGGGCGAGCCACACGTCGATGCCCTGGGCGTACAGGTGGAACCTGGCCAGCGGCATGTAGTTCTCCCAGCAGATCAGGCCGCCGATCCGGGCCGGGCCGGTGTCCACCACGGGGAGCGTGGATCCGTCGCCCATGCCCCAGACGGTCCGTTCGGCCCCCGTGGGCACGAGTTTCCTGTGCCGCCCGGCCAGCCCTCCGTCCGGGGAGAAGTACAGCACCGTGTTGTAGATCGTGGCGCCGTGCGGCTCGCGCTCGTCCACGCCGACCACCAGCCACACCCCGTGCTCGGCCGCGATGGCGGCGAGGCGGTCGCTGGCCGGGCCGCCGATCACCACGGCGTTGTCCGCCAGCAGGCCGAACCACTCCTCGTCCCCGTCCCAGATCGGCTGGGTGTCGATCCAGACCGGCGTGCCGGGCACGAACACCTCGGGGAACACCACGAGATGTGCCCCCTCGCGGGCAGCCGAGGCGGTCAGCGCGGCGATGCGGTCGATGGTCGCGTCGCGGTCCATCAGGACATAGCTCGCCTGGACGGCGGCCACCCGCAGCACGGTCATGACTCCTCTCCGAGCGAGACCGCCGCGCGGGCCGAAGTGTCGACGACCAGGCGGAACACGTCGCTACGGCTGTAGTGACCGACCGGATCGAACTGCTGGCGGCTGATCTGGGCCCGGGCCGTGTCGATCTCGGCGTAGAGCACGCCTTCCTCGCCGGTCAGCGGGCCCGCCAGTATGTCCCCTTCGGGGCCGACGATGACGGTGTTGCCGCGGGACAGCCAGTCACCGCCGTCGCCGTACAGGCCGTCGCGGCCGGGCAGGTCCGCGGGCAGGTCGGCGGCGCTGATGCAGGACGTGACGCCGATCACGTAGGTGCGGCCCTCCCGGGCGATGTGCCGCAGGGTCGGCACCCAGACCTCGGAGTTGTCCCAGGTAGGCGCCAGGTAGATATCGATGCCCTGGGCGTACAGGGCGGCCCGGGCCAGGGGCATGTAGTTCTCCCAGCAGATCAGCCCGCCGAGCCTGCCGAACCCGGTGTCGACGACCTGCAGGGTCGATCCGTCGCCCATCCCCCACACCAGCCGTTCGCCGCCGGTGGGCATGAGCTTGCGGTGCCGGGCCGCCAGCGTGCCGTCCGGGGCGAAGTGCAGCAGGGTGTTGTAGATGGTGGAATCCCGGTCGTCGCGCTCGTCCACGCCCACGGACAGCCAGATCCCGAGCCGGGCCGCCGTCTCGGCGAGCAGGTCGGTGGCCGGGGAGCCGACCACGACCGCCTGGTCGAACAGGCGGGCGTACAAGGCGGTGGCGTCGGCGTCCCATGGCCGGGTCCGCCACACCCAGTCCGGATAACCGGGCACGAAGGCCTCGGGGAACGCGACCAGGCGGGCGCCTTCGGCCGCGGCCTTCGCGGCCAGCGTCACCACCTTGGCGATCGTCTCGTCGCGGTCGAGCAGCACCGGGGCGGCCTGCACGGCCGCCACCTTCACCGGCTCCACGACGCCTCCTGGGTCAGGCTGATCAGCAGGTCGTTGACGGCGGCCGGCTGCTCCATGGTGATCATGTGGCCGACGTCCGCGACGACGCGGTAGGCGGCACCGGGGATGCGCCGGGCCAGCACGGCGGACATCTCGCGGAAGCCGGGCACGTCCCGCTCTCCCACGGCGACGAGGGCCGGTACGGCGATGCCCTCGAGCACGTCGATGGGCCGCCGGGTCTCGCGGTGCGGATCCTGGCCCAGCCAGTGCTGGCCGGGGTAGCCCGCCACCATGGCCGCCAGCGGCGCGATCTGCGGATCCCACATGCGCATGTCCAGGCCGAAGCCGTGGATGAGGACGACGGCGGGCCCGTCCCCGGACACCTCGAAAACCAGCCGCGCGCCGGGGCGTTCCAGGACGGCGGTGACGCCGCCCGGTAGCTTCACGTGATCGGTGATCATGTCCGTCATGGTGACTCGCGGGCCGGGGCGCCGGCATCGGTGCGCGCACCCAATCAGGACGGAGGCCGGCTACCCATCTAGCCCGGCGGAATACCCAGCTAGCTGCCCCCGGCGCAGGCCGGTCTTGGACAGCAGGCTGGCCACGTGCTTCTCCACGGTGCGCGGCGACAGGAACATCCGCTCCGCGATCTCGCGGTTGCCGAGGCCCTGGGCGATCAGCCTGAGCACGTCCACCTCGCGTTGGGTCACGCCCAGCGCCCGCAGCGATCCCGGCAGGTCCCCGTCGCCGGCCGGGCGCGGCACCGGCGCGCCGGCCCGGCGCAGCAGGGCCCGGCAGGCGGCCGCCACCCGGTCGTCTCCGCGCGCGGCGAAGTACGCGGCGGCTTCCCGCAGCCAGGGGACCGGCTCACCCCAGCCGTCGGCCAGCGCCGCCTCGGCGGCCAGGCGTCGCGCGTACTGCCGGTACCAGGCCACCAGCGGCCCCATCTGCCGGTCAGCGGCGGCGAACGCCGCCTCGGCATCGGCCGTCCGGCCCTGGCGGCCGGCCGAGACCGCGTCGGCGTAGCCAAGCAGGGCCGCGACCACCAGGTGCCGGGTACCGTGGGCGGCCCGGACCCGGGCCGCGGCACTGGCCGCATCACTGGCCGCATCACTGGCCGCGTTCCGGCCGAGCAGTGCGCCGAGCAGCGGCCAGAGCCCGAGGAACGGCGGCGCGATCGTGGCCGGCGAGCTCAGCAGCAGCCCAGCTCCGGTCGTCATCCGCGCGTGCGCCGCGTCGAGGTCGGCGGCCAGCAGGCAGAACGTGGCCCGGCAGTGTCCCCAGGCGCAGCCGGTCACGTCCTGGTCGCCGGGGGCGAGCGCGACCGCCTCGGCGATCCGGTCCTCCATCGGGCCTTCTTCGCCGCGGATGGCGTGCGCGGTGGCCTGGAAGATCAGCGCCATCGGCAGCGTGGCCAGGTGAAAGCGGCGGGAGGCGTCCGCCGACCGCCGGGCCGCCGCCAGGGCCTCGTCCGCGCGGAACTGCTTGTTCAGCCCGGCGGCGATCTGCAGGTCGAGCGTTGCGGTGAGGGCCAGTGCTCCCTGGGCCACGGCCAGTTCGCGCGCCTGCTCCAGCCGGTCCACGCTCTCGGTCCTGAGCTGGTCGATGGTGCCCAGCTCGTGCAGGGCCCGCAGCCGCCACAACCGCAGCCCGTGCGCGCCGGCCAGGTCCGCCGCCCGGGCGAACGCCCGCTCGGCGGCCTCGAGGTCGCGTTGCCGGGCGACCCGGCCGATCACCTCCAGGGCCTCGCACGCCACGTCGGGCTGAACCCGCTGACCCTCGTGGCTGCCCTCGGCCGCCCGCAGCGCGGCCCGGGCCAGCCGGTCCGCCTCCTCCAGGCGCCCCCGGCCCGCGGCGACCTGCGCCGCGCACGCGTCGATCTGGGCCGGGTCGGCGCCGGCCGACTCGCGGGCGACGTCGATGCTCGCGGCGGCCTCGGCCCACCGGGCACCGGCGATCGCCGCCCGGGCAATCCCCAGGTGCAGGTGCGCCGCCCGCGGCGACGGCGGGCCCAGCCGGGCGAGCAGCATCTTGCCGGTCTCCATCGCCCGGTCGACCTGCCCGGACATGGCGAAGACCTCGGTCAGTGCCTCGTCGACGCTGGTCCGCAGCGCGGGGCCGACCAGCTCCCGCGCCTGGGTCAGCGTCTGCTCGGCGCTGGCCAGCGCGCCGGCGGCCAGGTCGCGCCGCCCGGCTTCGAGCAGCAGCGCGCCGGCCCTGGCCGCGTCGCCGGCCCGCCCGGCCAGATCGGCGGCCAGCGTGCACCACGCGCCCGGCAGGCCCGGATGGGCCGCCTCCGCCGCCGCCAGCGCCTGCCCGGCCAGCATGGTCCGCTCCGGCGGCAGCAGCCCGGCCAGCACCGCCTCGTGGGTGAGCGCGTGCCGGAACCGGAAACCGTCCCGCTCCGCCACGACGAGCTGCAGGTCCGTGCCCTCGCGCAGCGCCGCGACCACGGCGGCACCGGCCAGGCCGGTGACCGGGCCGAGCAGCGCCCAGTCGAACCGGCGGCCCAGCACGGCGGCCGCGCCGATGACCCGGCGTGACTCCGCGCGCATGCCGTCCAGCCGCCGCCGGATCGTGTCGGCGAACGTGGCGGGCACCCCGGGGGTGCTCAGGTTGGCGGCGTGCCAGCGGCCGTCCCGCTCGGTCAGCGCCCCCTCCCGCACCAGCCCGGCCAGGACCTCCTCGACCAGGAACGGGATGCCCTCGGCCCGCCCGGCGACGAATTCGTGCACCGCGGCCGGCAGGTGGGCGGCGTCCAGGCAGGCCCGGGCCATGTCGGCCATCGCCGCCGGGTCGAGGCGGCCCAGCGCCAGCATGGCGGCGGACCCGCGGGCCGCGAGCGCGCTGGCGAGCGCGGCCGCTTCGCCGCCTTCCTCCCTGAGGGTGGCGAGACATAGCACCCGTTCGGCGGCCAGGTTGTCGGCGAGGTACTCCAGCAGCGCCAGCGTCTCCTGGTCGGCCCAGTGCAGGTCCTCCAGCACGAGCACGCAGCCGGCCTGCGGAGCCAGGACGCGCAGCAGGCGCAAGACCGCCTCGCCGAGGAAGACCGGCGTCTCCTCCCCCGGCACCGGCTGCGGTGGCCGCCACTCAGGAATCAGCCGCCCCAGCACCGGCCGGAACGGGCCGAGTTCCTCGCTGGCCGGCAGGCGCCCCGCTCGCCCGGCCGAGGTCAGCGCCTCGGCGAACGGCCGGAACGGCGTGGGCGCGCCGCCGGCCACGGCCCGGCCGGCCAGGACGGTCAGGCCGCTCTCGCCCGCTGCGCGCACGACCTCCCGGACCAGCCGCGACTTACCGATGCCGGCCTCTCCGGCCAGGAACACCGTCCTGCCGCATCCCGTCCCGGCCGCGGCCAGGGCGGCCCGCAGCCGGCGGGCTTCCTCGTCCCGCCCGACCAGGACCGGGCACAGCACCTGCGGCACAGGATCAGTATCGTCCCGGAGGCCGGAGCTGGCCTAGGACCTGGCGGAGCCAGCGCAGGAGCTCGGCGAAGTCGGCGTCGATGACGGACTGGTCGTGCTGGCGGAACCGGCCGCTGGCCTCGCTGGCGGCGAAGCCGAGGACGGCCGTGCTGATCAGGCGTTCGGCCCGGGCGACTTCGGCCTCGGGAAGGCCACCCTCGCGCAGCGCGGCCTGCACCGCGTCGCGGGCCACGCGGGCCGCCGGGGTGACGGCCGGCCTGGTCAGCAGCAGCGGGAAGACGGCCGGGTGGCGGCGGGCGGTGTCCCTGATCCCGTCGGCCAGCGCGGTCAGCCGCTCGTCCCACTCGCCCTCGGCCCGCGGCAGCGGATACTCGGTCAGCAGCACCTCGACCAGCCCGTCGAGCAGGGCGTTCTTGTCATCCACGTGCCGGTACAGCGCCATCGGCGTGACCTGCAGGCGCCTGGCCACCGCGTGCATGGTGACCGCGTCCAGGCCCTGCTCGTCGGCCAGCCGCAGCGCGGCGGCCAGCACCGCCTCGCGGCTGATCTGCGGCGCACGTCCCAACGCGACGGCTCCTTCCTGGCGATCTCCGCCAAAGACGATGGCAAACTCCGGCGGCGTTCATGATCGTTCGTCAGTTTTGGTTGTCATGACGACCTAAACCGACGAAGAATCCGGCTCTTGCCAAGTTTAGTATAGGGCGTATGCTTACATCATATACTAATCACGCGGCGAGGTGCGAGAGTGCGGCGGATAGGGCACACGGGGCGCGGGAATCGGAGGCGGTCATGCTGATACTGCTGAGCGACGGGGCCGGGCTGACCGCCCGGCAGTGCGCGACCGTGCTGGCCCGGGCCGGGCATCGGGTGGAGGCGCTGTCTCCCGCCGGGCTGTGCCTGTGCCGGATGACCCGGCACGTGCGGCGGGTGCACGACGTCCCGGCCCTCGGCCGCGATCCGTCCGGCTGGCTGGAGGCCGCCCTCGACGTCGCCGCGCGGCGCGGGGCAGACGTGCTGCTCCCCGTGCAGGAACAGGTCGCCGTCATGGCGATGGCCCGGGACAAGATCGAGGCCGCGGGGCTGGCCACCGCGGTGCCCGGCTTCGCCGCGCTGGCCGAGGTCCAGGACAAGGTGTCGGCGTTCCGGACGCTGGCCCGGGTCGGCGTACCGCAGCCGCCCGCGGTGGTGGCGGCCACCGCGGCCGAGGTCGAGGCGGCCGGGGCGGAGCTAGCCGGGGCCGGGCCGGGCGGGTGGCCGCTGTTCGTGAAGACGCCGATCGGCACGGCGTCGGCAGGGGTGCGCCGGGCCGGCTCGCCGGGCGAGCTGCGGCAGGTCGCTGCGGACTACGAGCGGCTCGGGGAGTTCGGGCCGGAGGGGGTGCTGGTCCAGCAGTCGGTGGCCGGCCCGCTGGCCATGGTTCAGGCGGTGTTTGCCCGCTGGGAGCTGGTCGCGTTCCACGCGTGCCAGCGGGTCCGCGAGGGCGCCTCCGGCGGGGCCAGCCACAAGCTTGGCCTGGACCTGCCGGAGGCGCGGGAGCAGATGGCCCGGCTGGGCGCGGCACTGGACTGGCACGGCGCGCTGTCCGCGGACGTGATCATCGGCCCGGACGGCCCGCGGTTCATCGACATCAACCCGCGGCTCGTCGAGCCGGTCAACGCCCTGGCCAGCGGCGTCGACCTGGCCGGGGCGCTGGTCGAGGTGGCCAGGGCCCCGGCCAGGTCAGGCTCGGTCCGGCCGCAGCCGACCGCGGTGCCGGGGGTACGGACCCACCAGCTGCTGCTCGCGGTGCTCGGCGCGGCCCGCCAGGGCGGGCGGCGGGACGTGGCGCGGGAACTGGTCCAGGCGGTGCTGCACCGCGGGGAGTACCGGGGCAGCCGGGAGGAGCTGACCCCGGGACGGGGCGACCCGCTGGCTCCGCTGCCCGTCATGGCGATCGCGCTGGCCACGCTGATCCGGCCGGATGCGTGGCGGTACTTCGCCGGGGGCAGCACCGGCGCGTATTCGCTGACGCCGGCCGCGTGGCGGCAGATCCGCCGGGCCGCGGACGGCGGCCGGGGCGCGGACGGCGGCCCGGGGGTGGTTGCGCCCGGGCCGCTGTCCGGCGAGAGCGAGGTCAGCCGCCGCTGACCTGCTGGACTCCGGAGATCGTGCCCTGCGCCGTCTGCAACGCCGAGCTCACCGAGGAGGTGCCGGTGATCGCGGCCTGGATCGCGGTCCAGATGGCCTGCGACACCTTCGGGTAGTTGGCGCCGTACTCGGTGGTCCGCGGCCGGGCGGTCTGGGTTTCCTTGGCGAAGACCGTGTACTCCGGCCCGCCCTTGAGCACCTGCTCGGTCACCGCGGGCTTGGTCGGCAGGTAGTACATGAGCGAGGTGACGTGCGTCATCACGTCTGGCTGCTGCATGCCCTGCACCCACTCCCAGGCGAGCTTCTGCTGCTCGGTGGAGCCGCCGGCGCCCAGGTCGATGGTCTCCCCGCCGAGCGGCGCGATCACGGTCTGGCCGGCCTTGTTCGTGGGGATGGGCACGATGCCGAACTGGTCGTTGTACTTCCAGCCCTTCTGGTTGAGCTCGGGGAAGATCCACGGGCCGTTGACCATCATCGCGGCGTGCCCCTGCATGAACTGCTGGGTGAGGTCGGGGTCCTGGCCCCAGTTCAGCACGGACTTCGAGGCCGAACCGGCCTTGACCATGTTGACCCAGAGCTGCAGGGCCGACTGGAAGGGAGGCGTGTCCACCTTGGTCAGGCTGGCCCCGTTGCTCCAGAAGAACGGCTCGAGCTGCCAGGTCGACTGCTCGTCGGCGGTGGCGTCGAAGGCCATCCCGTAGACCGGCGGCTTGGTCAGCTTCTTGGCGTCGGCGGCCAGCTCGTCCCAGGTCGTGGGCGGCTGGAGGCCAGCTGCCTTGAGCATCGCCTTGTTGTAGAACAGGCCAACCGAGTTGGTGCCGATCGGGTAGCAGTACTGCTTGCCCTGGTAGGTGCACTCCTTGATCGCGCCGGGATAGTAGCCGCTGGTGGTGAACCCGGGCAGGTCGTTGAACGCGCGGAGCTGGCCGGTGGCCGCGACCTGAGCCACGTTCGGGTTGTCGAGCAGCATAAGGTTCGGCATGTCGCCGGCGCTCGCGTCCTGCAGGACCTTGGTGATCAGGTTCGCAAAGGCGACCGCCGTCCGATGCACGGTGACGCCGGGGTGCTTAGCCTCGAACTGCTTGTTGTACCAGTTCAGCGCCGCGTTGCCGCCGCTGGAGGTGAAGTAGTCGAGTTCGGTGATGGTGACCTTGCCGTTGCTGCTCCCGCCGCTGCTGCCGCCGCCGGACGAGGAGCAGCCCGCGACGGCCAGGGCCAGCACGACCCCGCACGCCGACGCGACCCGCAACCGGGCTCTGCGTCTAGACAGGTTGACTAGCGTGCGCATTCTTGCCTCCAGATTGTGTGAATTGGCTGTGTGCGATGGCAGGGCGGCTTATCCCTTGACTGATCCGACGGTGAGGCCGGCCGCGATATATCGCTGGGCGGCGATGAGCATCATGGCCGCGGGGAGGATGGCGAAGACCGCGAGCGCCATCGCCGCGCCCAGATTCGACGAGAAGACTCCGATGTAGTTGAAG
>WNFY01005431.1_pt1 | contig 15060 bp, 17 predicted proteins | sample 5400091 | NCBI WGS metagenome assembly WNFY01 (sample SAMN13153364, study PRJNA577476) | soil metagenome | isolation source: 60 cm soil or saprolite under grassland replicate 1 | place: USA:California | collected 2016-06-15 | reverse complement strand
CCTGCTCAGACGCGCGCGCGGCTGCCCGACGCTCGCGTTGCCGCGATTCCCGTTGCGCCTGCGCTCTCCGCTCGACCTCGCGCCGTCTCGCCTCACGCGCGCGGCGTTCCTCGGCGTGCTCCCGGTCCGCCTCCTCCGCGGCGCGCTCCTGCGCCAGCCCACGCAGCTTCGCCTCGCGGGCTTCGCGAAGGCGCTCGGCGCGCGCCTCGGCTTCCCGTTCCCGGCGCCTGCGCTCCTCGAGCAGCTCGCGCCTCTGCTCTTCGAGGAGCTGCTCGCGCCGCTGGGCCTCCGCCTCGCTCGAGCGCCGGTCCTCGGCCCGGCGCGCCGCGTCGGAGGTGCGCAGCTCGGCGGCCCGCTGCGCGGCCTGCTCCTCCTCCCTGGCGCGAGCCCGCCGCTCTTCCTCACGCGCCCGGCGCGTCTCCTCGCTGCGGGCTGCAGCCTCGTCCTCGGCGGTCTGTTGACGGTGCCGCTCTTGGCCGGCCGCCTGCTCGGCCTCAACCTGCCGCTCCGCCGCGCGCTGTTCCTGGACCCGTTGCTGGCGTCGGTCGGTGACCTCACGCTGCGAGGCCGCAGCCCGTCTCTGCTGCTCTCGCTCGCCTTCGGCACGCTCCGATCTCGCCACGCGACGGCGCTCTTCCCGGGCCTGGGCGCGCCGCGCCGCGGCGGCTCGCTCCTGGCGCACGCCTGCAAGGCGCTGGGCGCGCCGCTCGCGTGCGTTCTCCTCGGCCGCCCTCGCCTCGGCCTCCTCGCGCGCGGACTGCCGCCGCCGCTCTTCGGCGCGCCCCGCTTCGCGCTCTTCCTCGGCGTCACGCTCCGCCTTCTCGGCGAGCCGCTCGCCGCGGCGCCGTTCCGCACGCTCCGCCTCGCGGCGTTGCCGGCGCGCCTCGGACGCGTTCACCGTACGAGCTCGCGCGCCGCGGCAGTCGTCGCGGCGAGCGTCGCGCTCAGAGCGAGCAGATCGCTCGCCGAGGCCTCGGGTTTCGTGACGACGGCGTTCACGAGCCAGACCAGGGAACGGGTCGCCGTGCGGTACGGCTGACCTTCGCCGCCGCGGAAGCTCAATGCCATCCGGCGTTCGTGGGCGGCGATCGACGCTGCGGCAGCCACGAGCTCGCCCGCGGTCGGCGTCACGCCGAGCACGCGGACGACTTCGCTCACCACCCTCGCTCCCTCTGCCTTGCGCCTCCACCGCTCGTCGCTGTAGAGCGCCTGCTTCTCCTGGAGCACCGCCGTCAGGTTCGAGGGTGCGGCGGCAGCCGCCGGGGGCGGCAGCTTCGCGAGCTCGAACGACGCTCGGCCGAGCCCGGCGGTGCGGTCGCCGAGCTCAGGCGGCTGGAAGCGGATCCCGACGCCGTCGGGCCCCACGGTGAAGTGGCCCTGGACCGTCGCGGCCAGCGAGCGAACCGCCCGATCCGGGGCTGCGGCCTCACCGGCGGTGGCCGCCGTGGCGAAGCTGCGAGCGAGATCCGCCAGCGAGATCTCCGCCTTCACGCGCGCGAGCTCCTCCCGCTGCTTCTGCAGCTCGAGCTTCTCGGTCTCGAGCGCGGCGATGCGCTGCCGTAGGCGCTGGAGCTCCGTCGCCACGACTAGCCCGGCTGCTGCTCGGGCGGCACCGCGCTGGGAATGGCCCCGAACGAGACGCGCAGCGTGGAGAGCGCCGAGGCGTCCACCTCCGCGTCCGGCTTCGGAAACGCGAGCGCTGTCTCCCCGTCCCCGTTCACCTGGACGAACGCTTTCACCTCGAGGTCGAGCGACTTGATCGTCGTCCCGACCCCGGGCGCCTCGCGCGCCTCGGTCTGCACCTGCTCGACGACCTGCCTGAAGGCGTTCGCGACGTCCAGCGGGCTCATGCTCGGCGGAGGCTCCTTGAAGAGCGCGCGGAGCTCCTTCTCGATCCGGCCGAGCTCCGCCTTCTCCTCCCGGTCTTTCGTCCGCTTCCGGAGGCGCTCGAGCCGCTCGATGATCGCGTCGATCTCGGCCATGTCAGTTTCTAATCACGCGGACCGCGCCACTCGCATCGTCGACCGCCGCCACGACGGGCCGCTTCTCGGGCGCCTTCGAGTCGTACTGGAGCACGAACCACTCCCGCGTGAGGGGATTGAAGTTGACGTCGAGGCGGAAGCCCCCCGCAGGCTCGCCGCGGGTCTTGCGGAAGCCGGCGCCCCGGATGCGCAGGGCTAAGGACTGAGCGTCCTCCGGAGCGAGCCGGGCCGGCATCGTGGACTCGGCGGCGACCTGCGGCGGGGGGACGGGAACGAGAGAGATCGACAGCTCGCTCGATCCGCTCACGTCGTAGTTGAAGTGGTTCTGGTAGGCCGCGCTGAGCGGCTGGGCGATCAGCCTGACCGCCGACGGCCGGATCTGCGCGCCCGCCCCCGCCCGCTGCGCGGGGGCCTCCACCGCGGTCGTCAAGGCCAGCTTGACCTGAAAGTCGACGCGGGGGAGCTGGTGCCATGGCGCCTGGAGCCCGAGCCCCGCCAGCTGCGGATCGGAGTCGATCTCCTCCTGCGCCCTGAGCGCGTTTCGGTCGAGCTCCGCCTGTGCGGAGGAGATGTCCCGCCCGAGAGCGGCGACCAGTCCCTCGAGCGGGGCCGAGAACACCTCCACGACATTGCCGACGTCAGCCATCACTCAGTGATCGTCACCGTCGGTGGCTGCGTCAGCTCATTCACCGTGATCGTCGTCGGCACGAGTCGGGCCGGGGGCGGCACCGGACGCAGGATCGCCGTCACCGAGCTCGAGGCGTCGGCGCTGTACGAGTATGTGTTCTGCGTCCGGAAGTTCACGTTCGACCCGAACGCGCGCAGGATCCGCGGGCCGAGCTCCGGGGACTGCGTCTCCCGCACCTCGCGCAGCTGCACCGAGAGCTTCAGCTGGATCGTCGCCTCGGCGAACTGGTAGAAGGACGGCACGAGCCCGGCCTGGAGTGCACTCATCTCGACCGGCTCCGCCGCGGTGGCGCTGACGCGGGCGCCGGTGACATCGATCGTGCCCTCGTCCGTTTGCACCTGCAGCGTCTCGGGCGAGATCACCTCCGTGATTTCCGGGATCAGTTCCACGGTCGTCGCCGCGAGGACGATGAGGGTCTTCACCGCCGCGACGTCGAGCGCGGTCTGCCCGTCGGCGATCCCCTGCGCGACGCTGCGCAAGAGGTCGCCGACGGGCACTTCGGCGAGCTCGGAACCGATCTCTCCGATCGTCGGCATCCGCTACTCGCTTGTCGTTATCTGCGGGGGCTGAACGAGCGTGTTGACGGTGATGAAGCGCGGCATCATCCGGGCAGGCGGTGGCACCGGCTTCAGCGTCGTCCGCAGCAGGCTCGAGCCCTCTGCCGAGTACGAGTACGTGTTCGACGTTCGGTAGTCGACGTGCGACGAGACGGAGCCGGACGCGAACAGGAAGCCCGCGGAGGCAGTCGCCTCGATGCCAAACTCGAACTCGCTCTGAGTCGAGACCTTGCTCGAGATCGACATCTTCACCTCGATCACCGACTCGGTGAACTGGTAGAAGCTGGGCGTCAGTCCCGCCTGCAGCAGGGTGACTTCGGTGATCTCCGGGATGTAGTCGAACTCGGTGTTCGCGAGCACGCGGAGCGTGCCCAGCGAAGCCCGGTCGAGCGCGGTCTGACCCTTCGCGATCGCGCGAGCGAGGTCGAAGACCATCTTCGGGAACGGAACCGAGAGGAGATCCGCCCCGACGGTTGCGCCTAATCCCATACGTACCTCCTAACTCTGTAGGGCCGACTCGCCTTCGACGAGCTCGACCTGCTTTCCGAGGTTCGCCGCAAAGATGCTCTCGAGCTGCCGGGCCGCGAAACCGCGCGGGTTCAGCTCGACCGGGCCCATGAACTCGACGAGCGGATGGTTGGACACGAGCGTGGACTTCGCCTCGTCGATCGCGATCACGGGGCCCGTCCGCGTCACCATCAGGATGAAGCCTTCGCAGTGGCGCACGAAGCGCTGCAGGTCCCGGGACTTCTCGTCGCTCATGCCGCCGCGCACCGCGATCAGGTACATGCGGTAGTTCTCGAGGTTCATCGAACCGCCTCCAGACCGACCGGCGCGGCGAAGAGCTTCGCCTTGCTGCGGGCGAGCGAGGTGGCGATCTCTTCCTCGTCCAGCCGGTACAGCCGCTCCCTGCGGCGCCGTGCGCGCCGCACGACGCGTGCCGTGAGCGCGGCGTCGGCCGCCAGCGCCCGTGCGAGCCCGACTCCTTCGTCCGTCGTCTGGGCTGCGAGCTCCGGCCAGAGCTTCCGCTGCACGTCTCCGGAGCCGACGCAAGGAACGCCGTACAGCGCCGCCTCCGCAAGCGCCTCCTCGGAGAGCTCCCCGTCGAGGTCGAGCACGAGGATCGACTGGGCGAGGTCATAGCGAGCTTCCTCCGGGTCGGCGACATGCGTCACGAGTAGCTCCTCCTCGCCGGCCACCGGGCTCCAGCCTCCGAGCGCCGGGAAGATGCGTCCCAGACCGAGGAACGCGAGCGCCGATCCCGGCCCGACGCACACCCGTCCAAACCGGCGCGGGACGAGTACGCCTCCCACTTCACAGGCTCGCGGCATGACCGGCATGCGGACGTCCGAGGCCTGGCGGCGGGCATCCGCCACGATCGAGGCTTCGAGGCGGCCGAAGGCCCGTTCCACGCGCTTGACCGTGATCGACGCCCCACCCAGGGTCGGGAGCGTCTCGACGTGCACGACCTCCGGCTCGCGGGGCCGCGCGCGGGCGCCGCTCCGGGCCACGGAAACGAGGAGCTCGTCCCACATGCGGACGACGTTCGTCCAGTCGTAGTCGCGGGCGAACTCGTGCGACTGGGCCGAGCGCTCGCGCAGGAGCTCGCGATCCTCGTACAGCCGGCCCAGCCGCGCGGCCGCGTCGTCCACGTCGATCAGCGCACGCCGGATCCCGAACTCCGTCTCGCTCCAGTCGGCGATCGCGACCGCCTCGCCATGCCCTTCGACGAGCTCGAGGCTCGCGCTGTACGCGCCGGCCACCGGCACAGCACCCGCAGCTGCCGCCTGAAGCGTCGGGAGGCCGAAGCCCTCGCCGCTCGAAGCCGACAGGTGCACGTCTGCCGCGCGGTAGTAGGCAGCCAGCTCATCCAGCGAGAGCCCGCCGCCGTTCCGCATCGTGAAGCCCGGGCTGAACCGGACCTGCTCGCCCAGGCCGAAGTGGCGGACATCAGCCCGCACGTCGTAGGAGTAAGTCGGGGAGCGGGCGAACTCGTCGGCCGGATCGGTGTGGAGATGGAGGAGCGCATCCGGCCGGCCCTTGGCGAAGCGCGCGAATACGTCGAGCAGCCGCGGCAAGAGCTTCCGAGGTTGGTTCCGGCTGTCGGACAGAACGACGAACCGCCCGTCCGCACCGACGTCGCGCTTGCCCTGCTCTCGGTCGGCCGGCGGGTAGAAGACGCCGAGATCGACGCCGTGCGGGATGTAGTCACAGGCGACCCCGCAGTCCGAGGCGACGCGCTGCCCGTAGCGGCTCATGGCGATCGGGACGTCCACCATCCGCAGCAGGTCGACCCAGCTCGGGGGCAGCAGGCCGTCCGCGGTATCCCCGTCGATCGGGAAGTACAGCGCCCAGCGCGCATCCGTGAGCTCCATCTGCCGGCGGACGTGGGGCGAGCTGAAATACGGCAGCCACCACACGTCGGCGAGGGCGATCACAACATCCGGGCGGTGACGAACGAGGTACGCGTAGAGGGCATCGCTCCCCATCGGGTCGCTGCCTACGGCGTGCACGCGGCAGCCGTTCCAATCGTGGGGCTGGCGCGTCTGCCAGCCGAGGATCGAGACCTGGTGGCCGCACGCCGCGAGCCCTTCGCAGACGAAGCGCGTCACGTTTCCGAAGCCGGACGGCGTCTCGGGGCTGTCGGAGATCCAGAGGACGCGCATCAGCGCGGTCCCCCGCCGGGCGCCGCAGCAACGATTTGCTTGCCCTTGACGGCCAGGCTCGACCCTCCGTTGCTTGCAGAGCGACGCTACGGCGTCCCGGAAACGCTGTCAAGCCGGTACTACCATCACCGCCGTGGCCTACGACGAAGAGCTCGCCGCCCGGATCCGCGACCTGGTCGCGAACGAGCCCGCGCTGACCGAGAAGAAGATGTTCGGCGGGCTCGCGTTTCTCGTGGGCGGGAACATGGCCGTCGCGGCCAGCGGGCAGGGCGGCCTGCTCGTCCGCGTCGACCCGGCGGAGTCGGACGCGCTCGTCGCAGCGTCGAGCGCCCGCCCGATGGAGATGCGCGGCCGCGAGATGGCCGGCTGGCTCCGGGTCGATCCGGCAGACGACGACGAGCTGGCGACGTGGGTGGAGCGCGGAGTCTCTTTCGCGCGCTCGCTCGCGCCTAAGTAGATCTAAGCGGCCTCCTCGAGCGCAAGCGCCTCGGGCTCGACCGCTGCGGACGGCCGGACGGACCGGACGAACGTGATCACGAGCAGCGCGCCGAACACGAGCAATCCCGTCAGCGCGTAGAGGCCGGTCTGGAAGCCGTGGTCGAGCCCGACCGCGGTCGACGCCCCGGCGTGCGAGCGCGCGTACCCGTTGGTCGAGGCAGCCGCGATCGCGCTCACCGCGGCGAGGCCGATCGCGCCGCCGATCTGGCGGCTCGTGTTGATCAACCCAGACGCGACGCCCGCGTCGGCACGCTCGACCCCCGTTAGGCTCGCGATCGTCACCGGGACGAATGAGAGGCCCATCCCCGCGCCGCCGAGCACGAATGCCGGGAACAGATCCCAGAAGTAGCTGCCGTGCACCGGCAGGCGGGTCAGGAGACCGACGGACAGGGCCGAGATCAGCAGCCCGGTCGTGAGCGTCGGCCGCACGCCCAGGCGGCCCGTCACCCACTGGGCGACGTTCGAGATCACGACGACGGTGAGCGCGAAGCCCACGAACGCGAGGCCGCTCTCGACGGCCGAGTAGTGGAGCACGTCCTGCAGGTACAGGGTCAGCAGGAAGAACTCGGAGAAGGCGACCCCACCGACGATCGCCATCGCACCGTTGGCGGCGGAGAGTGTCCGCGAGCGGAAGATGCGCAGCGGCAGGAGCGGATACCGGGAGCGCAGCTCGATCCCGACGAACGCAAGCACAAGAGCCGCGGCGCCGGCGAGCAGGCCGAGCGTCGTCGCAGAGCCCCAGCCGTCGCTCGTGGCGCGCGTCATCGCATAGACGAGGAGCATCAGGCCGGAGGTCACCGACGCCGCGCCGGCGAAGTCGAAGTGGCGGTGCTCGAGCTCAGCGCGGCTCTCCCGCAGCAGGACCGGGGTGAGCGCGATGGCCGCGACGCCGACCGGGACGTTGATGAAGAAGATCCACGACCAGCTCAGGTACGAGGTCAGCAGGCCGCCGAGCAGCACGCCCGCGGCCGCACCGCTGCCCGAAGCGGCTCCGTAGATCCCGAGCGCGAGATTGCGCTCGCGCCCTTCCTCGAACGTCGTCATCAGCAGCGAGAGCGCGGCCGGCGCGAGCAGTGCGCCGCCAAGGCCCTGCACCGCGCGGAACGCGATCAGCGACCCCTCGGACCAGGCGAGACCGCAGAGCAGCGAGCTGACCGCGAAGAGGGCAAGCCCGCCGACGAAGAGCCGGCGCCGGCCGAGCAGGTCGGCCAGGCGGCCTCCGAGCAGCAGGACTCCCCCAAACAGGATCGCGTAGGCGGAGATCACCCACTGGAGGTTCGTCTGCGAGAACCCGAGATCGGTTTTGATCGAGGGCAGCGCCACGTTCACGATCGCGACGTCCAGGATGACCATGAACTGCGCCGTGACGATGAGCGCAAGGGCGCTCCACCTGCGGTTTGCTCTAGTTGTGGCCTCTGTCACTAAAATTGTCCTCCGTAATCGTTGCTGATCTCAACCATACACTACGACAACGCTTGGCCGCGCTACACTATTTCCGATGAGCGTCACGAATCCCGAAAGCCCGGCAGTCGGGCTCCCCCGCTTCCCGGAGGAGCTCGTCGCCTCGACCGCCTTCCTGCTGAAGCGGCTCGGCTTCGCCGCGAAGGAGAAGGCGATGAGCGCCTACGAAGACACGGGGCTCAACCCCTACCACCACGCGATCCTCGTCGCGCTCGAGGAGGACACGCACGAGACGCAGGGCTCGATCGCAGATGCGCTCGGTTACGACCGCGGGCAGCTCGTCGGGCTGCTGGACGAGCTGGAAGAGCGCGGACTGGTCGAGCGTCACCGCGATCAAGCGGACCGCCGAAGGCAGCTGGTCAACATCACGCCCGACGGACGAAAGGCGCTGAATCGCCTCCGAGCCCTCTCCCAGCGACTCGAGGACGACCTCCTGTCACCGCTCGATCCGGCCGAGCGACAGCGCCTTCACGGGCTGCTGCTCCGGCTCGCCGAACAGCATCTCCCGCATTGCGCGCGGCTTACGCCGACGGCTCGCTAGACAGCTCGTCGACGAAGACGTTCCAAGCCCGCACTTCCTCGAGCTCGAAGACGCCGTTCGCGACGAACGGATCCTCGCCGACCAGCTCGCGGGCTTCCTGCTCGGTGACGTTCTCCAGCAGGCTCAGCGAGCCCGACTGGTCAGCGAGCGGACCGCCCATGACGAAGATCCCGCGCTCGACGAGATCGTCGATGAAGGCGGCGTGCTCGTCCCAGCCGGGCTGCTCGTCGACGGCACCGCTCGTCCACTTCGGCCCGGCCCGCCAGCGGACGACGACGCGGACAGCTCGGGGTGTGCGCGTCACACGCCGGTCAACGCGGGACAGCGCCCGCCCATTCCGGTCTAGGCGGCCAGCGGCGCGTTGCGGAGCCGCACGTAGTGCATCCGCGCGCGCTGGAGGATCTCGTGGGCGAGCGGCACTTCGCCGGAGCTGAGCCAGCTGAGCACGGCCTGGCCCCGCGAGAGCGAACCGTGGGGCACGTGCTCCGCGACGTCGAGGTAGATGCGCGCGGCGCGGAACGGCCCGACGACCTCGGCGAGCGCCTGATCGACCGCCGCCGCGAGCCGCGACGGCTCCTCCACGGTGCGGGTGTGCGAGTGCATGCGCATGACCTCGGGGAGCGCGTCGCGCTGGACGTCGAGGTGGAAGACGTCGAGGTGGTAGCCGCAGAGGAGCGCGAAGGAGCGCGTCTCGGCGAGCTCGTTCCAGAGCTCCTCGAGTGCGATCGCCGCACCCTCCTGCCCGCGCCGCCAGAGCACGTCGACCATCTCGCCGAAGGCCCGGATCGTCCGCCCGGGAAAGCGCTCGCACGTCTCGTCCACGAGGCCGCCGACGACCTCTCGGAACCGGTCCGGCGACGGCAGCCCGCCGGCCACGAGCGTGTCGAGCAACCTCTCGGCATCGGCCCGCGTCAGCAGACCCTTCCGCTCGAGGGCGCCAGGGTCCCACCCACGGCTGTCGAGCTCGCGGGCGACCGCGTCCCAGTGGTCCGGAGTTGTGATCGCGAGGGCAGGGTCGCCGCCACGGAACCCGGCGGCCAGATAAGCGGCCACCGAGCGGGCGAGCTCCGATACGTCGTCGTACACCTGAACCGCATGCTCCGCGGCACGCGCCGTCTCTATGAACTTCGCCCAGGTCACGTCGATCGCAGGATTCGGGGAAACCGCGCATCTGTTTCCCCTGGAGCGAGGGCCTAATCCTTCGAGATGTTTGCCGTCTGCCGATATTCGGCCAAAGGAGTGAATAGATGCGCAGCCTGCGCCCAGATGCCCGGCAGCTGGGCCGTCTGCAGGAGCTGACCGACGCGGCCCTGGGTCACCTCGAGCTCGAGCAGCTCCTCGGCGCGCTGCTCGAGCGCACGCGGACCCTGCTCGACGTCGACACCTGCGCGATCCTCCTTCTCGACGCGGAGAGCAAAGAGCTGGTCCCGCGGGCCGCGGTCGGAATCGAGGAAGAGATCGGTCGCGGGGCCCGCATCCCGCTTGGCAAGGGCTTCGCGGGGCGAGTTGCGGCCGAGCGCCGGCCGGTCGTGCTGCGTGATGTCGACCATGCAGACGTCATGAACCCGCTCCTGCGCGAGGAGGGAATCAAGTCGCTCCTCGGCGTCCCACTCGTCGTCGACGGCGATGTCGTCGGCGTGCTCCACGTCGGCAGCCTCGACCGGCGCGACTTCGCGCCCAACGAGATCGAGCTGCTGCAGCTCGCCGCCGACCGAGCCGCCGTCGCGATCGTGCACGCGCGGGTCTTCGAAGCCGAGCGCGCCGCCCGCGCGAAGCTCGAGCGTGTGCAGGCCGTCACCGACATCGCGCTCGCGCACCTCGACCTCGACGAGCTGCTGCCGGTTCTGCTCCCGCGCATCCGCGACATCCTCAGCACCGACACGTGCGCGCTGCTCCTGCTCGACGAGGAGCACGACGAGCTCGTCGCCCGCGCCGCGGTCGGGATCGAAGAAGAGGTCGAGCGCGGCGTCCGCATCCCGCTCGGGAAGGGATTCGCCGGCCGCGTCGCTGCCACCGGCCGCCCCGTCGTCCTCGACGACGTCGCCGAAGCCGAGATCGTGAATCCGATCCTGATCGAGAAGGGGATCAGGTCGATGCTGGGCGTGCCGCTGCTCGTCCAGGCCCGCGCGATCGGCGTCCTGCACGTGGGCACGCTCACCCCGCGGCAGTTCAGCCAGGACGACGAGGAGCTGCTCCAGCTGGTGGCCGAGCGCGTCGCGGTGGCGATCGAACGCGGCCGGCTGCACGAGGAGCTGGTCCTGCTCGACGAGCTGCGAACGAACTTCGTCGGCATCGCATCGCACGAGCTGCGGACGCCCGCGGCCTCCGTCTACGGTGCGATTGCGACCGTCGTCGAGCGCGGTGCCGAGTTGCCCTCCGATACGCGGGAGGCGCTCCTCCAGATCGCCTACGAGCAGGCAGACCGGCTCTCGCGCCTGCTCGATCAGCTCCTCGACCTGTCCCGGCTCGACTCGAGGCGGATCCGCGTCTCGCCGAAGCCGATCGTGCTCCAGCGCGTGCTGGCCAAGATCGCCCACGACGCAGTGCCACCGGGGACGCCGCTCGAGCTCGACGTGCCGGACGACCTTGCAGTGATTGCCGACCCGCTCGTACTCGACCGGGTCGTCTCGAACCTGCTCGTCAACGCGGCCCGGCACGGGCGTCCGCCGATCGTCCTGGCGGCGGAGCAGCGCGACCGCCACATCCGCATCTCGGTGGCGGACCACGGCGAGGGAGTTCCCGCCGACGTGCGGCCGAGGCTCTTCGAGCGGTTCGAGCGCGGGGTCGACGCGCCGGGGAGCGGGCTCGGCCTCGTCATCGCCCGCGCATACGCACGGGCCCACGGCGGCGACCTCGTCTACGACGACGCGGACCCCGGCGCCCGCTTCGAGGTCGTGATCCCTCGGGGCGGAGCGACTTGACGAAAGCTGCCCTGCGACAGAAGGCTGCGATGAGCGGTGTCTAGCTCGCGTCGTACGTGGTGCTGTGGGTGGTCGTGCTGCTGCTCGCGCGCCTGCCGGCCGGCGCGCTGTGCCAGCTGGGGCTGCTGCAGCTGCGACTCGGCGACGACCCCGGCCGCGCTGGTCACGGACCCCGGCCTGGAGCGCTGAGTCGAATGGCGATGCGGCACGGCGAGTCGCCCGACAGGCAGTCGTGCTTTGCTGAAACCGCACCCGCCGTAGGCGGAAGTGATGGCCCGGCGTGGGTAGGGTGCGGTGCCATGGCGACCATGGCCGACCTCGACGAGCTGGCGATGGCGATGCCGCAGACGACGAAGGAGGTCTCCGAGGACGGCAGGCCCGCCTACCGCGTGCACGGCAAGCTCTACTGCGTGCACCGCAACCGCCGGGCAGACGCGGTCGACCCGCAGACCGGCGACCGGCTCGACGACGTGCTCATGTTCCGCGTCGCCGATCTCGGCGTGAAGGAGCTCCTGCTCGCCGACGCGCGAGGCCTCTACTTCACGACGCCGCACTTCGACGGCTACCCGGCCGTGCTCGTGCGGATCCCGGACCTTGCGCGCTTCGACCTCGGCGAGCTCGAGGACCTCGTCGCGGAGGCCTGGTTGACCAGGGCCCAGAAGCGCCTCGCGAGCGCGTGGCTCGAGGAGCATGGAGAGACCGGACCAAGCTGAGAAAGGGAAGGGCTTCCGGGCCCTTCACGCCGGCGAGCCGTTCGTGATCCCGAACCCGTGGGACGCGGGATCGGCCCGCGCCCTCGAGGCGCTCGGTTTCAAGGCGCTCGCGAGCACGAGCTCCGGGTTCGCGTTCACGCTCGGCCGGCGCGACGGGCAGCCGACGCTCGACGATGTCGCCGCGCACGTGACGGCCCTCGCGGACGCGACAACGCTCCCGATCTCCGTCGACATGGAGAACGGCTACGGCCGCGAGCCCGAGGCAGCGGCGCGCGCGGTCCAGAGGGTCGCCGAGGCCGGCGCAGTCGGCGGCTCGATCGAGGACTGGGATGCCCATGAAGGCCTCTACGACCCCGTCTTCGCGGTCGAGCGAGTCGCGGCGGCCGTCGAGGCCGCGCAAAACCTCCCGTTTCCGTTCACTCTCACGGCCCGCGCCGAGAACCACATCCGCGGCAATCCCGATCTCGAGGACACGATCGCGCGGCTGCAGGCCTACGAGGCGGCGGGCGCAGACGTCGTCTACGCGCCGGGGCTGCGGACGCTCGACGAGGTGCGCACGGTCTGCGAGGCGGCCTCGCTGCCGGTAAACGTGCTCGCGAGGCCCAATTTCACGATGGCGGAGCTCGCCGAGGCCGGCGCGCAGCGCGTCAGCGTCGGCGGCGCCCTCACATGGACCGCGGTTCAGGCGTTCGCGTCGGCGGCGGAGGCGATCCGCGACCGCGGAGACTTCTCCGGGCTCGCGGCCGCTCCGCCGCTCGACGAATGGTTCGCTTAGTGCACCGGCGAAAGCCTGTGGCGCTCGGCGAGCTGGCCTAGCCGGCCGGCCACTAGCGACAGCAGACCGGCGGCTACGCCGATCCCTACCGCCGCGCCTGCGCGAACAGCGTCCTGAGCTGCCCAGTGGATGCCGCTCCAGTTACCGATCCCGGCCCACGAGTCGATCGAAAGGCTTCCAGGGCCGATCGCGCTGACCACGTAGGCCGCGGTCAGCATCAGCAGCGGGAACTCGAAGCCGCCGGCGCTGTTCCAGATGCCCTTGCTGAGATGAACCTTCAGGATCGCCACGGTCATGACGGCGGCGAGCACGGCCGTCCCGATGGGGGTCAGAAGACCGGCCGCGATCGAAAAGCCGCCGACGAGCTCACCGAGCCCCGCGAAGACCGCGAGCAGCACGCCCGGCCGCATGCCCATTTGGTCGAAGAAACCCCCGGTTCCGCGCGGCCCGTTGGCTGCGAGGAACTTGGGAGCGATCTTGGGCGACACGAGCTTCTGCAGGCCGTGGCCCATGAAAAGCAGACCCGGCACCAGCCGAAGAACGAGCAAAGCGATATTCACGTCGTTGCACCTCCTCTGAGGAATCGTTCGTTCCTAAATGACGTGAACGTAAACTGCTAGCTGCGTATTTCTATTCCTGAAGTGCCCGTAGGCGAGAGCGGATGTTCCTCTGCTTCGCTGCGAGCTCGCCCTCTAGGCGCTGGAGCTCTTCGTGCCGCGCGCAGACGAGCTCCAGCTGCGCCTCGATGCTGCGGAGCGCTTCCCGGAGGTCGCCCTCCTCGGCCACCAAGAGGCACCTCAGGTCGTCCAGAGAGACGCCGAGGAGGTCGCGCAGTTTGATGAGCTCGCGGAGCCGCTCGACGTCGCTGTCGCAATAGAGGCGGTGCCGGCCTTTCTCCCGCTCCGAGCCGCCGAGCAGACCGAGCTCCTCGTAGTAGCGGATTGTGCGCGTGGTGACACCGGTCTGCTCCGCAACCTCGCCGATCCGGTAGACGCTCTCGCTCATACCCGTCTATTTTGCTCACCATGAGTGCCACGGCGGCCTTCCCGGCTCTCGAGAAGCTGATGCAGCGCGAGCTGGAGCGGTTCCGCGAGGAGCACCCGCGCTCGGCCGAGCTGAGCGAGCGGGCGAAGCGGTCGCTGCTCGGCGGCGTTCCGATGCACTGGATGGTCCGGTGGGCCGGCGGCTTTCCGGTCTTCGCGACCGATGCGGAGGGCGCGCGTTTCCGCGACGTGGACGGGCACGAGTACGTCGACTTCTGTCTCGGCGACACCGGCGCGATGACGGGCCATTCGCCTCCGGCGACAGTGCGTGCCGTCAAGGAGCAGGTCGACCGCGGGATCACCCTGATGCTGCCGAGCGAGGACGCGCTGTGGGTCGGCGAGGAGCTGGCGCGACGCTTCGGCCTGCCGTACTGGCAGTTCGCGCTGACGGCGACCGACGCGAACCGCTTCGCGATCCGGCTCGCCCGCGCGGTGACGGGCCGGCGGAAGATCCTCGTCTTCAACTGGTGCTACCACGGCACCGTCGACGAGACGTTCGCCACCCTCGTCGACGGTCGGGTGCGCGAGCGAGAGGGCACGCTGGGCGCGCCGGTGGAGCCGGCCGAGACCACGCGCGTCGTCGAGTTCAACGACGTCGAGGCGCTCGAGCGCGAGCTCGGCGAGGAGGACGTCGCGTGCGTTCTGGCCGAGCCGGCGCTCACGAACATCGGCATCGTCCTGCCGCAGCCCGGCTACCACGAGGCGCTTCGCGACGCGACCCGGCGAACCGGGACGCTCCTGATCATCGACGAGACGCACACGATCTGCTCGGGCCCGGGCGGCTACGCGGCCGCGTACGGGCTCGAGCCGGACGTGCTGACGATCGGGAAGCCGATCGCAGGCGGGATCCCGGCGGCGGCCTACGGCTTCTCCGAGGACGTTGCCGGCCGCGTCGACGCGGCGATTCCGGAACGCGAGGCCGACGTCGGCGGGATCGGAGGCACGCTTGCGGCCAACGTGCTCTCGCTTGCGGCCATGCGCGCGACCCTCGGCGAGGTGCTGACGGACGAGGCCTTCACGCGGATGGTCGCGCTCGGCGAGCGCTTCGAGGCCGGCGTCCAGCGGGCGATCGACGAGCACTCGCTGCCGTGGCACGTCGTCCGGCTCGGCTGCCGGGTCGAGTACCTGTTCCGGCCCGAGCCGGCCCGCACCGGGGCCGAGGCCGCGGCGGGCGGCGACGAGGCGCTCGACCGCTTCATCCACCTCTACGCGCTC
>WNFY01005616.1_pt1 | contig 15062 bp, 12 predicted proteins | sample 5400091 | NCBI WGS metagenome assembly WNFY01 (sample SAMN13153364, study PRJNA577476) | soil metagenome | isolation source: 60 cm soil or saprolite under grassland replicate 1 | place: USA:California | collected 2016-06-15 | reverse complement strand
AAATGGTCTTGGTTTCATCGTCGTAATAGCCGGCAATTTCCTTGCGGTTCACTTTGACCAAGAATTCTCTAAGATTGAAATCGCGCGGCAGCAGTCCGAACTTCTTCATGCTGAGTTCAGAGACGGCAAAACGTTCCGAATAGTCGTCACGGGCCATTTTTGCGCGTGAAGCTTTCTCCACTTCCTCCGGAGAAACTACTCGCCGCTTGATTGTGGTGCGTAGCGGAAAGCCGGAATCTTCAGAGGCAAAGGCGGAAATGCGATCAACGGCAGTGAAGAGCTTTTTTGCGTCTTCCTGAGTCATCCTTGTCTCTTCGGAATGGTCTTTGCGCAACTTGCGAGCCATGTCTGCCAGACTTTGGCCCGAATCCTGCGACTGAATAGAGCTTTGGGTAGTGGTGCTGGAAGGAACAGCGCTTGGTTCTTGAGCGAAACTGAAGCCGCACATCAGCACGGCGAGAAGCAAGCAATGGAGAGTATTCATGGGTCGTTGCCCCACGAGGCGTGCAAAATCTGTGGGGTCCGATAAAGAGGGTAGCTTGTTGAGGATGCGAGAGGAACTTACTGAAGTGATTGCACAACCGGTTGGCGCGACGCCGCCCGGCTGGCCACGGTTGTTCGGGAGACTGTTAAAACGGGAAGCGCAGTTGACATAAATCGATCTTACGCTGCGCATCCCTACGAGCCTTCACTCGCTGCGCTTCCGACGAACGTTAGTGCTGGAGGAAGCCTCCAATCACATCCTGTATGACATGCGCAATCATCCCAGGACGCACGCTCCGGCACCAGTGAGCAAGAACCCCGCCTAGCACTGCCATGACTCCAATGACGGCGGCGCGCGCCCAACCTTGATACAGGTGAGATCCGGCAAATGTCAGCGCGGCCAAACCAATACCTGCGGGGACACTATTGGTGAGCGCAATGAATTGCTTCTGAAAGTAGCCGCGATAAACCGCCTCTTCACAAATGCCTGCGCTAATCGAGAGCAGCACCCAGAGCGCCCTTTCCGCGCCACTTTGGGGAAGTAGAAATTGAATGCTCTTGTTCACGTCCCCGCTATGCCCACCGATCATCGAGGTGATCATGATTGAAGCAATTAGAAACGCCACCGCGAGGCCCACGTCCCGCAGAATCTGTTTGCCGGAACGCCAGCGATCCCCGAGGACTTCAAACAGTGATGCGCCCTTGAGCCAAACGCCGAAAAGCACCAATCCCAGGAGCAGCCATTCAAAGAGGAGCGTGCGTTCGTAGAGCGTGATGCGATCGAGATTCAATCCGGCACGGATCTGACTGGTGCGCAGCAGGCCTCGGACGGCTGACGCCGCGATCACGACGAGGACCAGGATTGTGTGCCAGGCCGGCGCTACACTGCGTCGCGTCGTCGAAGACAATTTCATCGGAGCTTCAACGTCCAGGACTTGGTGCATAAATGATCAACCCATCACGCAAAGTGATGGCGGGAATGTTTAGACGCGCCAGCAGTAATTACGTCACTGCGCTGGCATAGAGACTAACCTTTTGGAGCAAGACGGACGAAAAGAGACTTCGAGGGGACTGTCCGCCTAAGCCGAAACCGATTCCTTCTGATGGTGCGCCGCAGCTTCCGCCCGCGCCAGATCAAGATCACGCTGCAGGACGTCGAGGACGTGCGTTGGCAACTCGTCGCCCCATTCATCTTGATCGGCATCGGTCCAGTTGCCATTCAGGCGAGTGGCTTCGGTCAGGTCTTCGGGAAACGCCTGCCTATAAGCGCCTTCACGAACCAGCACGTCGCCAAGGCGGCGGCCGGATGCTGCATCGTAAACTCGGCGGCTGGCGCTGCCACCCGTGTTTGAGAAGCTGAGAAAAACTTCGCCGCGGTCAGGGTATTCGGCGCGATAGTACCAGGCATGGCTGGCGTCAATTTTCGGATGATGTCGGCGGCGGGCAGTTTTCTCCGCCTCGCCGACCGGCGCTTCCTTCGAAGGATCATAGTAAAGAATGCGCTGGCAGGAATCGCAATAGATCATTTTGCCGCTGCGCACTTCGTTAAAGGTTTGCGGCCGCAACTTCACCGAGCACCCCATGCATTTCTGGTCCAACACTTCGGCAATCCCCGAGCCGCGGAACTTCAGCACGCGGTCATAGTGGCGCAGCAAGTCAGGGTCAACCGCAGCGCGCGCTGCATCGCGTTTTGCGTTCCATTCAGCCAGTTCTTTTTCGTCCTCGGCGGTCCGCTCGCGGGCGATTACTTTTTCTTTCTCGATCTCAGCGGTCTCTTCTTTGAGCTCGGCTTCGGCGGCCTTCACTTGCTTCTCGCGGACCTCCGCATTGACCATCAGCTCGAGAATCTTGTCTTCGTTGGCGCTGATTTCCTGTTCAGCAAACTGGATCTCATGCAGCAACGCCTTGTATTGCTCGTTTGTCTTAACGTCGAGCGACTGATCGCGGTATTTAGAGATTTTCTGCCGTAGATCGGTGATCGCGGTTTCGTACTTCCGCCGCGCAACTTCGTCGGTTTTGACCGTCGCGCGCGCCTTTTCAAGGCCTGCTTTGGTGTCAGCCAGTTTTTCTTCGATTACAGCGACGCGCCTGGGGAGTTCCGCGATCTCCAGCTGCAGGCGCTGGATTTCCCGGTCAGTACGCTGCAGTGAGATTAAATGCTCGATTTCAGGGGACATCTCTCCCGTAATTTTAGCATGCGGAAACAAAAGCTCTTAACCGCGCGGAAATCGCGGAGAACACGGAAAGAATCCCTCAAGATACGCAAACTTCTGACTTTTTGGTTCACCCTCAGAGCCTTGTCATCCCGAACTCGTCCGCCTGGCCGTGCGAGCGAGGGACCTTACGTCGGTTGGGATGGTCGGTGCAGCGCGCCGGGACGGATTTGCTGTGTACATCTGGTCTGATCTTGTCGACGCTGCTGCCGAACATAGGCATCGTAAGGTTCCTCCCTCGCCCGCTCAGGCGGACGAGTTCGGAATGACAATCACCGATGAATAGCTAGAATTGATGTGATGCCTCTCCCCAACAGCCAAGCGCCAACGGCCAACAGCCGCACTTCCATCGGCGACTTCGAACTCACCGCGCTTTCGGACGGAATCTACCATCTCGACGGCGGTGCATTGTTCGGCATCGTTCCTAAAGTCTTATGGTCGAAGAGGGTCGCCGCTGATGAAAAGAATCTGGTGCCCGTCGGATTGAATTCTGTCCTGGTGCGCACCGGCGAAAAGAACGTTCTGATCGAGACCGGGATCGGTAACAAGCTGCCGGCCAAAATGGTTGAAATTTACGGCCAGCCAGCCGAGCTACTCGACAATCTCGGCGCCACCAGGGTTTCACCCGATGACATTGACGTCGTCATCAACACCCATTTGCACTTCGACCATTGCGGATGGAACACGGTGCGACAAAATGGCGCGATCACTCCGACCTTCCCCAAGGCAAAATATTACGTGCAGGAAGGCGAGTGGAAGCACGCGCACGAAGGCCAGCGCGACTCGGTTAGCTACTTGCACGAAAATTATGATCCGCTCTTCGAAAGCGGACGGATGCGGCTTCTGAAAGGCACTCGGGAAATCGTGCCAGGAATTTCGGTGGAGGTCTTTCCCGGCCACACCCGCGACATGCAGGCTGTGATAATTCAAAGCCAAGGCAAGACCGCGTGTTACATCTCCGATCTGATTCCCACCAGCGCCCACGTCGAAGTGAATTGGGTGATGTCATTCGATCTCTATCCGCTAGAAACCATCGAGAGCCGCAAGCGATACTACTCGCGGGCGATTCCGGAAAATTGGCTCACAATGTTCACGCATGATCCGGAAATGCCTTGGGCGCACGTGCAGAGGGATGAGCGCGGAAAGATGCGTGCGACCATTCCACAGATCTAGCGCAACTCCAATATCCGTTTACATAATAGCCACGGCTCACGTAGGGGCGGGTGCCCTCACCCGCCCGGCGGAGCGAATGCTCCGCAGCTTTCGACGGTCGCCATGACAGCTGGCTCCGGCGCAAAAACCGCGCCGGACGCCCGGGTGAGGGCACCCGGGCCTAGGTGTTCTCTGGCAATGAAGGTTCCGTGGAGGATGCTCTTGGTTTTAGGCAAACCTACTTGAGCCCATCCACGATGTACAAATCTGACGTGATGCGCTGGTAGGAATAGACGTGCTTTTTGAGATCGCTCGAAAATGTGGGTGAGCTATTGCCAAACAGGCCAGTTGGATCGGCGGGCATGAACGACTGCATCAGCCTTCGCTCTCCCGACGCAAGGTTAACTACAAACACGCGTGCCGGCACTTCTCGCTTGCCAACCAGGATGCTCTTACCATCCGGCGTCCACTGCACCGGCTCTTCTCCAGGTTCAGTATGCGTAACTGCGATCGGTTCCCCACCACCTACAGGATAGACACTGATCTTTCCTTGAGGATCGCGAGCTGCCACTTGTTTTCCGTCGGGCGAAATACATTGACGTCGCCGCACCATGGCGCCTTCAGGACTGATGGACTGGGGCTTGCCGCCCTGGCTGTCCTGAATCCACAGTCTCAGTCCATGTTTTGCCTCGCTGCCGACCTCAAGAATGTGCCGAGCATCCGGCAAGAAATATGCATACTGCGCAAGCACATCGCCGGTCGAAATAGCTCGCGACTCGCCGGCGCCGGTTGGAAGCTGCAGCAACTCATGTTTTGATCCCGGCGCACGCGCCAGCACCCACTTGCCGTCTGGCGAAAGAGTCGGGGAACGTCCTTCCCCCAGTCTGACTGCGGGTGCGCCGTCTGCGCTTCGGACATAAAACGCACCCGTCTCGCCGCCAGCCTCGCCAGTCTCGTCGAATGAAATCAGCTTTCCGTCGTCACTCAGGTCGCGCGGAACGGTCCAATCATGCCAGCTTAAATCGCGCTCTTTCTTTTCCCCTGGAGCGAGGGCGATCATGCCGGCGCGCAGGTCATCTCGCGAGAACAGCACCCGGCCATCTTTCGAAATGTCGTGCAGAGTAAGCGTACCGGTGCCTAAATACACCAGGCGCTCCTTCCCGATAAGCGAAACTGCCCGCAACTCGCGGCTCGACCCGGATGTTGTGCCGGTGAACCATATTTCATTTCCGCTGCTCGACCATGCCAGGCCCTGCGCGCTCACAAACTGCTGGGTCAGGGTTTTCTTGTTTCCGGACTGATCGACGGTGGCGATGAAACCAGCGTCGTCGCGCTCGAAAGGGTGATCAATGAACGCAATCGTCTTCCCGTCCGAAGACATTCGAGGATGGCTTACCCATCCCGCGGTTTCGTACAGGACCTTCCCCATCGGATACTCAAGCCGGTCTTTTCCGCCTACGCGTCGGACAATGGCCATGCTTGCGCCGTCGGGGGCCCAATCGGCATACTCCACGCCGTCGGCAATCTCGCGGGGGGCGCCACCTCCCAACGGAGCACGCGCCAGCATTCCCGATGACTCAAAACCTTCGAGCTCGAAATTAGTCGAAACCGCCAGCTCGCCCGACCCAGAAACACCCAGAATCCCTGTACCGGGAGCACCCAACGATCTGGATTCCGTGCTTCCGGTCTGGGCGGCGTAGAGCTCAATGGGCTGTCCTTCCCAGGCCGCGCCGTAAAGCAGATTTCCATTCGGGGTGAAACGTGCATTCCAGATGGTGCCTCGGCGAAATGTAATCCGGTGCAGCTTGGGGTGAAGCTCTGGCGTACTCGGCTTGAGCCATGCGCCGAGAGCGAGACCCGCTAACATTAGAACCAGAGCAGCCAGCGCCGGACGAAGCCACTGCTTGCTCGGCGTTGCTGACGGTGCGGCTGCGGTTCCGGAAATGCCTGAAAGCGATTCCAGATCGAACGCAATATCATGCGCCGATTGGAAGCGCTGGCCCGGCTGCTTCTCCATGCAGTGGCGCACAATGCGTTCGAGGGCGGGAGCGATGGCGCCGCTCTTGATGGAAAATTCCGGCGGGTCTTCGTTCAGGATGGCGGTCATGGTCTCGGCGCTGGTGTTGCGCTTGAACGCCCGCTCGCCGTTCAACATCTCGTAGAGAATGCTGCCGAAGCTGAAAATGTCGGAGCGATGGTCGGCGGCGTCGCCCTTAACCTGCTCCGGAGACATGTAGCCGACTGTGCCGAGCACCTGGCCGACGCTGGTGTGCGCCGCGGTCGCGTCCACAGTTTCGTTCATGGCCGGCTGCTTGCGCAGTTTGGCCAAGCCGAAATCCAGGATCTTCAGTCTTCCACCGCGGGTGACGAAAATGTTCTCCGGCTTCAGGTCGCGATGCACAATGCCTTGCTCGTGCGCCGCCGCCAGTCCATTCGCCAGCTGAACCGCGACCTCGATCGCCTTGCGCGCCGGCATTCCTGTGGGCGTAATTCGCTCTCGCAGGGTTTCGCCTTCGAGCAGCTCCGAGACAATGTAGTGCACACCATCGGCCGCTCCGACGTCATAAACCGAAACAATGTTGGGATGGTTCAGCGCCGCTACCGCCCGTGCCTCCTGCTCGAAGCGGCGCAAGCGGTCGGGATCATTGGTGAACGAAGCTGGCAGGACCTTCAGCGCCACGTCGCGGAGAAGACGAGTGTCGCGCGCGCGATACACCTCTCCCATGCCGCCTGAGCCGATAAGCGCACTGATTTTGTAGGGCCCGAGTTGCGTGTCCGCCGCGAAGGACATGCGAAGGAAAGATTATAGCGCGGAGTGCAATTCGTGGATGAGCCTGCTAAGGAACTGTCTTAGTGTTTGCTTGACTCGAGCTAGGTGGATGTTTGTAGAGTCAGACCGATCCGTAGATTCCGCCCGCATCGGCGAGAACGAACAGAATTAGTATCCATACCGTCCATGAGGTGATGCTGGTCAACCTGTGTCCACTTTTCAGCCATTTCTCGGGGTTGTGCAGGATCTTTAGGTGTTCATTTTGACCGACCGTGGTCCCGATAGCGAGCGTCGGGCGACCTGAATACTCATCGAGCGGCTTCGTAAGGCCAAGCTGGTCTTCCAATAGCTTTTTTTTTGAGAATCGTGTGCCGGTAGTATCTGTGTCCGGTCAAAATATTCTTGATGCTGACTACTGAGACGAAGAGACCGACGAAAAAGACGCCGGCGACGAAGAGATCTATTACTGCGGCACTTCCCACCTTGAGCAAGCCTGTCGCAACCGCGATAAGACCACTGCTGAGAGTAATGAGATACGCGGTCCGATCCCAATTGAGCTTCACCTGAAATCGGTACCCGTCAACGGCGATTCGATAAAGATCCGCCAGTTGTTGCGCTGAGAGTGGTTCAGGCACGGATTGATCACGAGACTATTGGATTCTACTCTCGTAGAAGCTAAGCACTCCCAAAAACGTAGGCGTGAAAAGACGCGAGCCGGAATCGCGGAGTTCGTGAATTTGCTGGATTGGCAAGAACTCGAGCTTCTCGATGTGCTGCTTATCGAAACTAAATGGCCCATCGTGAATCCCGGTAAATACCCCGACGAATTTTTGGCATCCTTCATCTTCCATGGATACTTTGCCAACGAAGTCCAGATTTACGGCGGCAACTCCGAGTTCTTGCGCCAGCCGCCTTTCGGCCGCCGAGCGATACGATTCGCCGGCGAACAGATACGCGGCGACAGACGATCCCCAATATCCAGGATGGCGGAGACGTGTACGAACGAGCTCTTGGATAAGGAGCTCGCCGGAAGAGTTGAAGATGAGATCGTGAACCACGCGAAAGTTCGCACGCTTGCGGAAAACCTCATCCCGGGAAATCACAGCCACAGGGACGTCGTTGGCGTTGACCACGTCAACCAGCATTCCTTGAGTAACGGAGGTCATACTTCGTTGGTCAAATATATTTGACGGCTGTGGAAGGAAATCCCTCGGAGTTCGCGCGCGCGTTCGGAGATGCGTTGAGCCAATTTCTGGATTGGAAGCAGCTGTCTCTAGCAGAAGCGGCGCGACAAATCGGGCTAGGCTCAGAAGGGAAAGCTCGAATTAGCGCCTATTGCCATGATTCCCCGAGCGGGAAACGGCCTCAACCGAACGCCGAACTCCTTTATCTACTCTGTTCAAAACTTGGGTTCCGCTTCGAGTACCGCGGCTTCAAGGTTACGGCTGAGGCCTTGAATCGACACCGTCCAAAACCACCCGAAAAACCTATGGAGCAGCTTCGAATTGCGTTTGATGGTCAAATAAATTTGACGCACCGAGATGGCGTGTTCTCGATGGACGTAAAAAGACCGGCGGGTCGAATAGAGGTAAGCCTGTTGCTGAACCGTTCAAAAGAAAACAAACGTTGATAGTCGCATCCGACTGTCTTCAGATCCGCATCGGCATCACGATGTAGCGGTACTTGTAATCTTCGCTCTCGGCGGGACGGAGCTGGCCGGCGGATTGAGCATCTTTCAGTTCGAGGCGAACGTCGCCCGAGCCGATGGCCTTGAGGAAGTCGGTGATGTACTGGGCGTTGAAGCCGATGGTGAGCGACTCGCCGTTGTAATCGGTTTCAATCGAATCTTCCGATTCGCCCGTCTCCGTGGACGAAGCCGAAAGCTTCAATTCCCCTTTTTCCAGCTTCAGACGCACCGCACGCGAACGCTCGTCGGCAAACTGCGCCACGCGGGCAATTGCCGCTCCCAAGTCTTGTCCACGCAGTGGGATACTCTTGCTGTTGTCTTTAGGGAGGACTGCTTCGTAATTGGGAAATTGTCCAGTGAGCTGGCGCGAAGTCAGTAGCCGCGGACCGATACGGAAATACAGCGTGGACTCGTCCTTGGCAAATTCAATAGTCTCGACATCGTCTGCTGCATCGACCAAGGAACGAAGTTCGTCCATGGCTTTCTTCGGTACCAGTGTTTTCAACTCGCCGGATACGCCTTCAAATTTCTCGCCGTTGCGTTCCACGTGGGCCAGGCGATGTCCGTCAGTGGCAACCATGGTGATGGATTCCGGCTTCAACACCATCAGCGCGCCATTCAGCGTATAGCGAGATTCTTCATTGGCGATGGCAAAACCGGTCCGCGCAATCATCCCGCGCAGAACCAGGGCTGGAATCTTCACCACTCCTGCAGTCGGAAACACTGGCAGACTGGGAAAATTCGATCGCGCCATGCCGACCATCTTCGTATTGGACCGGCCGCAGCGGATGCTCACCCAATGGTTCTCAAGCATCTTGATGGTGATGTCCGCGTCCGGCAGCAGCTTTACATAGTCGTGCAACTTGCGCGCCGGGACGGTGCATGAGCCTTCCTTTTTGACTTTGGCGTTGCAGGATGTTCGCAGGCTGAGGTCCAGATCGGTTGCTGTGAGCGACAGCCGGTCGCCGCCAGCTTCAAACAAATAGTTCGACAGAATGGGGATCGTCGTCTTGCGCTCAACTACTCCCTGGGTCGCCGAGAGTTCCCGGAGTAGTTCAAATTTGCTGACGGTGATTTCCATGGTTGCTGTTCCCGCTGCGGATGCGATCGCTTCTACCGGCATAAGCCCGTTCCCCTGCTTGTGTGGCGCTACTTCTATTACTCTCTTATATCAAAGCAAAAACAGTAAAGACTAGCAGTAACAGTAGGGAGGAAGGAAAAGTGGAAATTTAACCTAACCCTAACCCCTCCTTCAATTCCAACCCCTACTTTCGTGTCCAAGATCAGGCCGATTCATCGTGCCCACCCTAGTATCGTTTGCCGCTTCGGGTGATCCCAACCCTGCTCTTTCACAGTTTTCACAAACTACCCACAGGGTCTTTCGAGGAAGAACCGGTCACAAATTGGAAAACTGGACTGCGAAATTTCCTGGTACTGGATCACAACTCTCGCCGCTCAAGCTGCCAAACTGATTCCACGCCAGTTACGGCCGGCTGAAGCCGCGCCCTTTCAAAACCTATCCGCCTAACTGCTCAGTCAATTTGTTCAGCAGCCTGTTTAAATCCTTGTCGGTCTTACGGACCTCTTCGATCTTCTCGACCGAGTGCAGCACAGTTGTGTGATGCTTGCCGCCAAACTGCCGACCGATTTCCGGTAAGGAGGCTTCGGTTAAATGTTTGGCCAAATACATGGCAATCTGCCGGGGATAGACAATCGCGCGGGAGTTATTTTTCGCCTTGATCTCGATCAACCGAAGCCCGAACTGCTCCGCCACAGCTTTCTGAATGGACTCGATGGTGACTTTGCGCGCCTGCGAGTCAATAAAATTCTTCAGGACCTGTTGGGTGTAAGGCAGCGTAATCTCGGCGCCGATCAGCGAAGAATGCGCAACCAACCGGATTAACGCGCCCTCAAGCTCGCGTACATTCGAGCGAATGTTTGACGCGATGAAAAGTGCGACGTCGGTCGGAAGTGTGACCCGCTCCTGCTCCGCTTTTTTCTGAAGGATGGCGACCTTAGTCTCAAGGTCCGGCGGTTGAATGTCGGCGATGAGGCCCCATTCGAACCGGCTGCGCAGGCGATCTTCAATCTCGGGCAGTTCCTTCGGCGGGCGGTCGCTGGCGATCACGATCTGCTTCATCGACTCATGCAGCGCATTGAAAGTATGAAAGAACTCTTCCTGCGTCCGTTCCTTTTGCGCCAGGAACTGAATATCGTCGATGAGTAGCACGTCCACGTTGCGGAACTTATCGCGGAAGGTGGTCATCTTGTCGTAACGCAGCGAGTTGATCATCTCGTTAGTGAACTTCTCGCTGGAGAGGTAGCAGATAGCTGATTGAGGCTGCAGGCGCTTGATTTCGTGCCCGATCGCCTGCATCAGGTGGGTCTTGCCCATGCCGACGCCACCATACAAAAACAATGGGTTATAGGCTTTTGACGGGCGTTGCGAGACGGCCTGGCATGCGGCATGCGCAAACTGGTTTCCGCTGCCGATCACGAACGCGTCAAACGTATAACGAGGCTGGAGCTGCGCAGCGCCATCCCAATCGAACCGCGCCTGAGAAATGTGCGCGCCTCCCGTCTGAGCTTGCGGCGCCGAGAGTCCGCCATCGTGCCGCACCGGAGTCGCCGCAGGATCGTCCTCGGGCGTGACGAACTGCACGTCGTGACAATCCATGTTGAGATTGTCAAGCGCCTCCTGGATGAGATCGGCATACTTGTCGCCGACGTGGCGGAACTCCACAGTGGGGACGCGAATGTACATGATCCCATCGCTGGTGTGGTAGGACTTGGGACAGACATAATGAAATTCACTGCGGGCCGCGGCTGGGGCAGTCCTGGATAAACCGGTTTTCGCTACAGTATTGCTTCGTTTGCCAGCAGAGAAGCCTGATTCATGAGCTGGCTGCGGACGAAATTAAATTTGCTTCGACAGTGCGTCATGCTAGCACAAAACATTTCGGTTTGTGGAAATCTTTTCGCGATTTTTTGGAGACGCTCTTATTTCACTCGCGTAGAAAAAATTCTGTCAAGTAGAGAACTGATAACTGCCGCAAGGGTGGTGCAAAAAAAGGTCTCGGCGCCAGCCATCGTCCGTCCGAAGAGAGGCTTCTAATTTCAAGATGCTTCGAGATCCGGTGCAGGACGCGACGTTTCCCGAAAGTTAGAATAGTACATCGCGCTCAGGTTGACTAACTTTCGGCTCGGCCCTAACATCCCGTTGATCGAGGAACCATTGTGGACCCTGAGACCATCTCGCATTATCGCATCGTCGAGAAAATCGGCGGCGGCGGAATGGGAGTGGTCTATAAAGCCGAAGACATTCGCCTAGGGCGTTTCGTCGCTCTCAAGTTTCTTCCTCACGAAGTAGCTGCCGATCCGCAGGCGCTTACACGTTTTCGCCGCGAAGCTCAGGCGGCATCGGCGCTCAATCACCCCAATATTTGCACCCTGTACGATGTCGGCGAGGAACAAGGCCGCGCTTTCATGGCGATGGAATTTCTCGACGGCATCACGTTGAGCCACGCCATCGGTGGGAAACCTCTCGAAGCCGAACGCCTGCTGCGGCTCGCAACCGAGATCGCTGACGCACTCGAGACCGCGCATGCACAGGGCATCATTCATCGCGACATCAAGCCGGCGAATATCTTCGTGACCAAACGGGGCCACGCCAAAGTGCTCGACTTCGGGCTGGCCAAAGTGACCGGCCAATCGGGCGGATTATCGTCTCAAGCTACGCAAGATGATCTGAATCTCACCATGCCGGGCACGGCCATGGGCACGGTCGCCTATATGTCTCCCGAGCAAGCTCTTGGCAAGCCGCTCGACGCGCGCACCGATCTTTTTTCGCTAGGCGTAGTGCTTTACGAAATGGCGACCGGGAAACAAGCGTTCACAGGGACCACGTCGGCCGCGGTCTTTGATGCAATTCTCCACAAGAATCCGCCGCCAACCGAGCGTCTGAATCCTTCTCTGCCGCCGGGACTCGATCCAATCATCAACAAGTTGCTGGAAAAAGAGCCTGACCTGCGTTATCAGACCGCCGCCGATCTGCGGGCCGATCTCAAGCGTCTGAGTCGCGACACCTCCGGGCATTCGGTCGTGGCACCTGCCACACGGAGTGCTGCCACGCCATCTGCAGCAAAGAAGAATTCTCGCACCCGGATTGCCGCGGGTGTGTTGGTTTTGCTTGTGGTTGCGGGCGTGTTCGCTTGGACGCGGTTTGCATACCGCGACAAGAATTCCGCAAACGCGACGGTACCACCTCTTAATCCTGAGGACGCTTCTTCGGGCCCGCCTACTCCGCCTCAGGCCGGCGCACCTGCGCCTTCTGACAAATCATCTGCGGGCAAGACGAAACCGGAGCACCCTTCCGCGCCAGGCGATATTTACAAGGGTTACCAAAACCTCGGCTCGGAAATTGCAGCCAACGTGCAAAACCGAGTGAATAAAGAATTGCGGCAGCAAGGGATTGTGCCGCAGACCTCAACAGGCCCGGGCGATTCCGGCCCGGTGCTGGCAAAGCCTTGCGCGGAAATCAACATGGCATGCAAGAGAGCGGGTTTCATCGCCGGCACTGGAAAATCGGGTAACGGCATCTTTGCCGGCTGCGTTTCTCCGATCATTGAGGGAAGGCCGCAGCCCAATAATGCGGTACTGCCGTTGCCCCACGTCAGGCCTGAGGTTGTTGCTGCATGCAAGCAATTGAATCCCAATTACGGCCACCTGCAAAAAAAGCTCGATAAGGACGAGTCCTCGGACGATTCATCGGCGACATCGCCGCAATAAGCGCGGGGCTTGGAATTCCGCCTTTTCTGGCAAGTTCTCGCCACGGCTTGGTTTACCGTTCGCCGACGCGTCATTTATACTTTCCATTCACTCAATTGACCAGACCGTTGCTAAGACAGGAGCCTAGGACTTTTTCATGCCGAAACGTACATTCCAGCCGAACCGTCGCCGCCGCTCGAAGACGCACGGCTTTCGTACCCGAATGAAGACCAAGAGCGGACGCGCAGTTATTTCCCGGCGCAGGGCGAAGGGCCGCAAGCGAGTTTCCGTAAAACCTGGGTTTCGTGAGTAGTTACGCACGGGCGACGATCCTTCGGCTTGGGTCAGGACAGGCTGCCATTGTCCTAGAACCGAGTCTTGGAGGCACGAACGCACTTTGCCGTGCCATTTCCGGTCGAGATAGCTCGGAATGAACCCTTGAGCAATCCGGCGAAGCAAAACGCACGAAACAGATTTCCCAAGCAACGCCGGTTACTCAAGCACGCGGATTTTGAACGAGTTTACAAGCAGGGGCGCAGGCACTTCGCTTCACACATGACTGTGTTTTATCTGCGGCGCGAAGCTAAACCTGGCTCGAGCGATTTGCGTATCGGCTTTACAGTTGGAAAGATTTTGGGCGACGCGGTGCAACGCAACCGTATGAAGCGGCGGCTGCGGGAGGCGGTCCGGCTGACCGGATTCACGCCAGGCATTTCGGCCGACGTCGTGATTAATCCAAAGCGCTCCCTGCTGACGGTGGACTTTCGCACCCTGCAGACCGAGATGGCGAAGGCGTTTCAAGCGGTTGAAAGATCTTTTGAGAAAGGCAGACGCTGATTTTGATGGCATGGCCACAATCGGGCTCCAGGCTTCGAGCTTCAGGCCGCAGCACGTACGCTATTTTTCTTGGTATTCCTAAGTCCGTGTTGCTTGGCCTACTCCGCGGATATAAGTGGGCGGTTTCGCCTATGCTCCTGCCTTCGTGCCGCTACGTTCCAACCTGCTCCGAATATGCCGCCGAAGCCATTGACCGTTATGGCGCATGGCGCGGATTGGCGATGGCAGTATGGCGCCTGCTGCGCTGCCATCCGTTTGTGAAGGGTGGATATGATCCCGTTCCTTTAACAAATGCAGAATCACTCGCCGGAGCTACGCTGCACAAGACAGCCGAGGGCGGCTGTCCCCACATGAGCGCCACCCACTGATCATGCCCGAATACAAAAGCCCACAATCCGAGCCCGGCAATGAGCAGCGATTTCTGCTCGTGATTCTGGTGATGGCGGCCGTCATCTTTGGCTCTCAGTTCCTGTTGCGCAAGTTCGGTCCGCAGGCGCCCGCAAAGAGCGCGGGGCCAAATCAGACAACGCAGGCTCCTCCTGTGCAATCGCAGGCAGCTCCTGCGCAATCAACGCCGGGTGCGACTCAGCCTGCAACAGTTTCATCGCGTGCTCCGAAAGTACCGACACCGACTTCAACGAAGCAAGCTGCCTCAGAAACCGAGACTGTGATCGAGAACGATCTCTATCGCATCACATTCACCAATCGCGGAGCGCAGGCAAAATCGTGGGTGCTGAAGCAATATCTGGACGATCGGGGCCATCAGCTCGATCTGGTGAACCAAAACGCATCCGCCAAATTCGGATATCCGCTTTCGCTGTGGACCTACGACGACGCGCTGCGAACCAAGCTGAGCTCTGGTCTATACGTGAGCTCGGCCAGTGGAACTCTCAGCGCTCCGGCCAAGCTGGAGTTTGAGTATTCCGACGCGGGCCTCACCGTCAAAAAGACCTTCGAATTCGACCACACTTACGTAGTGCGGGTAATGACCTCAGTTTTCCAGAACGACGCGCCGGTCTGGGCATTTCCCGCGTGGCCGGCGGGATTTGGGGACCAGAGCAGTCTCGCCGCCTATGCCTCCGGACAATTCGAGTATCAGGTCAACGCTGATGCTGAGCACATTCCCGCCAAAAAAGTTTCCGGCGGTGGCACA
>WNFY01003616.1_pt1 | contig 15064 bp, 13 predicted proteins | sample 5400091 | NCBI WGS metagenome assembly WNFY01 (sample SAMN13153364, study PRJNA577476) | soil metagenome | isolation source: 60 cm soil or saprolite under grassland replicate 1 | place: USA:California | collected 2016-06-15 | reverse complement strand
AAAATACCGCCGTCGGTTCAGGAGCGCTCACTGCCAACACCACCGGCACCCAAAACACGGCGCTCGGTGTTAATGCGCTTACTAGCAACACCACGGCTGGCGCCAACGGAAGTGGTGCAAACACGGCCATTGGAGCTTTTGCGCTCACTGCCAACACCACTGGCGGCGCGAATACTGCGATTGGTTATGCAACACTCGCCCAAGGCAACGGCGGTGCCAATACGGCTATCGGCGATTTAGCCGGGCTCAATATCACAGGCAATGGTAATATCGATATCGGATTCCACGAGGCTGGCGTTGCCGGCGAGAACAACACCACTCGCATCGGCAACATCGGCGCGACAGCGCAGGACAGTGGGATCTATGTTACCTTGGCTTCTTCACGAAGATTCAAAGAGGACATCAAGCCCATGGGCGCAGCCAGCGAAGAGCTCTTCGCACTGAAGCCGGTCAATTTCCGTTATAAGCCGGCTTTTGATCCCGATCGGTCCGAGCGTTTCGGTCTGATAGCGGAGGAAGTAGAAAAAGTGAATCCCGCTCTCGTGGCGCGCGATGACAAAGGTAATTTAACCACCGTCCGCTATGAAGCGGTGAACGCGATGTTGCTAAACGAGTTTCTCAAAGAGCACCGCGCGTTTTTTCGGGAATCAGTAAAGCCGCTGCAGAGCTAGCTGCTTCGGTGAGCCAGGCGGGCGATTGAGAGCCTGCCCTGAGCGAAGTCGCGCGGTTGCTTACATGCCCAGGAAGCATCTTGCTATGGCCTCGTATGCGCTTTTGCAACTCACAAAAATACCGATCTGACTGTGAGCGAAGTCGACTTCGGTTTATGGACGATTTCCACTGATTCCAAAAAACATTCAGTTTAGATGATCACTTTGATCGGTCTTTTTTTGTTTATCTAAATAAGAGGCAAATTAAGAAAGCGAAATCAAAAAGAGAGAGATAACAACAGCATCATGAATGCCATCGCTGCTTACAAAGATGAGCTTGATAAACTCCTCGAGAATTCGTCGGACGACAAAGCGGTTTCAGGGATAACTAACGCCCGAGATCGTGAAACTTCTCTCACCGACAACCATCCTCTTCGGGTATACGCCGGCCGATCTGGGGCATGCGATGGAAGGCGACAATGAAGAACCCATTCGAGCTTATTTGCTTTCAGACGTACGCTGGGTGGCAAGGGCTGCCGGTGGACTTGTCAGACCATGAGAGCCATGGGCAATCTTTCGGAACGGACTTTCTGCCCGACGGCGCAACGCCTGGCTCAGGCGCCGTCCGTTTCCCGACGCCGCATAGCCGCATCCTGATAGACAAGAGTCCGGCATCGAAGTCGGTCACAGGCATCATCATTGAGGCGACGGTTCGTCTCACCCGTCGCCTCAATCGGATCTCGACGCTCGTAGCGGGACATAACTCCTTTAGTTTTTTCCTCGTTGAGGGCCAGTTACGCGCCACGTTTCGAGGCAAGTCCACGCACCCACTGGCCAACAGCGACGGACTGGACTCCGACAGTGATGGCGTGGTGTTCCCGCGCTGGACGATGCCGATCGGAAATCGCTGGCTAAAGCTCGCGTTCATTCACGACGGCGTCGACACGATGGAGTTGTACGTCGATGATCAGCTCATCGCGCGAAGAAGTGGCCTGCTCGCAAGCGTACCTCCTGTAGGGCCGCTGGGCATAAGTATCGGCAACGAGCCGGATCGAGATGACAGCTGCTTTCTCGGCGGTGACCTCGACGAACTCAAGATTTGGCGGCTCGATCCTTCGATCATGGATCGGGAGTTCATTTCTCGCCCGATGGGCGACAATGTCGCCGAGTGTTGGAAGAATTTTTTTCGTTCCCTTGCCGAGGCACTGCGAAAGCATCCCGATTGCGCCCAAAAGATCGACGTGATGCTCAAGGTCATGATTGATGGACTGCGGCGAGCGATCGTCACGAAGGGCCCGGAGACCCGGGATCGCTACATCAAGACGTGCGAACACTACGAGGATCTGTGGAGGGCGGGAAAGTTGGACGGCCCTGCTATGTCGCGACTGCTCTCGGACTGGTGCGCCTGGCTCGGGTTGACCGGGTTCTCTTTCAAGGACGAGGCGACGGTAAAAAGCTTGCTTGAATCAGATTGCCTGAAGAAGGTGCTGGCTGACCTTGCGTACGGCGCGTTGGATTGCGACCCGCAGTTTAAGGCTTTCCTGCAGCATGCCACGCAAAGTGGCGCGCACCTCGATCAGCGCATTTCGAAGGGAGAGCACCATGGCTAACGAAACGCTCGACCTAGCCCGCCGGTTCGAACCGATTCTGCTCTTTCACCGATCCGAGCGGTTCTTTCCATGCGATGCAAAGCGCTACATCGAACGGTGCGCGCTATGGAATGCTGAGCGTCCGTTCGACCAGAAGGACTCCTGGGGCGGCAAGGGCAGGCCATTCAATCGCAAGCCGCTCATCAAGAAGGACCAGATCGCAGCGTCCGATGCGCCTGGTGAAATCAAACCTGGCAACATTTTTCTGGGCGCCAAGGAAGGGTCCGACTTCCCCTTTCTTAAGGACAACGGCGAACAGCATTTTCTGGAAGTGGCTGGCTGGAAAGATTCGCCTGATGTGACAGCTACCAGCGACAATCGATACGCCGAGCGCGATAAAGTTACCGACCTACAACCAGGCAACTTCTGGTATCACGCAGAACTGTATGACACCGTCCGGCTAAGGAAACTACTTGCGCCTAACTTGGCTGCGCTCTTCACAGAACTGGAAGCACAACACCCGGCGCTGCTCTGCTACTACTTTTGCTTCCCAGCACACGACGAATCGCTCCCGGCACCGTGCGACCAGAAGGAGACCGGCAAGGAATATGCAAGCTTTGCGGGTGAGTGGGCTTGCATGGCAATTCTTCTAGTGCGTGACAGCCCGACCGGTAAATTCTTTCCAAGCTCCGTAGGTCTGACCGGGCGCTTCAATGCCGGAACACGTCAGGGCCTCGATGCAGAACGACGACTGGGGATGACGGTCATCCCTTGGCGGAAGAGAGCGGATATTCACGAGGAGCCGTTGCCAGCAGTCCTGGGCGAACATCCACTGATCTACGTTTCCCTTGGCGTACACAGCCTTCATCTGCAGCCGGGGTCGCAGATCGTCACGCCGTATCTGCCCGAGTCGGCTCCCATCTCGTGCGGAGAGTTCGATTCCCCGGTCGAACTCAAGGAATATCTGGACGCTCAACCCGCCTCCGAAGAGGATGGAAGCCCGGCCGCGGCGTGGGCGAAGATCGTTGGCGGCCTGTTCTTCGGAGGCCTGCCTGGTCTCATCGGCGGCGCGATCGCGACCGCCCTTGAAGGTCTTCCCCTGGGGTCCGGCTACGACGGCAGGGCAACTGGGTCGGCTCCGCCGGAAAACCCAGCAATCGACTTGGGACCCGACCCCAACGATCCCACGCAGGTCGAACCGATCGTGGTCCTGTCCCAGGCATTGAGCCTGAAAACGATCGCACCGTTTCCGCACGTTGAAGGACCTTTCCATTGGCAAAGCAACCAGAACGTACTGGTTGACGGACGGCACTACGATTTCATTGTCGACCGATCAAAGCAGGTGTGGTGGCCCAGCGATGACCTCAAATCAGGCTACCGAGGACGATGGGGACCGCTGGTCGTGAACGACCCTCTACACCGACGTTCCGGCATGCGCTTCCCGGAGTTCTGGAGAATGTTTTTCACGGGATTGGCCAAGAACCCGTGAGGCCGGATCACTTCGCTATACCAGACTGGGAAAATGAGGTAGGCCAACAACAAAGTTGGGATCGTGTCTACGTCCAAACTCTGAAACGTTTGAATCATTGCGCGCGCGCTTATCTCGCGAGCAGGCTGTTTGACGTTCACTCGCCGCGAACTAGCTCCCGCTCTGCACAATTCTGGTCTATCTGTCGATCTTCACCTCTTCGCACTGAAGCCGGACAATTTTCGTTATAAGCCGGATGTTGATCCCGATCGGTCCGAGCGTTTCGGTCTGATAACGGAGGAAGTAGAAATCCCTCCCCTTTCGCTATGAAAAGCGGACGAACTTTGCACCAGTCGCCGGCGCAAGGGTGAGAGGTCTTGACATGCGAAACAAAGTAGGCGCAAGATTTACGTCCAACGACCTCGGCTCTTATGAACTCCAATATCGCGAACAGTCTCATCGTTCGGAATATTTTCCTTTTCGCTGCGGCAATTGCCATTACGAGTTGCGGCACTGCGACTTTCAGTAAGCCCGGAAGCGACGCGGAAATTGAAAGCCTCCGGAATTTTGAACTCGCATTCATCGACCAGTTTGCCGTACCCGGCAAACGCTTCAATGCTGCCGCGTTCGACGCCAAGGTAAACGAAGGTAATTCGAAATTTCAGAAGGCCGTTACCGATGAAAAATTCACAGCGCGCCGCCCAGTGCTAGTCGATCTTAAAGGACAATTCGATGCGGATGCAGCGCATCTGCGAAGCAAAGCAAGCCGCGGCAAAGTCACTCCGGCGCTGGCAAGCGAGATGAAAAAGGATGTTAACAAGATCTACGATCATGCCCTCGGCCGGTAAAACTAAGCGCAAGAAATCTTCCAGGAAGAGATCAGAACTCGACTCAGCGCTCGATCAGGTCACTGATGAATCGGTTGCGGCTTCGATGAAAGAATTTCAGAATTTACTCGCGCAAGCGAAAGGCGACACGAGCGAGCTAATCCGCCAAAACGCGCAGGAACTTGAAGAGCGCCTGGTTCTTTTGAAGAAGAAAAAGATCGATAAGGAAGACTTCAATTTCTTCGTAGAAAATCAAAAACGCGATCTCCGAGTTTTCGTCGACAGCCAGCCAGCGCAGTCGCAGGAACGCGCTGAGAAGTTGACCCTCCATATCCTCGAGATAGCTGCGACGAAGGTTGTGCCGGTGTTGATCATGATGATCTAGCTGTCAGGCAAAAACCGTAGTCAAATGGCTGCCAGCCTAAAGAGCCGTTTTCAAATTTCGCACGAAGTGCTTTAGGAGTGCGATGCGTCCCCGCATCGCTTTCAAATCGGTTGGTGACTCCCAAAAAGCGACGCGAGGACGCGTGCGCACTCCAAAAGCTTCGCGAAATAAATGATCCCCTTTACCGTGAGCGCTTCATAATTTCGCGCAACCGATCGTGCGGCAGTGCTTCGACGCGATGATTGTCGCGGCCAGTCATCGAGTCGTTATCAACTAACGCGTTCACGACCGCTTCTTCGGTCGCCTGAACGACTCCGGCAAAAATCGGATCCATCAGATCATTGGGAACTGTTTGCACTTGGTGGGTAACTTGATCCGGATTTACGACGTTCGGATTCGCAGTTGAAAACGCGATGAACAAATCACCGGAGCCGTTCCCGGAAATTGTTCCGGTCCGAGCGAGGCCGAGCGACACCCGGCGTGCAAGCCGCTTCAACTGGTTTGGCAGTAGCGGTGCGTCAGTTGCAACTACAGCGATGCACGAGCCGCTTTCTTGTTTATAAACGTCGCCGGGAATTTCTTTGCCGACGGGGACGCCAGCGATCATGAGTTGTGAACGCCGACCGAAATTTGCCTGTAGAAACACGCCGACGATAAAACTTTGCGGTGATCTGTTTTTGTCGACGCCTTCTGGCCGAATCTCGACCTTACGCGAGGCAGTACCGTTGCCGCCTTTGAACTCGTAACAGATCATTCCTGTTCCGCCGCCCACGCTCCCCTCCTCCAGCGCGCCGCCATGCGCGCTGTCGAGAGCATGCCAGACATTCTCCGGCTTAACATGAAAGCCATTGATGTCGTTAAGCCAGCCGTCCCACGTCTCGGCAACTACAGGCAGACTCCACCAGTAGCCGGTCTTATCGGCCGCGCCGTGATTAATCCGCCAGGCAATGACTGCGTCGCGCGCCACTCCAACGCTGTGCGTGTTAGTAATGATGATCGGCCCTTCGAGAAATCCGCTCTCATCAACCCACGCTGTGCCAGTCATTTCGCCGTTGCCATTTAAGCTAAAGAACCCGGCGTAAACCGGATCATTCAACGAAGCCTGCCCGCGCGGAAGGATCGCAGTAACACCGGTACGCACCGGCCCTTTGCCAACCTCAAGTTTTCCTTCGCCGCTGATCAAGGTTGTGTAGCCGACTTCGACACCAGGGACGTCGGTGATCGCATTGAACTCTCCAGGGGTGCCTTCAAATGGAATTCCCAGATCGCGAGCGCGAACGATCTTGCTTACGATTGCTGGTCTCGGCGGCGGAGATTTCTGCGGCTCACGTGCTGAGGAATCGAGCACGATTGCGAGCACCAGCAGGAGCACGACGCGGGTAAAGCTTTTCGATTTCATTTTCGATCCATCAACTATCAGCTACCAACCATCAACTTTTCTATTAGGTTAAGCGTGTGAGTTACGAGGTTTTCGCCAGAAAATATCGGCCCCAAACGTTCGACGATCTGGTCGGGCAGGCGCATGTCTCGCGTACATTGAAGAATGCGGTGGCGCAAAACCGCCTCGCCCATGCATATCTCTTTGTCGGCCCGCGCGGTGTCGGTAAGACATCTACGGCACGGATTCTGGCAAAGTCACTGAATTGCGTGAAAGGACCCACCATCACGCCATGTGGCGAATGCGACAATTGCCGCGAGATTGCCGGCGGCAATAGCCTCGACGTGATCGAGATTGACGGTGCCAGCAATAACAGCGTGGAAGATGTACGACAACTGCGCGAGAACGTTCGATACGCGCCGGCTAAGGGCCGTTACAAGATTTATCTGATCGATGAAGTGCACATGCTTTCCTCAGCGGCGTTCAATGCGCTTCTAAAGACTCTCGAAGAGCCGCCCGAGCATGTGAAGTTCATCTTCGCGACCACTGAGCCACAGAAAGTTCTCCCAACCATTCTGAGCCGGTGCCAGCGGTTTGATCTCCACCGCATTCCGGCAAACCTGATCGCGAAACATCTGCAATTCATTGCGGGAAAGGAGAAAATCGCGCTGCAGTCTGCGGCTGCGCATGCGATTGCACGCGGCGCAGAGGGTGGCTTGCGCGATGCGGAATCGATGCTCGATCAGCTGGTTGCATTTTGCGGGGAGAAAATCAGTGAAAACGATGTGCTCGATGTTTTCGGATTCACAAGCGAACAAACGGTTGCCGATCTGACAGGACGGATTTTGCGCGGTGAAACTCCGGGCGCGATTGATCTGCTGCATCAGCAGAGTGACGCCGGCAAGGACATGATGCGGCTCATGTCGGACTTGATCGCTTACCTGCGTGATCTCCTCGTATTCAAGGCAAAGCCTGATGCGCTTAAGGAAGATGTCGAGCCTGATGTGCAAACGTCACTCGCGAGGCATGCCGAGCTGGTCACGACGGGCCATTTGCTTGAATTGCTTGACCAATTTGCCGCTGCCGAAGGCCGCATGAAGTGGGCTCCAAACAAAAAGCTGCATCTCGAAGTGGCAATTATCAAGGCTATCCAAAGCCTGGGACAGGCAACATTGGATGAAGTAATCGAAAAACTTGGCGAGCTTCGCAATGGTGGCGGCGCGCGCCCGCCGGCGCCGTCCGCGCAACCTGTAGCCGCGGGCGCTGACCGCGGTCGTGAGGAATCGCGCACTGCGAAGACCGGGGTCAGCGACCCAGGCTACAGCGAGACTTCGCCGCGCGTAGCCGAAACTTCACCTGATGCGGATGAACTGTGGCAAAAGATTCTTGCAAAAATTCCGGGGCAAAAAGCTTTCGTGCGCAATTCTGCTTCGGCCGCTCATGTTCTCGGAATCGACGGGCGCAATTTCCAGATCGGTTTTGCGCCTGGCGACAAAGCGATGATGGATATTTTGGCTACACAACCTAATCGCAAATTTCTTGAAACATTGCTGCACGAGATCACCGGAAAAGACTGGAGTGTGAGGCTCACCCTAAAGGAGGATCTTCCGAGCAGGCAGGAATCGGTTTCGCAGCATTCTCAGTCCGAAAATTTCAAAGAGGATCCGCTTATTCAAGAAGCCATCGGGCTGTTCAATGCTCAAATAAAATCCTGAATCCGACGTTGCGACCTTTGTCATGTTGAGCGAAGCGAAGCGGAGTCGAAACATCTCTGGCATTGCATTCGAAATCAGAGATTCCTCGACTTCGCTCGGAATGACAAAAGGCTGATCCAAATCCTATGAATCTAAACAAATTAATGAAGCAGGCGCAGAAGATGCAGGAGCAAATGGCTAAAACTCAGGCCGAGCTGGAGAACAAGACGGTCGAAGTAAGCGCGGCTGGCGGCAAAGTGAAAGTGACAGCAAACGGCGCAGGTGACGTTCTCGCCATCAAGATCGACGAAGAAGTCGTCGACCCAAACGATGTGGAATTTCTCGAAGAAATGGTTCTTAGCGCAGTTCAGCAGGCCGTGGAACAAGGCAAAGCGCTCGCGCAATCAGAGATGAGCAGGATCACCGGCGGCCTTGGCATACCGGGATTGCAATAATGACGAAGCACGAATGACGAATGTCAAAAGAGACGCTGGTAGTCGCGTTTCTTAATTCAGGCTTCGTCATTATTTCGTCATTCGGATTTCGTCATTTCAATCTCATCTGAGCCGAAGTAAGGCCGTAGTTTCTCCGGGATCTGCACCGAACCATCCGGCTGCTGATAGGTCTCGATTAAGGCTGCAAACAATCTGGGCAACGCCACGCCAGAACCATTCAATGTGTGGCAGAACCGGTTTTTCCCTTCGCTGTCTTTGAATCGAAGCTGCATCCGGCGCGCCTGGAAGTCTTCGCAGTTTGAGCAACTTGATACTTCCAAATAACCATCTTGTCCCGGCGACCAGACTTCGATGTCGTAGCTCTTAGCCGCGGCAAAACCCAGATCGCCGGTGCAAAGCTCGACTACTCGATAATGCAGGCCGAGCAGTTGCAACACGCGTTCCGCATTTTCCGTAAGCGATTCCAATTCGTCGTACGATTTTTCCGGCGTTGTGACTTTGACCAGCTCCACCTTGTCGAATTGATGCACGCGGAGAATGCCCCGGGTTTCGCGACCTGCCGCGCCGGCTTCGCGCCGGAAACACGGCGTGCAGGCAACTAATTTCCTGGGAAGACCGGCGACGCTCACAATTTCATCGCGGTGAAGGTTTGTCAGTTGAACCTCCGCAGTCGGTGCAAGAAAGACCTGGTTCTCCTCCAAACCGTACATGTCCGCTTCAAACTTTGGAAGCTGCGAGGTGCCGACCATGCAATCGCGCCGGACCAGAAACGGCGGGCTGATTTCGGTGTAACCATGCTCCCGCGTATGCAAATCGATCATGAAATTGATCAACGCGCGCTCCAGCCTCGCGCCCGTACCGGTGAAACAAATAAAACCGCTGCCACTCAATTTTGCGGCCCGTTCCATGTCTAAGAGATTCAGTTTCGCGCCAAGCGTGACATGATCGTCGGGTTTGCTTAGTTGCGGTTTCTCGCCCCACATGCGCATTACGCGATTGGCGGCTGCGTCTTTGCCGATGGGAACGGTTTCATGCGGCAGGTTCGCGATCCGAAGAAGCAAATCATTTTGCTCTTCTTCGGCAGCCGTTGCCTGCGTGGTCAGATCAGGAATCTGTTCGCCGATTTGCCGCACGCGTTGCTCCAGTTCGCCCGTCTCTTCGCCGCGCGATTTTTTGCCACCAATCTCTTTACTCAATCGTTTGCGATCAGCGTTTGATTGCTGCAGCGCCGTTTCCGCTTTCCGGCGCTCGACGTCCACGCGCAACACGTCGTCAATCCTGGCATCGTCTCCCCCACCCCGCGTGGCAAGGCGCTCGCGAACAAAATCGGGTTTCTCCCGAATCAGGCGAATATCGAGCATGGCGCAGTATGAATGAGGGACGTCGAATGTCGAATGTCGAAGCTCGAAAGAATGACTAGGAGCCATCTAATCATGTCATTCTGAGCGAAGCGAAGAATCTCAGATCAAATCCGGACCGACCCACGAACGAAGATAAACAGAGATGTCTCGCTTCGCTCAACATGACAGCTCACTGATGAAATGAGTTGTAATAACGAATGGCAGAACACAAGGAGCGCTCCGGCCCCTTTCCGGCGTTGGGATTTCGTCATTCGTTATTCGTCATTTGCTTCGAGCCCAAGCTTGCGCGTGACATTGACTTGTTCCTGCCGATATTTTTCCCGTGGAGAGACTGGATCTGCTTGCCGTCGCGCTCGGTCTCGCCGCGCTTGCGGGGATCAACCTTTACCTGACAGTTTTGGCCACCGGCCTGGCTATTCATTTTCACTGGATCGCCCTGGCGCCGCAGTACCAATCGCTTGAGGTCCTTGGTAATCCGTGGATCATCACCATCGCCGGCGTTCTCTATTTCCTGGAGTTCTTTGCCGATAAAATCCCGTGGGTCGATTCGGTGTGGGATGCCGTTCACACTGTGATTCGGCCCATTGGCGGAGCGCTCCTTGCAATTCAGGTGCTTGGCCATCCAAGTCCCGCCTTCACCATAATCGTGGCCCTGCTGGCAGGTGGCACGAGCCTGATCGCCCATACCGCAAAGGCGGCTACGCGTCTCGCCAGTAACTCGTCACCGGAACCATTTTCAAATATTGGACTGAGTCTCGGTGAAGATGCGGCGGTGCTCGGTGGACTCGCTCTTGTGCATTTCAATCCCATCCTTGCCCTGGTCATCTTTCTGATCTGCATCGGTGCATTCTTCTACTTTGCGCCAAGAATTTTGCGCGCGACGAAGGTGAAGATTTGGCTGGCCTGGAGGAAACTGAATGGGCCAGCTGATCACGACGTACCGGTAAATCTACCATCGACATTGCCAGCCCGGCTGGCGCCTATTTTCGGCAGGGAAAACGTTCTCGGCGAGACCATCCTGTGGGCCGTGCCATGCGTAAGCGGACGCGGCCGGCGGATTCCCGCGAATTTGTTCGGCGCGCTCGTCGCTACGAGTGAAGAGCCGCGCAGAATCACTTTTGTCGCGCGCAAGGCAGGGCGGCCATTTGGGCGTACGATCGATCTGGAGGGTTTCGACGTCACTCGTGAGCCAAAATTTCTATCCGAAAACCTGGTAATTTTTTCTGCTGGCGGAAAAGGGCCAAAGTATATGTTTGTTTTCGCGCGGCCGCATGCGGCTTTGGTCGAGCTGATCGTGAAGGATTTGCACGAGCGACTGAGCGAACCGGTATTGCAGGAACACGTGGCCACGAACCTGTGAGCTCGGTTGGGTAGCGCACGCGTCTCGCGTGTCTGGTTTCGGCGTCGCGCCGAAACAATCTTTTTCTGGAGCGCCGCCTTCACACCGGATTGAGTTTTACAGAAAGTCCGCGAACCCGAGACGGCTCCGCCAGCGCGCGAAACGCGTGCGCTACCCGCAGTGTGCGCACGATAGCACGCGTGACATTTGGCGTCGCTATTCTCATAATCTACGCGTGACGCTGCTTGCCGATCGTTACGCACAATTGCGCGATACGGATCGCGTTCGCGAGCGTGCCCTGTTTGTCTCGCCGCGGATTCCATCAGAGCTCGAGCTGCAAGCCCGCTGGTTCGCTGGAGATTTCGGCAAACACTTCATTACAACCGCCGATGACAAGATCGATATTGTTCAATTTGGTACGTGGAATCGCGAAGCAGGTCCTGATTTTCGCGATGCTGCAATTCGGATAAACGGCGGTGATCCACTTCGCGGTTGCATCGAGATCGATCTGCTGGATCGCAGTTGGGAAACACACGGTCATGCGACCAATCCGGCCTTCGAAGAGACTGTGTTGCACGTATTCGTCGACAGGAGCGATCGCGAATTTTTCACGCGGACAAGATCGAACCGTAACGTGCCACAGGTTCATATTGATCCGGCAGATCTCCCGAACGCATTCAGTGCAAATATCCCACTGGCAAGACCGGGCCGTTGTCAGGCGCCGCTCAAAGATTTGCCCGAAGAACGAGTCCGCAGTGTACTGGACGCAGCAGCGCAGTTTCGTTTGCGACAAAAAGCGGCGAGCATTCGCCACAAGATTGACAGTCGTGGACGCGACGAGGTGCTTTTTCAGGAGCTGGCCACTGCACTCGGTTACAAGGAAAACAAGCTGCCTTTCACACTGATCACGCAACGGTTGCCGTTAAAATCACTACGCGAAACTGCGTCGGATATTGAATCGATTTTATTTGGCACGGCTGGCTTCCTACGCGCCGCCGATCTCGATATTTATAAAAAATCGACACGCGAATATGTGCGCCGGCTGTGGGACGGATGGTGGCCACATCGTGACGAGTTCCAGCGGCTAATTTTACCAGGCAAAACTTGGCGCCACAGCGGCACACGGCCATTGAATCATCCGCAGCGACGGCTGGCCGCGCTGGCGATCCTGGCGCGCGACTGGCCTCGTCTTCAGCGCGCTTTGGCTAAGAGCAGTGTCGCCGCAGCAAAACATTTTTTTGAAACGCTGGATCATCCGTTTTGGAATTTTCATTACACTCTCACTTCCAAAACGTCCCAAAAGAAAATGGCCCTGATCGGCGAAGCGCGGGTTGCCGATATCCTGGCTAATGTATTGTTTCCATTTTGGCTGGCACACGATCTCGATCTTTCGGGATCGCTCGGGAAAAATGTGTGGGCGGAATATGAGAAGCTCCCGGCGCAATTATCGAACCGCCGACTCGAAACGGGAGCGACGCGTCTCTTCGGAGCCGATCCACGCCGGAAACAATTTCTGAAAACTGTCGCGCAGCAGCAGGGTTTGCTTCAGATTTACGAGGACTTTTGTATGCGGGATAATTCCGATTGCGCGCAATGTCCGTTCCCGGAGCAGATGCAGGAATGGGAATGAGTTAGAAACGTTACAACGGTTATCAGATAAAAAGAGAGAGCGTGAAAAACTTTAGCGACATCACGGCGTTACGCGCCGCTGACACAGCCGCCACTACAGCTTTAACGAAATGATTGTGAAGAGCGCTTTGGCGGATCATAATCCCGCCGCGATGCAGAAATCTCCGGGTCGATCCTCAGCCTTCACGCTCATCGAGCTGCTGGTCGTTATTGCAATCATTGCGATCTTGATCGGTCTGCTCTTCCCCGCCTTTCGCGCCGTGCAGGATCAAGCCAAAAGAACACAGGCAAAAAATGATCTCACTCAAATTGTCAACGCGGTGAACGCGTACTACACGGATTACGGCAGGTATCCGATCGCTGGAACAACGGACACCACGTTTGGACCTGGGGGCACCGCAAACAATACGTTGTTGAATGAATTGCGGGCGACAGCCACTGCAACTCAGAATCCACGACAGATTGTCTTTATCAGCCCGCCTTATGTGAAGGATCCGGCCAATCCGCGATCGGGAATCGCTACCCAAGCGACAGCGATCAATGGGATTGCAGTAGCTATTGGCGACTTTGTAGATGCTTGGGGAACGCCTTACAATGTCAGAATTGACGGCGATTATAACAATCAACTTGCGAATGCATATACCGACGGCAGCGCGGGCGGCAGCGCCACCACAACCCCACCTTACGCGCTGAGCATTGGTGTGATGGCATGGTCATATGGAAAAGACCAAGCGATAGGAACCAGAGGTGGGAGCGCAAGTTTCACAAACTCAGACGACGTGATTTCCTGGCAGTAGTTGCTGTCGAAAAATTGCCTCTACGGCAAGCGGCGGGTGCATTAAAACAAAAAAGCGGCGGAGCACCGCCGCACAAAAGCACTGCATGCGAGATTACCAGTCGAGCGCATCCGTTTCGCAAAGCTTTGGGGGTGCCACCCGCCCTCATGTCGCTTTCGGACGCGCCGGGTGATATTGACTAATCACTATTCACCAGTCACCATTCACTTCTTCCCAATGCGGGTGTAGTTCAATGGTAGAACGGCAGCTTCCCAAGCTGCACACGAGGGTTCGATTCCCTTCACCCGCTGATTGCCTCTCAATTGGATGTTCGGCGTTCGACGTTAAACGTTGGGCGTTTCTGCTGTAGCTCCGAAACAAGGGCTGAAGGCTCAAACAGCAAACATCCAAGATCAAACGCCGAGGCCGTGTTGAAAGTAGGCCAACCTTTTTCCGGCTCTCATGCGATTTCATAAGCATGGCGAGGGAATCGGAGGAGCCTCTTCAATCTGATGCCGACGGATTGAACGAATTTTCGATTCTCGGTCATCCAGAGACGCGGAGAAAGTTTATCAAACAAGTCGCTGGAACCAGTGCGGCGATTGCAATTGGTCCGAGTCTTCTCAGTTCCGCTCCGGTCGACCAAGCCGATTCAACAAGCGCAGCTGGAGCGTCGGCCGATTCAATAAATGTGCACCTTAAGATCAATGGCAAGGGCTACGCGCTCGATGTCGATCCACGCGTGACGTTGCTCGATGCATTGCGCGAGCGACTGCAACTGACCGGCTCCAAGAAAGGATGCGATCACGGCCAATGCGGCGCCTGCACTGTGCTGGTAAACGGGCGACGCATTAATTCATGCCTCACACTGGCGGTGATGCACGAAGGCGACGAGATCACCACGATCGAAGGACTCGCCAGGGGAGACGAGTTGCATCCCATGCAAGCCGCGTTCATCGAGCAGGACGGATTTCAATGCGGCTACTGCACGCCCGGGCAAATTTGCTCTGCAGTGGCGTGCGTACAAGAAGGGCACGCGAACAACGACGACGAAATTCGCGAATGGATGAGCGGCAACATCTGCCGTTGCGGCGCTTATCCAAACATTCTGGCCGCTATTAAAGAAGCGAAAACAAAGACCGCGTAGCGACAATGACCGGCAACAGATCCACACAGATGAAACACAGATTTCAGAAAGCGATGCGAGAACTCATCGCACTCCAAAGCACTCCGTGCGAAATCGGACAAAGAACAGTTTTGTTTCGCGAAGCTTTGGGAGTGCGACCGCGTCCTCGCGTCGCTTTTTCTGCGTTGCTCTCATGAACCCATTCACCTATTCACGCGCAGCAGACGCAGATCAGGCCGTCACAGCCATTTCCAGTAAGGCGCAGGGAAAATTCCTGGGTGGCGGGACGAACTTGATTGACCTGATGAAAATGGGCGTGGAGACGCCTAACGAGTTGGTCGATATCAATCGTCTGCCACTCGGGCAAATCGAGGAGCTCCCGGACAA
>WNFY01003325.1_pt1 | contig 15064 bp, 15 predicted proteins | sample 5400091 | NCBI WGS metagenome assembly WNFY01 (sample SAMN13153364, study PRJNA577476) | soil metagenome | isolation source: 60 cm soil or saprolite under grassland replicate 1 | place: USA:California | collected 2016-06-15 | reverse complement strand
CGTTTCGGCATCCACCAAAACTTTCATGAATCCGTCCGTCTCGCCTTTCTCCACCGCACGGCCGACTCGCGTCATCGAACGCTTTCCAATCAAAGCTTTCCGTCCTGACTTTTGCACTTCCGCCTCAGTCATTCCTGCTCTGCCCAACGGCGGATCTATGTAAAGGGCGTAAGCCGTGATCCGGTCGCTCACGCGGCGCTGGTCGCCGTCTAAAAGATTAGCGGCGACAATTTCATAATCGTTGTATGCGGTATGAGTGAAGGCTCCTCGTCCGTTGCAATCACCCAGCGCAAAAATGCCGGGCACATTGGTGCGAAGTTGATCATCAACCTGGATGTAACCGCGCTCATCGACTTTAATCCCGGCATGTTCCAGACCGAGGTCGTCCGTGTTCGGCACACGACCGACTGCGAGAAGCGTATGCGAGCCGATGACAATCTTATCGCCGCTGCTGCAATCAACTTGCACGGCCACTTTGTCGCCGCGTTTTTCAAAGCCGATGCATTCAGCGCCCAGACGGATCTTGATACCTTCGCCTTCGAGAATTGTTTTGATGTTTTCAGAAACGTCTTCGTCTTCGCGGTGAATCAGTCGTGGCCCCCCTCTCCACAACGGTCACCTCACTGCCGAAGCGGCGATACATCTGAGCAAACTCTAACCCCACATAGCTGCCACCGATGACGATCAGATGCTCCGGCAGAAAGTCCGCGTCCATCATCGTTGAATTGTTCAAATACCTCACCTGATCGATGCCCCGGAGCGGAGGAATAGACGCACGTCCGCCAACGTTGATAAAGAATTTGTCTGCCTCGAGAAGTTCGTCGCTCACACGAACCCGGTGCGCGTCGGCAAAGCGCGCCTGGCCTTCAATAACGGTCAGGTTCTGAGTATTCTTTAGCCACTTCTCCAGGCCCTCGCTGCTGAGACGGACCACTGCGTCTTTACGCATTTTGACTTTTTTCATATCAACGGCGATCGGGCTGCGAATCGTCACGCCATAATTGCCGGCCCGACGCGCGACATGAGCTGCGCGCGCACTCGCCACTAGCGTTTTCGTTGGGATGCAGCCGTTATTGACACAGGTGCCGCCGAACCGCTTGCGCTCGATAATCGCCACCTTCATTCCTGTGCCTGCCAGCCGAACCGCAAGAGATGGTCCTGCCTGGCCAGTGCCAATAACGATCGCATCATATTCAATTGCCATCGGGATACCTCCGCTCGGGTTACGTTCGTCTACAATTTTCAGGGGTCCTACCAGCCGTTAAGAACTACTTGCACGCTTTCACTCACTGCGGAGCGATCGCAGGCCGTTGCGCTCTCAAGACATATTTTTGAATCTTGCCGGTCGCAGTTTTGGGTAGCTCTTTGACGAAGGTCACACTGTGCGGCGCCTTGAAGTGCGCGAGGTTCGCGCGCGCAAACTCGCGCAGCTCGCGTTCATCTGCGCGCGCGCCTTGCTTGAGAACAACAAAGGCGTGCGGCGCCTCTCCCCAGCGTTCATGCGCGAACCCGACGATTGCCACCTCCTCCACGGCCGGGTGTCGCAAAAGCACGCCTTCAACTTCAACAGAAGAAATGTTTTCACCGCCGCTTATGATGACATCTTTCAGACGGTCGCGAATCTCGATGTAACCGTCCGGATGCACGACTGCAGCGTCGCCGGTATGAAACCATCCGCCGCGTAAACACTTCTCGGTTGCTTCCGGGTCATTGTAATAGCCGGCCATGATCACGTTGCCGCGGGCGACGATTTCACCCTGAGTAACGCCATCGTGCGGCACGTCGTTGCCGTGCATGTCCACTACGCGCAACTCACCCGATGTAATCAACTCCACACCCTGGCGCGCTTTGATCGCCGCCCGTTCGCTGATCGAGAGGGGCGCATGTTCCGCGCGCGGCTCGCACACGGTGATGAACGGCGCTGTCTCGGTCAGTCCGTAAACGTGGGTGATCGTCCAGCCCAGCTCTTCTTCGAGTCGCTGGATGGTGGAGGCTGCAGGCGGCGCACCGGCCGTGACAACGCGAATTCCTTTGGGCGCGAGGCGACGGAGACCTTCCGGCGCATTGGCTAACGAAATCAAAACCGTCGGCGCTGCGCACAGTATTGTGACCTGCTGGGTTGCCATCAATTCGAAGACGGCGCCCGGCTCGACTTTGCGCAGGCAAATGTGAGTCGCTCCCGCTGCCGTTACCGTCCAGACGAAAGTCCAGCCGTTGGCGTGAAACATTGGCAGCGTCCACAGATAACGATCAGCACAGGTCATGGGTGCATGGAGGAGGGTGCCGATAGAGTTCATCCAGGCGTTGCGGTGGGTGATCATGACGCCCTTAGGACGCGAGGTTGTGCCGCTGGTGTAATTGATTGTGAGCAGATCAGTCTCGTGAATTTCCGGGCGCGTAAATTCACCCGGGTTCGCATCGATCATCGCTTCATAGTCGAGCCAGTCCTCGCCTTCTCCGGTCAGGGCGACGAAGTGTTCAACGCACGGAAGTTGGGACCGAATGCTGTCGATCGTGCCAAGGTAATCGCGGTCTGCGCAAACCATGCGCGCACCACTATGATTGATCAGGTAAATGAAGTCGTCGGCCGCGAGGCGATAGTTTAACGGCACCAGCACAGCTCCGACTTGCGGGACTGCATAAAACGATTCGAGCTGCGCGTGAATGTTCGGTGAGAGATAGGCGACACGGTCGCGCGAGCGGATTCCAAGTTTCTGCAAAACCGCCGACCAACGATCACATCGATCGAAAAACTGCGCGTAGGTCCAGCTTGAGTCGCCATCGATCACGCCGGCACGTTCGGGATAGAGCTTGCGCGCGCGGCGAGCAAATTCGAGTGGCGTCAACGGCGTTTCCATTGGTCTCGCTTGAAATAGTGGATAATTGATTGTTGAGAGTAGAGAGAAAAGACACGGGGATAAAGCGGGTTGGGTACGGAAGTGTCCGAAAAAGGCCGCCGGAGCGGTTCGGACTACAGAAAGAACGTCACAGCGTTATGCGAAATGAATGGATATGTGAAACAGAAAGCCCGAATACGGAGTTTCTGTTTCCGGTTAAGACGCGCGGCACCGAACAATAGCGCTAGCCGATCTGCCGATGTTCGTACTTCCCTTGTACGTTGTCGTCGAAATATCGACCTTTGGATGGCGCAGACATCAACGCCTCGTACACCGACAGAGGTACGTCGAAATAGCGATAGATCGGCCCGCTTTGAAGCTCAACCTCAAGCACATGAGCGACGGCGCCGTATCCGACCGATTTCAAAGCAGTTGAGACAATGAGTTGTCGAGTCATTGCACAAATGAGTACCTTGGTGAGCGAACAGTTTCAACTCTAAATGCAGCTGGCAATCGCGATATTGGTGTTTTATGGAAGGTAAAGCTGCGAGGGCAGAAGCGAGTGAGTTGGGTGGCGAGCGAGTTTCAATTAAGATCTAGGAAATCGTCTGAAAGAGCAACGCCCAACGATGTCCCACAATTACGAATTCGTTCAGCTTGATGTTTTTACGCGGACGCCGCTTACCGGCAATCCGCTCGCCATTTTCACCGACGCGCGCGGTCTGAGCGATCAGCAAATGCAAGCGCTCGCGCGCGAGATGAACCTTTCTGAAACAACCTTCGTCCTGCCGCGCGAGCCACAAGTTGAAGCAGAGGAGGGGAAGCGGGTCCGCATATTTACGGTCGAGGAAGAGTTGCCGTTTGCCGGACATCCGACGCTAGGCACAGCGCTGTATCTGCACAGTACCGCAGCTTCCGGCGCGGATGAGATCGTTCTTGACCTGAATGTTGGAAAAATTGGTGTCCGATTCAGCCCTGACTCAAATCACAGGAACAATGGTGTCGCCGGCGATGTCTTTGGCGAGATGCGTCAGCGCGATCCGGAGTTTGGCCCCACGTTGCCGCCAGACAAAGTCGCCAGTGTGCTTGGAAGTGATGGCAGCGAAATCGCAGCAGAATGGCCAAGCCAAATCGTGTCGACAGGCCTACCTTTTGCTATTGTGCCGATTCGCGATTCGAAGACTTTGGCAAACTTGAAGCCTGATCTTGTCAGAGTCGGCGCTCTGCTGGAAGGAACCGGCGCCCGCTTTTGCTACTTTATTTCTCCGGAACGCCAGGGCCGGCTCGAAGTGCGCGCCCGGATGTTTTTCTATGGCGGAGAAGATCCGGCCACTGGATCAGCTGCTGGTTGTGCCGTCAGTTGGATGGTGCGGCATGGCTTGGCAAAATCTGACGAGCAGATTCTCATCTACCAAGGCGTCGAAGCCCGACGGCCCAGTGAAATCTTTGTTCGCGCGACACGCGACGGTGAGAAGGTCACCAATGTTCGAGTCGGCGGATACGCGGTGGAAGTGCTGCGCGGAACCGTGACTTTGTGACGAGTGATCTGCCGATGCACGAGGGTAGGGCGTAACAGGGCACTCGGAGGCCGGCGGAATCTCTCCTTGACAGCTTAGGAGAGGAGACTACACTCCTAATCAGTTTAGGAGTCATTATGAACGAGGAAGCTGAACTGTTGCCGGGCACATTGGATCTGCTCATCCTCAAGGCCGTCTCGCTCGGACCGCTTCATGGTTATGCGGTTCTTTCCCGAATCGAGCAGATTTCCGGGCAACGATTGTTCGTTGAGCAGGGAGCGTTGTATCCGGCCTTGTTCCGGCTTGTGCGTCAGGGATTGCTCAAGACGGAGTGGGGAAAATCGGAAAACAACCGGCGTGCGAAATTTTACGAGCTGACGGCCAAGGGCCGTAAACGACTGCAGGAAGAAACGGATTGGTGGACGCGCGCGGCCGCGGCGGTCACCACCGCCCTGGCGGCGCGGCCACAGCGGGCATGAGCGAATGAATGCCCGTGACGAACAAGTCATGAGTCGAAAACCAACCAGGACGATTACTCAATGATCGCCGCGTATTTGAGGTCGATGGCGAGGAGGTTTTTGCGGCGTGCCCGGAACGAGCGAGAGCTGGATGAAGAGCTTGAATCACACGTGCAGCTCCGCGCCGATGCGCTTGAGCGCGGCGGGCTGGAGCGGGCGGAAGCGGAGAGACGTGCTCGGATCGAGTTTGGAAGTCACGTGCGGTTCAAGGAGGAATGTCGCGAAGCATTGGCAGGAAACGCAATCGACCAGGCCGTGCAGGATGTCCGCTTCAGTCTGCGCTCGTTACGGAAATCGCCGGGATTCTCACTGGTTGCCGTGATCACGCTTGCGCTGGGCATTGGCGCGACGGTCGCAACATTTTCGGTAGTGAACACGGTCTTGCTGCGGCCGTTTGCGTTCAGCCATCCGGAAAAACTGCTCTGGATTTATTCGCAACGTAGCGATAACCCGCGCATGAATTTTTCGCTGCCCGAGTATTGCGATTATCGTGATCAAACCATTTCTTTTGAGAGCCTGGCCGGTGTCGCAAGTTACAACCCGAGTTTTGCAGATTCAGGTCCGCCCGAGCGCGTGCAGGGAGTGCGAATGTCGGCGAGCGCGTTTGCCATGCTCGCGGTGCGGCCGCTTCTCGGACGCACATTGATTGCGGAAGACGATCGCAACGGCGCGCGCGGTGTTGTTTTGATCAGCTACGGTTTGTGGTCGCGGCGCTATGCTCGGGACCCGGCCGTGATCGGGCGCGCGGTGAACTTGAATGGCGAGACGCGTGAGATTGTCGGCGTCTTGCCGGCGAGCTTTGCCCTGCCGAATCTCGACACCGAAATCGTGGTGCCACTGCAACCGGATGCCGACCCGCGCCGAAACGTGCGCAATTCAGTCAACTTCTTGCGCATGGTCGGCCGGTTAAAACCGAACGTCACGGCGCAACAGGCCCACGCCGAGCTGGAAGCCATTCGGCAAAATCTCCACCGGCAATACCCGGGCGTCTACACGGGGAAAGTCGGGATAACGATGATCCCGCTGACGCAAGAGATCGTGGCGAACATTAAGTCGGTGTTGCTCACGATTTTCTGCGCGGCCGGCGCGGTGCTTCTGGTCGGCTGCGTCAACCTGGCCGGCATTTCTCTTTCACGCGCGGCGGCGCGGCAACGGGAACTGGCGGTGCGCACAGCATTGGGCGCGACGCGAGGTCAACTGACGCGACTGCTGCTGACGGAAAGTTTCATGCTTGCGCTGGTAGGCGGCTCGTTAGGCATGTTGCTCGAGGTGTGGGGCCAGCGGGCGTTACTTCGTTTGGTCCCGACGGACCTGCCGCGGATCGAGAGTTTCTCAATCGACTGGACGGTGCTGCTGTTTGCCGGCGTCCTGGTCTTTGTCGCAGCACTCGCTTGTGGACTGGCTCCGGCATGGCTGCTTTCTCGATCGGATTTGCGGGACGCACTCGTGTCGAGCGGCGGCAGGTCAACGGGTGGAATGTTGCAGTCGCGGCTGCGGACATGGCTGGTGTCCGGCCAGATCGCGCTCGCGCTGGTTTTGCTCGCGAACGCCGGCCTGCTCTTACGAAGCTTTGTGCGGTTGAGCAGCGAACTACCCGGATTCAATTCCATTGATGTGCAGACGATCAGGTTTTCGTTGCCGCAAACCGGGTATCCCGATGTGGCCACGATCGTTCAGTTCTATGACCAGCTGCATTCGCGCGCATCTGCAATCAGTGGAATTAAGAGTGACGCGCTCATCTCGATCCTGCCGCTTGCTCCGAAAAGCATTTCGTTCGTTCATTTCACCCGGCCGGACCGGCCGCCTGCGAGGCCGGAGGACACACCGTCAACCAATTATCGCATCGTCACGCCAGAGTACTTTCGGACAATCGGTATCCCATTGCTCGACGGTCGTAATTTTACGGAATCGGATGATGCTGAGCATCCGCCGGTGGCGATCGTCAGCACGATTGTGGCGAAAAATCATTTTCCCGATCGGTCGCCCATCGGGCAGCGGATCCTTGTTGACGATACCGAGGGTGATCCTCGCCCGATCGAGATCGTTGGAATTGTCGGTCCGGTGAAACAAACGAACCTTGAGACGCCGGCGAAAGCCGACATTTACCTGCCGCTTGGGCAAATGCCAAAAGATGGAGTGCCCTGGCTACGAAACAGCGCGTATTGGGTAATAAAGACGTCCGACGGAGCGGCGGGAGTCGAACGACTTCTCCGCGACACAATTCAAAATGTCGATCCGAACGTAGCGGTTGGGTCGGTGCGACCGATGAGCGAAGCCGTCGCGGCCGCGCTCGCCGCCCGGCGTTCTAGTTTGTTGCTGGTCGGCTCATTTGCTGCTGCGGCGCTTTTTCTCGCGGCTGCCGGATTGTACGGCGTCATCTCCTATGGAATTCAACAGCGAAACCGCGAGATCGGCGTGCGTCTCGCGCTTGGTGCAACGCGGTCGACGATCCTCGGAATGATTTTCAAAGAAGGCGCTGTGCTTTTCGGCGGCGGGATAATCGCCGGTTTCATAATCGCTCTGGCGCTGGCCAGACTCGTCGCTAGTCAGATGTACGGTGTGAATGAGCATGATCCGTTTAGTTTCGCGATCGTCGGCCTGATCTTGTCAGTTATTTCGTTTCTTGCCTGTGGAATCGCGGCGCGACGTGCGATGAATATCGATCCCATTGTGTCGCTGCGATGCGAATAGGCGAAGGCGCATGTCGTAGTCGAGGGACGGAATCCTGTGTCCTCATCGCCATAAAGCTGTTCCGGTGAAACTATCAGCAACGGCATCGAAAAGCCCTTGATGAAGCGCAAACCGGAGAGCGGATACCGGAGAAATGTTGCCGTTGAACCCGAAGCAACGACGTTCCCAACATGGAAATTAAGAGAAGTGGTTCACAGCCTTCAAACAAAGGGCCGGCTGATTGGTTTACAGGTACCGTCCGAATTGACCCTCTGTTCCAAGCGCCCTCTCCGGCATGCGTAGTTTGTGCAAGCGTCACCTTCGAGCCGGGTGCTCGCACCGCCTGGCATACACATCCGCTCGGTCAAACGTTGATCGTCACGTCCGGCTTTGGCTGGGCGCAGCGGTGCGGCGGACCAATCGAGGAAATCCGGCCGGGCGATGTCGTCTGGTTTACGCCTAACGAGAAGCATTGGCACGGCGGCACGCCGACGACCGCGATGACACACATCGCCATTCAAGAGGCGCTCAACGGCAAAGCAGTTGAGTGGATGGAAAAAGTCAGCGAGGAACAGTACAAGAAAGAGAAGTAGAAAGTACGAGATGCGCTTGGCCGCGGCGATGGCCCACAGCGAAGAGCATTGCTTTCAGCAGGCGAGTTCGGTAAGGCTCGTTCAAGTAGCGGCCACATGAGGATTAAAAGAACGACGCTGGAATATTGGGCGCTGATCGCGGAAATCGCCGGCGCGATCGCCATCGTCGTGTCGGTCGCGTGCGTTCGATGATCCGTTTCGTTCCTATGTGACCAATAAATTCGCGAAGAAGAAGTGACGAGCCGAGCCGGACTGGCATTTGCGACGAGACTCGATCAACAGAAAACACCGAACGGTGCGAGCCGCACTGGCATTTTAACGTCCAACGACGAACATCGAACGCGGAATCGAGAGGGGAGGTTCTCCGATAGACGGAGCCTATTCGGTCCAGACGCACAACTTGCTGAGCGGCACCTGTCTAACAAGTTATGAGAAAAACCTTTCTTTCATTGATTTGGGTGGTCGTGGCCGCGATGCCAACGTCAAACGCTCAACAGGCGTCGCCCGGTCAGACCACGGCTACGCAACAAACTTCGAAACCCAAGGCGGCCCCGAAGCGGGTTTTGCCGCAGCCAAAGGGTCAGCCGACGCAGGCCACAACAGCAAACAATCCTGGGCGTGATAAAAGGACCGCTAACAATCCGGGGCATACGAAACCAGCGGATAACAATCCTGGGAATGGCAAAACAACCGATAACAACGTTGGGCGTGGGAAAACAACCAACAACAATGGCGACAGTTACGCGGACGCCATGCGCCGCTATCGGCATGAACGACACGACCACGATTGGTGGAAACAACACTATATCATTATCGTACTAGTCGGAGGCGGATACTATTATCAGGACTCCGGGTATTGGTATCCGGCTTGGGGATACGATCCGAACTATGAGCGCTACGATTACGACGGACCGATTTACACCTACTGCAATCTGTTACCAGACCAGGTTATCGTAAACGTGCAGAACGCGCTCAAACAGCTTGGTTACTATGCTGGAGACATCAACGGTTCGCTGGGAGTTAATACTCGCAATGCTTTAACGGCTTACCAGCAGGACTACGGATTGGATGCCACGGGTGTCGTGGACGAGGCGACCGTGCGCGCGTTGGGATTGATTTAACGAAGCATCAAGCGAAGTAAGAAGGCAGAAGCAAGCTTTAAGAAGTTCTGTCAGTGCGTTAAGTGCGCTAAGAAGTCGTCAACAATCTTCCAAGTTTGCTCTGGCTGCTCGAGCCACGGCATGTGTCCACATTTGTCAATGAACGCGAGTGTCGAATTTTTTATCAGCGAGTGCGCTTCACAAACATTCGCTTCTCCTGCTAGGTCTTGCCGCCCTTGGAGGAGAAGAACCGGAGCCGCAATCGTTCTGAGCTTCGGCCGGATGTCATACTTTCCTTCGGCCTTAATGAAAGCTGGGGGAACGCGGAAGTTGTAATCCTTAGGATCAAGTTCCATCGCCATCTGCAGAGCTTTCTTTCGATCGTAGAAGTAAGCCGACGTCGCCGCGCGTAAACGTTCGAAGTTGGCCCGGTCGAAGTTCGCTGCTTCTCGTGCAGGATCTCTCCAGAGGTCGCGTATTTCGATTTCAGACGGCCACAATCGCGTGCTTTGATTGTCGGCGAACACGCCGAGGTATTCGTAGGTGATTGGACCAGAGCCGAGCGTGACTACGGCACGGACTGCGTCTGGGTGGGTGCCCGCGTAAGCAAGACCAAGGATCATTCCCCAGGAGTTTCCGACCACAATAAACTTTTCGGTGTGCAGTTGCTTGCGGAGCGCTTCGATGTCTTCCACGTATGCGATCAGATTGATCGTGGACGAGTCGTAACGCGGCAGCTTCGATCGGCCGGTGCCACGTTGTTCCCACATGACGCATCGATACTTTTTGCCGAGCTCGTCAGCGATACCTTGCATCGAGCGGATGTCTTCACCGGGTCCGCCACTTAAGATGAGCACATAATCGCCAGTCGGTGGCCCAACGATCTTATAGAACAGATCAAGGCCATCTCTGGTGACCTTGCCGTCAGCCAAATTCTGCTGCCCTGAGGCGAGATCTGCCTGAGCTGCTCCAGTCAAAATGAGCAGACAACCGATTGCGAGCGCGGTGATGTGCGCTCTCATTTTCGGGCCACCGGCGGTAAGCGTCGCTCGTGGTCTCACTGTCGCAGCATCCTCAACTCGTTCGCCGCGGTGCGCGCGTATAGCGGAAGACGGTTCTCCCACTCTTGCCCTTGGACTGATAGGTCCATTCTTGAGTCAAATGATCGTTGTCTTCCTGGATCACAGTGAGACCGGTATTGTGCCAATCGTCTGGCGATTTCAATCCGGTGATGCGAGCAAGCGAAAATGCCAACGGCTTCTGCACGTCGGTGATGGCGGACGTCACCATCTGTGGTTGATTTTTTGCCGAGCAGTAGTGGGTGGCAATCAGGTGATCGTCGTCGACCGTGAACATCGTAATCATTACGGGCCCGCTCTCGGGTCGAAACTCCTCCATTAATGCACTGCCGTTTGCCGTCAGGGTGTAAATCAAACTGATTTTCACGCCGTCTTGTTCCCCCTTCCACTCGCCCTTGAGCGACGCGAGGCGATCAAACGCTTCCTCGCTTTTGGTCTTGTCCGCTGCGGGAGAAGCCGCGCCGGTAATCAGCGTCATCATGCCGACTGCCGAAAACAATAACGTTCGTTTCATTGCTCAACTCCGTTTCGATTTACCGCGAATCGCTCGCTGACGCCGGCCTCTGTTAGCACCGCGTCTCGCTGATCGCCTGGATACTCGGCGCCTACCAAGATTAGGAGTTCCGGGTTTCTTGAAGACGGTTTCAAACAGGATCGTTTTGAAGCGCTCAAGAGCTGCGGGGCGACGTTCCACCTTCATTCGTAGAATTGCGCCTTCCCAAGACGCCAACAGGAATTCAGAAAGTTCTGTGGCATCAAACTGTGAATCGACTTCGCCCGCAGCCTGGGCGGCGGCAATGCACGATGTAAACGGGATGCACCACTTTTGAAAAATTGCATCGAGCCGCTTGCGCAAGCGGCTGCTGTGGGAACTGGCTTCAAGACTCAAGTCACCAATCAGGCATCCGATCTTCCAACCATCGCGTTCCAGCTTGCCGGTAACGATGTCGAGATACTGCTTCAGCCGTTGGCGCGGCCTGAGAGTCTCGTCTTTTAGCGCCTGTGCCACCAATCCCTGTAAGTAATCGAAGTAGCAATCGAGCACTTCTCCGGCGAAAGCCTCTTTGGAACGAAAATGATTGGTGAACGATCCTTGTGGCGCTCCAGCGGCCGCGCAGATATCACGCACGCTTGCTCCTCGATAACCGGATTGAAACATGACGCGCAGCCCGGCCTGCAGTATGTCGTCACGTAGCGAACGTTTGCCCACTTCATTAGATAATACGGTCGTGCGTATTGAATTGTCAACGGGCTATTTTGCCAGTCGACTCGGATAGTCTCAACTCAGGCTTTCGAGCGATGCAGTTCAACTACATTGTGTCAAGGAATAGCGTTTCGGCACTACCAGGGTAGCTTTGTTGACCTGCTCGTTATGTTCAGAACCTCGCAAAAATGACACCAATCGATGATTCGCAATTACACAACGCAGTAGCGACTCGCTTCTATGCCGTCAACGGCGTTCACCCGATGACCCCCGAAGACGACGCCTACGCGACTGAGTGGTACGTGCCATTGGAAGTTTTAGCCGAAACGGCGGGGATGCAGGCGTCCGAGCTTCGCCGCTTGATGCTGGCTGATCGGCTACCGCTGCCTAGCTACATCCGCAGTGATGGCACACAAATGGTGGCTCGCGATCTTCTCGAGTTGCCGCGTCGAGCCGGGGGCTTCGAGGAGCTGCCTGGTTGGTTTGCGCAGCAGTTTCACCTAAGTCGCGATGCGATCCGTGAATGGGATGGCTACTTAAAAGGCCACTATGTCTGTTTGCGCGATGTGCTCCCTGAAACAATACAACGCAAAGACGAGCTCGTGAACGCCATCAATAAAGCGGTCAGCAAACCAAAACCGCAGGATGATACTTGGTTGGAGTCTCTTCATCTCCTGGTAGACGAACTCGATCAACTGGAGCCGCCGTTTGCAGCATACGATCGACTTCGATTTGGCGGCCCGATTTCTCGCGATACATGTATCAATGCCATTCGGGAGCGTTTCCCTCGCCGAAAGCAAGTATTGCCGCCCTGAAAGGCGACCCGCTCGACCTGCGGATTGAGTGTTTTGATCATCAAAACTGAATTTAGTGCCAGCCGCGCTGGTGCCTACACGTGCTGATCTACCAAGATTGGATTGCCGTCAGGATCAACGATCATGAAGCTCGCCGGACCAGTCGATGCCTCATCTGCTTCCGTTTGGAACGTTACGGCCTGGGCTTTCAGCTGGCGTTGGAGATCGCGAACATCAGTGAAGACATCAAGTTTCTGCGCGTTGCAGTCCCAGCCGGGATTAAAGGTGAGGATGTTCTTTTCGAACATCCCTTGAAACAGGCCGAGGGCATGGTCTCCGTTTTTCAGGATTAGCCAATTTTGCGAAGAATCCCCGGCGAAGATTTTGAAACCGAGCTTTTCATAAAAACTTCGCGACGCCTCAAGGTCTTTGACCGCTAAACTGACGGAAAATGCGCCGAGATTCAGGGTGTCGAGTGATTGTTTCATGGATTTCATGTCTTTCGTTGGAGGACATAGAAAACATATCCGTAGCTGTCTTCTGAAATTCTAAATGTCTCGATTTCTTTGAGCGTCTCGACGGCGAAATCCCTGACAGCAATATCCGAATGATTCACGAGCGATTTCGCGCGGGGCTCGAGAACATCATAATAATCCTTGACCCACGCTTCTTTGGACAGCGTGTAGGTGTTGAATAATTTATAACCCGCTTCTTCTGCTACCGCGATATTTTGCGGAACAGATTGCATGTCCGGATACCCCAATCGGAAGAACTCGGTCACTGCGTCCGGAATTTGTTCGCGGAGCCAGCACAGTTCGCTTACTACCGCGAAACCGTTCGGTTTGATCGCCTTTGCCCAAGTGGCCAATGCATTGGCAAAGCCGATGTTGTAGGCTGCGCCTTCCGTCCAAAGCAGATCGATTTTTGGAAAGACACCGGGAATGCCTTTCATGTCCATACAATGCGTGCGTACCAGATGAGCGAGGCCTTTTTCTTTCGCGCGCCTTTTCAGCCGATCCAGGAATGGCTGATACGAATCCACTGCCTCGATTCGTGTTTTCAGCTCGCTCGCCAGCACCATGGTTTGACGTCCCGCCCCACAACCCGCGTCAACAACGACTTCAAACCGGTGTCGCGGCAGAGACCGCAAAACATAAAGACTAAGGCTATCGTCTCCTGGACTAAGCTTGTCCATATCCGCGAACAGAAGGTCAACCGGATTCGGAGTTTTCATCCTGCGAGGGCGAATTATTGCGCTTTCGTTTTTGCGGCGAGGATCTGCGGCAGCAAAATGTCGCGCACGTAATGCCAGTACGGAACAATTTCGAGTGTCTCCCGCGCATAGCGCTCGGCGGTATTTACGTCGCTGGCCGTTGTGTTCAGATAGGAATAGGCCAGACTCATCATTAATTCCGGTTTGCCCCATGACGGTTCAAGCGGGTCATCACTCATTTTGATTTTCGAACAGACTTCTAATCCCCGCTGATAATTTTCGATCGCCTTATCCTGGCCACCGCCGCGTTCGGGAGGAGTATTCCAAAGAATCGGACCGCGTACCCAAATCAGGCGTGGATTATCCGGCGCCATATCAATCGCTTCCTTCACCAGTGGCAGGATCTGGCCAACTAATTCTTTCGCGCGCGCCTGGTCTTGCCGGTTCATGAAAGCCAGGTAACCCAAACATGAGATTGTCCCAACTTTCGCATCGACGAATGTGGGGTCCTTTTCCATCGCGGTCTTGAATTCGTCGAGTGCGGTCTTGAGATTCTGTTCCAACTCCTTTGGATCGACGGAATCGTTGAGGCCGTTGATCGCCCGCCTCCATTGAGCAAACCCGCGCCAGTATCGAATGCGGGACGCGAGTGCCTTGTCTTCCAGAAAAGGCTTAAGATGGTCGTAGCCCTTTTGCATCGCAGCGCGGTCGCCCGCGTAGTCCGCGTGTTGAATCTGCGCAACGATTGGGGCGACTTGTTTGGTAGCATCGTTAGCGTGAGCTGGCCGGAGAACAGAGAGCGAAACAACAGTGATGACTAAAGCGGCGGCGACCGCTCGATTTTTATTGGAACACATTTTGATCATCCTCGGGGCAGCGGTTGACCGGCAAGCGGCTGCAGAAATTCCAGCACAGTTGTGGCACCTGGCCCGCCTTTCTCGGCGTGCACGATCAACCGGATCCCATGAGGTCCGGGCACATGCACAATGTTAGGGAACGCGGCGACTGCCGCGCTCACGATGTTGAGTCTGCCGAGCATCGTCGCTGAGAATATGTCCATGCGTGCATTATGCTCCAGCAAGTATTCGGAGATGTCGCGGCGGCCCATGTGGGAGGCACCGCCTAATGCCGTTTCGAAATCCCCATTGCCCCAATCGATTGCCCCGTTGATTAGATTCGGTTCGTCGGCCAGCATTGCTTTCACCGCCGCCAAATTCCCGTGACCAGCAATAACGAAACGCTTGACGCGCACCCGATCGAACTGGGGATGGTGCTCGGGGAAATCAGGTACATTGTCAGCGGATTCCGGAGTTGCTGACGGCGCCGGACCAGACGGAGCGCTTCCGGGCTGCGCCTGCAACAGACCGCGACCGCAAAAAAGGCTAGCAGCGGCCACACCACTACCGATAAGGAATTGCTTACGTGTGCAAAGTGCATTGATGTTTTTCATAGGTAGCTTTCGTGTTTGTGGACGGAGAATACGGCCACGGTGTGGTTTGCCGACAAGAATGTCGCGAGCGATCGCGAAAAAGTCGCGAA
>WNFY01005315.1_pt1 | contig 15067 bp, 14 predicted proteins | sample 5400091 | NCBI WGS metagenome assembly WNFY01 (sample SAMN13153364, study PRJNA577476) | soil metagenome | isolation source: 60 cm soil or saprolite under grassland replicate 1 | place: USA:California | collected 2016-06-15 | reverse complement strand
TTCGCCGATCCGCGGCTGTTGGCTCGAAGCAGGGTAGGCGGGTTTGACTACATCGCGGCGCAGCCGGACCGTTCAGTCGACGCCGAGGCCAACCTGGCGTGGGACCTGAGCGGCGGTCCTCATAACGGCCGGGTGTACGCCGTCTGGACCCAGGAAACGAAAAACGAGAGCGACAACACCGACATCATGCTCCAGTACTCCGACGACAACGGGACGACGTGGACGCCCGCGGTACAGCTGAACGACGACCACACGGCCAACAGCCAGTTCATGCCGTCCATCGCGGTCGACCAGGCCACCGGAGACGTGGCTCTTTCCTGGTATGACAGCCGCAACGATCTCGGCGCCGGGGGCTCGGGTGACACCGACGGGATCCCGAACGACGACGCCCAGATCTGGGCCACCTACTCCACCAACGGCGGTGTCACGTTCGTGCCGAATTTCGGTGTGAGCGCGGGCACATTCAACGCCCCTGACGCGCAGAGCTTCTTCGACTACGGCGACTACACTCATGCGGCCTTCCAGTCGCACCTCTTCTATCCGGCTTGGTCGGACAACTCGAACAGCACGGGTGAGAACCCCGACGGCGCGCTGCATCAGCTGGATCTGTTCACCGCGAAGGTGCATGTCCCATAAGCGCCGCCACACGCTGGAGCGGCGAGGACAGCAGCCCGAACGGCTGCGCTCAGCCGCGAGCGTCCGCACCGTGACACAACCCGATGGGCCGGCGTAGACCCCCAGCTCCAGCTTTATCGGATGAGTGTCACCACCCATTTGTGTAGACAGTGGCCCTCTAGACACAGCATCGTGGGCGTGCGTCTGAGCTTTACCGTGTGATGCACGTTCGTCTCGGCAAATAGCACCCGGCCCGCTTTGCCGCTTGCACCCGGCTCTGTACGCACGAGCCAGGTCTCGATCGTGCGGATAGTGGCCGTAGCCAGGTTCGCCGACACCGGGACCGGGCCGACGATTCGGATGACAGGCGCCGACACGTCGACGTGCTGTGGCCAACCCTTCGTCTGGCTGATGATGAAGCGCCGCGCCGCACCGTAGAACCGGCTCTCAATCCGGGTCAGGGCTGCCGGTCCAAGAAGGGGGTCACGGCCGAACTTATAGAATGGCACGCGGGCGAGCAGCGTGTCGTTCACCACATAGGCGTAGCAGACTTCGTACTGGTGGCGGTTGTAGTGCTCGCATCCACGCGATACCGCCGGTCCCTGGCTGGAACCGGGAGCCTGCGCCGCCGGGATGCTCGAACACCCGGCCACAAGTACGAAACCGGCAGCAAATACGACCCCGCCTAACCGCTTCATCACGCCGCCTCCTGTAAAGGGTAACGCCGTCAACGGCTTGGCCCGGAACAGCCAGCGCTGAAGGGTCCCGCGCCGGCGCAAGTGCGGCTCCCGCGGTCGCCGAAGCCGTCGCTGACCTGCGCCGGGCGCAGCAGCGCGCCGCGCAAGCCGCCGGGCAGCCGCGCCGGGGCCCGGCTACGGCCGCGCGGTCCAGGCGACTGGCAGCCGCTTGACGCCGCGCTGGAAGTTTGATCGCAGGTAAGACGGTTGGCCCGCAGAGATGAGAGCTGACGTACGGGCCAGTACTTCGCTGAACAGCGCGCGCATCTGGGTACGCGCCAGGTGGGCACCCAGGCAGAAGTGCGGGCCGTGACCGAACACCAGGTGCGGGTTGGGATGGCGGTAGATGTTGAAGCGGCCGGGATCTGCGAAAGCCGCCTCGTCGCGGTTGGCTGAGCTGAATGAGACGACCACCTTGTCTCCTTCGCCGATGCGCTTCCTGCCGAGTTCGCAGCCGGAGGTCGCGGTCCGGCGGAACGTCATAACCGGCGTCCACCAGCGCAGCATTTCCTCGATCGCGCCGGGCATCAGTGCTGGGTCGGCGCGCAGACGGTCCTGTGCGTCCGGGTGCTCGAGCAGCGCGATGCACGCGCCGGGCAGGCCGTTGCGCAGGGTCTCGTTCCCGGCGACAGCAAACAGCCAGAACATGTTCTCGAACTCGGCCACCGACACCTGGCCGCCGTCGTCGTCGGCCTGTGCCAGCAGGATCGACATCACGTCCTCTCCCCGGCGGCGCCGTTTCTCCTCTGCCAGCAGGTGGGCGTAGGCGTATAGGTCCGGCATTCCTTCGCGGGTCCGCGGGTCGGGCATCCTGCCATCACGGTCTGGTACCGGCCGTAGGGCATGCGCCTCCCTTGCCATGGGCGTCCCCGCGGCCGGGTCGAATTCGGCCGAGGAGGCGTAGTCAGGGTCCTGGTAGCCGATCACCCGGTTGGACCAGTCGAAGAGCAGCCAGCGGTCCTGCTCCGGCACGCCGAGCACGTCGGCAAGGGTGAGCAGCGGCAGGTCCGCGGCCACGTCGTTGGCGAAGTCGCATTCGCCACGCCGGCCAGCGAATGCGCGATCGCAGATGGCGCGTGCATGACCGCGGATACGGTGCTCAAGCTGGGCGACCGCCCGCGGGGTGAACGACCGGCTGAGCAGCCGCCGCAGCCGGGAGTGTTCCGGCGGGTCCATATTGAGCATCATCCGCCGGACATAGCTGAGCGCCTGCGGCGTTGCCGGGTCACGGATCTGGGTCGCGCCAAGTGAGGAAGAGAACAGCCGCGGCCTCGTCAGCACCGACTCGACATCCGCGTGCCGGAGCACCAGCCAGAACCCCGGGCCTCCCGGCCAGCCCACGACGGGAATCTCCGCTACCCACACGACCGGTGTGTCGCGGCGCAGCCGGGCGAGCGCGTCGAAAGGCACACCGCCCACATAGGTGGCAGGGTCGAACACCACCTCGGTGTCCGGCCGCGTGGACCCGGACACCGTCGTCACCCCCGCCCGAGGAACTCCTCGATGGACGTCGCGAGCGCCACCGGGGTTTCAAACATCGGGTAGTGCCCGGGCGAGGACACGGCGATCCCCGGATCCGACGGTCAGGGGTGAACTGGCCACATCTGCCTCCGCTCAAGCGCGGCCGCTGCTCGCTGCTGACTCTAGTCAGTCAGTGTGCGTTACGGGAGGAGCGGCCGTTAGCGCGGTGGTGAAGATCGCACTCACGATGGTGCGGCACTTGGCACCGCTGGATTCCGCATCAGGGCCAGCGGATTGGGCAGTGTCACCTGTGTGCCGCCGAGTCTGCCGAGTTCGCGTGCGCTCCTAAGCGCTCCCGTCGCGCTGGCCAAGTCGGGCCTGCTGCGGCCGTATCGTCCCGATCGGGTGATGCGTATTGGCGCCGGGCTGCTTCGCCACGGCACCGGCCCGGGATTCGGCCCATTGGCGGGCGCCACCCTGTGCCCGGAAAGGCTCGCAATCATCGACGATGACGGCGCGTTGACATTCGGCCAACTCGAGGAGAGATGCGAAGCGTTCGCCGCTCGGCTTCGCCTCGTTGCCTCAGCCGGCGACACCGTCGCCTTGCTCGGCAGAAACTCTGCCGGCTTCTACCAGACAATGGTCGCCGCCACCCGGCGCGGCATGGACGTCCTCTACCTCAATACGGGCCTTTCCGCGGGCCAGATCGCCGAGATCGTGACGCGCCGTGGCGTGCGGCTCCTGGTGCACGACGCCGAGTTCGCGGGAAGAGCGCCGCCCGGCCTAACGAGCATTCCCGTGCCCGGCCACGATCCGCCAAGCCACACGCGGATCACCGCAAGCGGGCGGCGGCAACCCCGCCCAGCGCGTTCGCGCAGTCGGCACATAATGCTGACATCCGGCACGACCGGCAGGCCGAAGAGCGTCCCGAGAACCGTCGGAGGCGCGGCCTCGGTGATATCCGTGGTATCGGGCCTGCCGAACCGGGCATGGGAGACGTCTTTGATCGCGGCGCCCATGTTCCATGCCTGGGGCTTTCTCAACACCGTCCTGACGATGCTGTTCGGCAGCACGATCGTGCTCACGCGCAGGTTCGATCCGCAGCGGACGCTGGGCCTTGTCGAACGCGAACGCTGCAACGTCCTTGTCGCGGTCCCGACGATGCTGCGGCGCATCATGGATCTGCCACCCGACATCCGCCGCCGTCACGACACCTCGAGCTTGCGGGCAGTGACCGTCAGCGGGTCGGCGCTCGCGCCCGCACTTTCTGACGGGTTCATGAACGAGTTCGGCGACGTCGTGTACAACCTCTACGGCTCGACAGAGGCCGGCTACGCTGCCGTCGCGAAACCCGCCGACCTGCGCGCCGCACCGGGGACCGCAGGTCGCCCGCTGCCGCTTGTGGACGTGCGGATACTCAACGCCGATGGTTCACCTTGCCCGCCAGGCGTTCGCGGGATGATCTGGGTAAGCAGCCGCGACTCCATCGCTATAGCCGACGATGACAAAAGCAGCCATGGCGCGGTACGCACCGGCGACATTGGGTGGCTCGACGAGGCTGGGCGGCTGTTCGTAGCGGGCCGCGCCGACGACATGATCATAACAGCTGGGGAAAACGTATATCCCACGGAGGTCGAGACCGTGCTGGAGCAGCATCCCGGCGTGCTTGAGGCGGCGGTCATCGCAATCCCAGACGAGCTCTACGGTCAGATTCTCAGCGCTCACCTGGTTCTAAGGGACCGTGGCGCCGTCACGCCCGACGCGCTGCGTTCCTGGTGCCGCGAGCGCCTCGCCGCGTTCCAGATACCAAAGCGGTTTACCATTCATGACAAGCTGCCCCACAATGCGGCGGGGAAGGTGCGGAAACGCGACTTGAAGGACTCAAGCTGAGGGCGTCGGGCCCCGTTCCCGTATGGGTACGGCCAGGGTCGCCGGTAGCGCTGATCCTATGAAATGCGCACAGGGATTTCGCCGCCGAGCTGGAAGCCGGGAGTCACACCAAGGTCGTCACCGCTCCAGAAGCGCCCGGCGTCGTACCAGTTCGGGCGGCGGTCGCCTGCCAACAGTCCCATGGCCTGGTAGGTGACGGCGAGGACCTCGGCGCAGTAGGCGGTTTCCAGTTTTGTCTCCTGCCCGGTGCGCCCGGGCACCGGGAGTATCCGCCCGGACAACCACCGCGCGGCGAGCCGGGAGGTGGAGGGGAACGGCGTGCCGTCCAGCCGGGCGATGGTGCGCAAGGCGGCGTTCTCCATCTCGCCGCTGACCGGTGGCTCGAGCTGGCGCAACCATATCCGCTGGCCGTAGCGGGTGGCCCAGACGATGGCCGCATCGCGCAGGTCGTGGAGTTGAGCCCCGCGGTGGCGGGTGCCTGACCACCGGTCAGGCAGAGACCGGCCGTGTTCAGCGTGCCACATCAGCGGTGGCCGGTCGTCGATGACCACCGACATGCCAACATGGTTGACAGGGCTGTTGGTGAGCAGACGGATGGCCAGGTCTATCGCGGTACGGCCGCGAAACAGCCACACATCACCCGTGCGCGTCAGTTTGAGGGCGTGGTCCAGGGTAATGCTCACGGCGGGCACGGGTCGTAGCCTAGGCACGTGGGCTGGCCGGGGACCAGCCGGCCGGTGGTCCGCGACACATCCCAGACGTAGCCGAGCCGCGGCCCGGATGGGTGCGGCCGGTGACTATCCCGAACGGCTGCGCTCGCTGTCACACCCGCGTAGCCGCGGCTGACCAGGGGGCGCTCAGGGCCGCTGCGCGTGGCGATCACCGGGATGCCGCGCTCGCCCCGGCTGACGGAGACCGGCTGCGTAGGGGCGGCACGCCGCGTGAGCCGTTCAGGATCCTGGGTCTGTCACGGCGCGGTGCGCGCGGCGGCGTCTGCGGGCCCGGGGCGATGAGGTTGGCGAGGGTTGCTTGCCGGCCGCGGATTCCGCGGGCTGAGCCGTGCCTGCGGACCGGCTGGCCTGCCACCTGTCCCGGCAGAGCTGATCCAGCCGCAGCCAGGCGGGCGGCGGGTCACCGGGCGGCGCGGACAGCAGGGCCATTGCGACAGGGTCGGCCATCGCGGGCGGCGGCGCCGAGCCGGGGTCGGGACGGTGTCGTGCGGCGAAGGCCACCATCGTGTCGGCAATCTTTTCCAGCCGGGGATCGGCGGGGTCCCAGGCCGCCGCCTGATCGTAGGCCAGGTAGATCTGCTGGAACTCGGGGTCGGCGAGGGCCGTGAGCTTGTCCTGCGCCGCCTGCGCGACCTGCTCGCGGTAACGCGCCGCGAGCAGGATCCAGCCGTCGCGTTCGGTCTGGACGGTGTGTGGGCTGACCCCGATAGCGCGCAGCCGGTCCAGGAGGTCGGCGACTTCGGCCGGCACGAACAGCCGCTCGCCCGCGGCGAGCCGGGCGATCCGGTGCCGCTGCTCCTGCAGGCCGCGGATCCGGGTTTCCAGTGCCTCGTCAATCTGGGCGATGGCCTGGGAGAACTGATCGGGCTGGGCCTTGAGCAGGTCGCCGATCCGGGCCAGCGGCGCACCCGCATCGGCCAGGGTTTTGATCCTGATCAGGGCCACCACTGCGTCCGCGTCGTAGCGGCGGTAGCCGGACGCGTCGCGGGCCGGCTCGGCAAGCAGCCCGCGCTGGTGGTAGTGGCGGACGGCGCGCACCGTCACCCCGACGTAGGCCGCGAGCTGGCCTATGGTGAGCATCATCGACCTCCCTGCGCTGGTGCGGCCGGGCCGTGCATGGCCGGTTCCAACGTATTCACCAAGCCCCCGGTTAGCGCGCCGCGCCGCGGTTGAACAGGGCCCGGGCAGATACGTAACCGGCCAGGGCCAGGCCGGCGCACCAGGCGGCGGCGATGAGGGCGCTGTCGCCGATCGGCGTGCCCGTCAGCAAGCCCCGCAGGGTCTCGATGATGGGAGTGAAGGGCTGATACTCGGCGAACCAGCGCAGTCCGGGCGCCATCGACCGCGGGGGGATGAAGGCGCTGCCGAGGAACGGCAGGAACACCAGGGGCGTGGGGAGGTTGCTCGCGTTTTCGGGGGTCTTGGCCATCAGGCCGAGGGCGACCGACACCCAGGTGAGCGCGAAGGCGACCGCCACGATGAGAGCGGTCGCCGCGATCCACCCGGCCGCGCTGGCGGTGGGCCGAAAGCCCATCGCCACGGCGAGGCCGGTGACCAGGGCGGCGCTGGTCACCGTCTGGATCACGCTGCCTGAGACGTGGCCGGTCAGCACCGAGACCCGGGCGATCGCCATGGTGCGGAACCGGTTGATGATGCCCTGGGTCATGTCGGTGTTGACGGCGACCGCCGTGGACACCGAGGCGGAACTCACCGCAAGCACGGTGATGCCGGGAGTGAGGTAGTCGATGTAGCCGCCGTGCCCCGCGCTGCCGATTCCGGCGCCCAGCGTGTTGCCGAAGACGTAACGGAACAACAGCAGCATGACGACCGGCGTCCCGAGGACCCCGAACGTCATGCCGGGGTAGCGCAGCACGTGCCGGAGATTGCGGCGCAGCATCGTGGCCGAGTCGCGAATGGCGTAGGAATGGGTGCTCATCGTGGCCTGTCCTTGTCTGCGCCGTCGCTGTGTGCGCCGGGGTGGCCGGTGAGGGTGAGGAAGACATCGTCGAGGTCGGGCGTGTGCACCGACAGCGCGGCCACCTCGATCTGCTCACCGGCCAGCCGGTCGAGCACGGCCCGCAGCGATGTGACGCTGCCGTCGCTGGGGACCTGCAGCGTCAGGGCCTCGTCATCGCGGGCCCCCGCACCCAGCGCCCGGGCGGCCGCGCCAAGCTCACCCGGATCGGTGAACCGCAGCCGGATGTGACCGCCGGGGATGAGCCGCTTGAGCTCGTCCGGTGCCCCTTCGGCGACCAGCTTCCCCCGGTCCAGCACGGCGATCCGGTCGGCGAGCTGATCGGCCTCCTCCAGGTACTGCGTGGTGAGGAAGACGGTGACACCGCCGGCGACGAGGTCGCGGATGATCTGCCACACGCGGCGCCGGCTGCGCGGGTCCAGGCCGGTGGTCGGCTCGTCCAGGAAGATGATGCGGGGACGGCCGATCAGCGTCATCGCGAGGTCGAGCCGGCGCCGCATCCCACCGGAGTAGGTCGCGGCCATCTTCGACGCCACGTCGGCCAGCACGAACTCCTCCAGCAGGTCCGCGGCGCGGCGGCGTCCTTCGCGGCGGTCCAGGTGGTGCAGGTCCGACATCAAGAGCAGGTTCTCCGCGCCGGTGAGGAGATCGTCGACAGCCGAGAACTGCCCGGTGACCCCGATCGCCGCGCGCACCCGGTCCGCCTCGGTGCGCACATCGTGGCCGGCGACGCGGACGTCGCCGCCAGTGGCGGGGATGAGCGTGGAAAGGATCTGAACCGTGGTGGTCTTGCCGGCGCCATTGGGGCCGAGCAGGGAAAAGACCGTGCCCTCGGGGACGTGGAGGTCGATGCCGCCCAGCACGGCCTTGCCGCCGAACGACTTGCGGAGCCCTACGGCCGATATCGCGGGCGGCGCCGGGGAGCGCTGTTGCCTGTCCATGCCCCATGGTCGGAGGCTGACGCTGGGTCAAGGTCAAGCCCGGACGCGGGCGGCTTGTACGCGAGCCGGGTCAACGCCGCGGGGCACGGACCCGCGCCAACCCTGTGAGCGGACTCGTGGAGAACTGGAGTTATCCCGGCGCCTGCGGAAGCTCTTCGCGCTCCCGCCGAACGAGTTCGGCGGCTCTGCGCAACGATCCGGCGGCACGTGCCGGGTAGTCGCGCTGCTCGGCCAACCGCCCGGCGGCCTCCACGGCCCGCTGCGCGGCGGCGAGTGATTGCTTCGCCCCCGCGCGAACCGCGCTCGCGCACAGCGAGCCCGCCGGTTCGATGGTGAGCGTCGGCCCGACGGCGAGCAAGAGGTCACACGCCGTCACGGCCCGCTCGGCGCGGGCGAACACCGTCGGCGTCTGGGCGGGAACGTGTGGCGACATCGGGAACTCCTCCGCCGCGGGCGTGTGACAACCGCACCCGTTGCGGCGCTTAACGTGATTGTGAACTCGGTCTGCATCATCGCGCCCCCCGCTCAAATCCGCGAGGCACCGGCCGATTTCGACGAGCAACGGCAGCCAGCAGGCCGCGAAACCCGCCACGCCGGGGACGCCGGGGACGCCGGGGACGCCGGGGACGCCGGGCAGCGTGGCTACGCGGCGACCGCGGAACAACAGGCCCTGCTCACCGGCTGCGCCGCCGCGCTCGGAATCCTCGGGTTCTTGGGCGGGCCGTAGTGACCGGACTGCGCCGCGCCGCACGGGCGCCTGCCCGGTCCCAGCCATGATTCCCAGTGGAACGGACCGGGTGGCCGCGGGTTCGTTCCGGTGGCCGGTTCCCGGCCGGACGCGCGCTACGTCAGCGTTGCGACGGCGCCTGACTTCGTGAGCAGGTCCACGATGGTGAAGGTGCCGTTCGTGCCGTATGTCGGTGTCCATTCAGGGTCTTGGCCGAGGTAGGACAGGCTGTCGCCTTCGATCAGGCCGTAGATGACCTCGGCCACGATCCGTCCGCCCACCGGTCCAAGGTGTTCGCCATTGGCGGTGACCTGGGCCTCCCGCAGGATGTAGAACCACAGCGGGGTGCGGTTGCGCAGGTTCAGCGGCTGCAGGTCGGACAGATCGCCTGGCGCCAGCGGCGGGAGCGTCATCGCGTTGGCGATGCTCTGGCCGGAAGGCACCGCCATGGTGAGGTTACGCAGCAGGTTCCTGGTGGCCAAAGACGCCGGGGTTCCCGGGGCTTGGCCCAGCAGGTCGAACAGTACTGACGACAGCGTGGTGTCGATCTTCTTGTTCGGCCGAACCCGGCCGTCGCCGAAGTCGAAGAAGGTCTGCCAGTCGATGAACCTGCGCGGCGCCCGCCGGCCGCCGCGCAGGTCATCGGGGTCGGCCAGATTGGTGGCGCCGGGCTTGAACAGCAAGGCGAAGAACTGCTTGGTGATGTCTGTCGTACTGGTCCCGAAATTGGCGCGGTAACTCGGCCGCGCCTGGGAGTGCCCGAAACGGTACGCGCCAACGGAGAACTCGACCGGGATATACGGGTTGTTCCGCCAGTCGAAGAACTTCAGGCCGTTCTCCAGGACGTCCTGCGCCGTCGTTTGGCCCACTGTTCTGGGCAGAAATTCGTGCAGCACCATCCACTGGTAGTGCCAGCGCACCACCCGCTGCGTCTCGGCGAATTTCTCGTCCAGCGTGTACGTCGCGCCCAGGTCGGCGGCCACGTCGAGGTAAACCTGGTTGTGGAAACGGAGCATCGCATGTTGCAGCCCGCAAACCACCATGTTCTCGTCGTTGCGCGGATCGGCGATCAGCGCAACCGACTGGCTGTTGCGAGGCAGGTCCCGCCGTGCGTTGCCGTCGATGGAAACGGCAGCCGACTCAGGAATCTCCTCGGTGAGGAAGGTGGTCCGTCCGCCGTCCACGTTCTGGTCGTACAGGTAGGGAGACACACCCGGCCCGCCGCCGTACACGCTGTCCAGGTCGAGCGCAGGGATCCGGAAGTTGCGGATCGACTCGGGGTCCTGAGCCCGGGCCAGACTCGATGTGGGATCGAAGGTCATGTCGTGGTCCAGGAACTGACCGAGGAAGGTGAAGCCGGCGGTCAGCGTGGGGTTGTTCGGGTTGTGTGCGCTCTTCGCCGGGTCCGTGATCAACGTGACCGGGTCGGACAGGTCGTCCTGAGCGTCCATCGGGCCCCCCGCCGCTCCCAACTCGCTGAGCGCGTCGCGGATCAGCGGCACGTCGGCCGAAAATGGCGGAAGCGCCGGGAACAACCGACCGAACCTGCCCATGTCGTAGAAGGTCGACCGGGGGGTCAGCTGGCCAGAGTCTGCATCGCCGTGAGCCACGTCAGGCCTCCTCATCTGGGTCCAGCCTCCAACCCCAACCCGAGTCAGGCAAGACCGCACAGCTATCAGGGGGGCCCTGCGCCTATGGCCGCCGCCGTCCCGCGGAATGCGCAATCGGAACCCGAACATCTCCGCCGCTCGTGAAATCGGACCTTCCAGATTCTGTCGGGAGGCGACGGAGGCGCCACCAGGTCCCATCGCGCCACAACGCCCCTTGAGCACCCGCCATTTTCTGAGGCTGACGCCGGTCGCAGAACCCACGCCTATCACGTCACAATGCGTCGGGGATGGGAAGGGTGAGGGCACGAAGGACCTGCTGGCGCCAGCTCGGCGGGCTGGCTGGGGTCAGATCCCGGCGAGCGCTGCGGCGGTGCCGTTGCCTCGCTTGGTGATCAGGGCGATGGCGGCTCCGGCGAGCGCGACGGCGGCGCCGACCAGGAAGGCGTTGTGCATTTCCGGCGGTGAACGTGGCGTGGGTGATCTGGGTGATGGCGCTGGCGGCCTGGGTCGGGGTGTGGTGGGTCACTGGCGCTATGCCGACCGAGACCGCGCTCTTGACCTGGGCCAGCTGGGTGGTGATGAGGGCAGGCAGGTGGGCGGCGTGCCAGCCGGCCGGCAGCAGGCTGCTGATCTTCGCGGACATGACCGCGCCGAGGACGGCGCTGACGCTGGCGATGACCCCCCTGATCGCGATGGAGACGAACGAGCGGAGGAAGCCGGTGCTGAAGGAGCGCCACCGGATCCTGTTAGGCTCGAATACAGTGAGGCCGCCGAGCACCTGCTTTCGGCGGACCCGGTGCTCGGCGAGGTTGATCTGCGGTGGCCGGGTGTGAGCCTGAGCCGGTGGCAGCTGTGCCGGAGCACCAGGAGCTCGGCATCCTTGGATACCTCACGCCGGGCCAGCACCCTCAGGCAGTCCAGCAGGCGGCGCGTGAGCAGATAGGCGACGGAGTAGATCACTCAGCGATGATTCCAGCCCACAGGCCAGCCGGATCGAGTAATCGAGCCCCATAGGTCTGAATACCGCGCCGCCGCACCGACTGTCGACTGTCGTCATGGCTTCTCTTCGGCGTGCTCGTTGGCTCGCTTGAGCTTGCGGTAACCCCGCCACCCGACATGCGCCCAGGCCGCCAGGTCGGGCGTCGCCAGCTCGCGCACGCGCGACTCGTACCTGTCCAGATCTTCGGGACCGAGAAGCGTTCGCCACTGGCCGCTTGTGCCGCGGCTGAAGAAACGGCTGGTGTCGTGCCACAACCCATCGATCGTGACCTGGGGAACAACCTCGTCGGCGCGGTCTCGCATCCGATCGAACTTGGCTTCGGCAACCAGGCCAGGCCACACGTCCTCGCCGATCACGATCCCGAGCAGCCCGGCCAGGCGGCGCATCTCGCCCTCGAGGTCGACCTGCAGATCGACGTAGTGGACCAACACGACGTTGGTCGCCTGCTGCCGATCCCAAAAGGTTCCCAGGTGATGGAGCAGGAGCTCGAGGCCCTCGCGGGGCGGAGCGTCGTCCTCGACCCAGCGCCAGAACCGTACGACCGGATCCTCGACCCGCTGCGGCACGCTGTCTGGAATGAGGGAAGGCAGGTCGTCCGAGCCCACGGCCGTCTCACGGGCCTTCATGAGAACGTCGCGGTCCATGTTGTTCAGGTGGTTGTCGGACGAGATCGCGGCATCCCGCGGGTCGCGGCCCACGCAAATGTAAGTGACTCGCTCATCGAAGGGAAGCCCGTCCAACGGCGTGTGCGACTTGATGAACCTGCGGTGCCGTTGGGCTGCCAACGCGGCAAAGACGTTCGAGATGGTGTCAGTCTGGATTTCCAGCCAGGGCGACAGTTCGGTCAAGGGGCGAGGCAGGCTGGCGTCGCCGAAGATCAGCAGCGCGCAGATCATCTGCATCCAGGTCGTCCCGCATTTCGAAGGGGTCGAGATCACAATGTCGTCGACCCGGAACTCGAAGCCGTCCCAACGGCTGCTGTCAGTCAGCCACGATCGGTATCGCCGCCAGACGTCGCTCATGCACTCACCCCACTGGCGGCGACCGTCTCTTGATCGGTCGTAGTCGTGATCCTCACGACGAGGAGGCGCCGGACGTGACTTGGAATGTCGGGCGCAAACCGGTTGAGGTAGGCCGACAGATGGCTGGCGGAGTCGAGAAGGAACGGCAGGTCCGAGGCCACCATCCGACGGATCGCCAACAGCGGTATGGGTGCCTTCAGGGGCCGGAAGTCTTCGTTCCACAGCCCGCTCTGCGCACAGCGCGGATGGAACTGGCCCACCATCAGGCCCTCGCGTACGAAGGCATCCTTCAACCGCCTCTGCAGCGCGTCCAGCGGGCCGGAATCCGTTCGGTCGAAGCCCGGCAACACCACCAGGATTGTGAGCAGGTGCTCGCGTGCCCGCTCGGCCTGCTCGAGCAATTCCATGAACCATCGGCGGTACTGATCAACCGTTGACTCGATCGACTGGACGTCGTGCTCGCCACCGGCCCAGGCCAGCATGAAACAGTTGTTGTCGATCGAGAGCCTGGAGTACGGGCAGACCGGGCCACGACGGCCCAATTGCTGGTTGGGTGCATTGAGGAACTCGACGGCCCAGGTCGTGATCTGGCGCAGGTCGGCGATTTCCGGGGACGCCATCTCGCCGCGAAGGTCGCCGGGCTCGTACAGCGTCAGGCCGTGGGCGCGCAGCAAGGCTCCTCCTTCGAGTCCTGCGAGTCGTGTGTTGCGGCCTGTTTGGACGCGCGCTCGAGGGCGGACGTCGCCGGACCGACGAGGAGCGTCGCAACCAGGAAGAGGGCGGCCAGGCCCATCCACCCGGCAGTCCCGATGGCGATGACTGCGGCTGTCACCAGCGCGGGTCCGAAGACGTCCTGAGCGGTGACGCCGAGGCTGAACACTGCGAGGTACTGCACCTCACGCTCGGGGTCGGCGTAGCGGTACGACAGCTCCCAGGCGCCGGCCGCTTGCCAGATCTCGCCGAGTGACATCAGCGCGGTCGCCAGGATGAGAAGCGCCGCGGCAAACCGCGGCGAGACTAACGCTGCGGTCGCGATCGCCACCGAGCAACCGGCGAGCATGACCCCCGCGAGCCGGAGCACCCGAGGAGCGCCGCCGGAGACGGTCGCGTGCTTGCTGAATGGCACCTGCAGCACGACCGCCATCACCGTGTTGAGCAACATGAGAACGGCAACCAGGCCGGCGGGTGCGCTGGTCGCGTGGATCAGCCAGAGCGGGATGCCGAACACGAGGATCGTCATGTGCAGCGTCAAGACGCTGTTGAGTGAGGCCAGGCCGGCGTAGCGCCAGTCACGGAACGAGCCCAGCACCGTCAGGAACCCCGCGCGTGGCCTCGCGGCGGCGACGCGCGTCAGCGGTACCCGGGCGAGGATCAGGGCCGCCCCGACAAATGACAGCGCGTCGCCGAGCATGATCGACCTGAAGGCGGCCGCCGAGCCGGCCGCAATCAGCGGGGCCGCCAGCAGCGCGCCCACCGAGAAACCGGCATTCGAGGTGGAGCGCAGGATCGCCATGGTGCGCACCCGGCGCTCGCCGTCCACCGCGGCAGCCACGACAGCCTGCCTGAGCGACGGAGTCGCGCTCTCGGCGGTCGCCATCAGCGCGGCGACGACGGTGAACGAGACGACGTCCGAAACGAAGACCAACGCCACCAAGCACGCGGCCCGCCACAGCTGGAAGAGGACGAACAGTCGGCGCGGCCCCAGCCGGTCGCCGAGCACGCCGATCGGCACTGTGGTGGCGAACCCGACGGCCGCGCCGACGGACAGGCCCAGCCCGACCTGCGCGGCCGTCAGGCCGATCGAGCGGACAAAGAAGATCGCCGCCCCGACGAGGAACAGCCCGGTGCCTGTCGCGTCGATGAAGGTGGCCAGCGCCAGCGTCCGTCCGGCACCGCGGTCGGGGATGTACCCCCGCAGCCGGTCGCCGGTGGAGGACAGGGTCAGGGCCACGCCGTCTCCTCATCCATCTCGAATGTGATCAGCGGCGCCGCCGTCGCCGCTCGCTGGGCGGCTTCCCGGTCGTCGGTGGCACGCGCGGCGGGCGATGGATCAGCTCGGTGAGGCGCGCGGCTTGGGGCTCGTCTGGCTTCGCGGCCGCCACGACGCCGGCGACACAGGGATGAGCCTTGACCGTTGCCAGCACGCTGCGGGCGTTGATGGTGTCCGGCTCCTCGAGTACCAGAACGGTGCCGGCAGGCAGGCGGCAACTCGTCCAGGTCGGTCACCAGCGTCTTGCTGAGCCCGACAGCGACGTGGGTGAGGTCGGGAGCGGCGCGGCGGTCAGGTCTGCGAGGCGACGACGACATCGTCTTCCTCCTCAACCTCGAGCACGTAGCGCTCAGCGAGCTCCAGGATCC
>WNFY01003323.1_pt1 | contig 15069 bp, 13 predicted proteins | sample 5400091 | NCBI WGS metagenome assembly WNFY01 (sample SAMN13153364, study PRJNA577476) | soil metagenome | isolation source: 60 cm soil or saprolite under grassland replicate 1 | place: USA:California | collected 2016-06-15 | reverse complement strand
CAACTCATCCACCGCAGTCGGCACTCCAACGGCGAGCGTTGCAGGTCCGACCCTGGCAACTGCAAAGTCCGGCGGCCGTTCCCAAACTGGCAATCCGCTAATGGCGCGCTTTTGGAACGCCTTATCGTCTGCGATTGCCCTAATGACCTTCGGAGCGGCACGGCGCGCTTCAACCAGGACGAACTCTCGTGTTTCTCCGGTATCATTGGTTGTAATTGCACGAGTAATGCGTGCTGCATCCCGAGACAGGTTCAATCCCGGAGTCGAAGCGGCAGCGCCGATTAATGCCGGCCACAGTTTGGGCTGGTCCTTGCGCCAGCGCCTCGCGATGTCTGCCCGTTCAAATTGATCGGCGTTGATCGATAAAATCGTGTCGGTTTCCTGTGGCAGCCATTCGCGGCCTCGGGGAGATTGGAAAATAACGAGAAGGGTGATCGCAAGCAGGACCAGCACCGAGAAAATGCTGAAATAAAATTTCCGCAGCTCCTGCTTGTCGATCTGACTTGAGAGCGAGGCCAGCTCTGCTTTGTGCGCCAAATGCCGATCCACTGCCTCACGGCGGCGATGCGCCTCGGTCAACAGATTCGGCGCGTTTGGTGGGGCAACGCCCTGCGCGGCGAGGTGCCGGCCAATGTTCAAATACGCCGGGTTTTTCCGCTCCTCGACTGTCTGATGCTGCGCGCGTGCATTGCGAGCTGCTTCTTGGTGAGCTCGGATGTTATCATTCAATTTTCGGTCTCGGGCTTCAAACTCGCTTCGAGTCCGCGCAATGTTTTTTTCCACTGCAGAAAGTTCCGCTTCTGCGGCATTCATTTTTTCCGTGGCCAACCGCGCCGCTTCCGCGCTGCCGAGGCGCGCCCGGACCAGTTCTGCCCGCTCGTCCGGAAGCCGCGCCAGCCGAGCGTTGATACTGGCCGACCGCGCATCCAGATCGGCAGGAGCCGGATCAATTGCATGAAGATCGGAGAGTTGTTTCAGGAGATCGCGATCGGTGGCTTCGCTTTCCCGAATACGTCGTTCTACGGCGCCCAATTCGCGCTCGCAGACGTCAACGTTGTTTTTCGTTTGGTTGCGCCTTTGGAGAAGTGGCTTTTTTTCCGCCTCCAGCTTTGCAATCGCCTCAGATTGTTCGCGCGCATTTTGTTGCCGTTCTTCTTCGATCTTTTTTATTCCTTCTTCGATCCGCGCGATACGAAGTGCGACTTCCTTTTGTTCCTGCTCCAACTTTTTAAGAGCGACAATCTCATTGCGCAGTTCGGGAAAATTGGCCGCCTGGGTAGTGCCCTCACGCCCCAGGTTGATTTCGCTCTTCTGCAGGAGACGCTTCTCATGACGAAGCGCCATGCGCGTTCGCTGGCGTCGGATTTTCAATCCGATTTCGCGAAAGCCTGTGCCAATGAAACTCACGGGTGAACGCTACCCGAATGCACGCTACGAAAAAGAAATTTCGGCTGCGCGCATCTGTCTCGTTGTGCCCCATACGACTCATGGGACGAATCGGCCTTATGAAATTACTCTTCCGATTCGGCTAATTTTGCCAACACACTGAAGTCTTCGAGCGTAGTTGTGTCGCCGGTGACTCGCGCGCCGCTGGCGATTTCTTTCAGCAACCGGCGCATGATCTTGCCACTGCGTGTCTTTGGGAGCGCTTCGGCGAAACGAACTTCGTCTGGTTTTGCAATTGCCCCGATGTGCACGCCAACATGCTCGCGCAGTTCCGCTTTCAACCCGCCAGCGGCATTAACGCTCGCTTTCAATGTCACAAACGCGACGACGCTTTGTCCTTTTAGTTCATCCGGCCTGCCAACTACTGCCGCCTCGGCGACTTGCGGGTGACTGACCAGCGCGCTTTCAATTTCTGATGTGCCAAGCCTGTGGCCTGCCACGTTGAGGACATCATCGATACGGCCAACGATCCAAAAATAGCCGTTTTCATCGCGCCGCGCGCCATCGCCGGTGAGATAATTGCCTTTAAATTCGCTCCAGTATTGCTGCCGATAACGGGCCTTGTCGCCGTAAATAGTGCGCAACATCGCAGGCCAGGGCCGGCGAATGATTAGCTTGCCGCCTACATTCGGTTCCACTTCCCGCCCTTTCTGATCAACAACAGCCGGATCCACTCCAAAGAATGGGAGCGTTGCGCTGCCCGGTTTCGTCGGAATTGCGCCCGGCAGAGGAGTGATCAGAATCGATCCTGTTTCAGTTTGCCACCACGTATCGACAACCGGACAGCGGCCGCCGCCAATATTTTTGTAATACCACATCCATGCCTCTGGATTAATTGGTTCGCCGACTGTGCCGAGCAGGCGGAGCGATGACAGATCGCGTTTTACCACCCAATGGTCGCCCCAGCGAATAAATGCGCGGATCGCTGTTGGCGCGGTATAAAGAATGTTGACCCGATATTCTTCGATGATTTTCCAGAATCTATCGGGTTCCGGCCAATTCGGCGCGCCTTCGTACATAACGGTTGTCGCGCCGTTGGCGAGCGGACCATAGACAATGTAGCTGTGACCCGTGACCCAGCCGACGTCAGCCGTGCACCAAAAGATATCTTCATCTCGAATGTCGAAGACGTACTTCGTGGTCGAATAAACGCCGACCAAATAACCGCCCGTAGTGTGGAGGATGCCTTTTGGTTTGCCAGTGGAACCACTTGTATAGAGGAGGTAAAGCGGATGCTCGCTGTCGAGTGGCGTGGGCGGGCAGTCCGCATCGACATACTCCAGTTCGCGATGCCACCAGACATCACGGCCTTCTTCCATGTGAATCTCGTTTCCTGCGCGACGAAAAACGATGACGCGCCTGACTGACGTGCCATCACGGAGTGCCGTATCAACATTTTTCTTCAACGGCACAATTGCACCGCGCCGATATGCGCCGTCAGCGGTGACGACCGCGATCGAGCCACTGTCGGCAATTCGATCTCGAATGCTGTCGGCGCTAAATCCGCCGAAGACGACTGAATGGACCGCACCGATCCGCGCGCAGGCAAGCATGGCGATCGCGGTCTCAGGAATATTCGGGAGATAAATGATGACACGATCGCCTTTTTTTATGTTGTTTCGCTTCAGGACATTCGCGAAGCGGCAAACTTCGCGATGCAGTTGTTGATAGGTAAGGGTACGCTTGTCGCCGGGTTCGCCTTCCCAGATAATTGCCGCCTTGTTCCGGCGCGGCCCAGTCAGATGCCGATCCAGGCAATTTTCCGAAATGTTGAGTTTGCCTCCGACGAACCACTTCGCGAACGGCGCTTTCCATTCGAGCACCGTTTTCCATCTTGCGCGCCACACTAGCTCACTCGCTTCGCGCGCCCAGAATTTTGCCGGCTGTCGGATTGATTCTCGGTACATCCGCCGATATTGGGCGAGACTTTTGACTCGGGCGTTTTTTGCAAAATCTGTTGGTGGTTTAAAAATACGCTTCTCAACCAGGTGCGACTCGATGTTGTCGTGCATGAGCAGTCCCTAATATGCCCAAGAAATTCTCGGGGCAAGGATCGTGTAAGTTAAAAAGTTGAAAAGTTAAAACGTTGCAGGGGGCGAAGCCTTTGTAACCTTTCAACTTGGTAACTCTTGCAACTCCAACGATGATCGAACCGCCAGGTGATGAGTATTTCATGCGCGAAGCGTTGCGACAGGCGCTCAAGGCAGGCAAAGCCGACGAAGTGCCAGTCGGTGCTGTTATTGTTCGCGCGGGCAAAGTTATCGCGCGTGCTCATAATCAGGTGGAGTTGCTCAAGGACGCCACAGCCCATGCGGAAATGCTGGCATTGACGCAAGCTGAAGCAGCGGTGGGCGACTGGCGACTGATCGATTGCGATCTGTACGTGACCAAGGAGCCATGCGCGATGTGCGCAGGCGCGCTCGTTCACACCCGAGTAAGGCGCGTGATTTTTGGCTGCGCAGATCCAGCCGCCGGGGCGGCAGGAAGTGTGATCAACCTCCTCCAAATGCCCACTTTGAATCACCGATGCGATATCGCAGCAGGTGTTTTGCAAGATGAATGCGCGGGGATCCTTCAGAGTTTTTTTCGCGAGAGACGCAATTCCCGCAATAAGATTGACCCCCTTGGGGAGGACTGACCTCGCGAGCGCACATCAGCGAAATCAGTAATTATTCGGTTCCATCGTCGTTCAATTGGGGATCAGACGGTGTGTTTCATGCGCCACAAAATCTTGAAAAGGGCGGTCATGGAATCTCTCCACGCACCATGCACCATCTGAAAATTTTTTCTCCCGGATCGGAAAGCGTTCTGTTTCGCACACTCTTTTATTTTTGTCGAGTGCCGGATAAATTTCCGCGTAGCGATCACAGGAAAATGACAAATTTATGTGCCGATGATGCAGATTATGGGTTGACTGATTCCGGGGCATGGATTCTAATTTACGCTCTCTCTAGTCCTCTGCGGGGTGCGTAATTCGGGGCGGTTTTGAAAGTCACCGGGTAATCACTCCATTCTGCAGAAATAGCCATTGCTCCAATATGAAAAGAACCCATTCTCCAACATTGATCGGAATTATCGGAATCTTCGGACTAATAGTCCTGCTTGCTTTCCCTGCTGAAAGAATTCACTCGGCAATCCCGACCATCAAAGTGCCTGGTCCCTATCCCTACGAAACACCTGTGCACCTTCCGGCGCCGCCGCAAACTGCCGAATCAACAGTTTTACCCACGCCGGCTCCTTTTCCCTATGCCGAATCGGCGTCCTCAATTCCGGCTGCTCAGGAACGCGATTCTCGACCGGAAAGTCCCCGACGCCCGATCACTGCGAAAGCTGTGCGCGAGGCAGCATTCAAATACAATGGAGTGCCAGAGTTTTGTGAATTTCTAGCCGTACTGCCTGCCAATGTGAGTGTGTTCGATCCAAAGCTCAGAACGACACGCACACTGGTACAAGGGAGCCGCGTAATACGAAAAAATGTAGCGTGGCTTCGCAAACGCAGGCAAGCTCGCCAGAAACCAAATGACCGGTCGGTCATCTCAGTCGAAGAACTCGGCACCTGGAATTCGGGCATTTGATCGACCCGGTGGTCGCCGTCAATCGCGATTTTAAATGGTCTTTGCAGCGTCCTAAAGTGGATCGCGAACGTAAGTATTCCGATAAAGCGTTAGAATTGTATTTGTAGTTTGCTCCGTCATTGGTCGTGAGTGCTGCATCTATCGTGGTGGCTAGTCACGTTTTAAACGCTCTGGAATTGCGGTTGCGATTTCGCGGTGTCCACGAGAATCGTTCAACGATGAAGATGACGATATTTAAGGGCGGCGAGATTGAGGTAGAGAAAGAAATCAATAACTGGCTAGCGGCTGAGCGCATCAACAAAATTCGCCATGTTACGCACGTGAATTACGGCGCAGTGGTGTACATCACTGTTTGGTGGCATCGCATGGATGCGGGTAAAAATCCGCAGATGGCGCACGGGCTGTCTTAATACATCTGGCAACTATTTAGATGTTACGCGAGTTGCCAGTGGTCCAGGCAAGGTGGAATCAGTTTTAGTTCTGCCTCGCTAGAATTCGAACTGCGCAAAGGCTTTGGCCGGCGATGCGGTTTTTATTCTGTAACCGCGACCCCGTATTGCCGCGTGTTTCAGCGATTGATTCTGACGGGCGAACGATCTGGATTGCTGACGCACACTGCGGCGATGGAAAGCGTTTCGTTGTGCGCGCTGATGATAAGCTAACTTCGTTTCTTGAACTCGCGAGACCCATTTCTATTCATTTTCTGATAAAAGATGTCGGACCCTCGTGACCGCTGGCCGCGCGCGATGACACTAATCGAAATCAAACCGCACCGTTGGGGCTGGGGAGTTTTTGAAGCTCCGGGTGTTGAGCCTGTGTTCCGGGAGAAACGTCAAGCCATCGACTATGCCGAAACCCGGGCGTGCGCAAAAAGCCGGCGACGTGATGCGCGCGGTGCTATCGACCTTTCTCGATTGCTCGGATCAGAGTTACGTTGGCACGCTCGTATTGATTCATGTTATTGAAAACGCGACCCTGATCGTCATCTACACCGCGGTAATAATTGCCCAGCGTTTGGGCAAAGGCAATTCCCCTCGGAGTCGAGAATTTGTAGCCCTTCCGGGCAAATATTTCGTTTCGGGCTCGCCATAAATCAGCAGAACTAAGGCTCGAAAGGTCGGTCGCACTGAGATAGCGAGAGCTTGAATCCGGGAAGAGCCATGGTCCGCTCGCGGGCGCAATCGATGGCTGAGCAATCGTCGGTGAGTTACTCACAGGAAACCCTTCCTTTGCCCCGACTTCTTGCTGCGGTTGCTGGGTACGCGCGAAATCTTCCGTGGGCAACACCGTCAGATCTTTGGCAGCCTTGCGTTGCGGTTGTGTTGCAATCGCCTCCGGCTGTTTGCTGGCCGCTTCATCTTCCGTCGGGTTAACAATCGGGATCTGTCTTTCAGCCTGGACGGATCCGCTCAACTTCTCTGGTGCTACCTCTCTTTTGTGTTCAAAATACCATCCCGCACCGCCGACAATCATTAAGACTGCGATTGCGACAGCGATCAGAGTTGATTTACGCGAAGACGGTGGGGGAATTTGCGCCGTTGCCATCGAACTCTCTCTCTCGGTCTGAGCTAGCACGGGGAAAATTAGGGGACCTGCTGGTGAGGACGACATCTGTTTCATCAATGTTTGCAACGTCCCGCAAAAAACCGCTACGACGGAACCGAATTGAATTTTGTCGCCATCCTTCAACTCAGCGTCACTAATAGAAACACCATTGACCTGTGTCCCGTTTGTTGAATGCAAATCTTTCAGCCAATAGGAGTCGGCGACTCTCGCGAGTATCGCGTGCTGCGCTGATACCGCTGGATCGTCAATTACTATGTGGTTCAACGGAGCACTGCCAATCGTGATAATGTCGCGAGTCAACTCATGCGTTACGAGATCAGCTTCCTCGCGGTTCACAACCAAGCGAGCCATCTTACCCTCCTATGAGTTCACCCCCCCGGGACCCCAGTGGTGGGGCCTTTCGTGCTTCCTGACGCGCGACCAAGCTCCAAGCAGAAAGCGCCGCGCGGGAAGGAAACACGTCCTTCCAAGTTTGTTCTACGGAAACCGCAGAACGAAGTTCCCTGGCGGTTAAACCTCTTTGCTCGCCAGCTTCGGGCGCCCTGGACCCGTTAGCGTACGATCGGTTCCAGTGCCGCTTTGGTATTTCCGATTAGCACGCCAATGAAGGGCCAGACACTGACAGTGCCGCCAGCGATCAATTTCAGAACCGTGAACGTGCTGCGCATCACAGCGCCCGTTCATATTATTTTGTGGTTGCTGTGTGGAGACGAAAACAAGCACAATTCACCGATTTGAAACACTGTACGATCATCGGGCCGCAGGACTCAGCGCATCCGGTTTGTTCTGGGGTTCTGTAACAGCGGACGCATGCCAAAAAGACGGGAAGCGGTTCAATGTTCGAACAGACAGTCGGAGGACAATCCAAAAAGATCGGTATCGACGTAATCCAGCGGGCTCAACGACTGCGGGGCCAGGAATTAAACGGGGACTATCCCGGTCCGGTGTTTATGAATCAGCACGGAGCCCCTAAGCACCCGCCTCTCCGCACCGTGTACAACCCGCAGTCGCTGCCAAACCACATTGTTTGAAACAACGGTCGCGGTCTGGGGTTGCGAAAAAGACTTCAAATTCCGAAAAAGCGTCGGGATATCTTACGATTCGCTCTGGCGACAGCCTACAGCGCCATCCTACGTCGGCGCACTTCATCTATTAGCGTTCGCACTGCCCGACATGCTTTTGTCCATTTTCCCGACTCTAGTTCGCCTTTCTCAAATCCATCCAAGTCAGTTGGGATACCGTACTGCCGATTCCTCTGCAATGTCTTCGCAGCATGGTCGATTACTTCTTTTCGTGTGAAAAATCCCGGCTTGGTCGTCGCGCGAGAATCCGACATTTGACCACAACGAAGTGAGTTCCCCATGTCCGCCATGGTGCCATACCACACTTCTACACAGCCGAACGATCTGGATTGCAGACGCGCATCGCGATGATGGGAAACGTTTCGTTGAGCGTGCCCATGAAAAGTTGACTGCCAGAATGGAATCTGTATTGCGTGTTGAATTTGCTGAAGTTGGTCGGGCATTTGAAATCAACTTACAATGCAATCCTTTTCACAGCGCCGTTGCCTGCTGAGCTTGTTTGCTTTATCTCCAGTGCACTCCGGGAAGACAAGAAATATCTGTCGCGTAGCGCCCGTTAAAACGCTCGGGGTCCCTTAGCCGCTGTCTTGGCGGGAGCCGCCAAACGCAGGAATTCAGGCGCACAGGCGCTGTACGGCCGTTCTAGCATGAATTGTTCTGACTTATACCTGGTTACCGCGTTCTGACTAACTGATGGCTGCCTCGCTAGGATTCGAACCTAGACAGAGAGATTCAGAGTCTCTAGTGCTACCATTACACTACGAGGCAAAAGCACTCAGAAAATTCGAAATTCGAATATCGAAATCCGAAACAAGATCAAAAATACGGAAATGATCAAAACACGAAAGCGCGTTTTCTTCACGCACGTTTGCGATTTGAACCTTTGATATTCGGATTTGTTTTAGTATTCGAGATTCGGATTTCGAATTTCGCTTAATTGCTGAGAACGACTTCTTCGCCTTCGCGTGCGGCGTCCACTTCAAGATCTTTTCCGCTTTCGCGGATTAGCCGTCGCGCATCGTGCACCATGGCATCGATCATTGCGTCATCGTGACTTGGATCATGATGAAAAAGCAGAAGCCTGCGGACTTCCGCATCGAGCGCCAGCGAAACCGCGCTGGAAACCGAACCGTGTCCCCATCCGACGTGACTCTCGTACTCAGTGTCGGTGTATTGCGCGTCGAGAATCAGAATATCGCTGCCGCGAAGAAACTCAACGAGGGCGATTCGATCTTCTGTCGCAGTCTTTTTCGCCTGTTCCGGACTCATGCCGTTGGCCCGTGCTGAATGCAGAAATCGATAGGGCTCATGGTCTGGCAGGAAAGCGATTGAGCCGGCGCTGGTGAACAGACGATAACCAGCACAAATGCCAGGATGATTTACGAATCTGGCGCGGACTTGCACTTTTCCTACGCAGAACTCCATCTCCGTTAGTTTTTTAATGTCGACCTTGGCGGAAAGTTCGCGCATCGCGACGGGAAAAAATGGCGCCTTCATCGGTTCAGCCATGATTTCACCAAAGCTCATATCGACGCCGTCGTAGCCGCGTACACGGATTTCATTTTTCTTTTCGTATGCTGGGGCGAAGAAGGGCAATCCCTGGATATGATCCCAATGAGCATGTGTGATCAATAGCGAGAGCCTGATCGGTTCCGACTGGAATTCTTTTTCCAAAGCGATCCCAAGGGAGCGAATCCCGGAACCCGCATCGAGCGCAATAATCTCGCCATCCGCGCGGACCTCGATGCACGTGGAGTTGCCACCGTAACGCAGTGTGCCAGTCCCCGGTACGGAAATGGAACCGCGCGTCCCCCAAAATTTGAGTCGTGTGGGCAATGCTGAAACGCTAGACATGGCGCGAGAGCGCCCGACTTTGCCACGCGTTTTTGACGAAACCAAGCGTTTTTAGCCCACAATAGCAGGGCACTCGCGCCGGCCAGGCTTTAGAAGAAAATCGGGATTATCAAGATCGCCAGAATATTGACGACTTTGATCATCGGATTGATCGCGGGGCCGGCGGTGTCTTTGTAAGGGTCGCCCACCGTATCGCCTGTTACCGCTGCGGCGTGAGCGAACGACCCTTTGCCGCCGAGATTTCCCTCCTCGATAAATTTCTTCGCGTTATCCCACGCCGCACCGCCGGAAGTCATTGCGATCGCAATAAATAATCCTGTAACGATTGTGCCGACGAGCAAACCACCGAGGGCCACCGCGCCGAGCGGCTTGATCATTGCGACCGCGACGACTGCAACCAAGGGCAACAACGCCGGAACAATCATCTCGCGCAAAGCCGCTTTCGTCACGATATCCACGCAAGTTCCATATTCCGGTCGGTCCTCACCGGTCAAAATTCCTGGTTTCGCTTGCAATTGCCGGCGCACCTCGCGCACGACTGCGCCGGCTGCCTTGCCTACAGCGTCCATGCTGAACGCCGTGAAAGTGAACGGCAGCAATCCGCCGAGGAAAAGTCCAATAATCACTTTTGGTTCCGTCAGCGAAAATTGATACGAAAAGACGCCGCCATGAGCAGTGAGGTGTCCGCTTAGCTCTTGCACGTAGGAGCCGAATAAAACGAGCGCTGCCAGTCCGGCCGAAGCGATGGCGTAACCTTTGGTGACGGCCTTCATGGTGTTACCAACGGCATCCAGTTCGTCCGTTACGGCGCGAACTTCCTTCGGCAGGTTGGCCATCACCGCTATGCCGCCGGCGTTATCAGTGATTGGGCCGAATGAATCGAGCGAGATGATGATGCCGGCCATTGATAACATCGACATCACTGCGATCGCGATTCCGTACAGACCGGCGAAATGGAAAGTGAGAAGGATCGCCAACCCAATGAAGAGGACCGGCAGTGCTGTGGCATGTTCTCCCGCTGCCAGTCCGGCGATGATATTCGTGGCGTGACCGGTCTCGGATGCGTGCGCAATTTTTCTTACCGGCCGGTAATGCGACGAAGTGTAGTAGTTTGTGATTGCAACGATGACCGGAGTCATGATGAGACCAACCAGTGAAGCAAAATAGAGCTGGGCCGGCGATCGTAACACGCCGTCGATGGTTACGCCGGCCGGGAAGAGGCTACGCGTGACCGGCCAAAATAGAATTGCGGAGATCAGCGCGTTGGTCATCACCGCCCCCATCAGCACCGCTGCCGGTTTGCCTCGCGCGACATTTACAAACAAAACTCCGCAGATCGCTCCCACAACGGAAATTCCGCCAAGCACGAATGGATAAACAATAGCCGCGGGATTTCCGGCAAGTGTCAAGAGCCCCGCCAGGATCGCGCCGACCAGACTGACGGCGTATGTTTCGAAAACATCCGCAGCCATGCCCGCGCAATCGCCCACGTTATCTCCGACATTATCAGCGATCACCGCGGGGTTACGTGGATCGTCTTCCTCGAGACCGCTTTCGATCTTGCCCACCAGATCGGCGCCTACGTCGGCGGCCTTGGTGTAAATGCCGCCACCCAATCGTGCGAAGACGCTAATGAGACTACCGCCAAGCGCGAGTCCCACCAGACTCCGTATCGCCGCGTCACTTCCGATCATCTTTGTCGCGATCGTGTAGAAAATCGATACTGAGAGCAATGCGAGCCCAACCACGAGCAAACCCGTTACCGAGCCGCCGTTAAACCCCATCCGTAACGCATCGAGCCGCGCGATGCTGGCGGCCTGCGCTGTGCGGACATTTGCCAGCACGGCCACGCGCATGCCGATGAAGCCTGCTGCGAGCGAACAGAATGCGCCGATTACAAATCCAATCGCCGTTGCATGATCTTTGAAAACAAAGAGCAAAATGAAAATAACAACCGCGATCACGCTGATGGTTTTAACTTGCCGGTTCAAATACGCCCTGGCGCCTTCCTGCACGGCGGCTGAGATCTCTCGCATCCGTTCATTTCCCGACGGCGCTCGGATCACCGCCGCGACCAAAAAAAACGCAAATGCCAGCCCAATAAGCGCGCACACCATAGACAGCGGCACGCCTGAATTGAGAATCGTTAGGCCAAATAAAATGCTCATGAACGTTCCGGCTGAAAGTTGGGGACTTTAGTGGGTTTTCATCGACTGGCAATTCGTTATTTGCGAGTCCGTGAAGCAACTTTCGGCGTGAGGCATGGGCATCTTGGCTGCAGAACCGGCGGGGATCTTGCCCGTCGGCTCCTAAACCAGCAGGCAGGGATGTCTGCTTGCCGTACAAGCTTGGAAGCCTGTGTTACAGCTCGAAAAATGTCCGCAAACGATGCAGGAAGGTTGCTTTATATTCGCGCTCTTTTCTCTCGTTGTGGCTGTGTGAAACCGCCTCTTTCAGAACTCCTTCAGTTTCCATTTTCCGTTTCGCGAGCAATTCGCTAAGCCGTTCCAGGCAATCAGGCGAAGCGCGGAGCACCTCTGCCATGACCGGTTTGCCAACCTCCATGACCTGGCAATCGGTCTCAGCGCGCACCGTCGCTGTTCGACGTTCACCGGTGAGAAGAGACATTTCCCCGAAACAATCGGGCGCCCTCAACTTCGCCACAGGAATTGAAGCTCCGTTTTTCGAGATCGAAACCTCCGCTGCTCCGCGCAGCAAAATGAACATGGAATCGCCCTCAGCGCCTTCCCTGATCACACGCTCGCCGCGACCGAAATGACTGACGCGAGACTGTCGCACCAGGCTGTCGATTTGGTCATCCGACAGGCACTCGAATAGCGCTTCAGCGCGTAGAATCGCCCGAGCTTCTTGATGATCTTCTTGTACTGGTGCCGCCTTGCGGTCCAAGTGCAATGTGCGAATCGGGAAGGGAATGGTGATGCCTTGACGTTTGAATTCGTACCAAATATTAGTGCGCACGGCGTCGTTGATCTCGTTGATTCTGGAATGATTCCCCATGGAAAACTTGATCTCGTAGATCACGGCGGACTCGGCAAAATCGACTAAGAAAACTTTTGTCTTTGGTTCTGCCAGGACCCCATCCGCCGTCGAGGCCGCCCGAAATAGCGCGTCCTTCACGCGGTTGGGCGGATTCTTATACTCGACCCCGACGCGGATTCGCATTGAGTGGACTTCCGTTGGGTAATGAAGATTGATGATGGGTTTGCTCACCATCTCGTTATTGGGGATATCGAGATAAATGTTGTCGTTCGTGCGCAACCGCGTTGAACGCCAGTTGATCTCCATTACTTCGGCAAAGTGCTCGCCCACTTGCAACCAGTCCCCGACCTTGTAAGGCCGGTTAATTTGAATCGAAATGCCGCCGATGATCCCGGCAAAGAGGTTCTGTCCGGCGAAGCCGACGATGATTGCGACCACACCAGAGCCAGCAAGCAGTCCTGTTAATTGCGCTTCAGCATGGTAGCCGTAACTCAGGACAAAAAGCAGTACGACCAAGAAAATGATTCCACCGACAACCTCACGAAGAAAATGCGGAATCGGTGTCTGCCGTTTCTTTTCGAAATAGAGATCCCAAATGTAGCGATTAATCAGCGCGACAACCAACGCCGTGCTCAACAGAATTGCTGCTGCACCAACATGACGCCGCCACGGTGCATGGACTCCGTACACAACGATGGCGGCGTAAAACGCGAGTGCCAAAGAGAAGAGCCGAAACACCAGCCCGAGTCGCACACCGGCGCGACGTTTTAAGAATCGGCCAATGCCCACAGCGACAAAAAACGTTCCGATGAATACGACCGCTGTGATCGCATCTTGCTCTGCCTCCGACACTGCGTTAAACATCGAGGCGGTAGTATATCAGAAGGAGACCCTTGGAACAGCATTCTTGTGTCGAATGCCAGGGTGGATCGGCTTCTCCTGAAGACGATGGCAAAATGATCGCCGAAGGCGCGGATATCAGGCGGCGGAACCGCAGCGCCGTTTGCCAACGCGTTGAGGACAACGCGTTCCACCTTTGCAATCCAATCCGGCCTACGCCCGCGGCGCGATCGCCAGCCACGCCCAGCCTGCAAGAAAACAAAGACCGCCGACGGGCGTAATTGCTCCGAGCCAGCGAAGATTTGTCAGCGCCATCACATACAGACTGCCACTAAAAATGCAGATACCAGCAAAAATTAGCCACCATGCGCTGCGATTCACGACACCGAAAAGCGCAAGCACCAGGAGCGCAAGTGCATGAATAAAATGGTAGAGCACGGCCTTGTTCCAAACATCGAGCATGCCGTGCGTTTCGAGTATTTGCTTGAGACTGTGTGCCCCGAACGCCCCTAATGCCACCGCAAGACAACAAAGCGCAGCTGCAATCCGAAAAAGTAAAATCGACATTGCTATTAATATGTCATTCCGAGTGAGGTCGAGGAATCTCCAAATTCAACTCGCAAATTTAAACCGTCTGCGTCCTACACCTTTACGTCTTCGTTATGCGCTTCCGATTTAGTTTTGGTCTATGACTTCCTGGTTTTGGTACGCAGTCGTCGCGGCGATCCTTTACGGGGCGCATCAGATCTTTACACGTCTCGCAGCCGAGCGCATCGGTGAAGGACTCGGCGGGTTCGTTGTGGAAGCTACCGCGGCGCTGTCGATTCTCGTTTACCTCCTATTTCTCTGGCTGACGAGCCGGTGGGACCAACGATCGACGGGCGAAGGAATTTTTTACTCTGTGCTTACGGGCGTCTGTGTGGGCGCAGGCACAATTGCATTCTTCCTCCTTTTTCAAAAGGAGGTCCGCTCTCGTCCGTTCCGGCGATTTTGGCTGGCGGTGCGGCGATCATGGCCATTGCCGGAATTCTGTTTTTCCGCGAACCGCCATCATGGCAGAGGATCGCGGGAATTGCGTTCGCGATTATTGGATTACTTTTGTTGCGGCGTTAAGGCTGTGGAAGGAGTTCCTCGGCCTGCCGCTCTGACGTAATGTGTGTCGCAACAGCGGGTGAGGCAGCTCGCGCTCAAACCAAGCATAAAGAATCGACAGCTCGATTGATGTAAGAAACGCCGATCTACTTTTACGAGATGTAAAGGTCGCTCTTGTTGGGCGTTGATCCTGGCTGCATTTAATGAGAATGCATCGGCAAGCCGTCGTGGCTTTGCGGGGTGATATGATGAAAGTCTTCGCCGGCTTCTTCGATCGGATCGACGTGCACAATTACTGACGACAAATAGTTGAGATGATGCATCAGCTGATGCTGCACTTCTTTCGTGATAGCGTGGGCTTCGGCGACCGACAGGTCAGAAGCGACCGCCACATTCAATTCGGCATGCAAACGATGACCGAGCCATCGCGCCCGGATGTCAGTCACTTTTTTGACTGCATCGACGTGTTCAGCGGCGTGGCGTATTTCATCGATCACATTTGGCTCAACGCCATCGAGCATGCGTGTGAAGACGGCTTTGATCGACTGCCAAACGATCTGTACGATTGCAATCGTGATGAGCAAACCGACGATCGGATCGGCCAGCGGATAACC
>WNFY01004426.1_pt1 | contig 15079 bp, 16 predicted proteins | sample 5400091 | NCBI WGS metagenome assembly WNFY01 (sample SAMN13153364, study PRJNA577476) | soil metagenome | isolation source: 60 cm soil or saprolite under grassland replicate 1 | place: USA:California | collected 2016-06-15 | reverse complement strand
CATGATCGAGGTGGACCAGCTCAGCAAGCGCTTCGGCCCCGTGACCGCGGTCGACGGCCTCAGCTTTGCGGTCCGGCCCGGGCAGGTGACTGGGTTTCTGGGGCCGAACGGCGCCGGCAAGTCGACCACGATGCGGTTGATCCTCGGCTTGGACCACCCCAACACCGGGACCGCGACGATCGACGGCAAGCGCTACCGCGACCTGGTCGAGCCGCTGCGCGTGGTCGGGGCGCTGTTGGAGGCCAACGCCGTCCACACCGGTCGCAGCGCGTACAACCACCTGCTCGTGCTGGCGCAGACTCAGGGCCTGCCGCGCAAGCGGGTCGACGAGGTGATCGATCTGGTCGGGCTGCGCGACGTGGCCAACAAGCGGGTCGGCGGCTTCTCCCTCGGCATGGGCCAGCGTCTGGGGCTGGCCGCCGCGCTGCTGGGCGATCCCCGGGTGCTGGTCCTGGACGAGCCGGTCAACGGGCTGGACCCGGAGGGGATCGTCTGGGTCCGGAACCTGATGAAGTACCTGGCCGGGCAGGGCCGGACCGTCTTCGTCTCCAGCCACCTGATGAACGAGATGGCGGTCACCGCCGAGCACCTGATCGTGATCGGCCGCGGGCGGCTGATCGCCGACTGTGCCACCGACGAGTTCATCGCCCGCAGCTCCGAGCGGTCGGTGCTGGTGAAGTCTCCGGACGCGGCCCGGCTCACGGAGCTGATCACCGCCGAGGGCGGCCTGGTCAAGGCCGACAACGGCCAAGCGCTGACCGTCGGTGGACTGCCGGCACCCCGGATCGGCGAGCTGGCGGCGCGTGAGGGCCTCGTCCTGCACGAACTGACCCCGCAGCTCGCCTCGCTGGAGGAGGCATTCATGGAGTTGACGCGCGACAGCGTCGAGTACGACACCCGGACCGGCCAGCCGGCCGCGACCAAGATCCAGGCACCGCCCGTGGAGGGGACCCGATGACCGCCGTGGCGCCCGCTCCGCCCGCGCCGGTCGCCCCCGCGGCCGCACCGGTCCGCTTCGGCCGGCTGCTGCTGTCGGAGTGGACGAAGATCCGCTCGGTCCGTTCGACCGTCGCCTCGCTGGGACTGCTGGTCGTGCTGACCCTCGGCTTCACCGCGCTGCTCACCTGGCTGACGGTGTCGCAGTGGAGCAAGGCCGACCCGAGCCAGCAGCGCCAGCTCATGGCCGACCCGGTCAGCACGATCCTGGGTTCCGGTTTCCAGCTCAGCCAGCTCGCGATCTGCGTCCTCGGCGTCCTGGTGATCGCCAGCGAGTACGCCACCGGCATGATCCGGGCCAGCCTGCTCGCCGTGCCGCACCGCGTTCCGATGCTGGCCGCCAAGTCGGTCGTCTTCGCCGTGCTGGTTTTCGTCGTCGGCGAGCTGGTCGCGTTCCCGTCGTTCTTCATTGGCGCAGCCATCCTGCACGGGAAGGCGCCGGTCGCGCTCGGCGACCCGGGCGTGCTGCGCGCGGTGATCGGCAGCGGGCTGTACCTCGCCGTGCTCGGCCTGTTCGCGCTGGCCATCGGCGGCCTGGTCCGGCACACCGCCGCCGGGATCACGGGCGTGATCGGATTCGTCCTTGTCCTGGCGCCGCTGGCCCAGCTGCTGCCCGGCAGCTTCGGCAAGCACGTGCATGCCTACCTGCCGTCCGAGGCCGGCCATTTGATCGGCCAAGCCCACCAGGGCCCCCACGACCTGCTCACGCCCTGGCAGGGGTTCGGCGTCTTCTGCCTGTGGACCGCGGTGCTGCTCGGCGCGGCGGCCTACCTCCTCCAGCGCCGAGACGCCTGACCTGCGCGGCGTCCGGCTCGGACAAGGTATCTTCGACGGCGGCCAGCGCGGGCGCGTCGGTGATGTGGGCGAAGCAGTTGCCTGTGCATCGCTCGTTGAGTGGAGAGCAGGAGGCGGCGAAGATGGCGGTGGAGTAGTAGGAGGGCCGGGCGAGGACGGCGAGGTGCCCGAGCTGGGGAAGATGAGTCAGCCGATCGCGGCCGACTGGGCTCGGCAGCCATCAGGATGATCCCGACATCCGCGAAACGCCACGGGCACGCAAACTCGTGACAAGCCGAGTCCGCGCTGCCGGAGTCGCTGACCATCTCTCCTGGGAGCTCCCCGCGATAGGCGGGCTCCAGGAGCTGGCGGTAGGGCGTCGCGCCGGTCGGTGCTCTATCGGTGCTCGTGCTGGCGATGGCGCCTGCCCGAGCCCGGCCCACCCGCGTCCAAGGTCCGCCCTTGACCCTCGGCGGACTGCGGGACGCAGGCTGACGTCAGGAAATTGGCGGTGGCGGTCGTGTCGAAGTAGAACATCTGCGCTCGCGCGAGCTTGCGGTCGCGGACCAGATAGAGCCCCAGCACCGGGCAGTGAAAGCGGTTCCCGGCGGGGTCGACTCCGCGCTGTTGCCAGAGCACGACCACCTCGTCATCGCTCGCGGCGACGACGCGGGGGTCCATGCTCCGTTCCGCCTCGGTGGGCTGGAGAGGTGCCCAGACGCTCTCCCAAGTGGACCGCTGGCCTGGCTCGACCTCCCCGCTGGGCCTTCCGTACGGCAGCGACGGCGGCCAGTGGAACTCGGCCTGGGGGTGGAAGAGCTCACGCTGTCGTTCTTCGTCGCGGCGCTCGACCGCCCTGAACGACTCGAGGACGACCTCCACGCTGTCCCGGGTGCTCACGATTGCCTCCCGCGGCTGGATTCGAACGATCACTCGGACCGGCGCCCGCCCCAAATGCCCCTCGTCGTCGTTGGAGCAACGGTCTCCAGCGCACAATGCACAATGTCGCGCGGCAATAGTATCATATGTCGAAAGATCAGTTGCAACTTGGGAGGATAATCCGAATATTATTCGACACGCGGAGGCGAACGTGCCCGACGATCGAATCGATCGCGTGATCCTGGCGGAGCTGCAGAAAAACGCTCGGATCTCCTACAAGGACCTCGCAGCCCTGACAGGCGCCGCCCCCTCGACCTGCCTGGAGCGCGTTCGGAGCCTGCGTGCCCGCGGGATCATCCGTGGCTTCCGGGCCGAGGTCGATCTTCCCCGCCTGGGACGCAAGCTCGAGGCCTTGATCGCCATCCGCTTCCGCACCCACGCGCGCGACCTGGTGGACCCCTTCGTCGGATACCTGCTCTCCCTCCCCGAGACGCTCGGCCTCTTCAATGTCACCGGGGACGACGACTACCTGCTGCACGTTGCCGTGGCCGACGCCGATCAACTGCACGCCTTTGTGCTCGACCGGCTCGGCAGCCGACCCGAGGTCGACCACCTGAGGACGGCGCTCGTCTACAAGCACTTCCGCAAGCCGGTCATCGAACCGCTCGACGGGCTGAAGCTGAACCGACAAGAACAAACCTCCCGGCCACGCCGAAAGGAGAGCGTGTAAGACTGGCCGTGAGAACGAGGAGGTCTGTGCCGGCGACGTTCGGAATCGGCGGCGTAGGTCTCTGAGGACTGGAGCGCGGGCACCGACGCGGGCAACATTGGAGGGGGAACCACCGGCGGGAATGGGAGTGATCGTCGTGCAGCAACGCAGGCTCGGGCGTCTCGGCCACGCCAGCTCGGTGCTCATCTACGGCGCGGCCGCGCTCGCCGAGGTCGACCAGGACGTCGCGGACCGCTCCATCCAGCTCGCGCTGGACGCGGGCGTCAACCACTTCGACGTCGCCGCCAGCTACGGCGACGCGGAGCTGCGCCTCGGGCCCTGGATGCCGCGCATCCGCGACCGCATCTTCCTGGCGACCAAGACCGGGCAGCGCGCCGCCACCGACAGTTGGGCGGAGATCAACCGCAGCCTCGAGCGGCTGCAGACCGACCACCTCGACCTCATCCAGCTCCATGCCGTCTGCGACCTCGACGAGCTCGACGTGGTCACCGGCGGCGGGGGGGCGCTCGAGGCCGCCGTCCGCGCACGCGACGAGGGCCTGGCCGGCGCCGTCGGCATCACCGGGCACGGGCACCAGGCGCCCGCCACCCACCGGGAGGCCCTGCGCCGGTTCCCGTTCGACACCGTGCTCACGCCGCTGAACTACGTGCTCAGCCAGGACCCCGTGTACATGGGCGACTACGAGGCGCTCGCCGCGGAGGCACGGGCCCAGGACGCCGGGCTCATGATCATCAAGTCGGTGTCGCGCCGGAACTGGCCGAGCGGGGCCGGGCACCAGTACACCACCTGGTACGAGCCCTTCGACGACCCTGAGCGCATCACCGCCGCGGTCGTCTGGGTGCTCTCCCACGAGGAGGTCACCGGGATCGCCACCCCCGGCGACGTGCGCCTGCTGCCGCTGGTGGTCGAGGCCGAGAAGCAGGTCGGCGGGATGCCCGTCGCCGCCGCCGAGGCCGTGCTCGCCCGCGCCGCCGACTACAGCTCTCCCTTCATCAGTATCCCGTTCTGACCTGGGACGGGGACGCTGTGACCGGGGCGGCGGCGGCGAGGGCGCCCAGTCCCCCGGCGCGGCGCGCGCGGCTACGGCTCCGCCCGGCGCGACCCGGCGCGGCGGCCCCTGGCGGCCTGGCGGGCAGCGGCGCCCGCCATGGCGGCGGGGGGGCCGGACTGGAGCGGCAGGCCCACGTCCACGCCTTCGTGCCGCAGCAGCCAGCTCTTCACGTCGAGGCCGTAGTAATAGTCGCCGAGCGTGCCGTCGGTGCGGATGACCCGGTGGCACGGGACCACGAGGACGATCCGGTTGCTGGCGCAGGCGAACCCGGCCGCGCGGGCGGTGGCGGGGTCGCTGACGCGGGCCGCGAGGTCGCGGTAGCTGAGCGTCGAGCCCGCCGGGACCTCTCGCATGATTTTCCAGGCTGCCTGGAAATAGTCGTTGCCCGCCTGCTCGACCGGCAGGCTGTCGATGGCGGTGAGGTCGCCGGCGAAGTAGGCGTGCAGCGCGTCCGTGATCGCGCCGAGGTCGGGGACGCGGCGCGGCGCTTCCCGCCGAAGGGCGGGATCGAGATGGGCGCGGACGTCCTCGGGCCGGTCGGTGAAGGACGCGGCGTGCAGGACGCCGTCCGAGGCGATCAGGGTGAGCGGACCGATCGGCGTTGCGGTCGTGCTGGTGAGAAGTGTCATGTGCGCAGCTCCCGAGAGGACGGCGAGGACGACGGCGACGAGGACGCCGGGGCGAGGCTGGTCCACAGGTGCAGCACCGCGTAGGCGCGCCAGGGGCGCCAGCGCTCGGCGCGGGCCGTGACGGCGGCGGGGTCGCCCGGCAGGCCGTGGGCCTCGAGCGCGCGGCGCAGGCCGAGATCGGTCACTGGGAAGGCGTCGGGGTCACCGAGGGCGCGCATGGCCACGTAGGCGACCGTCCACGGCCCCACGCCGGGCAGCGCGAGCAGCGCCCGCGCGGTGCGGGCGCGGTCGGCGCCACGGTCCAGCTCGATCTCGCCCTTGGCGACGGCGCGGGCCAGCGTGCGCACGGCCTCCGCCCGGCCCCTGGTGAGGCCGGTGCCGTCGAGGTCGGCGTCCGCGAGCCGCTCGGGCGTGGGGAAGCGCCGGGTGAGGCGGCCGTCGGGCACTGCCAGGGGCTCGCCCAGCACGGCCACCAGCCGCCCGGCCAGGGTCGTGGCGCCCGCCACCGAGATGCGCTGGCCCAGGATCGCCCGCACGGCCATCTCAAAGCCGTCCGCCGCTCCCGGCACGCGCAGCCCCGGGCGGGCGGCCAGCAGCGGCGCCAGCACGGGGTCCGCGCCGAGCACCTCGGCCACGGCGGCGGGCTCGGCGTCGAGGTCCAGGAGCTGGCGGCAGCGCTGCACGGCCACGCCGAGGTCGCTCAGGTCGTCCAGGCGCAGGCGGAGCTGCACCTGGTTGGCGGCGGGGCTGGCGGCCGGCGGCGGCTCCAGCTCGGCCACGGCCGCGGAGCGCGGCAGCGCGAGCACGCGCCGGAAGCGCCCGCCGGTCACCTCCTCGAGCCCGGGCACGGCGCGCTTGGCGAGGTAGCCGAGCAGCGCGCCCGCCTCGAACGGCGGCCGGTAGGCGAGCCGCAGGGTCAGCACGCCGGAGGAGTCCAGCGCCGGGGCGCCGGGCCTGCGGGCTCGGCGACGCAGCTCGCTCGGCGTGCGGCCGAAGGCGGCCTGCACGGATTCGTTGAACTGCCGGATGCTCGAGAAGCCGGCGGCGAAGGCCACCTCGGTCAGGGGCAGGCCGGTCTGCTCGACGAGCACGCGCGCCGTCTGCGCGCGGCGGGTGCGGGCCAGCGCGAGCGGGCCGGTCCCCACCTCGGCGACGAGCTGGCGGTGCAGGTGCCGCTCGCTGACGGCCAGGCGGGCGGCGAGGCCGTCCACCCCCTCGGCGTCGACCACGCCCTCGGCGATCAGGCGCAGCGCCCGCGCCACCAGGTCGGCGCGCACGTTCCAGTCCGCCGAGCCGGGGCTCGCGTCCGGGCGGCAGCGCCGGCACGCGCGGAAGCCCGCCGCCTCGGCCGCGGCCGCGAACCGGTAGAAGCGCACGTTCTCGCGCCTGGGGGTCTGCGCGGGGCAGACCGGCCGGCAGTACACCCCCGTCGAGGTCACCGCCGTGAAGAAGCGGCCGTCGAAGCGCGGGTCGCGGCTCTGCAGCGCCCGGTAGCAGCTCTCGAAGTCCAAGTCCTGGCCCATGCCGCGATTGTGGCAGCCCCTGTGACAAGCCGCTGGCGGTTTTCGGACATGAGCGTCCCCGGACGGTCGACTCTGCACGCACCCGGCTGCTACGGTGCAGGCAACGCCGCCACCCGGTTCGGGAGGGTCCGACAGTGAAGTTCCCCTTTCTCCGGAAAGGAGAGTCCTACTTCGACCTGTTCGAGGCCGCGGGGAACAACCTCGCCGAGGCGGCCAGGCTGCTGCTCGACCTGGTCGAGGACTTCGTCGACCCGGAGATGAAGGCCAAGCGCCTGGTGGACTGCGAGCACGAGGGCGACCGCCTCACGCACGCGGTGTACTCGCGGCTGAACTCGAGCTTTGTCACGCCGTTCGACCGCGAGGACATCTACTCGCTCGCCGGCCGGCTCGACGACGTGGTCGACTCGATCGAGGCGGTGGCGGACATGCTCGTGCTGCACCGGGTCGTGGAGCCGATCGACGCCGTGGTCGCGCAGGCCCGCCTGATCGACCGCGCCGCCAGGGACACGGCCGCCAGCCTCACGCACCTGCGCAAGATCGCGCAGGACCCGCTGCGGCGCTACTGGGTCCGGCTGAACGAGCTCGAGGACGAGGCCGACCGAGTCTACCGCCGCGCCCTGGCCGATCTGTACGCCTTCTCCGAGGAGGACGACCGCCTGGCGCGGCACGTGCTCACCTGGAAGGACATCGTGGACGAGCTGGAGCGGGCCATGGACGGGCTCGAGCACGTCGCCAACACCGTCGGCAGCATCGTGCTCAAGCACGCCTAGTGCGCTTGTCGCGCCCCACCCGGGCGGCGGTCCGCTCCAGGTGGGCGCGCATGATCTCGACCGCGGTGGCGACCTTGCGGTCCCGCACCGCCTCGACGAAGGCGAGGTGCTCCTGCACGCCGCGCCGACCCATCTCGGGCGCCACCTGCTGGGCCTCCTCCAGCGACATCCGCAGCGGGCCCTGCAGGGAGGGCAGCAGCAGCTCGATGGCGCCGTTGTGGGCGCACTGGGCGACCCGCGTGTGGAACTCGGCGGACATGCTGACGTCGTAGGTGCCCGCCGCCAGCGACTCCCTGGCCTTGTGGCACAGCGCCAGCAGCTCGTCGACGTCCTGCTCGGTGGCGCGCTCGCACACCAGCGGGATGATCCCGAGCTCGAGCACCATGCGCAGCTCGGTGACGTCGCCCGAGGTCACCGCCGACATGGTGAGGTAGTCGAGGATGCCCTCGCCGACCCGCTCCTTGGAGGGCGAGCGGACAAAGGTGCCGCCACGCGCGCCAACGCGGATCTCGACCAGGCCGTTGGCCTCGAGGACGCGCAGCGCCTCGCGCACCGTCACCCGGCTGACGCCGAAGTGCTCGCACAGCTCGCGCTCGGCCGGCAGCCGGTCGCCCGGCTGGAGCTGGCCCTGCCGCATGAGCAGGCGGATCTGGTCGACGATGATCGCGGAGATGCGCCCGGGGTTGATGCGGCTGAACAGCCCGGCGGCCGCTTCCGGACCGTCGCCGCGCCCGGCCCCTCCCGCCGGCCGCTTGGCGCCCGTGGCGCCCGTGGACCCCGTGGACATAGCGTCTCCCTCTGCTCGAAGGCGCTGGTTGACGAGGTCCACCAGGCACCTTATGGTATGATCAATAGACCTCTGGCGGACCCGCTACTGCCGCAGAGCTCCGGGAGACGACATGGTCGCAGTTCCCAATCTCTCCTATGAAGACCTCGTGCTCGACCGCTCAGACACCTTCCAGGTTCATACCGACGTCTACGTGGATCGTGAAGTGTTCGAGGCGGAGATCCGGAACATCTTCGAGCGGACCTGGGTCTATATCGCCCACGAGTCGGAGATCCCCGACATCGGCGATTACAAGACTAGCAGCATCGGCCGGCAGCCCATCATCGTGACCCGCCACGAGGACGGCGAGGTCTACGTGCTGCTCAACCGCTGCCGCCACCGCGGCGCGGTGGTCTGCCGCGAAGCGCTCGGCCACTCCAACTACTTCCGCTGCCCCTACCACAACTGGTCGTACGCCAACGACGGGACCCTGGTGGGGATGGCGCAGTCGTCCGGGTACCCCGACGACTTCGACAAGAGCGGCTGGGGCCTGGCGCGGGCGCCGCGGGTGGCCAGCTACCGCGGGCTGGTGTTCGCGAGCCTCTCGCCGACCGGCCCCTCGCTGGACGAGCACCTCGCCCCGGTCAGGCCCTACATCGACTGGTGGTTCAACCGCTCACCGGTCGGCACCGTCACCGTCCTGCCCACCGCCCACAAGTACCCCTACCCGGGCAACTGGAAGTGGCAGGCGGAGAACGGCCACGACGGCTACCACGGCAACTACGTGCACGAGTCGTGGCAGCGGGTGCTCGACCGCGCCGGGGAGGCGCGCGTCCGCGACATCCGCAAGTACCGCACCGGCGGCTGCACCCGCGGCTTCCGCTTCGGCCACGGCCTGCTGGAGCGGCCCGGCGGCCTGAACCCGGGGGCGAGCTGGACCGGCCGCATGATGGTGAAGTACCCGGAGTACGAGCGCGCCCTCCGCGCCGCCTACCCCGCGCACGAGATCGAGGAGATCTCCAAGCGCCGCAACATCTTCGTGTTCCCGAACGTGTACCTGTTCGACACCCAGATCCGGGTGATCAGCCCGCTTGCGGTCGACCGCACCGAGGTGAGCCTGTACGTCTACGGGCTCGACGGGGTGCCCGACGGGCTGAACGAGGGACGCTACCGCGCCCACGAGCGCTTCTACGGCCCGTCCGGGTTCGGCTCGCCCGACGACGTGGAGATCTTCGTGGTCAACCAGACCGGCCTGCAGGCGCGAGGGGTGGACTGGCTGCTGCTCTCGCGCGGCCAGCACCGCGAGCAGCGCCTGGACAACGGGGAGGTAGTCGGCCACTCGACCGACGAGGTCCCCGTCCGTGCGATGTACCAGGAGTGGAAGCGGCTGATGTCGGCGTGACCGCGCACCGGGCCCCCGCCCCCGCCGTCCGGGCGCCCGCGGGCGCCGCCGCGCTCACCCGCCAGGAGGCCGAAGAGCTCCTCTACCGCGAGTGCCGGCTGCTCGACACCCTCCAGCTCGAGCAGTGGCTGGAGCTGTTCACCGAGGACGGCATCTACTGGCTGCCGATCGTCGAGGGCGAGCCGGAGGAGGCCGCCGCCGGCATCTCCATCGTCTACGACGACGCCGAGCGGCGCAGCGAGCGGGTGTACCGCACCCTGCACACCCCCGTGCTGGACCAGAACCCGCGCTCGCGCACCATGCACCTGGTCGGCAACGTGGAGGTCGCGGGGGTGGACGGCCGCGGCGACGCCCGGGTGCTCTGCAACCAGGTCATCGCGGAGCTGCGTCCCGGCGGGCCGCGCCAGGTGGGCCTGAACGAGACCCGGCTGTTCGCCGCCCGCTGCGAGTACCGCCTGCGCCACACCGCCGACGGGTGGAAGATCAGCCTGAAGAAGCTGCTGCTGTTGAACTCCGACCAGCCCTTGTACAACCTTACGTTCGTCCTCTGATGGGTGGGGGGCTCGCTCCGCCCCACGCCCCCCGAGGTCAAGACCGTTCCGGGGTGGCCGGGCATATGGGGACGGGAGAAGACAGGAGAGCCAGTCCTTTGGGCGAGATCTACCAGAACGAGTTCGCGATGGTGGAGCTGAGCCGGCACGAGACCGAGAGCGGGCCGCGACTCCGCATCCGGGACCTCGCCAGCGGCGCCGAGGTCTACCTGGACCCGGTGGAGCTCGAGAGCCTGACCAGGTGGAAGCACGCCGACTTCGCGCCGCTGGTCGACCCGAGCGGCCTGGTGGGGCTGGGTGAGCCCGACCCGGACCAGGTCTGATGGGGCGGGGCGGGCTGCCGGACCACGGCCGCGCGGCGGTCGCCACCGCGCCGGCCACCACCGAGCTCCGCGACCTGCCCCTGCCCGGCGTCGGACCGGACGACGGGCTGCTGCGCGTCGAGGCGGCGGGCATCTGCGGCACCGATTGGGAGCTCTATCTGCGGGAGAGCCGCGGGAGGGGCCTTGGGCCGCTGATCCTGGGGCACGAGAACGTCGGCAGGGTGGTGGCGGTCGGCGAGCGCGCGGCCGAGCGCTGGGGCGTGGCCGCCGGCGACCGGGTGGCCGTGGAGGAATTCCTGCCCTGTGGGACCTGCCGGCTGTGCCGGAGCGGCTCCTACCGGCTCTGCGAGGCCACCGACTCGCGGAGCGGCCGGCCGTTCCTGCGCTACGGCAGCACCCCGGTCACGGTCGCTCCAGGGCTGTACGGGGGCTTCAGCGAATACCTGTACCTGCACCCGCGCGCCATCGTCCACGCGGTCGGCGACCTGCCCGCGCAGCTCGCCACCCTGTTCGTGCCCGTCGCCAACGGCATCCGCTGGGTGCTCCAGCAGGGCGGCCTCCAGCTCGGGCAGACGGTCGTGGTCCAGGGACCGGGCCAGCACGGCCTCGGCTGCGTGGTGGCGGCGCGCCACGGCGGCGCCGGCACGGTCATCGTGGTGGGGACGCCGTCCGACGCCGCCCGGCTGGAGGTCGCACGGCGGCTCGGCGCCGACCACGTCCTGGCCGGGCCCGGCGTGGTGGGAGCGGTCTTGGAGCTGACCGGCGGCGCCGGTGCGGACATGGTCGTGGACCTGGCGCCCGGCGCGACCGGCACGGTCGAGGACGCGCTCTCCATGAGCGCCAGGCAGGGCACGGTGCTGCTGGCCGCCTCCAAGCACGGCAAGCCCGTCACCGGCTTCGAGCACGACACGGTCGTGCGCAAGGAGCTGACGGTCATGGGCGTGCGCGGCCACGACCAGCGCTCGGTGGAGCCGGCGATCGACCTGCTCCGCTCGGAGCGCTTCCCCCTGCGCCTGCTGTGCACGCACGCGTTCGGCCTGCACGAGGTCGACCACGCCCTGCGCGTCGCCGGCGCCCGTCTGGACCCCGAGGCCATCCATGTCAGCGTCCTCCCCTGAGCCGTCGCCGCCCCCTGAGCTGTCGTCGCCGGTGATCGACGCCCACGCGCACCTGGTGCCGGAGCGCGCCTTCCGGCGGGTGCCGGCCGGCCTGCGGGCGGAGCGGGTCGACGGCGCGGACGAGGTCCGCCTGGCGGTGGACGGGCCGCGCGGCGCCGGGCGCGGCGCCCCGCCGGAGCTGCGCCGCCTGGAGGTGCACCGCGAGCGCCAGGCGCGGCGGGGGATCGGGCTCTCGCTCGTCGGCCCCTGGGTCGACATGGTCAAGGCGCCCGACGACCCGGGGGTGCAGCAGGCCTGGTGCCGCGTCCTGAACGAGGAGCTGGCCGCGGCCACCGCCTCCAGCGGCCACTCGCGCTGGCTTGCGGCCCTGCCCGACCTGGACGGCGGCCGGGCGGCCGAGGAGCTCGAGTTGGCCGCGGCCGCCGGCGCGGTCGGCGGGATGCTCGCGGCCAACCCGGAGAACGGCACGCTGGCCCGCGGCGACCTCGGGCGGCTGTGGCAGGCGGCGGAGCGGTCCGGCCTGCCGCTGGTGCTGCACCCGGGCGACTTCAGGCCCCCGCGGCGGCTCGGCGAGCATTTCATGGTCAACCTGGTCGGCAACCCGTTCGAGACGACGCTCGCGGTCGGCTCGCTGCTCGGCGCCGGCGTGCCGGAGCGGCACCCCGACCTCGCGCTGGTGCTGGTGCACGGGGGCGGCTTCTTCCCCTACCAGTACGCTCGCATGGCCGCCGGCTTTGCCCGCTGGCCGCGCCTGCGCGAGCTGGAGCGGCGCTCCCCGGCGGAGCTGCTGCGCTGGTTCCACTACGACACCGTGCTGTTCGACGACCCGCCCACCCGCTACCTGCTGGACCTGGTCGGTGACGACCGCGTGCTGGCGGGCAGCGACTGCCCGTTCACCATGACCGACGCCCGCCCTTTCGAGGCGCCGCAGCGGCTCGGCCTCGACCCTGCCGGCCGCGCCCGGGTGCTCGGCGGCAACGCCCTGCGGCTGTTCCGCCTGCACGAGACCGCCCGCGCCGCCGGCGGGCCCGACGACCAGAGGACGTGACCATGCCACTGGTGGATGTATCGATGATGGAGGGGCGCAGCCCCCGGCAGATCCGCGAGCTGATCACCGGCCTGACCGACGCGGTCGAGCGGGCGCTCGGCGTGCCGCGCGAGAATGTCCGCGTGATCGTCCGCGAGGTGCCCGCGACCCACTGGGCCGCCGGCGACCAGACGCTGGCCGAGAAGTACGCGGTGGGGCGGGGCGATGGCGCTCGGGACTGACCTGAAGGAGCTGGCGGGCCTGCGCGAGAAGGTGGCGCAGGCCTGCCGGGTCCTCGCGGCGGAGGGCCTGGTGGAGGGCGTCCTGGGCCACGTCAGCGCGCGCGTGGGCCCGGACGGCATGCTGCTGCGCTGCCGCGGGCCCGCCGAGCGCGGTCTCGCCTTCACCACCACCGACGACGTGCGCCTGGTGGACTTCGACGGGCGGGGCGACGAGGCCGGCGGCTACGCGGCGCCGAACGAGCTGCCCATCCACGGCGAGGTCCTGCGCGCCCGCCCGGAGGTGGGGGCGGTTGTGCACGCCCACCCGCCCGCCGTGCTGCTGTGCGGCATCGCCGGGCTCGATCTGCGGCCGGTGTTCGGCTCCTACAACATCCCGGCGATGCGCATGGCCCTGGACGGCGTGCCGGTCTACCCGCGGTCGGTGATGATCCGCCGGCCGGAGCTGGCCGCCGAGATGCTGGCGGCCATGGGCGACCGCCCGGTGTGCGTGCTGCGCGGCCACGGCATCACCGTGACCGGCTCGTCCGTCGAGCAGGCGGTCGTCAGGGCGCTGAACCTGAACGCCCTGGCGAGCGTCACCGTGGAGCTCGCCCGGCTGGGCCGCGTCGCGCCGGAGGTCCCCGCCGAGGACGTCGCCGAGCTGCCCGACCACGGCTTCGCCTTCGACGACGAGCCGGTCTGGCGCTACCACCTGGCGCGACTCGACCACGGCCCCTGAGGCGGGACCTCTCCGGCGGCGAGTCTTGATACGGACAGCCAGGTATGGCTACTATTGCGACTTGCAACTAACGCCCGATTCGTCACTACCACCCTCGGGGTCTTCTCCCGCCCCGAGGGGGCGCGGTGTCCCATGCATCGAGGTGACGGGGATCGACGGGTCCGGCAAGACCACGATGTCCCGCTTCCTCGCCGAGCGGCTCGGCTGGGCCGTCCGCAAGGTGCGGCCGTTCGACGCGGCCACGGTCGAGCGGGACACCAGGATCTACGAGGCCATGGGGGCGCCGGCCAGCGACGCCTACAGGGCCTGCCGGCTGGCGGCGGCGCTGCTGGAGGACGTGGCCACGCTGGCGGAGCCGAGCGTGTTCGACCGGTACGTGGAGAGCGCGCTGATGTGGTGGACCGTACGAGGCGCCTCGCCGCTGCCGCGGCCACTCGTGGAGGCGCTGCCGCGGCCGGCGCTGGTGATCCACCTCGACGTGCCGGTCGACGTGGGGCTCGCCCGGCGCGCGACGACCAGCGAGCACACCGACGCCGGCGAGCGGCTGTTCCTGGAACGCTGCGCGGCCTACCTGCGCGCGCGGGCCGAGCAGCGGCCTGGCTGGGTGACCATCGACGCCACCCTGCCCGTTCCCGACGTCGAGGAGGAGGTCCTGCGGGCGGGCCGCGCGGTGGCCGCCGGCCACGCCGCCTGAGGCGGTGACGGCCGCCCACGGGACCGAGGACGACGAAGAGGAGGAGGGAGGAGAAAGGAGGTGCCGGTGGGGAAGGTCCCGGTGGCGGCCGCCCACCACGACTGGGTCGAGGCGCTCCGCGGGGCCGGGCGGATGCGGGTCGCGGTCGTCGGTGGGTCCGGCCGCCTCGGCTCCCGGCTGGTCCGGTTCCTGGTCAAGGCGGGACACCAGGTCGTCGTGCTCGACACGACCCCGCCGCAGCCCCTGAACGGGCTGCGGTTCGTGGGCTGCGACCTTCTGGAGCGCGACCGCTTCCCGTACGCGGCGCTGCGCGGCTGCACCGCGGTGGTGCACCTGGCCGCGCTGCACGGCGCGCACCTCGTCTCGGGCACGGACCGGCGGAGGTTCTGGGCGGTCAACGTCGACGGGACCCACCGGGCGCTCGACGCCGCGAGGCGGGCGGGGGTGGGCCGCTTCGTGCTGGCCAGCACGACCTCGGTGTACGGCCCGGGCAGCCCGGCAGGGCAGCCGGCGCGCGTGCTCGACGAGGAGACCCCGCTCGCGCCCGAGGACATCTACGACCTCACCAAGATCGCGGCCGAGCGGCTGCTGCGGGAGGCGGCCCGCGACGGCATGACCGGCGTCGCGCTCCGCCTCGGCAGATTCTTCTTCCCGTCCGTCGCCGACTACCACCTCCGCAAGCTGTCGACCGGCCTCGACGTCCGCGATGCCTGCCAGGCCGTCGCCCTGGCGCTGCTGGCCCCGCCGGGCAGGCGTGCCGCCGCCTACTGCGTCGCGTCCGACCTGCCCCTGGAGCGGGAGCAGCGGCTGCGGCTGGGCCTGGACGCCGCGCAGGTGCTCGACGAGGTGCTGCCCACGTTCGCCGGGCTGGCAAGGCGGCGGGGCG